>Ga0073929_1001410_pt1 | contig 21665 bp, 16 predicted proteins | sample DewCreD2012metaG_3_FD_76966 | JGI IMG/M metagenome (GOLD analysis project Ga0073929, IMG submission 76966) | Hot spring sediment bacterial and archeal communities from British Columbia, Canada, to study Microbial Dark Matter (Phase II) - Dewar... ... | reverse complement strand
GGAGCCGCTGAGCGCCATCCTGCGCGCGCAGATCACTGGCGCTGGTGGGGCCGCTCAGGCCACGGTGATCGGCTCGACACTCCGGGCATCGGCTCAGCAGGCAGCGCTGGCTAACGGAGCCGCCGCCCACGCGCTCGACTACGACGACACGCAGCTCGCCGAGCGGCCGGATCGGGTCTATGGCTTGCTCACGCACCCTTCGGCCCCAGTGTTGCCGGCCGTCCTGGCGCTCGCGGAGGTGACGGGAGCCAGCGGCCGCGAGGCGCTGGCCGCCTACACGCTCGGCGTCGAGATAGCCTGCAAGCTGGCGGAGGCGGCTAACCCGCGGCTCTACGAAGCAGGCTTCCACACGACAGGGGTGGTCGGCGCGCTGGGCGCGGCCGCCGGAGCGGCCTGGCTGCTGACGCGAGACGCCTCCGCCATCGCTCGAGCGCTCTCGCTGGCCGCCTCGATGGCCGGCGGGCTGCGCGAGCAGTTCGGAACCATGACCAAGCCGCTCCACGCCGGGCGGGCGGCCGAGAACGGCGTCGTGGCAGCGCAGCTCGCGGCTGCCGGGTTCACCGCAGCCGAGAATGCCCTGGAGGCACCGCGCGGCTTCTTCAGCGCCTACGCTGGGGGCTTCGACGAGAAAGTCGTGCGCGGCCGGCTCGGCAACCCCTGGAGCCTGCTCGAGCCTGGCGTCTCCTTGAAGCCGGCGCCCTCCGGGTCGCTGACCCATCCAGCCATTGATGCCACGCTCGACCTCCTGCGTGAGCACGACGTGCGCCCGGAGCAGGTCGACTCGATCCTGGTCGGCGTCAACCGCCACATGCCGAACGCGCTGCTGCACGCCATTCCGGCGGACGAGCTTCAGGCAAAGTTCAGTCTCCCCTACGCCGTCGCCGTGACGCTGCTCGACCGGGCGGCCGGGCTGGCCCAGTTCACCGACGAGCGGGTGCGGCAGCCCGACGTGAGCGCGCTGGTACGCCGCGCCGAGGTCGCGATCGATCCAGACGCCGAGGCGGCCGGCTACCCCCAGATGTTCACCCGCGTCACGCTGCGCCTCCGCGATGGCCGGACGCTGAGCGCCCAGGCCAGCTTCGCCCGCGGCAGCCCCCAGCGCCCCTTCACCCGGGACGACCTGCTGGCGAAGTTCCGCGAGTGCGCGAGGCTGGCGCTCCCGCCCGCACGGGTCGAGGAGCTGATCGCGGCCATCGAGCGGATCGAGGAGGCGCCGGACGTGCGCGGGTTACTCGCCCTGACGCGGCCCGAGCGTTAGCTCTCGGGCTGCCCAGGCACGAGGGCTTACTGCGTACCACCGATCGCGCCGCAGAGCGACAGCCCCACGGGCACGGTCTCTGCGCCTGCCGGGCGACTGCCCGGTCTAGCCGAACGTCTCGAACGCTACGGCCTGTAGACATGTATGAACGAATGATTACTCGCCCCGACAGGTCGACAGGCGAGCAGCCTGCCAGACCACCCTGTGATACCCAGGCCACCCGGCGGAGCCGGTTTCGTCACCGCCGGGTGTCCGCTCGCTGCGGGCCAAGGCGCGGTTCAGGGCAGGACCGCTACCCGCGCGGGAAGCGGTCCGGGCGAAACGGCGCGGCGACAGGCTCGACCTCGCCGGTCAGGATCTCCTGCGCGAGCAGCCGGCCGATCAGCGGCCCCAACGTTACCCCGCTGTGCGTCACCGCCTCGTAGTAGCCGTCGATCGCCGAGACCGCGCCGATGCACGAGCGCTCATCGGCCGGGATCGGCCGGATGCCGACCGTCGCCGCCGCGACGTCGGCTTCCTCGAGCCCATCCAGCACCTGGCGCGCCCGCTCCAGCAGCATCCAGCTCAGCGGGTCTTTCGCTTCCACCTCGCGGCGATCCCCGAGCTGCGCATCAACGTCGTCGTGGTGGAGCAGGACATGGCCCGGGCCGTCTGGCCGAACGTTGACGACCGGCGTGTGCAGCACGCGGCGGATCGGTTCTCCGGGGACGGCGACGCGGACGACCAGCCCGGCCGACGGAGCCAGCGGCAGCGGGAGGCCGAGCAACCCTGCGATCCGATCGGCCCAGGGGCCTGCCGCATTGACCACGGCATGCACCGCGAAGGCTGCTCCGCTCTGCAGGCGCAGGCCATGAACCTGGCCTCCGGCCACCTCGATCGCAACGACCGGATCACCCTCGATGACCTCCGCCCCCGCGGAGCGGGCCAGGTCGAGCAGCGTGCCCACCAGCAACGGGACGTCGACCCACGCCTCTTCAGGGTAGAAGACGAGTCGTGCCGTTGGGTCGGCACAGCGAAGGCCAGGCTCCAGGTTCGCCTGCACGTCCTGGGCCGACTGCCACTCGGCCCAGTAGCCCCAAGAGCGGAGCTCCTCGACCCGGCGCTCCATGACCGGTAGCTCGTCCTCGGCGACCCAGACGAGATTGCCGCCAGGGTGGTACCAGGGCGCCCCGCCGAGCTCCTCGACCAGTCGCTGGTGCTCCCGCAACCCGGCGAGGTTCAGCTCGAAGTAGTCCCGTGGGGACTTCGCGCTGGCGTTTACCCAGGCGAAGCTCGCCCCGCTGGTGCCAGCGGCCGGCCGAGACCGCTCGACAACCCTGACCCGAGCGCCGGCCTGGCTCAATCGCCAGGCGATCGACGCGCCGACGACGCCGGCTCCGACCACGGCAACGTCGAGCATCGCGACCTCCGTCAAACCGTAACCGGAAATCCGCGATAGGCCTCTGGCCGCCGGTTCGCCAGCGAGGGGAGCTGTGCCCGGATCTCCCGGAGGTAGCTGAAGTCGAGCTCGCTCACCACCACGCCCACCCGGTTCGGCGCCTCCGCCACCACCGTCCCCCACGGATCGACCACCAGCGCATGCCCGTAGCACTGCGCGTTCGGCTCGTGCGGCCCGATCTGCGCCGGCGCCACCACGTAGCACTGGTTCTCGATCGCCCGCGCCCGCAGCAGCACGTGCCAGTGGTCCTTCCCAGTGTAGAGCGTGAACGCCGCCGGCACGAACACCAGCTCCGCCCCCTCCAGCGCCAGCAGCCGGTACAGCTCCGGAAAGCGCAGGTCGTAGCAGATCGTCAGCCCCACCCTATGCCCCGCGATCTCGGCCGTGACGATCCGATCGCCGGGCAGAATCGTCGCCGACTCGTTGGCCGTCACGTTGCCGGTCAGGTCGATGTCGAAGAGGTGGATCTTGCGGTAGGTCGCCAGGATGGCCCCGCTGGGGTCGAAGAGCACGCTAGTGTTGTAGTACTTGCCGGGGGTGGCGGAGCGCTCGAGGATGGAGCCGCCGAGGAGGTAGAGGCCGTGCCGGCGGGCCGCGGCGGCGAAGCGCTCGGTGGTGGGGCCGGGGATCGGCTCGGCGTTCGCCTCGTGCTGCTCGCGGGGGCCGAGGTAGGAGACGTACTCCGGCAGGGCGACGACCTGGGCGCCGCGGGCGGCGGCCTCGGCGATCAGCCGTTCGGCGGTGGCCAGGTTCTCGGCCTTGTCACCGCGCGAGTTCATCTGCACTACCCCAACCCGCAGGATATCGCTCATTGCAGGACACTCCTCTCGTATACGCGAGGCATTGTAGCGCGATTCTACCCGGCTGGTAGCACTTTCCCTGTTCCGGGGCTGGCGCCCAGGAGAAGTAGAGCGGTGCCACCGGGTGTGACCGCTGCGGTAACCTGCCCTGTAGTGCGCAGCCTTGCTGAAACGAGCGCGCGTCTGGCGGGCAATCTACCAGCCAGTGCGGCCAGCGTGACGAGGCAACGGCGGCATGCGATCGCGAGGAGCTGCAGTATTGAGAGGCTTTGAAGCGTTGATATGATGGGAACCACCGAGGGGCGATTCTCGGATGACCATTCGAGAGGCAGGTCTCGCGAGGAGGACTCATCGTGGACACCCAAGCAGCTCAAGCGACTGCGCAGCCAGTGTATGACAAGAAGGATCAGTTGGAGAAAATTCAAGCCTCTCTACTCCCTGGCGAGGTAGTCGAGGCTGTCTTCGATCTCAAGAGCGCCGGGACGGGGTTTATCGGGATCACTAATAAGCGCGTCATCATCTACGACAAGGCGTTTCTACGCAAGATGAAGGCACTCGTCTCGATCCCGTACAATCGCATCTATGCCATCGCTGCCGAGGACGAAGAAGCGTGGTGGGGACACCGCGGCTTCTGGTCGACGAGCAAATTAGTGCTGACGACAGGGAAGACCGAGTACGAATTCGAGTTTCGAGGCGCGGATCGCGCGCATCTCGCGCACGACTTGATCTTGCGCCATATGGTCTAATGCCGAACGGGTCCACGGGCATGCGAGCATGACTGACTTCGTGTCGCAAGGTCTTCCTAGCGCTGCAGGCGAGCTGCGGCGGCTCATCCGCCGGGGCTGCTGGGCTGGGCCGACGGCCGGGCTGGCACGCGGCTACGTCCAGGCCAACCTCGTCATCCTGCCGGCTGACTGGGCCTACGACTTCCTCCTCTTCTGCGTGCGAAACCCGAAGCCCTGCCCACTGCTGGAGGTCACCGAACTCGGCTCCCCGATCCCAGCCCAGACCGCGCCCGGTGCCGACCTGCGCACCGACCTGCCCCGCTACCGCGTCTACCAGGACGGCCAAATCGTCGACGAGCCGACCGAGATCATCGGCTGGTGGCGGGATGATCTGGTCGCCTTCCTGCTCGGCTGCAGCTTCACCTTCGAGGACGCGCTCGCCGAGGCCGGTATCCCGCTGCGCCACTGGGAGCGCGGCTGCAACGTGCCGATGTACCGGACGACCCTCGAGTGCGTGCCGGCCGGCCGGCTGCACGGGCCGCTGGTCGTCTCGATGCGGCCGATCCCGGCCAGGCAGGTGGCAAGGGCCGTCGAGATCTCGGCGCGCTACCCCTTGGCCCACGGCGGGCCGGTCTGGATCGGCGACCCGGCCGGGTTGGGCATCGCGGACCTCGATCGTCCCGACTGGGGCGATCCAGTGCCGATCAACGAGGGCGAGCTCCCGGTCTTCTGGGCCTGCGGGGTGACCCCGCAGGCGGTCGCGCTGGCAGCTCGCCCACCGCTGATGATCACCCACGCTCCCGGACACATGTTCGTCACCGACTGGCCGGTAACCAGGGTCGAGCGCGAGTAGTCCCGCGCCGGGCTACACGAGCTGCTGGCGTGATCCGTCGCGTCGGTCGACGACGGCTTGTACCTGCAGCGTCGTGACAGAGTCTGAACACCCCAGACAGACAGGGCACCAGCGAAACGCGCTAAGTTGCGCCGAGCGATCCGACCGCAGCGAGCGCCAGGCTAAGCCCGAGCAGGATGAGCAGGTCGACGAGCAAGACGGTACGGCCGATGGAAGCGTCGCGTTCGGTAGGATCCAGCAGCGCGAGCACCAGGCTGATCCGGGGCGGCGAGGCCATAGTGAGCAGCGAGGCCCCGACGTTCTGCGCCGCAACGACGAGCAGCAGCGGGAGTCCCAGGGCGCTCGCGGCCTGTGCCTGCGCCGACGCGAACATAGCGTTCGAGCCCGTGTTCGAGCCGGTCACGAAGCCACCGAGGCCGCCGAGCCAGGGCGCGACGAGCAGGTACACCGAGCCCAGACCGGTCGCCAGCCGGGCGAGCGCAGCCGCCATACCGGACGCGACCATCAGGCCCCCGAGAAGCACGAAAGCGACCGTCGTCAGGGCAACGGGGACCCAGCGCCGCAAGACGAGTTGAATCCAGCCGGCAGGCAGCGACTGCCCGTCCCGGTGAACGATCAGCAGGCCGGCGCAGGTCAGCCCCAATGCAAGCACGGGGTGAGACAGGATAGCCGCGAGTGGCGCGCTCCAGCCAGCAACCGCGATCGATGCCACCCGCCCCACCAGCAACAAGCCCACCAGGGCGAGATATGGAGCCAATCCCCTGACTTGCAGTGGCTGCCCCGAGTTCCAGCTGCGGTACAGCGCAGGCAGTGCCAGAGCGGCGACCGCCAGCAGGCTCCCGAGCGCCCCGGCGAGCGGCGTGCCGAGCAACGCATTAACCGCAGCGATGCCGACCCACAGGCCGATGGCACCGCGCAGGAGCGTGGCCCAGTGGCGAGTCAGCGAACTCCATCCTTCCGCGATCACGAGCGCGGCCACCCCGGACGTGAGGAACACCGGCAACGAGAGCAGAGCGCTCAGCGTTCCGAGCTCGTCGAACGAGACTCCGGCGAGCCGCGCCGCGACGAGGGTGCCCGGTGCTAGTGCTCCCCAGGGAACGGCTACTAGGCCGAGCAACGCCAGTACGCCGAGCCGTGCTCCCCGGAGTCCGGCAGCCCGCAACAGCGGCACGGCGATCACCGCACCGACGCCGAACCCGGTCACTGACTCGAAGAACGGCGTGAGCCCGAGGACGACCAGGACAACTGCTTGGCCACGCTCGCTCGCGGCAGCGCGCACGAGCTCGGTGAGGGCAGTGGTCGTCCCGGCTCGACTTGCCAGCTCGTTGAGTGCCATGCCGCCGAGAATGATCGCCGAGACCTCGACGGCGGTCAGAAAGGCCAGCCACTCGGCACGGAGCAGGGACTCCAGCGACGTGGGGAAGATCGTGAGCAAGACAACCCCGGCGGCATAGGCAAGGAGCGCAGCGACGAGTGGCCTCGCGCCGCGAAGCAGGACGACCGCGGCGATCACCGGCGGGCCGAGCGCGAGTAGATTCGTCATCCCACAAGCTCGTGCCGAAGACCTCGATACCCAAATGGCGCTGGCGGCACTCCGCTCGGCATCGGCAGCCGCCCATAGAGCGTCGCCGGGCCATTCGTCCCGCGAGCACGGTGAGGATCGGTGAATGAGACGGGCCGTGCGACGCCTATTAAACACCAGGGCGGGGCGAGCGTCCACTGCTTCGCGTTCTGGTGAAGCCGTGGAGCGCCACCTCGAGCGAGCAGGCTTGACGTGGCTATCTTCGCGACTCTACGCTTGCCGGCGGCGTGGCGAGGCGGCAGCGTAGGAGGCGGGGAACGTGGCGAGCGGGGTGGTGTTGCTGACCGGGTTCGAGGCGTTCGGGGGAAGCACGGTCAACCCTTCCCAGGAGGTCGCCCGTCGCCTCCACGGCACGACGATTGACGGGATGGGCGTCGTCGGGCACACGCTGCCGGTCTCGCTGAAGCAGATCGGCTCAGCCATCGACCGGATCGTGCAGGAGACCGATCCCGAGATCGTCATCAGCCTGGGCCAGTCCGGCAGCGCGTCGACGATCGTGCTCGAGCGGTTCGCGGTGAACCTGGCGGACTTCTCGGCCCCGGACAACGACGGCGCGAGCGTCACCGACGCCGCGCTGGAGGGTGACGGCCCAACGGCGATCGCCTCGCGCCTCCCCTTGCGCGCCATTGAGTCGGCGCTGCTGGATGCTGGCATCCCCGCCCGGCTGTCCAACTCGGCCGGCACGTACCTGTGCAACGCGGCGATGTACCTGTTCCTTATCAGGACAGGGCCGGAGACGCCGTGCGGCTTCATCCACCTTCCGTGCCTGCCCGAGCAGGTGGCCACGGCGCTCAAGGCCGCGCGGGACGGCGAAGGGCCACGGCCGGCGAGTACCGCCTCGATGAGCCTCGACCTCATGGTGGCTGCGGTGCGGCTCGCGATCCAGGTCACCGTCCGCCACGCCGCCGAGAGCCGGGTCGGTCTGCCGAGCGGCTGAGCTTGCCCAGCGACCAGCCATCGTCGAGGAACCGGGTGAACAGGCGTAGCAGAATACAGAGACGGCACCGCAGGCACCGGCCGCTACCGATGGCAGAGCGCCATGTGCGGTGCCTGGCGAAGAGGATAGGAGAGCGATGCGCATCGTCGGGGTCGATACCGGAGGGACGTTCACCGACTTCGTCCTCTTCGAGGACGGCCGGGTACGGGTGCACAAGGTGCTCTCCACCCCTACCGATCCGGCCCGCGCCATCCTCCAGGGGCTAGCCGACCTCGGGATCGACCGCACCGTCGACGTCGTGGTGCACGGCTCTACTGTCGCGACCAACGCGGTGCTGGAGCATAAGGGTGCCCGGACCGGCTTGATCACCACCGCCGGCTTCCGCGACGTCCTCGAGATCGGCCGGCAGAACCGGCCAAAGCTCTACGACCTGCGCCAGCAGAAGCCGCCGCCGCTCGTGCCCCGCGAGCTGCGCCTCGAAGTGACCGAGCGGCTCGACGAGCGGGGCGGCGTCCTCGTCCCGCTCGACCAGGAGTCGGTACGCGCCGCGATCGACCGGCTTCAGCAGGCCGGAGTGGAGTCGGTCGCGGTCTGCCTGCTCTTCAGCTTCGCCAACCCGGAGCACGAGCGCATCGTGGCTGAGGCAGCCGAGCGGGCCGGCTTCTTCGTCTCGGCCTCGCATGTGGTGCTGCCCGAGTTCCGGGAGTACGAGCGCACCAGCACGGTGGCGCTCAACGCCTACGTCGGGCCGCTGATGGCCCGCTACCTCTCCCGGCTGGAGCAGTCGCTCCCCCGGCAGACGACCGTGCGCATCATGCAGTCGAACGGCGGGACGATCTCGGCGGCGACCGCCGGTCGCGAGGCGGCACGCACCCTGCTCTCCGGCCCGGCAGCTGGGGTGGTGGGCGCCGCCTACGTCGCCGAGGCCTCCGGCTTCCGCCGCGTCATCAGCTTCGACATGGGCGGGACATCCACCGACGTCTCGCTGATCGACGGCGCGCCCACCCAGACGACCGAGGGCAAGATCGGCCCCTATCCGATGCGGCTGCCGATGCTCGACATCCACACCGTAGGAGCCGGAGGCGGCTCGATCGCCTGGTTCGATGCCGGCGGGGCACTGCGGGTCGGGCCGGTCTCGGCGGGGGCAGACCCCGGGCCGGCAGCCTATGGCCGGGGCGGGAGCGAGCCGACGGTCAGCGATGCCAACGTGGTTCTAGGCCGGCTGGTGCCGGACGCCTTCCTCGGCGGCACCATGCGCCTGGACGCCGAGCGCGCTCGGCTGGCCGTGGGGAAGATCGCCGAGCGGCTGGGCAGCGCGCCGGAGGCAGCGGCGCTGGGCATCGTGCAGATCGCCAACGCGAACATGGAGGCGGCCATCCGGGTGATCTCGGTCGAGCGCGGCTACGATCCCCGCGACTTCACGCTGGTCGCCTTCGGCGGGGCCGGCCCGCTCCACGCTTGCGAGCTGGCGGAACGGCTGCGTATCCCGCGGGTGCTCGTCCCGACGACGCCGGGCGTGCTCTCGGCGCTCGGCATGCTCGCGACCGACATCGTCAAGGACTACGCCCGCACGGTCATGCTCCGTCCCGGTGGCCCGCTGGACCAGATCGAGCCAGCCTTCGGCGAGCTGGAGGAGCGGGCCCGGGTCGAGCTCGGCGCCGAGGGGATCGCCCCGGACGCGATGCGGCTGGACCGCTTCCTCGACTTGCGCTACGTCGGGCAGTCGTACGAGCTGACCGTTCCCTTCCAGGGCGACGTCGCCGGTACCGTTGCCGCCTTCCACCGGGCCCACGAGCGCCGTTACGGCTACGCCGATTCCGCAGAGCCGGTCGAGGTCGTCAACGTGCGCCTGCGGGCGACCGGCCTTATCTCGAAGCCGGCCCTGGAGCGGCAGCCGGAACCTTCCCCCTGGCGACCCGAGCCGAGCGAGAAGCGCCCGGTGACCTTCGACCAGGCTGGTGAGCCGATGACCTGTACCGCTGCACTCTACCAGCGCGACCGGCTCGGCCCCGGGGCGGTCATTGCCGGCCCGGCGATCGTGACCCAATATGACACGACCACGGTCTTGCCGCCGGGATGGGACGCGCGAGTCGACGCTGTCGGCAACTTGATCGCGGAGCGGGACACCACCGGACGGGAGAGCGACGATGCGCGCTGAGGAACTGGTGATCGACCCGGTCGCGCTCGAGATCTTCCGCAGCGCGATGACCGCTGTGGCCGAGGAGATGGGCGCCTCGCTGGCGCGCAGCAGCTACTCGCCCAACATCAAGGAGCGGCTGGACTTCTCCTGCGCGCTGTTCGACCATACCGGTCGTATGGTCGCCCAGGCAGCCCACATCCCGGCCCATCTGGGCTCCATGCCGGACTCGGTCGCCACCGCCATCCAGCAGTTCCCGGATTTCGCGCCCGGCGACACCGTTGTGCTCAATGACCCCTTCCTCGGCGGCAACCACCTCCCGGACATCACCATGGTCTCGCCGATCTTCGTCGAGCTCGAGGGCGAGCAGCGGTTGGTCGGCTTCGCCGCCAACCGGGCCCACCACGCCGACGTCGGCGGCATGTCCCCTGGCTCGATGCCGATCGCGACCGAGATCTACCAGGAGGGCATCATCATTCCGCCGATCAAGCTCTGGGAGCGCGGCGAGCTCAACCGGGCCGCCATGGCGCTGATCCTGCGCAACGTCCGCACCCCGGACGAGCGCCGGGGCGACCTCGCGGCGCAGCTCGCGGCCAACCGCACCGGCATCCGGCGGGTGCAGGAGCTGGTGAGCCGCTACGGGCTGGCGCAGTTCCGGGCGCTCTGCGATGCGCTGATCGCCTACGCCGAGCGTATCACCCGCGCCACCATCGCCAGCATCCCAGACGGCGTCTACCGCTTCACCGACTATCTGGACGACGACGGCGTGAGCGAGGAGCCCGTGCCGATCACGGCCACGGTCACCGTGCAGGGCAGCGAGATGGTCGTCGACTTCACCGGCAGCGCGCCTGAGCGGCCGGGCAGCATCAACGCGGTCGAGACGGTGACCAAATCGGCAGTCTACTACGTCGTGCGCTGCCTGATGCCGGAGGACGCGCCGATGAACCACGGCGCCTTCGTCCCGGTGCGGGTCATCGCTCCGGCTGGCACGGTGGTCAACGCCCGGCCGCCGCGACCGGTCGCCGGCGGCAACGTGGAGACCTCGCAGCGGATCGTGGACGTGGTCTTCGGCGCGCTGGCGCAGGCGCTGCCGGACGTCATCCCGGCTGCCAGCCAGGGGACGATGAACAACCTCACCGCCGGCGGGATCGACCCGCGGAGCGGCCGCCCGTTCGCCTACTACGAGACGATGGGTGGGGGGATGGGGGCACGGCCCGGGCTGGACGGCATCTCCGGTGTCCACGTGCACATGAGCAACACGATGAACACGCCGGTGGAGGCCTTCGAGTATGCCTACCCGATGCGGATTACCCGCTACCAGCTCCGCGACGGCTCGGGAGGGGCAGGAGCAGCGCGGGGTGGCGACGGCCTGATCCGCGAGATCCTCTTTCTCACCGAGAGCGACGTGACGCTCCTGACCGAGCGGCGACGCCTCGCCCCCTGGGGGCTGCACGGAGGCGAGCCAGGAAGTCCCGGCGAGAACGTGTTGCAGCGTGCCAGCGGCGAAACCGTGCGGCTGCGCGGGAAGCACCGCTTCACCGCCCAGCCCGGCGACCGCCTGACTATCCATACTCCAGGGGGAGGCGGCTGGGGTGCGGCGCCAGCCAGCGATCGGTAACGGCGAGTCCATACCCTCCAGCTCTCGCTCATCTGCACCGGTCGAGCGGCGGGACACTCATTATCCCAGTGTCCTCCGCGAATCAGGACCGGGGTACTGTACCTTCCTTGTCGATAAGCCTGTACATCTCTCACAGCCGCCCGCGCCTGACCGCTCCAATTTCAGGAATTGCGTGGGCGGCCAGGGAAGGGAAACGGGATGTACGGGCATGATTTTGAACAGGACAGACCGGGTCCGATGCCGGTTTGCCCGTTTTTTCGCTTGAGCAGCGACCCGGAGGCGCGAGCGCTCTCGCTCGGCCGGGATCGCGTCTGCCGCGCTGGCCACAAGCAGGCCATCGCGATCGACTGGCAGGCGAACTACTGCCTCGATGCCTTCCACGAGTGCCCGCTGTACCAGGCCACTCGCCAGGCCCGGCAGGAGCAGGCCGCCGAGCAGCTTCTGCATCTCCTGCACCGCGAGCGTGAGCACGTCCGCGCCGTCCCCGGCCCACCCCGCCAGGCAGTCCAACCACTGACAGCCCCGCCGAGCACGCGACGTGACTCGACCACGCCGTTCTGGGTTCGGCGACCGGTCACTGCCATCGTCGCGACGGTCGTCGCGGTCGTCGGCTTTTGGGCCGGTATCGCGCTGGCCAGCGGTGGGCCGGGCAGCATCATTCGCCCCGGATCAGAAGCGGGCGAGCGCTCCACGAGCTCGAATCCGGCCCAGGCCTACACGCTGACCACCGAGCGGCCGACTCCAGCACCGACACCACCGCCACCCCCGGCCCTCAATCCACCACCTGGCACGAGCCTGTCGCTCGGCAGCGCCACCCGCCCGCAGCCTCCAGCCGCGACCCCGAACCCGGGCACCGCGCCTGCGCCAGCACCGCCCGCGCGCGATACCGTAACGCCCGAGGCCTCTCCTCCGCCCGCACCGTCCTACCAGCAACCACCGGCGGTTCAACCCACCCCGGCGCCGGCTCTGTGGCCTTCACCCAGCGGCGAGAGCGAACCGCCGCCAGCGCCGAGCCCTTCTACCACTCCAGTACCGACACCCCCTCCCGTGTTCTCCGCGACGCCTGAGCCTCCCCCGGCGCCTGCTCCGACGCCGACGCCGGTTCCCACCCCTACTCCAACGCCGAGCCCGACACCCGACCCCTGGGATTCGGTGCCACCAGCCGCCCGTGCCGGCCAATACGTCTCGCCGAGCAGTGTGGCCGCCCTGACGGTCGGCATGCGCCAGGTCACGGTGAACGGCGCAGAACTGCTCGGCCCCTACCGGCTCTCGATCGATGGCCCGTACGAAGCCCTGCCGTATCATGCAGCGGTGCTCTTCGGCCAGGGCAGCGGCTACGAGCACGCGTCGCTGGCCGTCTCAGCCGGCGACCAGATCCGCCGGGCCATCATCGTCGTCGAGGGCATGTCCACCCCCGGCCCGGTCACGCCGATTCTCCGGTTCAGTGTCAACGGGCTGACGCTGTGGGAGGGGATCAGCCCGTTCCCGCACGGTGACTGGGGCAGCGTCGCCTGGGTCGTCGATGATCCCTCCCTGCTGATCGGTTCCTCGATCCGGGTAACGATTTCCAACGCATCGCCTGGAGCAGCGCAGGAAGAGCCTTGGGTCGCGATCGCGACGGTAACGATCTACTACGCATGAAGACGAAAAACCGCCCCAGCAGAGCTGGGGCGGCGGTCAGGGAAGGAGGTGATGTGGCAACTGACGTGAGGAGGAGGCAGGTCCGGTCAGGACCCGACATAAGTCTACCAGGGTTGACCCGGGAGTGCAAGGGCCCGGGCGTCAACCGATCCAGGCAGCCAGCATCGAGACGATCGGTGCCAGGGCCAGTCCAGGTAAGAACGAGGCCACGCGGATACGGGTCAGGCCGAGCAGGTTGATACCCAAGCCAAGGATCATCACGCCTCCCACGCCGGTGACGAGCAGGATGCGAGGGTCGTTGGCTGGATCGGGGAGCGCCTGCGCCAGCAGCCCGGCCGCCAGCGAGACTCCGCCCTGGTAACCCAGGATCACCAAGATCGAAAACCCTACCCCGATGCCGAACACGCTCGCCAGCGCGATCGACGAGAGCCCGTCGAGCGTCGCCTTGATCACGAGCAGAGTGGCATCGCCGGTGAGCCCATTGTTGATCGATCCGATGAGCGTCAGCGGCCCGACGCAGAACAGCAGGCTCGCTGCCACGAATCCCTCGGTGAAGCTTCCTCCACCGCGGAACCGGCGCTTGAGCCAATCACCGGCGCCCTCTAGCATCTCCTCGACCCGCCACCACTCGCCGAGTAGCCCGCCGACCACCAGCACCAGCAACCCGAGCACGACACCGTCGATTCGCCCGCTCGAAGCCCGCCCGAGGGTAGACGCCATCGTCATGCCGATGAAGATGCTCATCAGGCCCACCCCCTGGACCATGATCCGCTGCATCCGCTCGGGCAGGCGCCCGCGTAGCGCCAGCCCCGCCAGGGTTCCGGCCAGCACAGTCGCCGCATTGATCCAGGTACCGCTGGTACGCGTCCACAGCTCGACCGGATCCACCTCGTCCCCCATCCCGGGCATCACGTCACACAGCGCCCCATCATACGGCAGGTTAGCGGACCTGAGGCCATGCGTTCAGACTGAGACGGGCCGGCGCCGCTGAATGGTCGAGCCACGCAGCGGCGCCGGGCGGGAAGGGGGAGCCGGTAGATCTTCGAGCTCTCGATGGAGAACATCGGCAGCAGCGCCCATAAGGTTGAGAGGGATAGAAGGCTGCAGGCTACCCGAGACATTACCGGAGGAATGCTGAGGCTACCGTCAGGACACCAGCACCCAGGGCGGCAGCCAGCACCAGCGTCCGGAAATGCGGGGCCGGCAGTCGCGTGCCCAGGCGCACGCCGAGCAGGGTTCCCAGCAAAGCGCCTGGCAGCCAGATCGCCGTCGTCGTCAGCAGCGCATCCGGCGCCAGTGCTCCGTTGACGAGCATCAGGAACAGCCCTGCCGCGTTGGTGAGCACGAAGTAGACGGCCAGATCGGCGATGAACCGCGCCGGCTCCAGCCCGAGCCGGCTGAGGTAGAAGATCAGCGGCACGCCGCTCAGCGAGGTGGTCGTCCCGAGCACACCGCTCAGGAACCCGGTCAGCATGGGAAGCACCGTGCCGCCGCGCTGGCGATCGCGCCTCGGCTGCGGCCGCGCTCGGAGCATCAGGAGCGCGGCGACAACTACAGCGGCGCCGATCGCCGGGCGTAAGGCCTCCGGGTCGAGGGCTGCCTGCAGCCGCGCCCCGAGCGCCAGGCCGGGCAGGCTCCCGGCACCCAGCAACCCGACGCGCCGCCAGGTTGCCCAGGAGCGCAGCCGCCAGGCGACCGTGATCCGGGTGACGAGCGCGATGGAGAGGTTCGCGGCGACGACGGTGGCCGGTGGATATCCCAGGGCGAGGAGCACCGGCGTGCTGAGCAGCGCGTAACCAAAGCCGGTCATCCCGGCAAGCACCGCGGCTGCAGCAGCGACCAGCCCACCGGCGACGGTCGGAAATAGCTCCATGCTCCCTCGATACCCGTTTTGGGCCACGCCGAGCGCAGCGGCCCACAGCTCCGGCAGCATACCCGAGCATCAGGGAGACCGGGAATCCAGCCGAAGCTGTCCAGTCCACCTGGTCGGTCGGTGCCCTGGCCGCATCGAGGGCAAGCGCTTACCATGCTCCCGGCAGGCGGTATCGCGAGGGGAGGCATCCCGTGGGCGACGAGGCGATCGAGCGATATCGAGCGAACCTCCAGGCTGAGGTCGACAGCGCCGCGCTCTACCGGGCACTGGCCGAGGTCGAGCCGGCGGCCGAGCTCGCCGAGGTCTACCGCCGGCTGGCTGCGATGGAAGAGCAGCACGCCGATCTCTGGCGTCGCCGGCTGGCGGAGCGAGGCGAGCCCGTCCCGGCACCGCGGCCAGGGTGGCGCACCAGGATCTTGATCTGGCTGGCCCGTCGCTTCGGCCCAGGTATCGTACTGCCAGTAGTCGCCAGCCGCGAGCGGCTTGACGAGAGCAGCTACGACCAGCAGCCAGAGGCGACTGAGGCCGGATTATCGGCGACTGAACACAGCCACGCGCGTATCCTGCTGCTCATCAGCCGGGAGCGGCCGACTGGCCTGAGCGGCGGCGCTCTGGCCCGGATCGAAGGCCGGCACCGGGCGACCGGCGGGAACGCCCTGCGCGCTGCGGTGCTGGGTGCAAACGACGGTCTCGTCTCCAACGTCAGCCTGGTCATGGGCGTCGCCGGAGCCGACCTAGCACCGCGCACCATCCTCGTCACTGGCCTGGCCGGCCTGCTCGCCGGTTCGCTCTCGATGGCGCTGGGCGAGTGGCTGTCGGTGCAGAGCGCGCGCGAGCTCTATGCCCACCAGATCCAGATCGAGCGCGAGGAGCTGCTGGCCTTCCCCGAAGAGGAGCGCGCAGAGCTGGAGCTCATCTACCGCGCGAAAGGGTTACCGGCGGAGCAGGCCCAGGCGCTGGCCGATCGCCTCATCCAGGAGCCGGAAGCGGCGCTCGAGACCCTCGTGCGCGAGGAGCTGGCCATCGACCCCGAAGAGCTAGGCGGCTCGGCGTGGGAAGCCGCCGCCATGTCGTTCATGCTCTTCGCGGTCGGCGCGATCATCCCGGTCATCCCATACTTCTTCACCGGTGGGTTGCTCGCGGCCGGCGTCAGCCTGGGGTTGAGCGCGCTGGCGCTGTTCGTGATCGGTGCGGGCATCACCCTCATCACCGGCCGGAGCGCGCTCCGCTCCGGCCTGCGCCAGGTACTGATCGGCGCTGCGGCGGCGGCGATCACCTTCGGCGTCGGCCGGCTGGTCGGCGTCGTGCTGGCCGGTTAGACGTCACGCAAGTTCTAGCACGTCGCGCTAGTGACGACACGCATCGGCCCTCATGGTCGAGCATCTCCTGGCGCTCCGGGCATCGAGGCCGGCGTGCCAGGCTCTAAGCTGGCAGCGCGATGTTCTGGTTCAGCCGGAACACGTTCGCCGGGTCATACCGTCGCTTCACCGTCGACAGCCGCTCGTAGGCCGGACCATAGGCGGCTCGTATTCGCGCCTCGCCCTCGTCGCCGGTCAGCTCGTTCACGTACACCGCGTTGGGCAGCCTGGGACGAACGTCAGCCCACAGCGTCCGGAGCCAGGCGATGTTGTCGTCATCAGCCCTCGGATCTGCCCAAATAGATAGAGCCGTAAAGGAATACGCCGCCTGGCGGTGGGGAAAGGCCGTGGCCTCCGGGGCAACACGCGCGACTGCGCCGCCCATCTGGACGAAGATTACCAGGCTTTGGGGTGAAGGGCATCTGGCGAAGTGGTCGGCGGCGATCCCGATCGTCTCCTCGTCGAGCCTGTCCAGGATGTTCGAGCGCATGTAGTAGCGAAGACCTGGTGCCGCGACCTGGTCGATCATCTGCTGGACCGCCACATAGGGTATCGGACCGACCTGCTCCATCACCGGCGTGCTCAGACGCCGGAGCGGGGCGACGACCGGCTCGGCCGACCCTAGATCCCCGGTGTAGCAGGCCACGACGCCCGCCAGCGGCTGCCCCTCCGGGCTGTGCAGGAGCGCCAGGGTGGCCGAAAGCGCATCCGGGGCAGTCGCCAGATAGTCGCGGGCGTCGCGGAAGACGTTCACCGCCTGAGCGATCGGATAACCGATCAGCCCTCCGTAGAGCATGGGCCCCACCGGGTGGAGCTGGTACTCGAACCGGGTGACGACCCCGAAGTTTCCGCCACCGCCCCGCAGCGCCCAGAAGAGATCCGGGTTGTCTTCGGCGCTCGCTCTGAGTTGAGCGCCGTCGGCGCTGACCACTTCGGCCGTGAGAACGTTATCTACCGTAAGGCCATGCTCGCGCATCAGCCATCCCATGCCACCACCCAGTGTCAAGCCGGCGATCCCGGTGTGCGAGACCTGACCGCCGGTCACGGCCAGCCCGTGCTCTTGAGTGGCGCGGTCGAGTTCGCCCCAGCGCACCCCTCCCTCGGCGCGTGCCCGCCGGTCTTGTGGGTCCACCTCGACCCTCCTCATCGGGGAGAGATCGATGACGAGGCCACCGTCGCAGGTCGAGTGTCCTGGGAAGCTATGCCCGCCGCCTCGCACCGCGATCAACAGATCGTAGGTTCGGGCGAACTGGACAGCGAGCGCGACATCGGCTGTGCCAGCGCACTGCGCGATCAACGCCGGGCGCCGGTCGATCATGCCGTTCCAGACATGCCGGGACTCGTCATAGCCGGGATCGCCTGCACGCAGCAGCGTGCCGCGCAACCTGGCGCGCAGGTCATCGATGGCGCTGGCGGGAATCGCCCGCGGCTCGCCGGCCATCGTCATCGCCTGGACTGGTATCGCCACGTTGTGCCTCCACTTCCCGAACTGCAAGCGCCCCACGGCACTGAGGCCGACTGTAGGCGCTCTCCTGGCCGAACGCCAGTCCACCGGCTGGTCGATCCGTGCTCAGCCTCTGCTCGAACAGTGCTCATCGCACTTGCCGGCCGGTTTGGGCCGGGCCCGTCGACCACCCACCGAAGACTACGCGGGCAGCGTCAACGGATCGTGAAAAGCTGCCCGGGGGAGGATGGGAAGGACCCCTTCCTTCCAGCTCGTGCCTCGGTGCCCGCAGTTCTTTCCGCTCGAGGCTCCAATGCCTGGCCAGGAGCGTAGCGAGCGGCTGTTCGGTTAGCGTTCGGGCGACCACGCATACGTATGTACGGACGCTCGAACGGACCAGGGAGGAGAATATCTATAGGACCACTAGGAGCGCGGCCACGGGGAAGGAGGGGCGCAGAAAGGATCCGCGCCGGGTGCGAGGGTGCCTCGCACCGTGCCGGCGCAGGGTCGAGCGACCCGTTACTGAGGAGCCGCAATGACTCTAAACGTCGTGCAGCGGGACGTGCAGCCGCGGGCGCTCCTCGTACGTCTCCATTTCGACCGTCTGGACGACGTAGGTCGCTTCGGAAGAAGTCGAGGCGGCCAGCACCTGGCCGTGGCGGTCCATGGCCACGATATTCATCACATTGTGGCGCTCGGCGAAGGGATCATCGAGCTGGCGGAGGTCGAGCATGGCCTGGCGCAGCGCCTCCTCGAGCGAGAGCCCATGACGGAGGTACATAACCACGCTGTGGGCAGAGGCGCAGCGGATCGCCATCTCGCCCCGCCCGGTACACGCCGCGGCGCCGTAGCGGTTATCGGCGTAGTTACCAGCGCCGATGATGGGGGAATCGCCCAGCCGCCCCGGCCACTTGAAGCCCCAGCCGCTGGTCGAGACCGCACAGGCAATGTCCCCGTTCAGATCGCGCACGATGACGTTGGTGGTACCGAAGATCTCCTTGTGGAGCAGCTTGACCCAGTCCTTCACCGCCTGCATGTAAAGCTGGTACGAGTCCTCGTACACGCTCGAGCGGGTCGTGGCCTCGCCGCCGACGACCGCGCGCCAGGCCTGCTCGGCCTCGGGCGTCAGCAGGTCAGCCGGCTCGAAACCGTGGTAGCGGGCGAAGAGCTCGGCGCCCTCGCCGACCAGCATCACGTGCGGAGTCACCTCCATCACCTTGCGCGCGATCTCGATCGGATGGGGATAGCGCTTGACGGCACCCACCGCCCCAGCCGCCAGAGTTCGCCCGTCCATGATGCTGGCATCGAGCTCCACCTGGCCCAGAATGTTCGGGATCCCACCGGTGCCGACCCCCTGGTCGTCGAGGTCATCCTCGACAGCACGCACGGCAGCGACAGCCGCATCGATCGCGCTACCGCCGGCGCGCAGGATCTCGATCGCGGCCGGAAAGCCGACCCGAGCATTGGCACTGCCGACGATGACACCGCGAATATCCTGACGCGACACCGGTCTTCTCCCTTCTCTGACACGCCCCTGACGCGCCCGGCATTATAAGGCGTCTCCATGCGGCGTCCACATGGCACAGCTCGCCGTACCTTGGCATAATGCAGAAGCTATCCGAGCGATCGCGAGCGAGAGGGAGACCGATGGGCATCATCTTTACGCTGCTTCGTGGATACCTGCTGGCACGACTCCTCAGCCGCGCGCCGCGCGCCCTGCGCTGGTTGTTCGTCTTCCGGCCCGGCACGCGGCTCTGGTGGGGCGCCCTGGCCTTCGCCGCGGCCCGGAGCGCCCGCCGCGCGCTGCGTCGATAACCGGGCTGGCGGCCTCCTCAGCGCTCGAGCCCGACCACGAACGATTTTCCGGGAAAGCTCGATTCCGGCCCGCAAACATGCTGTAACGGGCTCGACTAGAGGACACCACGGTATCGTCATCTGTGCAGATGTAGCGGCGAACGGCCGCCTTCTCCAGCGCATGCGCTCTGCATACAAGTGGCGCCGCCATTCCATGCGACGAACGCACGAGCCGCGATGCAGACGGGCGACACCACGCCTGTGCGGTGTTAATCTGATTGAGAGGACGCACAGCATCGCACAGCTCGGAGGTGAACCATGCATCGCTTGCCGGGCAAGCGAGCGATCGTCACCGGCGCTGGGCGCGGGATCGGCAAAGCGATCGCGCGGAAGTTCCTGGAAGAGGGTGCCCGCGTCCTGATCTGCGACATCGTGCCCGAGCGGGTGACACACGCGGTGAGTGAGCTCAGCCCGCTCGGGCAGATCGAGGGGCTGGCAGGGGACGTCACTGACCCCGCGTTTTGCCAGGCGCTCGTCGCGCGCGCAGGCGAGCGCTTCGGAGGGCTCGATGTCTTGGTCAACAACGCCGGGATCGGATGGTTCGAGCCGTTTCTCGAGCACTCCCTCGAGACGTGGGATCGGACACTCCAGGTCAACCTGACCGCCGTCTTCGTCCTAGGCCAGCTCGCGGCTCGGCTCATGGCCGAGCAGGGCACTGGTGGGGCTATCGTGAACATCGCCTCGACCAACGGCCACGTCGGCGAGCGCGGGCTGGCTGCCTACAACGCCTCCAAGGCCGGCGTCGTGCTGCTGACCAAGACGATGGCGATCGAGCTGGCACCCTTCAACATCCGGGCCAACTGCGTCTCGCCGGGGTTCATCCTGACCGAACTGGCCCGGGAGGCCGGTGCCGAGGAGGCGTTCATCCGCGAGTACACGAAGAAGATCCCGCTCGGGCGGTACGGCCGCCCGGAGGAGGTCGCGAACCTGGTCGCCTTCCTGGCGTCGGACGAGGCCTCCTTCATCACCGGCGAGTCGGTGATCATCGACGGCGGGCAGCTCGCTGAGGAGTAATCTGTCACACCAGGCGTCCGGATTGTGGACAGGAGGCATCGGAGCTCCGCAAGGCGGCACTTTGCATGCGCTCCAAGCGACGCAGGCGTGCCTGCCCGAGCGTGGCTGCATGGAATACCGAGAACTCAGCCCATGCGCGCGGATGTCGTACCGGCGTCCTCGTGCCGGATGGCCACCACGGCGTGGAAGCGCAGTCGGACGCGGCGGCCGGAGCTGCCGAGCAGCGTCAGCCGCTGCGGCCCGCTGGCGATGACCCGGAATGGCCTCCCGTCGATGTCCACCAGGAAGCGGACCGTCGGCCCCTCGAAGACCACCTGCTCGACCAGCCCCTGGAGGATCGGCTCGTCCTCAGAAACCACGCCGTCGCTCAACACCTCGATGTTCTCGGGCCGGACGAACACGAGCGCAGTCTCTCCCGGCTGGAGCCCCTGAGTGTCGACCGCGTGCAACTCGAGTGCGCCGCTCTTCACCACGACCGAGCGCTGGCCATCCCGCTGCTGCACGCGCACCACCTCGCCGGTGAGCACATTGTTATCGCCCACGAAGTTGGCCACGAACTCGGTCCGCGGCCGCAAGTAGATATCGAGCTGCGTGCCCACCTGTTCGACCCGCCCGGCGTTCATGACGCAGATGCGATCCGAGATGGCGAAGGCCTCGGACTGGTCGTGCGTGACATAGATGGCGGTCTTCTTGGTGCGGCGCTGGAGCTCCAAGATGCTGTACTTGAGCTGGTCGCGCAGGTTGCGGTCGAGCGCTGAGAGCGGCTCGTCGAACAGCAGCACCTGGGGATCGGTCGCCAGCACGCGAGCCAGCGCCACCCGCTGCTGCTGGCCGCCGGAGAGCTGGGACGGCATCCGCGAGCCGAAGCCCTGCAGGTTCACGAGCTCCAGCATCTCCTCGACCCGGCGCTGCACTTCGGCCTTGGGCCGGCGCTTGATCTTGAGGCCGAAGGCGATGTTCTCGGCGACGGTCAGGTGAGGGAACAGCGCGTGCGACTGGAAGACGAAGCCGATGTTGCGCTTGTGCGGCGGCACGTGGTTCACCACCTGGCCGTCGAAGCGGATCTCCCCCTCGGTGGGCTCGATCAACCCGGCGACGATGCGAAGCGTCGTGGTCTTGCCGCAGCCGGACGG
>Ga0073929_1001378_pt1 | contig 22126 bp, 22 predicted proteins | sample DewCreD2012metaG_3_FD_76966 | JGI IMG/M metagenome (GOLD analysis project Ga0073929, IMG submission 76966) | Hot spring sediment bacterial and archeal communities from British Columbia, Canada, to study Microbial Dark Matter (Phase II) - Dewar... ... | reverse complement strand
GTCAACGCCTTCCAGCGGGCTGCCCGGGTGGTCCTGCAGAAGTCGCTCCGCGAGGGCTTCGGCCTGACGGTGAGCGAGGCTCTCTGGAAAGGCCGGCCGGTCGTCGGCGGGCGGGTCGGCGGGATCCCCCTGCAGATCATCGACGGCCAGACCGGCTACCTGGTCAGTGGTCTTCTCGAGTGCGCCTGGCGGACGTTCGACCTCCTGCGCCATCCCGAGGAGGCCGACCGGATGGGCCAGCGCGGCCGGGAACACGTCCGCCGCCACTTCCTCATCACCCGCTACCTGGGCGACTATCTGCGGCTGTTCGCCGACCTGCTGACGAGCCCCACGCCGGCCTGAGGTGGCCGCCGGCGACGACTTCCCAATCGCCCGTCTCCCGGCTACAATGGCCGGCGCACTCAGCCGGCAGGAGGAAGCCCGTGCTCGCGCTGCTTCTCACCCCCGAGGCGGCCATCATCGCGACCGCCGGCGGCGAGGTGGTCCGGTACACCATCGGCCCCCGCCGTCCCTACCTGCATCCTCTTCGGCTGCCCGGTGGACCGCCGCTCACCGCCGACGCCCCGGCCGACCATCCCCACCACCACGGCCTCTGGGTCGGCCACCACCGGGTGGACTCCGGCCACCGCTGCGACGGCTTTTACCTGGAGCGCCCGGAAGACGGACGCATCGTCCACCTGGACTACAGCGAGGTTGTCGCCAGCGGCCCGGTGGTGGGCTTCGGCGCCCACCACCGCTGGGAGGCGCCCGATGGCTACGCTCCCCTCGCCGACTACTGGGACCTGCGCTGCGGCCTCTACCCCAACGGCGACCTCTGGCTCGACTTCCGGTTGACGCTCTGGGCGACCGCCAGCGAGGTCTGCCTGCGCTCGACCAACGAGGCGGCGCTGCCGCTTATCCGGGTGGCCGAGGCCATCGACGGACGGCACGGGGGCGTGCTGACCAGCAGTCGAGGGGGGCGGGGCGAGCGCTTCACCTTCGGTCGGCGGGCCGAGTGGTGCGATTACGCCGGTCCGGCGCTGGGCGACCGCTGGGCCGGGCTGGCCATCTTCGACCATCCGGCCAACCCGGCCTTCCCCAGTCCCTGGTTCACCCGCGACTACGGTCCCTTCGGTCCGCACTCCAACTACTTCGACGGCGACCTCTGGCTGACGCCCTACCGGCCGCTGGTCCGGCGCTACCGGATCGTCATCCACCAGGGTCCGGCGGAGACGGCCGACCTGCCGGCCCGCTGGCGAGCCTACGCCTACGGCGACGCCCTTTCCGGGAGGTGACCATGGCGACCGGACCGATCGGCGTCGGCATCATCGGCAGCGGCAGCATCGCCCGGGCCCATCTCCGCGCCTACCAGGCCTGGCCCGACCGCTGCCGCATCGTCGCCACCGCCGACATTGTCCCCGAGAGGGCCGCGGAACTGGCCCGGCTGGCCGGGGCCGAAGCCTGGTACGGCGACTACCGCGCGCTCCTGGAGCGGCCGGATATCCACCTGGTCTCGGTCTGCACCCCGCCCTTCGCCCACGCGCGCATCAGCATCGCCGCTCTCCAGGCCGGCAAGCATGTTCTCTGCGAGAAGCCGATGGCCGCCTCGCTGGAGGAGTGTGACGCGATGATCGCGGCGGCCACGGCGTCGGGCCGCCTCCTCTCGGTGGTTTTCCAGAACCGCTTCCGTCCCGACATCTGGCGGGCGAAGCACCTGGCCGCCGGCGGCCATCTCGGCCGGCTTCTCTTCGGGCTCTGCGCCACCCTCTGGTACCGGGGACCGAACTACTACGACCTCTGGTGGCGCGGCACCTGGGAGCAGGAGTGCGGCGGGGCGACCCTCAACCATGCCATCCACGATATCGACGCCTTCCTCTGGATCATGGGCGAGCCAGCCAGCCTGGTGGCCGAGATGGACACCCAGGCCCACGCCATTGAGGTCGAGGACCTGGCCATGGCCCTGGTCCGCTTCGCCAACGGCGCCCTGGGCCAGGTGACGAGCACGGTCAACGCCCACCAGAACCGCTCGATCCTGGAGATCGTCGGCCAGCGGGCGGCGGTCTCCATTCCCTGGACTCTGAGCGCCTGTCGACCGGACGAGCGCGGTTTCCCCCAGCCCGATCCGGCGCGGCTGGCCGACCTGGCGGCGGCAGCCGAGGCCGTTCCGCTGCCACCGGGTCAGGGCCACGGGGCCCAGGTGGGCGATGTCCTGCGGGCCCTCGAGACCGGCGGCCGGCCGCTCGTCGACGGGCCCGAGGGCCGGCGGAGCGTCGAGTTCGTCACCGCCCTCTACAAAGCGGCCACGACCGGCCAGCGGGTCCAGTTCCCGCTGACCCCGAGCGACCCCTTCTACACCACGGCCGGGCTGCACGCCCACGTCCGGCGGGCGCCGGTCTCCCGCCAGGCCGGACCGGGGACCGATTAGACCAGGAGCGGGGCCAGGACCTGCCGGGCCAGCAGCAATCCCCGCTTGGCCCGCTCCGGGTCGGTCTGCCAGCCCCAGACGGGGTCCTCGTGCTCGACGGCGATGACGCCGTCGAAACCGACCTGGTAGAGGGCGTCGATAAAGGCCGGCCAGTTGACCAGGCCGAAGCCGGGCAGGCGGTAGCGCCACCAGAGGCCCTCATCGTCGAGCTGCCGGCCGTAGATGCCGTAGCGGTACCGGCCGTCGGCCAGGATCTCGGTGTCTTTGGCGTGGGCGTGGTAGATGCGCTCGCCGAAGTCGTGGACCGCCTGCAGGTAGTCGATCCCCTGCCAGACCAGGTGCGAGGGGTCCATGACCAGGCCGAGGGCTGGCGAGGGCACGGCGTTGAACATATGGTCCCAGGCTTCGGGGGTGATGGCCAGATTGCGCCCCTGATTGGGCCAGTTCTCGAAGACCAGGCGCACCCCGCGCTGCTCGGCGTAGCGGGCCAGGTCGCCGTAGACCTGTTTGAAGAGGAGCAGGTTGTCCCTGGTCGAAAGCGTGGGGTCCTTGCGGTGGCCGACGCTGAGGCAGCGCACCCCCTCGCGGGCCGCCCGGTCGATGGCCTGGCGAATGAGAGCCATCTCCCGCTCGCGGTCGGCGTCGTTGCGGGTGAGCGGCTGGCCGAACATGCCGTAGGTGGCCACGACGGTCAGGCCGTGCTGGCGGGCGAGGGCCGCCACCCCCTCGCGGTCGGGCGGGACGTCGAAGGCCTGGAAGCCGGCCTCGGCGCCCCAGTGGATGAAAGCGGCGAGGTCCAGGTCGCGCAGGCGGCCGGTAGGGAAGAAGCCGAGTTTCATCCGAGGCTCCCTGGGCGTTGGTCTCCGAGGCCATGATACGGCCGGGCGGGCCGGTGTCAAGCCGACGGAGCCGGTTGACAGGCCGGGCCTCTCTGCTATACTGCGGACGGTGGGACGGTCTCGCAGCCCACCGCGAGCGGGTTGGTGAGAAGCGGGGGAGAGCCATGCGTCTCCAGGGGAAGGTCGCCATCGTCACCGGTGCCAGTCGGGGGATCGGCCGGGCCATCGCCCTGCGGCTGGCCCAGGAGGGGGCGAAGGTCTGTGTCAACTACTACGGTCCGGCCGACGCGGCGGCCGGCCAGCCCGAGGCCGCCCAGCAGGTCGTGGCGGCCATCGAGCAGGCCGGCGGCGAGGCCTTTGCCTTCGAGGCCGACGTCTCCCAGAAAGACCAGGTGGACCGCATGGTCCAGGCCGTGGTCGACCGCTGGGACCGGATCGACATCCTGGTCAACAACGCCGGCATCTGCCCCTTCCGCGACTTCTTCGCTATCACCGAAGAGGTCTGGGACCGGGTCCAGGCGGTGAACCTCAAAGGGGTTTTCCTCTGCTCGCAGGCGGTGGCCCGGGTGATGGTCGAGAAGGGGATTCCGGGGCGGATCATCGCTATCAGTTCGGTCTCCTCGATTGTCGGCGGGAGTCAGCAGGCCCACTACTGCCCGACCAAGGCCGGGATCAATCTTTTGATGAAGTCCATGGCCATCGCCCTGGGGAAGTACGGCATCACCTGCAACATGGTGGCGCCGGGAACCATCGAGACCGACATCAACCGCGAGGACCTGAGCAACCCGGAGAAGCGCGCGTACATGATCCGCCGGACGCCGCTGGGCCGGCTGGGACGGCCCGAGGACATCGCCGGGCCGGTGGCCTTCCTGGCCTCCGACGACGCCGCCTACATGACCGGGGCGATCCTCATCGTCGACGGCGGCGCCCTGGTGAACTACCAGTAGCCATGCGGGTGGTCATCACCGACTGCAACTTTCCCTCAGTCGAGATCGAGCGGGCCGAGCTGGCGGCCATCGGCGCCCGCGTCGACCTCTACCAGTGCCAGACCGAGGACGATGTCCTGACCTGCGCCGGGGACGCCGACGCCCTCATCGTCCAGTACGCCCCGATCACCCGGCGGGTCCTCGAAGGGCTGCCGCGCCTGCGGGTGGTCTCGCGCTACGGGATCGGGGTGGACAATATCGACGTCCGGGCGGCCACCGCTCTCGGGGTCTGGGTGGCCAACGTGCCCGGCTTCTGTGTCCCCGAGGCCTCGGACCACACCCTGGCCCTGCTGCTGGCCTGCGCCCGCCGGCTCTGTCTCCTGGAGCGCACGGTGCGGGCCGGCGAGTGGGAGACGGTGCGGGTGGCCGGGCCGACCCCGCGGCTGAGCGAGCAGACGCTGGGGCTCATCGGCTTCGGCAGCATCGGCCGGGCGGTGGCCCAGAAGGCCCGGGTCTTCGGCCTGCGCGTTCTGGCCTACTCGCCGCGCACCACCCCCGAACTGGCCGCCGCCTACGGCGCCGAGCGGGCCGACCTCGAACGCCTGCTTCGGGAGTCCGACTACGTCTCGCTGCACTGCCCGCTGACGCCGGAGACCCGCCATCTCCTCAACGCCGAGCGCCTGGCGCTGATGAAGCCGACGGCCTTCCTCATCAACACCGCGCGAGGGGCGCTGGTGGACGAGGCGGCGCTGATCGCCGCTCTAAAGAGCGGTCGGCTGGCCGGAGCGGCCCTCGACGTCCTGGAGCGCGAGCCACCAGCCCCCGATAACCCGCTCCTCCGGCTGCCCAACGTTATCATCACCCCTCACGCCGCCTGGTACTCCAGCCGGTCGCTGGAGACGCTCCAGCGGACCGTCGCCCGCAATGTGGCGGCGGTGCTGCGGGGCGAGCCGCCCCTTCACCCGGTCAACCCCGAGGTCCAGAGCCGGTTGCGCCGGCCCTGATCGCCGGTGCGATGGGCGCTCCGCCAGGGAGCGGACCTACCGTCCCTCCAGGGCGTCGAGCAGCCGGAGGGCCTGCTCCGGGGTGAGCCTGCCGTCGCGCAGCAGTTCCAGGATCAGCCGGACCTCGTCGGACCGGCCGCGACCGCCCTCCGGTCCAGCGGCCCGGGGCTCGGGGCCGGCGAGGCCGGCGGCCCCGGTGGCCGCCCCAGCCCGCCAGCCCGACCGCCGTTCGAAGCGCTCGGCCAGCCGCTCCAGCATGCGCTGAACCCGCTCGGTCGCCCGGCGCACCTGCTCCTCGGCCCGGCGGGCCGCCTCCTCGCTGTACCAGCCGCCGGGGAAGGCGCTCTCGACCGCGCGGCGGGTGGCCGTGGCGATCTCCTCGCTCAGCCGCGCGAAGCGCTCTCCCAGGTCCACCCGCACCCCGACCTCGGCCCAGACGTCGCGCCCGCCAGACGTCCGCTCCGCGTCCCCAGCTCCCCGGGCCCGCAGGCGGACCTGGCCGCGCCGGCTGGTCAGGACCACCCGCGCCCCATCGGTCCCCAGGCGCCCGCGCAGGCCGCCCGGCTCCTCGACGACCTCTTCGAGAGCCAGCCCCCAGCGGATACTCCCGGCCGGAGCGTGGAGTTCGAACACCCCCGCCCGGGGCTCGGTCACCACGAAGGTGAGGTCCTCTTCGGCCGTCACCACGTACTCCGCCCCTGGCGCCAGACCGGTCTCGACGCGGGCGTGCCCGCCCACCGCCGGCGCCCGGAGGCCGCCGGTCAGATCGGTGGCCTGCAGATCGCCGCCGAGGCGGCCCAGCTGGACCGGGCCGGCGATGGTGGCCACCTGCCCATCACCGCCCACCGCCTCCACCGTCAGCCCCTCGGCTCGCTCGACGGTCAGATCGCCGCCCACCCGTCCGAGGCTGACCGTCCCCTGCACCCGCTCAATGGCCGCGTCGCCGGCCACCGCCTCGCCCACGACCGGCCCGTTGACCTCGGCCAGCACCAGATCGCCTGCCACCTGGGCGAAGCGGACCGCTCCCAGCCGCCGGCCGGTCAGATCGCCGGCCACCTGCTCGACCGTGACCTCCGCCCGCACCGCCTCGAGGTCGAGGTCGCCGGCGACCTGAGCGACCGCCACCGGCCCCTGACAGCGCTCGATGGTCGCATCACCGGCCACCCGCTCGAGCCGCAGCGCTCCCGCCAGGCCGCTGATCTCCAGGTCGCCCTGGACCTCACCGACCTCCAGGCGGACGGCCGCCGGGACCAGCAGCCGGGCGTCAGCCGCCAGGCGCAGAAGCAGCCGCCCCTCCTGGACCTCACCGTGGACCGCCTCTGGCCCGGCCTCCTGGACCACCACCTCGGCCTCCCCGGCCCGAACCTCCAGATCGCCCTGGCACCGCTCGACGGCGACCACCGCCGCCGCCGGAAAGCGCACCGCGTTCATCGTCCCTCCTCCTGGCCCATCAGACGGGCCAGCGCCTCATCGACTGAGAGTTCGCCCCGGGCCACCGCCTGCAGGATCGCCAGCCGGTCCGGCGCCGCCAGAGCCACCGGCTCCGGATGGGCCGGCCGGAGCGTGGGATCGGCGGTCAGGACCACCGGACCGAGCAGGCTGATGACCTGGCAGCGAGGACCGTTGCCGCCGCGCTGGAGACGCCAGCCGACCTGGGTCGTCGTCAGCCGGGCCCCGGCCAGGGCGACGGCCGGCCGCAGGGCGCCCCAGCCCTCGACCTGGAGTGGCCCCACGGCCGGCAGCGCCAGCCGGACGGGTCCGGTAACGCTCCAGAGGCGGACCTGGGCCCCTGGATCGGGCGCCAGAGCCACCGCCAGCCGGCCGCTGATGGTCTTCAGATCGAGCAGGCGGGGATGAACCGGCTGCAGGTCAACGCTGCCGCTGACCGTCCAGACCGCCAGGTCGCCGGTCAGGTGGGCGCCGCTGACCGTCCCGCTCACCGTCCGCAGATTGAGCGCCCCGCTCAGTCGGCTCAGCCAGACCGGGCCGCTGACCGTCTCGGCCTGCAGATCGCCGGTCAGGTCCTCCAGGGCCAGCCGGGCGCTGGTGGTCCGGACCTGCAGGTGGCTGCGGCGCGGGACGAAGAGGGTGTACTCGACCGGGGCCAGGGCCGGGCCAAGGAGCGGGCGGGCCGGCCGGCCGGAGCCGTCCTCGGTAACGACCGTCACGGTCCGCCGATCGTGGTCGAGACGGACAGCCGTCTGGTCGAAGATCCGGCCGCCCCACCAGCCGTTGGGGCGCCGTTTAAGGGCGATGACCTTGACCAGCGGGGCCTCCCAGCCGGTCACCGTCACCACGCCGGGACCGGTCGTGACCGTGACCCGCGCCGCCGGGCCGGTGGTGAACGTCTCCTCCAGACTCACACCGGTATGGCGCATGGCCCCCTCCCTAGCGACTCAGGTCCCGCAGCCGGCGGGCGGCCTCGTCGGGGTCGATCTGGCCCGCCCGCAGGGCCTCCAGCACCGCCCGGCGCTGGGCCTCGCGCGGGCGGTCGTCGCCGTCCAGCCCGAGGGCCCGCAAGAGGTCGTCCAGCCGGCTGCGGACCGTCGGGTAGGAGAGACCCAGGGCCGCCTCGACGTCGCGCAGGACCCCACGGCAGCGCAGAAAGGTCTCCAGGAACTGCAGCTGCTCGGGCGAGAGACGGGCGAACCGCCCCAGCGCAAACTGCCCCTCCAGCACCGTCTGACAGCCGGGGCAGTGCAGCCGGGTCACCACCAGTTCACCCCCACAGACCGGACACGTGCCGGGCGCGGTGAACATTGGCCCTCCAACGCAAAAGTCTTAAGAGGACTTTATCTGAAATTGAAGCCGGTGTCAATATTTTTGAAGACAGATGCATCCCCGGGCGCGCCGGTTGTGACCGGCGGCCCCGTCGAGCCTGCGACCGGGAGAGGTTGTGGCCGGCGGGCGTGGTACAATGAGCCGGGAGGGTGTCGCCGTGCTGTCGGAGTGGTCCGGAACCTGCACGGCGGCCAGACGGCAGTGGAAAACACCGGCGAGGGAGAGCCTATGGCTCCGGCCATCGAAGTCGCCGACCTCGACGCCCTGGCCTTCGATTTCTACGGCACGCTGGTCCGGCTCGACCGAGTGGTCGAGCGCTGCGCCGCCCTGGCCACGGCCGAACTGGCCAGCCGCTGGCGGGCCCGGCAGATACAGTATGCTCTCCTGGTCAGTCTGATGGGGCGCTACCAGGACTTCTGGACGCTGACCGAGCTGGCCCTCCGTCAGGTCGCCCGGGAGCTGCAGCTGGACCTGGACGCCGCCCAGCGAACAGAGCTGCTCCAGGCCTGGCTGGATCTGGAGCCCTTCGCCGAGGTGCGGAGCGCTCTGGAGCGGCTCCAGACCCGGCCGCTCTTCATCCTGTCCAACGGGACGCCGGGGATGATCGCCCCGGTGCTGGAGCGGCACGGGCTGCGGGGGTTCTTCCGCGAGATTCTGAGCGCCGAGGCCGTCCGCATCTACAAGCCGGCGCCGGCCGTCTACGCCCTGGTGGAGACGCAGGCCGGCTTCCGGCGGGACCGGGTGCTGTTTGTCAGCGTCAACGGGTGGGACGTGGTCGGGGCCGCCCAGGCCGGGCTCCGGACCTGCTACCTCAACCGGACCGGGCTGCCCCCTGACCCGCTGGGGCCGGAGCCGGACCTCACCGCCAGCCATCTGGGCGAGCTGGCCACCACCCTGGCCCCGTAGATTGACGCCAGAGCGCCCAGCCGGTATGATCCTGACAGTCATGCGGCGAGGCCCTCTGGAGCTGGCCCGACGCGTGACCGATCGCTCTCGCCCTTTATGCGGAGTCGCCGCCGTCCGCCTCGACGGGGCTCGGGCGTTATTTCTGGAGATTCCGGGGTCTGATGCACCTGATCGGTCGGAGCGGTCGGGAGCGAGATAGCCATGGCGCCGTGGGTCTGGGACCACTGGACCTCCGCTCGGGCCTATGCCCGAGGCCAGTTGTTTCAGGGGGACCCGCAAACAGCCCTCATCTTTCCCGGTGCGTCGGCCCTGCGGCTCTCCGGCTCGCCGCTGGCCCTGGCGGCGCTCCCCGCCGTCGCTGGCTGGCTGCTCGACCGGTGGAATCAACGCCCTGATCGGTGAGCTCTTCAGATGGTTCGCCTGGCCTCGGTAAGCCGGTGGCGCCTCGCGGTCAGCCTGCTGACCGCCCTGGGTCTGGGAGCCGTGGTCCTCACCCTGATCTCCCAGCGTCCGGCTGGCCCGCTCCTCGCCACCGTGGCGGTGGGCCCCCATCCCAGCGCCCTGGCCCTCGACAGCCGGGCCCGACGCTTCTTCGTCCTCAACCGGGGCGATCTGGACGCCGCCGACCAGCCGCGCGGCCCGGGCACGGTGACCGTCCTGGACAGCGAGACCGGGGCCGTTCTGCAGACCGTCCCGGTCGGCCTCAACCCGACCGCCGCCCTGGTGGACGAGCCGAACGGCCGCCTGTTCGTCGCCAACAGCGGAACTGCCGCATCGAGAGCCGCTCTCCCGCCCGGCTCCTCTGACGGCGCGCTGCGCCTGGGCACCGTCAGCCTCCTCGAGAGCCGCACCGGGCGCCTCCTGAAGACCACCCCCGCCCTCGGCCAGGGTCCCCTGGTCCTGGCCCTCGACCGGCGCCACCAGCGCCTGCTGGTCGCCCACCACGGCCTCCCCTCCGACCAGGAAGGGAGCCTGGCCTTCCTCGACGCCCAGCAGGGAACCGTCCTGGGGGAGGCCCGGCTCGGAAAATATCCGGCCGACATCGCCGTCGCCCCGGATCGGGACGAGGCGTTTGTGGCCAACTTCGTCAGCAACACCATCAGCGTTGTGGACCTCACCGCGATGCGGGTGATCCGGACCATTCCCCTCGGCCCGGAGCCCGGCACGGTGGCCCGGCTGGCCCTGGAGATGACGACCGGCCATCTCATCGCCCTGAGCTACCCGCCCCGGATGACCGGCGGCGGCCCGCCCGACGGCGCCATCCACCTGATCGACGCCCGCCAGGGGAGGGTGGTGCGGACCATCACCCTGCCCAATCCGACCGCCCTGGCGCTGGACCGATCCACCGGCCAGGTCCTGGTCAGCAGCGCCGCCTCTCCCACGGGCCGGCTGACGGCCCTCGACGCTCTGGGCCAGGTGCGCTGGAGCGTGCCCGTCGGACCATCCCCCGTCGCCCTGGCGGTGGATGAGGACGCCGGACGCCTCTTCGTGGCCGACCGGGAGACCGGTCTCCTGGTTCTCGAGACCAGGAGCGGCCAGATCCGCTGCACCCTCCCCATCACCGGCCGCCCGGTGGCGCTCGCCCTCGACCCTCTCACCCACCGCCTTTTCCTGGTCAGCCAGCAGCCAGATCGGGCGCAGATCCTGAACCCCGCCTGCTAGACGGCGCCACCGTCCCGGGACACGGACCGGCCGGGCGGTCTGCGGAGCGTCTGGCCGGCCTGACCACCGCGGAGGCAACCGATCGCGGTCGGGCGGGCGGGGGTCGCCCTCACCGCTAGGGAGTTGGAGTCACCGCCACCGGCAGGTGCTGCCGGAACCAGGCCAGCAGCCGCTGGAGAACGTCCAGCCGGTACCCGGGCCGGCCGGCTCCCAGCGCGTGCCCGGCCTCCGGGTAGCGGACCAGCTCGACCGGTCGGCGGAGCCGACGCAGGGCGGTGAAGAGCTGCACCGCCTCGCCGATGGGACAGGTCAGATCGGCCTCGCCGTGCAGGATGAGCAGGGGAGCGGTCATCCGCTCGACGTAGGTCAGCGGCGAGCGCTCGGCGTAATAGGCTGGGCGGGCGAACGGTGGACCGCCGTTGTCCCCCTCGATGGACTCCCACTGGTCGGTCTGGTAGGCCAGGGTGCGCAGGTCGCTGATGGTCGCGATCGTCACTCCCGCCCGGAAGCGGTCGGTGCGGCCGAGAAGCAGGTTGACGAGATAGCCGCCGTAGCTGCTGCCGTAGACGCCCAGACAGAGGGGATCGACCAGCCCCTCGGCGATGAGGTGATCCAGGACCAGCAGCGTGTCCTCCAGCTCGGGGCCGCCCCAGTTGCCCTCGAGGGCCTGGGCGAAGGCGGCGCCGTAGCCAGCGCTGCCCCGCCAGTTGACGCTCAGGACGGCAAAGCCCGCTCCGGCCAGAACCTGGGTCCGCAGGTCGAAGCCGGGACCGACCGCGCCGTGGGGACCACCGTGCTGATGGACCAGAAGCGGCCAGGGGGACGGCGGATCGCCGACGGGCGGCCAGAGCCAGCCCTCGATGGAGAGGCCCTCCGGGCGGGCCACCACGACCCGACGGGGCCGGCTCAGCGCCTTGCCGGCCAGCATCGGGGCGTTGAGCCGGGTGAGGCGCCGGAGCGGCGCGCCCGTGGCCGGGGCCAGAAAGAGGTCGGCGGGCGTCTCCCAGTCGGTCATAACCAGAGCCAGACTGTCCTCGGGTCCGCCCTGGCTGAACTGGAGCGGATACGGGTCGCCCTGGACGAGCGGCCGCACCTGGCCGTCGGCCAGGGTGCACTGGACCAGAGCCAGGCGGCCTCCATCGCGCACCAGCCAGGTCAGGCGGGTGCCATCGCCCGACCAGACCGGCGGACTGGTGGGCGCCGGAGGCGGCGCCACGACGGCGCCCCGGTCGAGGGAAGCGCTCAGGTTCCGGGGAACGCCCTCCTCGACCCGGAGAAGAAACAGATGGTAGTCGCGGGTGGTGGCCGTCCAGGGGCATTCGTTGGCGAAGTAGGCGAGCCACTCGCCGTCCGGCGACCAGGCCGGGGCCAGACAGACGCCGGTGCTCGGGGTCAGGCGCCGCCAGTCGCGGCCGTCGGCCCGGCAGAGGTAGAGATCCCAGACCCACTCCAGGTCCCAGTCGGGCCGGCGGGTGGTGACCAGGGCCAGCCACCGACCGTCGGGCGACCAGGCCGGATGGAAGTGATGCCAGGGACCGGTCGTCAGCGGACGAACCTGTGGTTCGGAATCCTCAAGGTCGATGACGAAAATCTGCCAGAAGGCGTCGAGGAGATCGCCCACCCCCTCCATCTGGGTGCGCAGCCGCCGAACGACCTTCGGCTGGAGCCGGTCGCCAGCCGCCTCCGGCCGGACCAGGACGGTCACCGCCAGCGCCCGGCCGTCAGGTCGCCAGACCGGCGGCCCGCTCACCCGACCGGGGAGGGCAACGAGCGGGCGGGGCGTGGTGCTGTCACGGGCCAGGAGCCAGACCTGTGAGCCCTCGCCCTGATCGCCGACGAAGGCCAGGGCCTGACCGTCAGGCGACCAGCGCGGCCAGCGGTCGCGGGGCCCGGCGGTCAACGGGCGCAGGTCGCCGCTGGCCACCTCGACCAGCCAGAGGGCCGACTCATCGCGGTCGGCCTCGCGGTTGGGAGTGGTCAGGACCACGGCGACGGCCTGGCCGTCCGGCGACAGCTGGGGGTCGCTCAGACTGCGCAGGCCGAAGAGATCGGCGGGCTGGAGAGGCGACCGGGCCATCGGTCAGTCGCGCTCCAGGGTGAACACCTGCCGGGTGGTGGCGTCGCAGAGCCAGAGGGTGCCCTGCCAGATGGTCAGTCCGTGCGGCTCGGGGCCGGGCACACCCAGGGCATCGAGGATACGCCCGTCGGCCGGGTCCAGCAGGAAAAGAGCCCGCTTGTTGGTCTCAGCGCACCAGAGACGGCCGTTCTCCCAGGCCATCCCGTGGGGACGGCGGCCCGGCGCCGGGATCCGGTGCAGAATGCGCCCGGTCTCCGGGTCGAGCTGGTAGATCGTGGCCGTGCGGGGCACGTTGACCCAGAGCGTCCCGGCCCGCCACTCGAGACCGTGGGCGCCGGCGGTCGGATCCTCGGGGGTGGGCAGAGCATGGACCTCGCGGCCGGTCTCCCGGTCGTAGCAGATGAGCTCATAGGTGAAGGTCGAGGCCACCCAGATGCGGCCCGCCTCGTCGACGGTGATGCCGCTGCTGTGCTTGGCTCGGGTCGGAATCCGCTGGAGGACAGCCCCGTCCTCGTAGCGCAGAAGATAGATCGCATCGTCCACCTGGTCGATCACCCAGAGTCCTTCGGGGGCGGCCTGCAGCCCGTTGGGCTGCGGCCCCGGGGTCAGCCACCGGAGGTGCGCCCGCACCGCCATCGTCGCTCCTCTCCTGCCAGTCTGTTCGGCCCCATTATAGGTGGGGGTGGCGCCGCCGGCAACAGCGCGCCGGACGACTGGCCTGACCGGCGGGCATCAGGTATACTGCCCCCGGCCCGGTCAGAGACCCCGGCCGGGCGTATGACCGAGAGCGGAGGGACCGCGATGCCCAAACACCGCTGCCTGATGATCGGCGCCGGCGGCATGGCCGCCAACTGGATCCGCCGCTTCTTCCCCCCGTTCGCCGACCGCATGGAGATCGTGGCCCTGGTCGACATCAACCCGGCGGCTCTCGACAGCGCCGGCGATTTCCTGGGACTCCCGTCCAGCCGGCGCTTCACCGACATGGCCACGGCCTTCGCCCAGGTCGAGGCCGATTTCTGCACCATCGTCATCCCTCCCGCCTTCCACCGCCAGGCCGCTCTCCTGGCCGCCGAACACCGGCGGCATATCCTGAGCGAGAAGCCCATCGCCGACACCTGGGAGGCCTGCCTGGACATCTACCGAGCGGTCAAGCGGGCCGGAGTCAAGATGCAGGTCGTCCAGAACTACCGGTACACCGTCCCGATGCTCACCTTCCGCCAGGTCCTGCGCGAGGGACGACTGGGCCGGTTGAACTATCTGGTCGGCCGCTTCGCCGCCGACTACCGGGTCTACGGTTCCTGGGGCGCCCCCTTCCGCCACGAAATTCCCCACGCCCTGCTTATCGAGGGCAGCGTCCACCATTTCGATATGCTGCGCAATCTGAGCGGAGCCGACTGCCACTATCTGGCCGGTTGGGAGTGGAACCCGCCCTGGAGCACCGCCAGGGGCGCGTTCAACGCCCTCTACGTGCTGAAAATGACCAGTGGCGTCCACGCCGTCTACGAGGGCTCGGGCACGGCCGCCGGCCTGCAGAACACCTGGCACCGCGAGTACTACCGGGCCGAGTGCGAGGACGGGGCGGTGGTCATCGACGCCGACCGCACCGTCCGCCTCTACCAGTTCACACCGGGCCGTGGCCTGCGGATGGAGGAGGTGCCGCCGGTCACGGTCCCCTATGAGGGCCACCAGGCCATTATCAAGGATTTTCTCGACTGGCTCGACGGCGGCCCCGTCCCCGAGACCGCCCTCGACGACAATCTCCAGTCAGCCGCGATGATCTTCGCCGCCATCGAGGCCGCCCGCACCAACCAGACGGTGGATGTCCAGGCGTTTATTCAAACAGCCCTCGCCCGGCTCGAGAGCCGCTGACGCGGGAGAGAGCGACACCCTGCCGGTCTCTAGCCGGCCCGGGCGGCGATCTCGTCAAGAAGGAGGGCCACGCGCCGCCGGATCTCGTCGCGGATCTGGCGGACCACCGTGATCGGCTGGCCGTGAGGGTCTGGCAGGCCCCAGTCCTCGACGTTTTTCAGAAGCAGCGCCGGACAGGCCTGGGCGTCGACGCTGCAACCCATGGTGATAACGCGGTCGGCCTGGGCGACCAGGGCATGGGTCAACAGACGCGGTCGCTCGCCCGTCAGGTCGAGCCCGACCTCGCGCATCACCGCCACCACCGCCGGGTTGACGGTCTCCGCTGGCTGGGTGCCGGCCGAAAGCGCCCGGGTCGGCAGTCCACGCTCCCGGGCCAGCTGGTTGAAGAAGGCCTCGGCCATCTTGCTCCGGCCGGCGTTGTGCAGGCAGACGAAAAGCACCGTGTCGGGCATCACCACCCCCTTGTCAGGCCCCGGTCTTCAGTGTACCATCCGGTCTTCAGTGTACCATGCGGAGGGCGGGACCGCAACCAAGACCGTCCCGCGCCCGACGAAGCCCACCAACCTGGACAGCGAGGAGAGCACCGTGGCCCCCGCGCGACCGACGGTTCGCATCGGACTGGTGGGCGCTGGCTTTGCCGCCCGCCTGCACGTCGAGAACTACCGGCGCATCCCGACGGTCCAGGCCGAGATCGTGGCCGTCACTGCGGCCCATCCCGAGCGCGCCCGACGGTTCGCCGAGGAGTTCGGCATCCCCACCGTCCACCCGACCCTCGACGACCTCCTGGCCGACGCGCGCGTTGAGGTGGTCGACCTCTGTGTGCCCAACGTCCTGCACGCCCCCTTCGCCATCCAGGCCGCCCGGGCCGGCAAACATATCATTGTCGAGAAGCCACTGACCGGTTTCTTCGGCCTGCCCGACCTGGCCGCCGACGCCCCGGTCGGCGATCTGGTCGACCGGCAGACGATGCTGGAGGGGGCGCTGGCCAACGCCGACGCCATTCTGGCCGCCGTTCGGGAGCATCGGGTCAAACTCGGCTATGCCGAGAACTGGGTCTACGCCCCGCCGATCCAGAAAGCCCGCCGGCTGCTGCTGGCCGCCGGGGCGGCCATTCTGCGGATCGAGGGCGAGGAGTCGCACAGCGGCTCCCACGCCGCCTATTCGCGCCAGTGGCGCACCGCCGGCGGCGGCTCGCTTCTGGGCAAGGGCTGCCATCCGCTGGGGGCGGCCCTCTACCTCAAGTACTGTGAGGGCCAGCGGCGCCAGGGCCGGCCCATCCGCCCCCGGCTGGTCCAGGCGGCGGTGGCCTCGCTGACCAAGACCCCCTTCTTCGGCGCCGGCGGGCCCACGCCCATCCGGACCGGGTATGTCGATGTCGAGGACTGGGGCAGCCTGCTGCTGACCTTCGAGGACGGGACGGTGGCCCAGATCACCGCCTCGGACGCTGTTCTGGGAGGCATCCGCAACTACCTGGCGGTCTTCGCCGACCGTTGTGTGGTCTTCGCCCACATCAACCCCAACACGGCCAACGTCGCCTACGCCCCCGATCCCACCGTCTTCGGCGACGAATACATCACCGAGAAGATCGAGACCAAGGCCGGCTGGACCTTCCCGGCGCCGGACGAGGACTTCATCACCGGCTATCCTCAGGAGCTTCAGGACTTCGTCGAGGCGGTCGCCTTCGACCGCGAGCCGCTCTCCGGGCCGCTGCTGGCCCGCGACGTGGTGGCCGTGATCTACGGAGCCTACCTGGCGGCCGCCACCGGCCAGCGGGTGGACCTGGCCCCGTACCTGACGCCCGCCGGGGGGCAGCAGTGACCACGGCCGCCAGCCTCGCGAACGCGCCGGTCCTTATCCGCCCGGCCACCGCCGCCGACGCCCCGGCTATCGCCCGGGTCCACGTCGCCGCCTGGCAGACGACCTATCGCGGGCTCCTTCCGGCCGACTTTCTGGCCGGACTGTCGGTGGCCGAGCGGACGGCCCGCTGGGCCCGGCGGCTCAGCCAGGAGTCCCAGCCGGGCGGGGTCTTCGTCGCCGAGACCGCTGATGGCCAGATCGTGGGCTTCGTCGCCGGCGGTGCGCCCCAGGACGACCACCCGCTCCGCCGGGTCTATCGGGGCGAACTGCACGCCATCTACCTGCTGGCCGACTACCAGCGCCAGGGAATCGGCCGGCGGCTGGTCCGGGCCCTGGCGGCCGCGTTCCAGACGGCCGGGCTGGACTCGTTTTTCGCCTGGGTGCTGGCCGAGAACCACCCGGCCCGGCGCTTCTACGCGGCGCTGGGCGGCCAGGTGGTGGGCGAGCGGCCCATCACCATCGCCGGGCTGACGCTTCTGGAGGTGGCCTACGGCTGGACCAACCTGGGACCGCTTCTGGCGCTGCCCCCTTGATCACACGCTACACGGGAGAGGAGGATGCCTGTCCGCGTCGGTTTCATCGGCACCGGGCTGGTGGCCCAGCTGCACCTGGCCAACCTGGCCCGCATGGAGGACGTTGAGATCGCCGCTCTCTGTGATATCTCGCCGGAGGCCCTGGCCCGCACCCAGCGCCTTTACGGCGGGCGGACCTACACCGACCACCGGGAGATGCTGGAGCGCGAGCGGCTCGACTGCGTCTACCTCTGCCTCCCGCCCTTCGCCCATACCGGCCAGGAGTTCGCTGTCATCGAGCGGGGGATCCCGCTCTTCATCGAGAAGCCGGTGGCTCTCGACCTGGCGTACGGGCGACGGGTAGCCCGAGCCATCGAGGAGCGGGGGCTGCTGGCGACAGTCGGCTACCACTGGCGGTATTACGACACCGTCGATCGGGTCCGGGCGCTCCTCGAGGCCCGGACTGTTGGCCTGGTCCTGGGGACCTGGCTGGGCGGCATCTGGCGGGCGCCGTGGTGGATCGACAAGGCGAAGTCGGGCGGCCAGATCGTCGAGCAGGCGACCCATCTCTTTGACCTGGCCCGCTATCTGGTGGGGGAGATCGTGGCTGTCTCCGGGCTGGGCTACCGGGGTCTGGTGACCGACGTGCCCGGCTACACGCTCGACGATGCCACCACCGTCAACCTGCGCTTCGCCAGCGGGGCCATCGGCACCATCAGCGCGACCTCGGCCCTGGGCCGGGGCGGTCGGGTGGGACTGCACCTCATCGGCCGGCACCTCTCGATAGAGATCACCCCCACGCTCCTGCGTATCGGCGACGCCGAGAAGGTGGTCGAGTACGCGCCCCAGACCCCACCGATGGAGCGGGAGGACGCCGCCTGGATTCAGGCGGTGCGGACCGGCGACCCCCGTGGCCTGCGCTCGACCTATCGCGACGCCCTGCGGACCCTGGCGGCCACCCTGGCCGCCACCCGCTCACTGGAGCAGAACGGCGCCTGGCTGACCCCAGAGGAGGTCTAGCTATGGACTGGCTGACTGCCGATTTTCTGGCCGCCGAACTCCGCCAGCGGCGGGAGGAGGGCTGTCCGGTGGCCGACCTAGAGGCGCGTCTGACGCAGCTTCAGGCCCAGGGCGCGGTGCCGGCCCGGGCTCTGCTCCAGCTCTGGGAGGAGGCCACTGCCCGGACCCCAGCCCCCGACTTCCCCTACGATGAGCCCTCGGACCTGGCCACCATTCGGGAGCGCCGCCCACCCGGCCCCCGCCGCCTGCGAGGACCGGTCTCAGACCTGGAGGACCGGCTCTACGGCGCCTGGCTCGGACGAGCGGCCGGATGCCTCCTCGGCAAGCCGGTGGAGGGCTGGTCGCGCGACCGCATCCGCAAGGTCCTGGAGCACGCTGGCGCCTACCCGCTCACCGACTACTTCCCCTGGGTGGACAACCCCCCTCCGGACGCCGACTACCGCCAGCGGCCACGAAACTGGTTCCGGGGCTTCATCACCCACATGGTCCGCGACGACGATATGGATTACCCCCTCATCGGCCTGAAGGTCCTGGAGACGGTCGGCCCCGACTTCACCAGTCAGGACATCGCCCAGGCCTGGCTGACCTCGCTCCCCTACCAGCTGGTCTACACCGCCGAACGCGTGGCTTACCGCAACCTGGTCAACGGCCTCGAACCCCCGGCCACCGCCACCTACCGCAACCCCTACCGCGAGTGGATCGGCGCCCAGATCCGGGCCGATATCTGGGGCTGGATCAACCCCGGCTGGCCAGAACGGGCGGCGGAGATGGCCTATCGCGACGCCCGCGTGTCCCACGTCAAAAACGGCCTCTACGGGGCGATGTTCGTCGCCGCCATGCTCAGCGCCGCCTTTGTCACCCGCGATCCACACGAGATCGTCGCGATCGGCCTCTCGGAGATCCCGGCGACCTCCCGCCTGGCCGAAGCGGTCCGCCAGGTGGTCCGCTGGTGCGCCGAGGACCGCGACTGGCAGCGGACCACCGACCGCATCCTGGCCGCCTACGGCCACTATCATTGGGTCCACACGATCAACAACGCCGCCCTCATCGTCATGGGCTTCCTGTACGCGGAGGGCGAACTGGAGCCGGCCATCACCCGGACGGTCATGGGCGGCTTCGACACCGACTGCACCGGCGCCACCGTGGGCTCGCTCATCGGGGTGCTGCGCGGCGCCCGGGGGCTGCCGGCCAAGTGGGTCGGACCGCTCAACGACCGGCTGGAGAGTATCGTGGTCGGGATGACCGACAACCGTTTCTCCGACCTGGCCCGCCGGACGGCCGTCTTCGCCCGCGCCGCCCTGGCCTGACCCCGGGTCGCCGGCGAGGGCCCGTGCGCCGTCCCCGCCTCACCGCTCACCACGGACCGTGGCGATGAGGTCGTCGACCATCGTCTCCAGCGTGTAGGCCGGCCGCCAGCCCAGGTCGCGCTCGGCCGCAGCGATGCTCAGCTCCCAGTCGCGCGAGATCCGACTGACCGGCGCCAGCTGCGGGTCCGGCTTGAAGGTGAACCGGGCCTCGGGAATCCGCTGGCGGACGATCTCGATGAGCCGGGGAACGGTGGCCAGGGCCGTGCTGATGAGATAGATCCGCTGGGGAGCCGCCGGCGCGGTGGCCAGAACCGCCAGCGCCCGGGCGGCGTCCCGGGCGTAGCAGACCGGCGTCCCGGCCTCGGGGTCGACGTCGATCTCGTAGGGCTGGCCCAGGGCCGCCCGCTCGATGATGAGCGAGGTGTAGAGGGTGGCCGAGCCCGAGGCCACATTGCGCGAAGGACCGACGATGGCCGCCAGCCGGGCCGCCCGGAAGTCCAGACCGAAACGGCGGTGGTAGAAGAGCCCGAGGTGCTCGGCCAGCAGTTTGCTCTGGCCGTACCAGGTCAATGGTCGGGCCGGCGTCTCCTCGGTGATCGGCGAGGTGACATCGGGGCCGTAGACCGAGATCGTGCTGGCGAAGACCAGGCGCGGGATGCCGGCCTGGCGCGCCGCCTCCAGCGCGTTGTGGGTGCCTCCCAGATTGACCCGCAGACAGAGGTCAGGGTCCTGCTCGCAGCCCATCGTCACGATGCCGGCCAGATGAATGAGGGCGCTGAAGCGGTCGCTGCGGGCCGCCGCGATCAGCGCGGCCCGATCGGTCACGTCGCCGGTGATCACCGGCGTGCCCGGCGGGAGCGCCGGCCGCCAGGACGGGTCAGGAGCCTGACGGTCGAAGACCACCACCGGGATCTCCTGTTGCCGCAGCTCATGGGCCAGCCAGCGGCCGATGTACCCGGCGCCGCCGGTGATGAGGATCGCCATCCTGATTCCCTCCTATCCGCGCCAGCGAGGCCGGCCACCCAGCCCCCACAGGTGCGCGGCCGTCTCGCCCATGATCCAGTCAAGGTCGTCAGCGGTCAGGAACGGAATATGGTCGGGCAGCAGACGCAGGGCCTGTTCGTAGGTGATCCCCTGGCGCCCGGCCAGACCAGGGTACTCAGCCCGCAGAATGCCGGGGTAGTCGCTCCCCCAGAGCATCCGCCGGGCGCCGAAGGCCCGGAAGGCCCGCTCCACCAGGGGGTAGGTGTCGCGGTAGGGGTAGCCCTCGCGCGAGAGATGATGGAGCCCGGAGAACTTCAGAAACACGTTCGGGTACTCGGCCAGAGCCAGCACCGCCTGGTAGTGCGGATAGTCCGGTCCATCGTCCAGCCGTGGTCGGCCGAAATGGTCGATGATCACCGCCACCCGGGGATGCCGCCGGGCCATATCGGCCACCATGGGCGCCTGGTGCGGCAGCAGCTGAATGCAGATGGGGATACCCAGCTCGGCGGCCGTGGCCCAGAGAGGATCCTGAGTTGGGGCGTTCAGCCAGCGTCCCTCGGGGTCGCCGATGGGATTGAGGCGCAGACCCCGCACCCCGTGGACCGTCACCCAGTAGCGCAGCCGCTCCGGCGCCTCCGGACTCAGCGGATCGACCAGGCAGACACCGACCAGTCGGTCCGGATACTTCTTCAGGCTGTCGACCAGGTAGGAGTTGTCCCAGCCGTAGGGGCTGGGCTGGACCAGGACGGCGTAGTCGAGCCCGTACCGGTCCATGAGGGCGACGAACTCCTCGACCGGGGCGTGGCTGGTCGGGATGTAGCCGAGGGTCGGCTGCCAGGGATAGCGGTCGGGCTGCTGGACCCAGACGTGCAGGTGAGCATCGACGCGCAGGCTCATGCCAGGACCACCTCCCGTCCACACCGGCTCGACTCCTCGCAGGCGCAGAGGACCTCGACTATGTGCCGGGCCCATTCGACCGGCACCGGCAACGGCCCGCCGGTCCGCAGGCTCTCGACGAAGGCCTGGAGCTCGCGAGCGAAGGGGTCGTGGCGCTCGACCGGGATCGGTCGGTACTGGCCGTCCTCCGAGACCGCCAGCAGGTTGCTGTACGAGTCGAAGGTCAGCATGCCCTCGGTCCCCAGGATCTCGACCGCGCAGCGCTCCACCCCCTGGCGGTAGCCGGCGTGGACGAGCGTCACCGGAACGCCGCTGGCCAGTTCGAGGAAGGCCACCGCCGTGTCGTCGGCCGCCAGCCCGAAAATCTTATTGCCGATCCAGGCCCGGACCGCCCGCACCCGGCTGTCCAGCACCCAGCCCACCCGGTCGACCATGTGCGAGCCGTTCATCAGCCACATCCCACCGCCGAGCCGGCGGTCCAGGAACCAGGCCGGACGGCTCTCCAGGCCAAAGGGCTTGTACCAGGTGTCGGTGGCGGCGACCACCTGGCCGATACGGCCACAGGCGATCAGATCCCGGGCCCGGATCGTGCTGGCGAAGAAGCGCTGAGTGTGGGCGACGAAGAGCCGCACCCCGGCCCGCTCAGCCGCCGCGATCATCGCGTCGCACTCGGCGACCGAGAGGGCCATGGGCTTCTCCAGGAAGACGTGTTTGCCCGCCTGGCAGGCCTCGATGGTGACCGGCGCGTGCAGGAAGTGTGGCAGACCGATCATCACGATCTGCACATCGTCGCGCCGGAGAAGATCGCGGTAGTCCGGGACCGCCAGGGCGCCGCACTCGGCCGCCAGGGCCTGGGCCCGGGCCAGGTCGGTGTCGGCGACGGCCACCAGCCGGGTGCCGGGAGTGGCCTGGACCGCCCGCAGGTGGGCGCGGGCCACCCGGCCGGCGCCGATGATGGCGATGCCGTAGGCGTCGCTCATCGCTGCTCCTTGAGAGGGGTTCAGGATGTGCCGAGCGGCAGTATAGGCCAGACCGGGCGCCCTGGCAAGGCAGCCCTAGCGCAGCCCGGCGAAGAGATCCT
>Ga0073929_1001352_pt1 | contig 22666 bp, 22 predicted proteins | sample DewCreD2012metaG_3_FD_76966 | JGI IMG/M metagenome (GOLD analysis project Ga0073929, IMG submission 76966) | Hot spring sediment bacterial and archeal communities from British Columbia, Canada, to study Microbial Dark Matter (Phase II) - Dewar... ... | reverse complement strand
TGCTGCTCTGCTACCACATCGACCGGCCGGGGATCGTCGGCAAGATCGGCACGCTACTGGGAGCCGCCGATATCAATATCTCGTTCATGCAGGTCGGCCGGCGCACCCGCCGGGGCGAGGCGATGACCGTCCTGGGCCTGGACGAACCGGTGCCCGAGGACCTCTACCACCGGCTGATCGCCGAGGCCGGTCTGCTGGCGGCCAAACTGGTCCAGCTGTAAGGTCGCCGGCGCGTCCCCCGGCGCGCCCGGCCAGACGACCGGATGGGTGGACACGGTCTGAATGGAGCTACGGAGAGCGTACCGGTGGGCGCGCCGGACGTGGGAGCGGCCGACCTTCGGACACCTGGTCCTGCTGGTCTTCTCGCTGGGAATTCTCAGCCTCTACTGCGCCGGGATCGCGGCGCTGGTGGCCGGCCCCCGGCTGCGCGCACAGGCCAGCCGGCTGGCGGTGACCCCCCTGGGGGAGACGCCCACACCGGTCCTGACACCGACCCCACCGCTCCTCGCCGTGGCCCCCTCGCCGACGCCCACCCCGACGCCCACCCGCCCCGTCCGGCCGGCGACCCCCACGCCCACCCTCGAGCCGCTGCCACCGACGCCGACCCAGGCGCCGCTCTGGACTCTTCTCCCCACCCCGACGCGCCCGCCGGCGCGCACCCCGACGCCGACCGTGGCCCTCACCCGCTCGCCCACGCCGCCCGTCGGGGCCACGCCGACCCCGTCCCCGGCCCCGACCGCGACGCCCGCTGTGACCCCCACGCCTGTGGAGGACCTGGCGACGCCGACGCCGACCCCCTCGCCCACCCCCGGCCGCACCCCGACGCCGGGCTCCCGGCCGACCGCCACGCCGACGCCGACCGCCCCGCGCCCCGGTCCGACGGCGACGCCGACCGCCAGCCCACCGGCCACGCCCTCGCCATCGCCCACGAGGACGGCTGATGGTCACCCTTGAGGACGTCAAACGGAACGCCGAGATCCACGCCCTGCTCCGCGCCGCCGACGAGCAGCTGGGCGTCCTGGGCTACACCGAGCACGGCTACCGCCACGCCAACCTGGTGGCCCACATCGCCGAGAACGTTCTGCGCCGCCTGGGGTACCCGGATCGCCGGGCCCAGCTGGCGGCCATCGCCGGCTATCTCCACGACATCGGCAACGTCGTCACCCGCACCAACCACGGGCCCACCGGGGCGGTGCTGGTCTTCCCGATCCTGCGGCAGCTGGGAATGCCGGCGGAAGAGCTGGCGGTGGTCGTGGGGGCCATCGGCAACCACGAGGAGGACCATGGCTCGCCCGTCAGCGAGGTCTCGGCCGCCGTCATCATCGCCGACAAGAGCGACGTCCACCGGTCCCGGGTGCGCAACCCCAACCCGACGACCTTCGATATCCACGACCGGGTGAACTACGCCGCCACCCACAGTTTTGTCCGGGTGGACAGCGAGAACCGGCGGATCACCCTGGAGCTGACCATCGACACCGAGATCGCCTCGATTATGGATTACTTCGAGATCTTTCTCTCGCGCATGCTGTTCATCCGGCGGGCCGCCGAATACCTGCAGTGCGCCTTCACCCTGACGATCAACGGGCAGCGCATCCTTTAAGGCGGGCCCCAGACCCGCCGGGGTGTGCTATACTTAGAGCGCCGTGAAGCATCTGGTCTGTCTCTCCCACCTGAGCGGCGCCGAGATCTGGCAGATCCTGACCCTGGCCCGCCGGCTGAAGGCCGAGTGGCAGGCCGGCCAGCAGCGGCCGCTGCTGGCCGGCAAGGTGCTGGGGATGATCTTCCAGAAGCCCTCGCTGCGCACCCGGGTGTCGTTCGACATCGCCATGCTCCAGCTGGGCGGGCACGCCCTCTACCTCTCGCCGGCCGAAATTCAACTCGGCCAGCGCGAGAGCGTGCCGGACGTGGCCCGGGTGCTCAGCCGGTACGTCGACGCGATCATGGCCCGGACCTTCAGCCATCGCGACATCGAACTGCTGGCCGCGTACGCCACGGTGCCGGTCATCAACGGCCTCTCCGACCTGAGCCACCCCTGCCAGGCGCTGGCCGATATGCTCACGATCTGGGAGAAGCGCGGCGACCTCCGGTCGCAGGTCCTGGCCTACGTGGGCGACGGCAACAACGTCTGCCACGCGCTGCTCTTGGCGGCCAGCAAACTGGGGATGCACATGCGCATCGCCTCGCCGCCCGGCTACACCTGCCACCCGACGATCGTCGCCCAGGCCCAGCAGGCCGCCGCCGAGAGCGGGGCCCGGCTGGAGTTCCTGACCGATCCGCGGGCGGCGGTGGAGGGGGCGACGGTGGTCTACACCGACGTCTGGACCAGCATGGGCCAGGAGAGCGAGCGCGAACAGCGCCGGCGGGTCTTCCAGTCCTACCAGGTCAACACGGCGCTGCTGCGGCTGGCCGCCCCCGACGCCATCGTGATGCACTGTCTGCCCGCCCACCGGGGCGAGGAGATCACCGACGACGTCATCGACGGACCCCAGTCGGTCGTCTTCGACCAGGCGGAGAACCGGGTGCACGCCCAGAAGGCGGTGCTGGTGCTGTTGCTGGCCCCGGCGGCGGGCCGCGCGCTGAGCGCGGAGCCCGCCTAGAGCCCGGCCGATGGCCGGGTGGGGCCGGCGGAGGAGCAGGGCCGATGACGCAGGTCTTCGATTTCGTGGCGGCGATCCTCCCGCGGATCACCATCTGGAGCATCCTCGACATCTCCATCGTCTCGGTCCTGATCTACGGCTTTCTGAGCCTGTTCCGCGGGACGTCGGCCTTCTCGGTCCTCTACGGTCTGGCCTTCCTGCTGGGAGCCCTGGCCATCGCCAGCACCCTCCCCGGGCTGGCGATGCTCAACTGGCTCCTGCGCAACACCCTGCCGGTGCTCTCGTTCGCCCTCCTGGTGGTCTTCCAGCCCGAACTGCGCCGGGCGATGGAGCGGATCGGCCGGGTGCGGGGCTGGATCGCCCGGCCGATGATGAGCCAGGAGGCCCAGAGCCTGCAGCACGCCATCACCGAGATCGCCCGGGCCTGCCGGCGCCTCTCGGAGCGGCGGCAGGGGGCCCTCATCGTGCTGGAGCGCGAGACCGGGCTCCAGGAGTACGCCGAGACGGGGGTCATCCTCAACGCCCTGGTCTCGACCGAGTTCCTGCTGACGATCTTCTTCCGCGACGCCCCGCTGCACGATGGGGCGGCCATCATCCACGGCGACCGGGTGATCGCCGCCGGCTGCGTGCTGCCGCTCTCCAGCAACACCATGGACGCCCAGCTGGGCACCCGCCACCGGGCGGCCCTGGGGATCACCGAGATCACCGACGCGGTGGCCATCGTCGTCTCCGAGGAGACCGGCATCATCTCGCTGGCCAACAACGGGCGGCTGGTGCGCAACCTGGACGAGGCCAAACTGCGCAAAGTCCTGACCGTGCTCTACGGGCCGGCCGCCCACGACCCGTTCCTCTTCTGGTCGCGCCGGCGGGCGGCCGCCCGCCTGCGTCAGGCCCGGCGGCCCATCGCCGAAGTCGAACCGGCCCGGAACATGTAGATGATGACGTTTCTCAAACACAACCTGGCCTGGATGCTGCTCTCGGTGCTGCTGTCGACGGTGCTGTGGGTGGTGGTGACCGTCCAGCAGAACCCGGATACGACCCGGACGTTCACCGGCATCCCGGTGACGGTGCTGAACCTGCCGGCCGGCCTGACCCTGCGCAACGAGGTCCCGCCGGTCACGGTCACCGTGGTGGCCCCCCGCGACGTGGCCGAGGGGCTGGGACCGGGCATGTTCAAGGCCAAGGTCGACGCCTCCAAGGCCCGGGCGGGCCTCTCCGAGGTGCCGGTCGAGGTCGAGTCGCAGGACCGCCGGGTGCGGATCGAGCAGATCGAACCGGCCCGGGTCGCCCTGCACCTCGAGCCCACGGGCCGGAAAGAGGTGCCGGTCCGGGTGGTGGTCGAAGGGGTCGCGCCGGAGGGCTACATCGCCCGCCCGCCACGGGTGACCCCGGAGCGGGTGATCGTGGTCGGGCCCCAGTCGCTGGTCGAGCAGGTGACGGCGGTGGTGGCCAAGGTGAACATCGAGGGGGCCAAGTCGACGCTGAGCCAGACGGTCAAAGGGCAGCCGGTGAACGCCAGCGAGCAGCCGGTCGAAAAGGTGACGGTGGCGCCGGACCAGCCGATCCTGGTTGAGGTGCCCATCGAGCAGCAGCTGACCTACAAGACCCTGCCGGTGGTCCCCCAGGTGACCGGCTCGCCGGCCCTCGGCTACCAGGTGGTCGGCATTATGATCGACCCGGTGGCCATCACCGTCTTCGGCGACCCCAAGGTGCTGGGCGACCTGGACTACCTGTCCACCCGTCCGGTGGACATCACCGGAGCGGTGGGCGATCTGGCCCTCAACACCGAGCCGGTCCTGCCGACCGGGGTCTCGCTGGCCCGCCGGCAGACCCTGGTCGTCCGGGTCTACGTCAGCCCGGTGGAGTCGAGCAAACTCCTCGAGGTGGCCCCGGAGGTCCGCCAGGTCGGCGACGGACTGCGGGCCACCGTCACCCCGCCGGCAGTCCAGGTCGTGGTCGCCGGGCCGATGCCGGTCCTCACCGCCCTCAAGCCTCAGGACGTCCGGGTGGTGGTCGAGGCCGGGGGACTGGGGGTTGGCACCCACCTGGTCCGGCCGCGGGTCGAACTGCCCGCCCCGCTCCGGGTGCTCTCGCTGACGCCCGAACGGGTGACCGTGACCATCCGGTAAGGGAGGAGCCGATGGCCAAGCCGATCGTGGCCATTGTCGGGCGACCAAACGTCGGCAAATCGACGCTCTTCAACCGCATCGTCGGGAGGCCGGTGGCGATCGTCGAGGACGAACCCGGCACCACCCGCGACCGCATCGGGGCCGACACCGAGTGGTCCGGCTACGCCTTCACCCTGGTCGACACCGGCGGCCTGGAGATCACGCCGGGCAGCGACCTGGCCCGGCGGGTCAAAGAGCAGGCCGAGATCGCCATCCGCGAGGCCGACGTGGTGATCTTCCTGGTCGACGTGCGCGAGGGGGTCACGGCCAGCGACCTGGAGGTGGCCGATCTCCTGCGCCGCAGCGGCAAGCCGGTGATCGTGGCGGTCAACAAGTGCGACAACCCCGAGCGCCGGCTGATGGCCAACGAGTTCTACCAGCTGGGCCTGGCGCCGGTGGTGGCCATCTCGGCCCTGCACGGCCAGGGGATCAACGACCTCCTGGACGAGGTCGTGGCCCGGCTGCCCGCGCGGGTGCCCGAGGAGGAGATCGAGGCCATCCGGGCGGCCATCGTCGGCCGGCCCAACGTGGGCAAGTCGTCGCTCCTCAACGCGATCGTGGGGAGCGAGCGGGCGATCGTCAGTGAGCAGCCGGGGACAACCCGCGACACCATCGACACGCTCATCGAGTGGCGCGGGGAACGGATCATCCTGGTGGACACCGCCGGCATCCGGCGACGGGGGCGGATCGAGGCCGGGATCGAGCGCTACAGTGTGCTGCGGGCCCTGCGGGCCATCAATCGGAGCGACATCAGCGTCCTGGTTCTGGACGCGGTCGAGGGGGTCACGGCCCAGGACGCCCACCTGGCCGGCTACATCCGCGACGCCGGGCGCGGCTGCCTCCTGGCCGTCAACAAGTGGGACCTCATCCCCAAGACCCCCAACATCGAACACGAATACACCCAGCACGTCCGCAGCGCCCTCAAGTTCATGCCCTGGGCGCCGATACTCTTTCTGTCGGCCAAGACCGGCGAGAACGTCCAGCAGGTCCTCGATCTGCTCCTGACCATCCAACAGGAGCGCAGCCGCCGCGTGCCGACGGCGGTCCTGAACGAGGTCCTGCGGGCGGCGATCCAGGCCCATCCGCCGCCGCCGGTCGGCGGCAAACGCCTGAAAATCTACTACATCACCCAGGCCGAGATCCGCCCCCCCACCTTCGTCTTCTTCGTCAACGACCCCGACCTCCTGCACTTCTCCTACGAGCGGTTCCTGGAGAACCGGCTGCGCGAGGCCTTCGGCTTCCAGGGAACAGCCCTCCGGCTGATCTTCCGCGCCCGGACCTCGCAGCAGGTCGGCACACGCTAGGAGTCGGGAACAGGGGTGTCGCCAGACGAGACCACGTCCCCGGCGGAACAGCCGGGGACACCGACGCGGTGGATCCTTGCCCAGGAGCAGCAGGGCGAGTGCCTGGCCTGCCGGCTGACGCTGGGCATCTGCCTGATACTGGCGGCGGTGCTGGCCCTCAACAGCGTCAGCGGGGCCCTCCGGCCGGTCCAGGTGCTCTTCGGCGCCGGCCTCCTCGGCCTCCAGACGGCCGTGGCCGCGCTGGGGCTGTGGTGGGCCCGGTCGGGACGCTATCGCCCGTGGCTGAAGTACGGCACCAGCCTGACCTCGCTTGCCCTGCTCACCGCCTACCTGGTCGCCTCGACGCTGACCACTCCGACCACTCTGTTTATGGCCTCGGTCGGCTGGCTCTACTTCGCCATCGTGGCCATGGCCGCCCTGCGCCACAGCCCGACCCTGGTGCTCCTCACCGGCCTGCTCGCCACCCTGAGCTGCCTGGGCGTGGGCACCCTGGCCCTCGATCTCCTGGCCGACGATCCGCTCCCGCCCCGGGTGGCCCACCACGCCACGCCGACCACCCTGGCCACCCGGCTGATCTATCTGGCGGGGACCGCCCTCCTCCTGGGGTACGTGGCCCGCCAGGACCGGCGCCTGATCGCGGAGACGGCCCGGGCCCAGGCCGAGCGCCTCCAGGCCCTGCGGGCGCTGCACACCGCCCAGGAACAGCGCCTGCAACGCTACGTGGCCCAGTTCCGGGCGGCGCTCCAGCGCGAGGCCCAGATGGCCGAGCGGCTGCGCATCGCCCGCGAACTCCACGACCGCGTCGCCAAGGGGCTGGTCGGGGTGAGCCTGGCGCTGGCCAACCTGACCGGCGACCACCTGCCCCCGGCCCTCCGCGAACGTCTGGCCAGGCTGTACGAGTACACCTGTCTGCTGCAGCAGGAGACCCGGCGCGTGATCGGCGACCTGCGTCTGAGCGGACCGGAGGAGGCCCTCCACGCCCACATCCGGGCGCTCTGCGCGGAGTTCGCCTCTCAGACCGGGCTCGTCGTCCTCCCGCAACTCGTCGAGCCCCTCCCCCGGCTGCCGGCCGAGACCCAGTACCAGATCCTGCGCATCCTGGAGGAGGCGCTGGCCAACGTCCAGCGCCACGCCCGGGCCCGGACCGTCTGGGTCGACCTTTACGCCGGCGCCACGGGTCTGACGATGACGGTGACCGACGACGGCTGCGGTTTCGAGTGGCGGGGCGAGACCGCCCTCCTGGAGAGCGGGCGCTACGGGCTTGTCGGCATGCGCGAGCGGGCCGAGGCCATCGGCGCCACCCTGACCATCACAACCGCCCCGGGCCAGGGCACCCACCTCCACCTGCGGGTGCCGATCACGCCCCCGTCTCCGCTGCCGGCCCCACACCGCGCAGATCCGGCGGGAGAGGCTCCTGCCAGTCCGCCGGGGGATGCGTCGGCGCCGGATAGACGAACAGAAGACGACAGCCCGTTCCCTCGCCGACCAGCCGGTGGCTGACCCCTGCCGGCACCAGGACAAGGTCGCCCGGCCGGAGGGCGAACGCCTGACCGTCGAGGACGACCGTGGCCGTGCCCGCCAGGACGTAGAACACCTTCTCCACCGGATGCCGATGGGCGGGGATCAGGCCCCCGGGGAGGAGGTCGATGAGCCCGAGGGTCAGGCTCGCCGTCCCCCGACGGCCGTCCAGCAGTTCGGTGACGGCCACGCCGGGCAGGCCAGCGCTGGGCGCGAAATCGTCGCTCCGGTAGACCGGCATCGGCGCTCCTTTCGCCCGGCCCGCCGGGGGCGGGCCGGGCGCGTCGGGTTGACATACTCTCGACGGATCGTATAGCCTCTATAGGGAATGTGCGAGGGGGTTCCTCGGCGCTGACGAAAGGAAGGGGACTATGCCGCGGTATAGCCTGGACGACCTGGACCTCAGCATTGGGAAGCGGACGCGGCTGCACCGTCTGCTCTACGACCACGGGCCGGGCAACGGCACGATGCTGCTCCTGCCGGTGGACCAGGGGTTGGAACACGGGCCGCGCGACTTCGCCGTCAACCCGCCGGCGGCCGACCCGGCCTTCCAGGTCCGGCTGGCCAAGGAGGCGGGCTTCTCGGGGATCGTTTTCCATGTCGGTCTGGCCGAAAAGTACATGAAAGAGTACGCCGGCGAGGTGCCGCTGGTCCTCAAAATCAACGGCAAGACCGATATCCCGCCCGACGACGAGGCCTTCTCCGGGCTGACCGGCTCGGTCGAGGACGCGGTGCGCCTGGGGGCGGACGCCGTCGGCTACACCCTCTACGTCGGCTCGCCGCGCCAGGATGAGGACTTCCGCCAGCTGGAGCAGGTCCGGCGCGCGTGCGAGCGCTACGGGATGCCGCTCATCGTCTGGGCCTATCCGCGTGGGCGGTACGTCGAGCAGAAGGGCGGGCGCGACAGCCTCTACGCCGTCGACTACGCCGCGCGCGTGGCGGCCGAACTGGGGGCGGACGTCATCAAGGTCAACGTCCCGGTCATCGACGAGGCCAAGATGAAGCTCTCGCCCAGCCCCTACAACGAACTGCGGCTGAGCACCCTGGAGGCCATCGCCAAGGTGGTCGAGTCGGCCGGCCGCTCGCTGGTCATCATCTCGGGCGGCGGGAAGATCAGCGACGAGCAGCTGCTGGAGAAGGCCCGGCTGGCGATGGAAGCCGGGGCGACCGGCCTGATCTTCGGGCGCAACATCTGGCAGCGCCCCTGGGACGAGGCCCTGAAGATCACCCAGCGCATCCGCGAGATCATGCTCCAGTACCCGGCGCCCGGCCACGTCGAAAAGCCGCCCGCCCTGGCCCGCTAGAACCGGCCCCACCGCCACCGGGACCGGCCGTTCTGGCCGGTCCCGGTCTTTTCGGCCCGGGCCAGAGACGCTGGCGAAAGGGCGGTGGAGCGAAGCCCCTACGTCTCCACGGGCCAGTCGAGACGGTTGCCCCACTCGGCCCAGGAGCCGTCGTAGAGCCGGACGTTCTCGTAGCCCAGGAGGGCCAGGGTGAAGGCGGCGTGGGCGGCCCGGACGCCTCCCTGGCAGTAGGTGACGATCAGCCGATCCGGCCGGACGCCGGCCGCTTCGTGGCGGGCCCGCAGGCTCTCCGGGTCGCGGAAGGTCCAGTCGGGGTTGAGGTTCTCCTGCCAGAAAAAGTGCCGGGCGCCGGGGATGCGCCCGCCGCGAGCGGCCCGGACCTCCTGGCCGGTGTACTCGCTGGGCCGGCGCACATCGAGAAGGAGAAGCTGCGGCTGGCCGAGGAGCCGGCGCAGGTCCTCGCCCCGGAGACGGAGATCGGCGCGCGGCGGTCCGGGCTGGAACCGGGCCGGCGAAACCGCGGTGGTTCCGGTGGCCAGCGGCCGCCCCTCGGCCAGCCACTTCTGGATCCCGCCGTTCAGGATCTTCACCCGGTCGTGGCCGTAGTAGCGGAGCACCCACCAGAGGCGGGCGGCGTAGTGACCGCCCTCGTCGTCGTAGCCCACCACCAGCATCTGGTTGCCGATCCCCAGCCGGCCCATGGCCTGGGCCAGCCGCTCCGGCCCCGGAATGAGGTTGGGCGGGTCCTGGGCCGGGTCGGCCAGGTCCACCGTCCAGTCGCAGTAGACGGCGCCGGGGATGTGACCGGCCTGGTAGACAGCCCGACCGTCGCGGCCGTCCCAGTAGTAGCGGCAGTCGACGATCCGCACGTCCGGGTCGTCGAGGTGCTCGGCCAGCCAGTCGGTTTCGGCCAGCAGATCGGGCCGGGCGTAGCCGCGCGCCATCATTCTCTCCCCTTCTGGAGCGTGATGTCTGCGGTGTATTGTAGCCGGCCGGGCGGCCGGGAGACCAGCGCCGCCTGGCGCGTCGCCTTGATCGCCGGGGCCGTTTCCCGTATCCTTGCAGGTGAAAGCCGGAGGCGAGAGGCTGTGTACGTCATCGGCACCGCGGGCCACGTCGACCACGGCAAGTCCACCCTGGTCAAAGCCCTGACCGGGATCGACCCCGACCGCCTGCGGGAGGAGAAAGAGCGGGGGATGACCATCGATCTGGGCTTCGCCTGGCTCCGGCTGCCGGACGGGCGCGAGGTCAGCCTGGTGGATGTGCCGGGCCACGAGCGGTTTATCAAGAACATGCTGGCCGGGGTGGGGGGCATTGACCTCGCCCTCCTGGTCGTCGCCGCCGACGAGGGGGTCATGCCCCAGACGCGCGAGCACGTGGCCATCCTCGAACTCCTCGGGATCCACCGGGCGGTGGTCGCGCTCTCCAAGATCGACCTGGTCGAGCCCGACTGGCTGGACCTGGTCCGGAGCGATGTCCAGGAGTACCTGGCCCGCACCGCCCTGGCCGGCGCCCCCATCGTGCCGGTCTCGGCCCTGACCGGGGCCGGCCTGGACCAGCTGATCCAGACGCTGGTGGCGACGCTGGCCGAGACTCCCCCGCGACCGGACCTGGGCCGACCCCGCCTGCCCATCGACCGGGTGTTCACCGTCGCCGGCTTCGGGACGGTCGTCACCGGCACGCTCACCGGCGGGCGGCTGCACGTCGGCCAGGAGCTGGAGGTCCAGCCGGGCGGGCTGCGCACCCGGAGCCGTGGCATCCAGACCCACCGCCAGAAGGTCGAGGTGGCGCTCCCCGGCACGCGGGTGGCGGTGAACCTGGCCGGACTGGCCACCGAACACCTCTGGCGGGGCCATGTGGTGACGGTGCCGGGCTGGCTCCAGCCGACGACGGTCGTCGACGCCCACGTCCGGGTGCTGGCCGAGGCCGGCCCGCTGGTCCACAACAGCGTCCTGAGTTTCCACAGCGGCACCGCCGAGACCATGGCCCGGGTCATCGTCCTTGAGGGCGAGCGGATCGAGCCGGGCGCGAGCGGCTGGATTCAGCTGCGGCTGGCGGCGCCGCTGGCCCTGGCCCGGGGCGACCTCTTTGTCCTGCGCACGCCCAACGCCACGGTCGGCGGCGGCGAGGTCGTCGACGCCCACGCCCGCCGACACCGACGGTCGGAGCCGGGGCTGCTCGCCCGGCTGGAGATCCTGCGTCGGGGCGCTCCCACCGACCGTCTCCGGCACCTGCTGGAGCAGGGACCTCAGGAGCCCGGGCTCCTGGGCCTCCAGACCGGCCTGGAGGCGGAGACGGTCCAGCGGGCGCTGGCGAGTCTGCAGGCCCAGGGAGAGATCGTCACGCTGGGCGACCTCCTGACCGCCCGGCGCTGGTGGGAGCAGTGCCGGGAGCGCGTTCTGGGGACGCTGCGCGCCTACCACCAGCGGCACCCACTCCGCGCCGGGATGCCCCGTGAGGAACTCAAGAGCCGGCTGGGCTTTCCGCCCCGGCTCTTCGGGGCGGTGGTCCAGCGCCTGGTCGCGGAAGGGACGCTGGCCGAGACCGGCCCGCACCTCCGGCTGGCCGAGCACACGGTGCGCTTCGGCCCGGATCTGGCCGAGCGGGTCGAGCGGCTGCTCGGCGAACTGGGCCGGGAGCCCTACGCCCCACCGTCCCTGCCGGACCTGATGGCCACCCTGGGGCTGGACGAGGAGGTCATCGCCGCCCTGGTCGAGCAGGGACGGCTCGTCCGGCTGAACGAGAGCGTGGCGCTCCGGTCCGAGGTCTACCGCGAGATGGTCGAGCGGGTGGTGGCCCTTCTCCGGGAGAAGGGTCAGGTGACCGTCGCCGAGGTCCGCGATCTTTTCGGCACCAGCCGCAAGTACGTCCTGGCGCTCCTGGAGTACATGGACCAGCAGCACCTGACCCGCCGGGTGGGCGACGTGCGGGTGCTGCGGGAACGGGTGGGGGTATGAGGCCGTCGCGTCCGCTCGTCCGACAGGGCCTCTGGCTGGCGGCGGCCGTCGGCCTGGTCTGGCTGGCCAACCGGCGGACGACGGCCCCACTCCCCGATCTCATCGACTGGGAGAAAGCGCGCTCCCTCGCCCTGGCCGTCGCCCGCCGCGACCATGTTCCCCAGTTCCTCATCCGCCCGGCGCTGGTCGCCCAGTACACCGCGCGGGTGCGCCGCTGCGCCGATCTCATCGCCGGCTACACCGGCCTGACCCTGCCCCAGGCGCTGGAGGCGGTCTACGTCCTCGACCGCAGCGAGTGGATCGATACCAATATCGAGAACTTCCGTCTGCTCTTCGCGCCGCTGGAGCGCCTGCACCGGACGGCCAGCCCGGTGGTGACGGTCGGACGCCGGGTGGCCGGACTGCTCAACCAGGCGCTGCTGAGCGGGCAGATCGGGGTGCTGCTCGGCTACCTGGCCCGACGGGTGCTGGGCCAGTACGATCTGGCCCTGCTGGGCCGCGAGCCGCTGACCGGCGGGCGGCTCTACTTCGTCGAGCCCAACATCGCCCATCTGGAGCACACGCTCGGGCTGCCGGGCGAGGATCTGCGCCTCTGGGTGAGCCTGCACGAGACGACCCACGCCTTCGAGTTCGAGGCCACCCCCTGGCTCCGGGAGCACCTCAACCGCCTGCTCCTGACCTATATCGAGACGCTGGCCCAGGACCTCTTCCGGCTGCAGACCCCGGAGGGGCTGGCCCGGCTGGTCGAACGGGCGGTGCCGGGCCTGGCCAGCGCCCGGCACCCGGTCGAACTGATGATGTCGGCCGAACAGCGGCGCCTCTTCTGGCAGCTCCAGGCCCTCATGTCGCTTCTCGAAGGCTACAGCAACCATGTGATGGACCGGCTGGGCCACGATCTTCTGCCCTCCTACCACACCCTCCGGGCCCACTTCGAGGCCCGCCTCTGGCGACGCGGCGTCGTCGAGCGGCTCTTCGCCCGTCTGACCGGCCTCGATCTCAAAATCGAACAGTACACCTGGGGCGAGCGTTTCGTGAACAGCGTTGTCCGCGAGCGGGGACTGGCCTTCCTCAACCAGGTCTGGCAGGGCCCCGACCGGCTGCCGACCATCGAGGAGATCCGCGACCCGGCCCGCTGGATCGCCCGCCTCGAGAGGGGAGGGACCTGATGCCGCTCGACCTCACCGCCCTGGGCCCCCAGGTGCGGGCCTGGCGCGCCGCCCTGCAGCGGGAGCGCGACCTGCTCCGGGAGCGCCTGGCCCGGGCCGAGGCGGCCCTTCTGGCCTGGGCCCCCCGCTGGACCGAACTGGGCTGGCAGGTGGCCGCCCGGTCTCCCATCTGGCCAGCCGCCACCCCGCTGGAGCCGCTCACCACCGCCGTCCCGAGCGCCCCGCTCGCCGACTACACCGTCCTGGCGGCCGACGGCTCCTACCTCGCCCCCGACCGCCACGGCCCGGTCTACTGCTACCTGATCAACACCGGCGCGGCCCGCCTCGACTACGGGCCGGCGCCCCACGCCCGCCTGCTCAGTCAGCCCTACCTCGGCTACCGCCCCGAGGACCTCGTGGTCCAGGTCGGCGACCGGCCGCAACCGGTCCACGGGCACCTGCTCGACAGCCGGCGCCAGCTGAGCGAACTCCAGCTGCTGCTGACGCTGGCCCGCGAGGCGACCGCCGGCCGGTCGGTCGCCCTGCTCGATGGCACGCTCAACCTGTTCGCCGCCGAAGGGCGGGCCAACCCCTTCCTCGAGGCCTACATCGTCGCCCTGGAGGCGTTCGCCGAGCAGGGGCTGCCGGTGGTCGGCTACATCAGCCGGCCCCGCAGCGCCGACGTCATCGGCTGCCTGCGAGCGGTCATCTGTCCGCTCGACCGTTGTGACGGCCGGTGTCAGGCGCCGACCCCCGACCCGGCCCGACCCTGCTGGGGGCTGGAGACCTTCCCGGACCGCTGGCTCTTCGAGGCCCGGCTGCGGCCCGGCGAGCGCTCGGGCCTCTGGGAGAGCCCGTGGCCGCTGGCCCGCCAGCAGTACGGGCGCAGTCAGGTCTGCTTCTTCTATCTCAACGTCGGGGCCGAGGTGGTCCGGGTCGAGGTCCCCCGCTGGGTCGCCGACCAGCCGGCGCTGGTCGAGCGGGTCCAGGCGGTCATCCTGGACCAGTGCGCCCGTGGCCAGGGCTACCCCCGGGCTCTCATCGAGGCCCACGAGCAGGCGGTGATCACCGCCGCCGACCGGCAGGCGTTCGAGCGACTGGTCGAGGCCGTGCTGGGCGAGACGGGCCTGGTCCTCCTGCCCTCGCGCAAGGCGGCGGCCAAACTGGGCCGGGGCCTCTAGGGGAGAGGCCGTCGGGCGGGGCCTGGCCCTCGCCCCTGCGACGCCAGCAGCTCGGCGACACCTGCCGCCGTCGACAGCCCTCTTCGTCAAGGACCACCGTGCCTGTGGGCCGGATGCCGTCTCACGGATCCGCGCCGGTGCGGAAACACAACCCCGGTCCCAGCCCGGAATCGGCCAGGCAGCGAAGCCCGGCCGGTCGAAGGGGCCTGGCGGCCCCCACCACCACGTCGGGCCGCCCTCCCTCGATGACCGCCGTGGGCTCCAACTCCCGTCCTCACCCCGACCCCCGGCTCCCTGAGGCGACCCTCAGACCACTTCCGCAAACAGGAGCCCGGAGAGCGTCTCAGCCGAATCGCAGGGGGTCAAGGCGAACGATGCCCGGGACCCGGTCGAAGTCGGCGTCGGCGGAGATGATCCGGTCGATACGGACCCGCTCCATCACCGCCAGGTGGAGGCAGTCCCGGGGCGAAAGGCCCGCGCCTTTAAGGGTTTCCAGCAGCTCCCCGGCCCGCCGCACGTCGGCCGCCCCCACCGGCAGAACCCCATCCGGCGAGAAAATGTCGATAAGGTCCTCGACCAGGCGCAGGCCCACATCAGGCCGGCCCCGCCGCCAGTAGATATACAGGGCCTCCTGGAGGGCCTCGGCCGAGGTCACAGCCTCGAGGTCACCCCGGACGACAGCCTCAAGGACGCGCCGGCAGGCTGCCCGGTAGGAATGTTCCGGGCCGGTGGCATAAATGGCAACGTTTATGTCGATGAAGTATCGCAGAGGCGAGCCTCCGCCAGCTCCCGTTCGAGGACCGGCCATTCGTCCACCGGCACGTCGATGGCAAACAGGTCCTTAAGGGCCGCCTCCCTCTTCCGGCGGCGCCATTCGGCAAGAAGCCGTTCAAAGGCCTCCCGCCCCAGGTCCGAAAGACTGCGGCCGGTCTCGCGGGCAACCTCCTCCAGCTCACGCCGCAAGGCTTCCGGAACCAGAACCTGAATCCGGCTCTGACTCATATGCTCCTACCCATAGCTGGCGGTTAGATTCTAGCGGGTAGATCAGGATGGCACAACCCACATTCCCGACCGGCCGTCCTCGCGCAAGGCGGCCAAACCGGGCCGGGGCCTCTAGGGGAGGCTGTCGGCCAGCGCCCGCCGGAGCAGGGCGAGGCTCTCCCGCAGACCCTCGTCGGGCGGGGCCTGGCCCTCGCTCTCGATGGAGAGGTAGCCGCGGAAGCCGGCCTGGCTGAGTATCTGCCCGATCCGGCGGTAATCGAGGTCGGCGGTGTAGTAGAGGCCGCCGCCGATGTAGGTCTTGGCGTGGACCAGGGCGGTGTGGGGCGCCAGAGCGGCCATCTCGGCGTAGGGATCAGGGCAGAAAACGAAGTTGCCGGTGTCGAGGGCGACCCGGAGCCAGGGCGAGTCGGTCCCCTGCAGAATACGGAGAACCCCGGCCGCCGTCCCGGTCAGTCCCCAGTGGTTCTCCAACAGCAGCGTCACTCCCCGCTGGCCGGCGTAGTCGCAGACCGTCCGGAAGGCGGCGATGGTCCAGGCGTAGGCCTCGTCCTCGCTGTAGCCGGGGAGCGGCGGCTCGACCCCGCGGGCCGCCATCAAGGCGGCGAAATCGCGGACCGTTCCCCAGCGGCCGCCGAAGACCCGGACGCCGAAGGCCCCCAGGGTCGCGGCCACGTCGATCCAGCGGCAGACGATAGCGATCTGCCGCTGGCGCTCGGCCGGATCGGGGGTGACGAAATTGTGGTGGGCCGAGACGGCCACGATGGCCAGGCCGTTCTGGCCGGCCCGCTGGCGGAGCCGGGCCAGGTCCTCGGGGGCGGTGCTCTCCAGGTGCAGGCCCAGGATCTCGATCCCGTTCAGCCCCAGGGCGGCGCAGCGGTCGACCATCTCGGCCAGGCTGGGCCGGGTCTGCCCCTCCGGCCCCCGGCCCAGCCGGTGGAACGAGTAGGTCGAGGCCGCCAGGCTCCAGCGGCCGAGCCTCACGGCAGCGCCCCGTCGGCCCGCAGGCGCTCCAGCGCCCGCTCGAAGCCGGTGACGGTCCGCTCGACGTCCTCCGGCGTGTGCACGGCCGAGACGATGAGCGAGGGACCGGAGACGTTGATCCCCTCGAGGGCCATGGCGATCCGGAACTTGTTGTTGAAGACGCGCGGGGGCACCCGCGGCTCGGCGAACTTCAGGCTGATGAGCGAGACCTCGCCCCCGGCCTCGACGGCCACGCCCTGCCGGCGGGCGACCTCGGTGAAGCCGGCGCGGATCTGGTCGGCGATGGCCGTCGCCGTCCGCTGGATCTCGGGGTGGCGGACGATCTCCAGGCAGGCGATGCCGGCCGCGGCCGAGAGGGGGTTGGCGTTGAAGGTGCCGGGGTGGTTGATACGGCCGAAGCGCAGCCACTGGGGGTCGTCGCGGAACTCCAGGAGGGCCATGATCTCCTTCTTCCCGGCCACGGCCCCGCCGGGGAGCCCCCCGGCCAGGATCTTGGCCAGGGCGGTGAGATCCGGGGTGACGCCGAAGTACTCCTGGGCTCCGCCGGGGGCGTAGCGGAAGCCGGTCACCACCTCGTCGAAAATGAGGACCACGCCGTGCTGCCGGGTGAGGTCGCGGACCTGCCGCAGGTACTCGGTCCCGGCGCCGTTGCAGAGCATGATGACCCCGGCGATGTCGTCACGCGCGGCCAGAAGCTGGCGCAGAGCCTCGATATCCTTGAAGGGGACGTGCAGCACCGTGCTGGCCGTCTCCTGAGGGACGCCCGCCGAGATCGGCACCTCCCACGGCGGCTGCATGGCCACCGTGGCGTAGTCGTGCCAGCCGTGGAAATGCCCCTGGATTTTGACGATCTTGCTCTTGCCGGTGTAGGCCCGGGCCAGGCGCATGGCCATCATCGTCGCCTCGGTGCCCGAGCTGAAGAACTTCACCCGCTCGGCCGAGGGGACGATCTGCTGGACCAGTTCGCCCCAGCGGACCTCCAGTTCGGTCGAGCCGCCGTAGTGGGTCCCCTTCTGCAGCTGGGCGCTCACCGCCGCCATAATGGCCGGGTGGCAGTGGCCCAGGAGCAGCGCCCCGTGCCCGCTCCAGTAGTCCACGTACTCGTTGCCGTCCACGTCCCAGGCCCGCGAGCCGTGGCCCCGGCTGATGTAGACCGGGTGGGGCTGGACGTAGCGGCTGTCATGGGTGACGCCGCTGGGGAAGACGTTGACCGCCCGCCGGTAGAGCTCGGCCGAGGTCGGACAACGGGCCGTGTACTCCTCCTCCAGAGTCAGACGCCGGACCTGGGCTGCCATGCTGCGCCTCCGTCTGCGGTGATGACCGACCTCATCCTACCTCCGGTCTGGCTGCCCGTCAAGACGATCCGGGCCGGCTCAGGGCCGGATGACCGTGCCGTCGAGACGGCGGATCGGCGGCCAGGAGCCGTTGAGGGGATCGTCGCTGGGGAAGGGATACCGGGCCGCCTTGGCCTCGTCGATGTCGATCCCCAGGCCGGGCTGGTCGTTGGGCCAGAGGTAGCCGTCGCGGACCTCCGGCGTGCCGGGGAAGACCTCGCGGGCCGCCTCGCTGAAGAAGTGGGCCTCCTGAATGCCGAAATTGTAGCAGGCCAGGTCGAGCATGAGGTTGGCGGCGTGGCCCACCGGCGAGACGTCGCCCGGCCCGTGCCAGGCGGTGCGCACCCCGAAGAATTCGCAGAGGGCGGCGATCTTGCGCCCCACGCTCAGACCGCCCACGTCGGAGAGATGGACCCGGATGAAATCAATGAGGCGGTCGCGGATGAGCGGCACGTACTCGTTGGGATTGGTGAAGAGCTCACCCATCGCGATGGGGATGGCCGTCTGCTGGCGCAGCAGACGGAAGTAGTCGATGTCCTCGGGGGCGAAGGGGTCCTCCAGGAAGAAGAGCCGGTAGGGCTCCAGCGCCTTGGCCAGCTGGATGGCCTGGATCGGCGGCACCCGCTCGTGGATGTCGTGGAGGAGCTCCACCTCCCAGCCGAGGCGGCTCCGCAGGTGCTCGAAGAGCCGGGGGATCAGGTGGACGTAGGGCGAGGGCTCCCAGGTCGGCTGGCCGGGCAGGCTGGTCGCCCGGGCGCCGTAGGTGGCCAGGTTGGGGACGGCCACCTGGCAGCGGATGTAGCGGAAGCCCTGCTCCAGAAACCGACGGGCGTTATCCTCGACCTCGGCGAAGTCGCGCCCCGAGGCGTGGACGTAGACGGCGGCCGCCTGGCGGCACTTGCCGCCCAGGAGCTGGTAGACCGGCATCCCGGCCCGCTTGCCCTTGATATCCCAGAGGGCCATATCCACCCCGCTCAGGGCGTTGTTGAGGACCGGCCCGTTGCGCCAGTAGGAGCTGACGAACGCCGACTGCCAGATGTCCTCGATGTCGTCGGGGTTTTTGCCGAGGAGGAACGGCTTCAGGTACTGCTCGACGGCGGTGACCACGGCGTGGGCCCGCTGGGTGAAGGTGGCGCAGCCCAGACCGTAGAGACCGGGATCGCTGGTCTCGACCTTGACCACCACCAGACGGATGCCTTCGGGAGCGGTGCAGATGGTCTTGACGTTGGTGATGGTGAGCGCCATGGGTCTCCTTTCGCCCGGTGCTCGGGCCCCGGGCCGGCCCTATTTAACGGCGCCGCCGGCCGGCTGTCAACGGCCGTGGTGGCAGAAATTTTCACGGTCCTCTAAGATCAGGGCGGCCGGTTTTTGCCGCGCTTTTACCCGGTGGGCGCCGATGCTACCAGGTGGAGGTCGGGCATGGTTCTCTCCGATCGCGACATCCTGGTCTATCTGCAACAGGGGAAGATCAAGATCACGCCCCCGCCGGACCTGGCGACCCAGCTGGGCTCCTGCTCCATCGACTTCCGGCTGGGCCACACCTTTATGGTCTTCGAGCACAGCCGCTACGCCTGTATCGACCCCCGCCAGCCGGTGCCGATGGACGAGCTCATGAAAAAGGTCGTCATCCCCGACGGCGAGGCGTTCATCATGCAGCCGGGCGAGTTCGTGCTGGCCTCGACCCTGGAGACCCTGGAACTGGCCGACGACGTGGTGGCCCGGCTGGAGGGGCGGAGCAGTCTGGCCCGGCTGGGGATCATCGTCCACTCGACGGCCGCCCTCTTCGAGCCGGGCTGGGTGGGGACGCCGACGATGGAACTGGGCAACCTGGGACGGATGCCGGTGGCCCTCTACCCGGGGATGCGCATCTGCGCCTTCACCTTCGAGCCGCTCTCCTCGCCGGCCCTCACCCCCTACCGCTGCAAGCCGGGCAACAAGTACGCCGGGCAGCGCGAGCCCCGGCCGAGCCGCCTGCTTGAGGAGTGGCGATGACCTTCGACCCGCGGGTGACGCTGGTCCGGACCGAGTCGGCCCAGCATCCCTTCGCCCTGACGGTCGCCTCGGCCTGGAGCTGCTACGCCGCCCGGCCAGCCCCGGTCGAGAACGTCCTGCGCCTCTGGGAGGCGACCGACGACCCGGAGCGGCTGGCCCGGCGGGCGCGGGCGGCCGCCCTCTACCAGAGCCTGTTCGCCGCCGGCCACCACACCACCTTCCAGCACGCCACCTTCGTGTTCATCATCGACGGGGTCTCGCGTCTGGCGATCTGGGCTTTCCTGCACGCCCACCCCTACTACAACTCCGAGCAGGTCAGCCAGCGCTACCGCGAGGTCACCCCCCGCAACGTCGTCGTGCCCCCCCTCCCGCCGGCCGCCGAGACGATCTACCGGGCGGCGGTGGAGCAGGCCCTGGCCGGCTACCAGCGGCTCACCGCGATCCTTCTGCCAGTGGTCCAGGAGGCCTACGCCACGGTCTTCCCGGCCCGGGTGCGCTCGAGCCGGCCGGCGCTGCAGGCGAAGGTGGCCCGCGACCTCCAGCGACGGGCCCAGGAGGTGGCCCGCTACGTCCTGCCCCTGGGCATCAGCGCCCACCTCTACCACACGATCAACGGCCTCACCCTCCTGCGCTACCACGTCCTGGCCAGCCAGCCCGACGCCCCGACCGAGGTGCGGATCCTGGTGGACCGGATGGTGGCCGCCGTCCAGGCGGTGGATCCCCACTTCCTGGGAGCCCCCGGGCACCCGCTGGACCTGCGGGTGCTGGCGCTGGAGGAGACCCTGGAGTACCAGGCCTGGCGGGCGTTCTGCCAGGCCCTTCAGGGCTGTGCCGATGAGCGCTTCTTTGTCGAGTTCGACCGCGACCTGGGGGAGCTGAACTCCCGCCTGGTCGACTACCCGGCCGACGGCGAGCGGCTGCTGGCCGACGCCGTCCGCGCCGTGCTGGGCCAGCCCCGGGCGGCCCTGAGCGACGCGGAGGCCATCGCCCTGGTCCTGGACCCGCGACGCAACCCCTACCTGGGGCACCCGCTCTTTCTCGGGATGCACTCCAAACTCATGCAGGCCCTGGGGCACCTGCGCTTTGTCTTCCAGAAGAAGATCTCGGGGGCCGAGGCCGCCCAGAACCAGCGCCACCGCGGGATGACCATCTCGGCCCCGCTGCTCTGGGCCCACCTGCGCCCGGAGCCGGACGTGGTGGTCCCCTGGCTCATCGCCCAGCACCCGCCGGCCCGGGCGGTCTTCGAGGAGACGGTCGCCGCCCTCTGGAGCGCCAAGAACCGCCTCCTGGCCATGGGGGTCAGCCCGGAGTACGCCGCCTACCTTCTGCCCAACGCCCACGCCGTGCGCTTCTACGAGTCGGGCACCCTCCTCAACTACTTCTGGAAATGGATCAAGCGGCTCTGCTACGACGCCCAGCGCGAGATCTTCCTCACCGCCGTCCAGGAGGTCGCGCAGGTCAGCCGGGTGCTGCCGACCATCGGTCGGTACCTGAGCCGGCCGCCCTGCGTCCTGCGGGCCGAGACCGGAACCCGCCCCTACTGCCCGGAGGGCGAACGCTTCTGCGGGGTGCCGGTCTGGCAGGACTACGCTTTCGAGACGCTGGTGGCGCGCCGGCGGCTCTGAACGCCCAGCCGGCGGGCCCCGACCCAAAGGAAAGGAGACGAGACCATGGCACCGTCACCGTTTCTCCCGGCGCTGATCGACGGCTGGGCGGCCTACCAGCAGCACCTCATCCGGGCGCTGGCGCCTCTCTCGGCCGACCAGCTCGCCCTGCGGCCGGGCCCGACCCTGCGCTCGGTCGGTGAGAACGCCCGGCATCTGGTCCGGGCGCGGGCCAGCTGGTTCTTCCACGCCCTCGGCGAGGGCGACGACGCGATCGCCGCCATCGCTGACTGGGAGGCCCCCGGCGCTCCGCTGCGGACCGCCGCCGAACTGGTCGGCGGCCTGGAGACCACCTGGCAGCTGATCGCGAGCTGCCTCCGCCGGTGGGACGCGGCGACGCTGGCCGCCCCGTTCGAGCGAACCTGGCGGGGAGAGACCTACACCCTCACCCGGCAGTGGATCATCTGGCATCTGCTCGAGCACGACCTGCACCACGGCGGGGAGATCTCGCTGACCCTGGGGATGCACGGCCTGCCGGGACTGGCGCTTTAGACGTCAGACGCTGTCTCAGAAGACGCCGGCCGCCCCTCTGGCCGGGGCGGCCGGCCCGTGCTAGAATAGGGCTGTGCTTGCTGCCGCAGACGATCGCGATCGATGGGCCGGCGGCCGCCGGCAAGAGCACGGTCGGCGCCTGGCTGGCCCGCCGGCTCGGCTACCGGTATCTCGACACTGGCGTTCTCTACCGGGCCACGGCCTGGCTGGCCCAGACCGCCGGGGTCGCCCCGGACGACGAGCCGGCCATCGTCCGGTTGCTGGCGACGGCGTCGCTGCGACTGGAGCCCGGCGCGGGGGAGCTTCCGTTTCGTCTCTTCCTCCATGGGGAGGAGGTCGGCGCCGCGCTCTTCCGCCCCGAGGTCGAGGCGGTGGTCGCGGTGGTGGCCGCCCTGCCCGGCGTGCGGGCCGCCCTGCAGCCTCGCCAGCGGGCCCTGGCCCGGTCGGGGCCCTGCGTGGTCGTCGGGCGGGACATCGGGACGGTCATCCTGCCGGAGGCCGACCTGAAGATCTTTCTCACGGCCACGCTGGCGACCCGCGCCCGACGGCGCGCCGCTCAGTGGCGGGCCCGGGGGATCGCGGTCGATGACGAGGCGGTGCGGACCGATCTCCAGCGGCGCGACCGGCTGGAGACAGAGCGGGCGGTGGCGCCGCTGCGGCCGGCCCCCGACGCGCTGGTGGTCTGGACCGACCATCTGAGCGAAGAAGCGACCTGCCGCCTGGTGCTCGCCCTGGTCGCGAGCGCGGGCGGCTGGCACCGGATGGGCTGTTAGCGTGTGGTACTGGTTCGCCTGTGTTTCGGTGGCCCTCCTGCTGCGCCTGCTGGCGCGGCTGGAGATCCGGGGGCTGGAGAACTTTCCGCTCCACGGCCCGGCGATCCTCGTGGCTAATCACATCCATCTTTTCGACCCGCCAGTTCTGGGGGCGGTTCTCCCGCGGGTCATCATCTTTCTGGCCAAACGCGAACTCTTCCACACCCCGGTCCTCAACTGGATCGTGAGCCACTACAAGGCGCTCCCGCTCCGCC
>Ga0073929_1001310_pt1 | contig 23520 bp, 19 predicted proteins | sample DewCreD2012metaG_3_FD_76966 | JGI IMG/M metagenome (GOLD analysis project Ga0073929, IMG submission 76966) | Hot spring sediment bacterial and archeal communities from British Columbia, Canada, to study Microbial Dark Matter (Phase II) - Dewar... ... | reverse complement strand
TCGATTTGGCAATGATTATAGTCCTGTGATTGAGGAAATGGGTTATAATTACCGGTTGAGCGACCTGGGGGCGGCCGTATTGCGGTGTCAGCTACGCAGGTTGCCGATGATATTGAAGCGGCGTAGGGAACTGGCTAATGCTTACCATAAGGCCTTCAGGAAAATACCGGGTTGTTGTGTGGTTCAGTCCAGTGCAAAAGTTAGACCAAACTATCAAAGTTATCCACTTCGCATTGCTTCAAATGCGAGAATGCCCAGGAATAAGCTCCTTGCGGAGTTAGGCAGGGCAGGTATAGAAGCTAGGCCCGGGATTATGAACGTTCATGAGGCAGCGCCGTATTGTAGAAACGCCTCCCTAAGACTTCCTAACTCGGAGTCGGCAAGTCGTAGCACTGTGTTATTACCAATGTATCCCACCATGACCAGAAGTCACCAGAGCAAAGTAATTCGCACAATCTATAGCGCCTTATTAGGAGCACCACTACAATGCGACGACTGATTGTAATAGGTAATTGCGGGAATGGTGGCGATGTGATTGCGCTTGTCGAAAGCCTAAAATTGAAAGGAGAGTTATGGGAAATTACCGGATACCTCGATGACGCAGGCCCGCAACGAGGTTGCTTACGACAAACACCTTGGCTGGGCAAACTCTCGGACGCGACGCGTTGGCTACCATCAGAGTTTGCGATCGCTATCGGTAGCGAATCCACCTATCTAATGCGGGAAGGATTATTCCTCAGCACCGGACTAGATATTGGGCATCTGGTCACCCTGGTTCATCCGTTCGCTCAGGTATCGACCCATGCTAGGATTAGGCGAGGTGTTATTGTTCAGCATGGTTGTTTTATAGGAGATAACGCTGAGATCGGGACGGCTGTCTATATTGGACCCTTAGCCCATGTTGGCCATGATAGTTTCGTTGGGGCGTGGTCGGTAATTGCTCCTGGCAGCATAATTTGCGGTCGAGTCCATATAGAAGACTGCGTGTATATTGGCTCCGGAAGTTGCCTGCGCCCGGGTATTAGGGTAGGCGCTCGTGCACTTATCGGGATGGGGGCCGTAGTGACTAAGGACGTGCCGGCTGGCGCAGTTGTAGTGGGCAATCCTGGGAGAATCCTTAAATATGTCAGCTCAGACCGGCACGCTCGGGAGCGTGTTTACGCATGACTGCAACTGTTGACGTGATAGTACCGAACTATAATTACAGCCACTTTGTCGGGACTTGCCTGGCAAGCATCGGGCAACAGGCTGGGATCGCCATTCGTGTTATCCTGCTCGACGACGGTTCCACGTATAGGTTCACGGCTGAGTGGATAGAACAATTGCCAAAGGATGTGACAGTAGAGGTGCGAAGTCATCGTTTCAACCGCGGGCACATTTATACATATAACGAGGGCCTTCGCTTAGTCCAGGCGCCCTACTATATGCTGATTTCTCCAGATGATGAGTTGCTACGCGGCGGTGCAAGTAGATTAATACGCGCTCTGGAGCGACATCCCGATGCGAGTTTCGCATTCAGTCCAGCTTATACTGGGCCACATCGAGCGAACATCACTGGCATGATAGGTGCGCTGGGCATGGAGGCATTTTCCGGCCGAGACGCTGTACTAATTCCTGGACATGTGTTTCGACGGCACTTGAGCAACTTATGGTTTAATCCTGTTCCTACGCCTGCGGTGTTAGTCCGCACAGAAGCTCAACGAAAAGCCGGGGGTTATCTGTACAGCCATCCCAGTGCAGGTGATTTAGAAATGTGGCTGAGGCTCAGTGAAGTAGGACCGGTGGTATATGTGCCCGAGGCGACCGCATTTTACCGCCAGCATCCAGAAAGTATGCAACAGGAATACCTGAATCGCCACAATCGTGAGCCGATACACCTGGCTCGTGCTTATATTGATCGCGGAATCCCAAGCGGTGTGCGGACGATAACTAATACTCTGGGATTGGTTGCTGTGTGGCACAGCCTGGCACTAGGTGCAGTTGAACGCAAGGGGCTTCCACATGTTAGTAACTCGCAGAAGGAGCCTCTAACTAACTGCGTTCCTTCGGAGGGCTACAGAAATCGCCTTGTTATACTCGCCGCCTCGCGCTACTCAATGATTAGGCGCTGTCCAGGGAAATTCGGCTATCCCGTGCGTCGCCTTTTCGCACTAGGGAGTTGGCCTACGTGGAGGATCGTCCTTACGACCCGGGTTGCCAGGCTGTACGCGAAACTCCCAGCTTTTTGCGGCAGGCACAGAAATGTATTTTCCGCCATGGGGGAATTAATTAGATGAAAGAACCGGTCGTTATTCTCGAGCAGGTTGGAAAGGCTTACGCACTACATAAACGACACGAGGACACATTGCGCGATCGGATAGCAGCTTCCTTGAATTTTCTAGCGCGGAAGATGCAGAGCGAACGTACCAACGATAAGCACAGCATGTTGTGGGCGCTGCGCAATATTAGTAGCACTATATATCGCGGTGAATGTGTCGGTATAATCGGCCACAACGGCGCAGGAAAGTCTACGCTCCTGAAACTCATCAGTCGCATCACCCTACCTGATGAGGGTCAAATTCAGGTGTATGGCCAGGTTGCTAGCTTACTAGAACTGGGAGTGGGCTTCCATCCAGACCTGACAGGCAGAGAAAATGTCTATCTTGCCGGGGCACTGCTACATCTGCGCAAGAAAGAAATCGAAAATAGCATCGAGACAATACGCGAGTTCTCCGAACTGGATGAGGCATTCGACCGACCTGTGCGCACATATTCTAGTGGCATGTATATGCGGCTCGGTTTCTCCGTCGCAGCTCATTTGCACAGCGATGTTGTCCTACTAGATGAGGTTCTGGCTGTTGGCGACCTTAGATTTCAACAGAAGTGCAGCAAGTTTCTCGATACTCTGCGTCGACGTAAAGTAACCATTCTCCTGGTGTCGCACAATCTATTCCTTATCAAAGCGTTGTGCAATCGAGTAATATATCTCAAGCACGGGCACTTGGTCTATGACGGGCAAACAGCAGTCGGTATTGCTCGTTACGAGGCCGACTCCTATATGCAGACACCAGAATGGGCGTTATCGGTAACATGTCCGAGCCATCGGGGAGCCTTTGAGATTAAGGACATAGCTACTTGTAACGCCTCTGGTTCTCCTGCGTCATATTTTGCATACGGAGAGCCCTTGATTATAAGGCTTCGATTGCGATGCAATGTAGACCCCAGGATTGCGAACCTCGTAATCAGTGTTCTTCGACATGACGGCCTACCATGCAGTGCATATAGTTCCGCACTCGATGGGTTTTTCCTGACGGAGGACGACAACGAGGTTGAGGTGCTTATCAGAATACCGCGACTACGATGGGTAGCAGATAGCTACCGTTTAGACGTGCTGATCTGGGACCATGAATTCCAAAGGCTTTACGCTGCCGTCAAAGGACCAAGCATCGCGGTCGTGCATCCGTTACTAAGTCGGGAATTCGGGGTGTTTCACGAATCGGCCGAATGGCAAAAACATAACATCGCGGAACTTGAGGAATGTTGTAGCTGCACGAACAATGTGGGAGGAGGTGAATCGTGTCCGGGGAACGCCGAACTAGCGTGATTATCCCAGTATATAACACGCAGGCATATTTGCGAGATGCCCTGGACTCTATAGCTGCGCAAACACGGCCCGTGAAGGAAGTTATTATCCTCGACGATGGGTCCAGGGAGCCAGTAAGATTGCCAAAATATTATAAGGACTTGAATATTCGAGTATATCGGACCACAAATCAGGGATTGCCATCTGCCCGTAATGTGGCTGCGACATTATGCACGGGGGAATATTTAGCGTTATTGGATTCGGATGACGCTTGGCATCCGAATAAAATAGCACTCCAAGAGGAAGCGATGCTGGCCCGACCCGAGGCTCCGTTGTGCTTTACGAAAATAACCTATATTCCACCGCAAGCTCGTTCCTATCGTTATCCTTCAGGATGTCGAGTACAAATGCTCCGGACACTATGGGAAAGGAACTACATTTTTCCGTCAACGGCGATGATTCGTCGAAGCGCCTGGTTGCGATGCGGCGGGGAAGAAAGTATGCTTTGGGGGGCCGATGACTGGGAACTCTGGTGGCGGCTGGCACGGTTGGGACCGTTTGTTTTCATTCCTGAACCGCTCACGTATTACCGTCGGCATCCCGAGCAAATGACCAGAAAGATATACAAAATGTCCCTAGACATTTGCCGGGCGAAGCCTTTGGTACGAAAGCGAGCAAATGTGCTCCTCGAGCGTATAGGGCTCCATTCGGAGTGTGTGCATCAATCCATGCGAGAATTCGAGAATGGCTTTTATGACTATATTACCTACCATGAGCCCCGTTGGAAGGCTCTCCCGCATCTTATACGCGGTGCCTTTAAATATCCCTCGGACTTCCACATATGGAAACTAGTGCTTCGCGTGCTGATCCCTGATAGAATAGTGAGGCAGATCCGCAGACATATTAGACAAGAAAGTAAGACGTAATCGGCGCTGGACGCTGTAAAAAGCGACGAGAATAAACCCTAGATGGTGTGCAGGCCAAAGCTGTGATACTTCGGGATGATGGGTCAATTGGTCGGTTGTCGCAAGGGCACGGTAACCAACAGACTACATCGCGTGAGGATGGGACACACCGGGGCGACGTCTCTAAGCTAATTGAATATAATTGGCCGAAGCAAACTTTGTTTGTATCTACTGCCCCTTTTGTCAGTGGTGCAGAAAAATCATTGCAGATTACCGCTATGGCCCTGGCGCAAAAAGGTGTACAAGTATTGCTGGCCAGCCCGCGTTCGTCCCTATTGAGTGCGTGGTGGAAAGAGAATAAGCTGCGCTGGCTGCCATGTGAATTCCCTGTTCCTAAGGGATGGTGGAGACTCACGGTAACTTACGGAGCTCGGCAAATTGCCAGGTTTATCGAAAAGTACAGTATTGACTTAGTCCACAGCAACCAGCTCTGGACTAACGCCGTTGCCGCATCTGCAGCCTTGGTCACGAACATACCGGCCATCTGCCATGTTCGGGACAACTTAACAAAGGCTGCTGTCCAGTGGTACTTACGGCCCTTGCCGACGACTCTTATTTGCATAAGCGGGTATCTGAAAGCGTGTTTGCTAAGTTATAATGTGCCTAGAGAAATTCCAGTATGTGTCCTTTATAATCCTGTGTTACTACCGCCTGAGTCGCGTCTGAGGGAACGTGAGGTTGCTGCTAAACGATTGCGTCAACGCTATGGGATTCCTAAAAGCCACAGGTTATTGCTCTTTGCGGGTCAATTGATCCCCCAAAAGGGAATAAGCATTCTTGCTGATGCACTAACAATGTTGGAAGCAACTCCCGTACATATATTTCTCATAGGGATAAGAAATCCGACGCACTCTGTTCTTGATGAACCGACTCGGAAGGTTATACGCACGCTGATACAACGTGGAAAAATGACAGTGCTGCCAACGCAGGCTGACTTGGGCTGCTATTTGAATGCCATGGATTTGGCAATTGTGCCATCGTTGGAAGAGCCACTTGGTCGAATTGCATTAGAGGCTGCCAGTTATGGCGTACCCGCGATCGTTTCTGATATCGATGGGCTTGGCGAAACTGTTGTGGCAGGAGTAACCGGTTGGCGTATTAGGCCGGGAGATGCGAGAGCATTGGCGGAAGCAGTCCGGGTTGCATGCCATGCACCTTTGTCGCGTATGGGCGAGTTGGCCCGAGATTACATTAGGTATTATTATTCAGCTGAGCATTATGCGGAAAAGCTGCTTGCATGCTATCGCTATGCATTAGCCTTACACCGAGGGATCGGAGATTTCCATCGTAATGCGCGTATCGCGGAGCAGTCTGTACATGGGGTCTAAGGTTGTGCTCTTAACAGAATATTTCCCACCGCATCCCGGCGGAACGCCAAGGTGGTTTTATAATCTTTATCGCCGTCTAAGACGCTGGGGCGTTACTATTGTTACCAGGTATGGAGCAGGCGTGTCAAGCGGCAATGTAAGGGTGAGGACCGTGCCATGGCAACTTGACACGTGGACGTTATTCAAGCCGAAAAACTGGCTTGAGTACTATAAGTTGGTTGCGTTCACACTGAAAATCGCTCGAGATGTAGGGGCCGACTGTATTCATGCAGGTCGCTGCATTCCCGAGGGAATAGTGTGCTGGGTTCTGAAGCACCTCTGGGAAATCCCCTACGTATGCTTCGTTCACGGGGAAGACATCGAGATAGCCTGGAGGTGTTGGGAGTATTACTTGTTGGTAAAACCGGTTCTGAGGCACGCTGACTTAATCATTGCAAACAGTCGGTTCACGCGACAATTGCTTGTAAGTAAATGGCGCGTACCGACCGCTAGAGTCTGGATTCTCCATCCAGGAACTGATAGTACGTATTTTCGACCAGATGCTGCGCACAGCCGCCGAGATAGTTTCACTATCCTATGCTCCGGCAGGTTCCAGCGGCGCAAGGGCCAGGATGTGTTGCTTCGGGCAGTTGCCCTGTTGCGTGACAAGATGTCGAACCTGCGTTGTATTTTTGCAGGCTCCGGGGAAGACCGAGTATACCTTCGCAGTCTCGCGGAAGAATTAGGTGTAACTAATCAGGTAGCATGGTGCGAGTTTCCTAGCGATGGCGAATTGCTCGAGCTGTACCGGGCAGCAGACCTGGTTGCGCTACCCAATCGTGAGGTGAACGGAGATTGCGAGGGATTCGGTATTGTATTATTAGAGGCTCAGGCCTGTGGAAAACCGGTCGTGTGTGGGGATTCCGGTGGTACTCGAGAAACTTTGCTACCGGGGCGGTCTGGCATTGTAGTTGATTGCACCGATGCGGTGCGTCTAGCAGATGCGATCTTTCGCCTTTATCAAAACCGCCAATCCTTGCCTTACATGGGACAAGTGGCACGACGCTGGGTCGAGCGCTACTTTGACTGGAATGTCTTGCTGGCCAAGGCAGATATATTAATGCGTAGGGGAGTTTCAGAAAGTGCCAGTCAAAAGGCTGCTGAAATATGCTCTTAGAATTATAGTTGCACTTATAATTGTGCCTGTCTGGCTCTGGTACGTCGCCTTGCTAATGTTTTTGGGAAAGGACCGAGCTTTTCGCGAGGCCTATGAAGTGCTGGCCTATTGGCCTGGAACCGTAGGTGTCCTGGCACGCAGTATCCTGTGCTCGTGGGTATTCCCGCATGCAGGTAAAGACATCTATATCGGACCTGGGACGCTTTTTTCACATGCAGATAACATAATAGGAAACAACGTGTACATCGGCCCGAATTGCAGTGTAGGCCGAGTGAGGATAGGGAATGACGTTCTAGTCGCCAGTCATGTTTCCATTATCAATGGCGGCAGACAGCACGGCTACGAAGATGTTGGGAGGAGCATTCGGGAACAGACCGGGACCTGGCCTGTAATTCATATCGGTACAGGAGCATGGATTGGCGAGCGGGCGGTTGTCATGGCCGACGTAGGAGAACATAGCATTGTCGGCGCTGGTTCTGTAGTGACTAAGGCTGTTCCACCATGTTGTATTGTTGCTGGGAACCCTGCCCGGCTGATACGAACTAGAAAACAGCAAGACACTTCTGTCGCGGATACAGGCAATCGTCGTAGCACGGCCTGTCCGACTAGCCAGAACGAGGTGAGCCATGACCGGAATTAGGGATAGTCTGCGCAAAATTATAGACAGTCTCACTGGGAAGACAGGTCAGCAAAAGCGACAACATACTCATTTGATTCTGGAGCTGTTGGAAGAACGAACGTTGCTCGCCGTTAACCCTATTGTACTCGAAAACCAAAAGCCAGGCAACCCAATGTCAGAATGGGGAATCAATGGCGCTGGCGACCCGAGTATTCAAGGATTCGCGAGCGATATTAGCGTGAATAAAGGCCAGAGCATCGGTTTCAAAATCAATACCGACTCGACCAACTATATAATTGATATCTATCGGCTGGGATATTATGGGGGATTAGGGGCGCGAAAGGTTGACTCGATCACGATGCGTTTGCGAAGACCACAAGTTCAGCCGAATCCAATTGTAGATAACAGCACTGGATTGGTGGATGCCGGAAACTGGCGAACTACAGTTACTTGGCAGGTGCCGAATGACGCAGTTTCCGGCATTTATTTCGCAAAGCTGACGCGACTGGACGGGAGCAGAGGATCCAGTCATCTATATTTTGTTGTTCGAGATGATGATAGCCATTCGGATATTCTGATGCAAACTTCGGACACCACTTGGCAGGCATATAACAGCTGGGGTGGCAAGAGTTTGTATGATTACCTCTCCAGTGGTGGTCGCCGTGCTTATAAAGTGAGTTACAATCGTCCCTTTGACACCCGTTCTCGTCCGGTTGGTGACGGTCAAGCCAACTTCGTTTTCTGGGCTGAATATCCAATGGTTCGCTGGCTGGAAGCTAATGGCTATAATGTTAGTTACTTCACAAATGTAGATACCGCGCGCTATGGTAACGAAATTAAAGAGCACAAGGTCTTTATCTCCGTGGGGCATGATGAGTATTGGTCGGCAGAAATGTGGCAGAATGTCCAGGCGGCCCGGGATGCCGGAGTGCATATCGTGTTCCTGGCGGGCAATAATATCTACTGGAAGACGCGTTGGGAGGCATCCATTGACGGCTCGGGCACTCCATATCGAACGCTGGTGTGTTATAAAGAGTCGCTGGCTGATGCGAAAATTGACCCGATGCCTAACGTGTGGACCGGATTGTGGCGCGACCCACGGTTCAGCCCTCCAGCTGACGGAGGTCGGCCAGAAAACGCCCTTGGTGGTACCATCTTCACCGTCAACCGCGGACCTGATCAGGTGGGTACTCCTATCGAAGTGCCCTACGAATTTAGACAGTTACGTCTCTGGCGAAACACGGATATTCAAAATCTTCAGCCAGGACAGGTTGCCTATCTTGGTCAGTATACGTTAGGATATGAATGGAATGAGGACTTAGATAACGGATTTCGTCCACCAGGGCAGATTCGTCTATCGTCCACTACCCAGCAGGTTCCGCAAAAGTTATTAGACTATGGAAAGAGTGTTGGCCCCGGGACCGCGACGCATAATCTTACCATGTATCGAGCTGCTAGCGGTGCCTTGGTGTTCAGCGCGGGCACGGTGCAATGGGTTTGGGGTTTAGACGACCAGCACGATGGCTCCTATAGTCCGGCGGACAAACGCATTCAGCAGGCAACAGTCAACCTGCTCGCAGATATGGGTGTTCAGCCGAGTACCTTGCAACCGGGCTTGGTAACTGCATTCGCCAGCACAGATCAACGACCGCCCGTAACCACCATATCCATCAGTAATGGCTCGAGCTTTCCGACGAACATCGCCATCACTATATCGGGATCGGCCACGGATTCCGGGGGAGGGGTCGTTGCGGGGGTGGAGGTCTCTTGGGATGGCGGACAGTCGTGGCATCCTGCAGAGGGCACTACCAGCTGGGTTTATATATGGAATCCCCCTGGCCCCGGCACCTATCAGTTGATGGCGCGTGCTATAGATGACAGTGTCAACATCGGCTCACCCACTACGCCAATTACTGTTCTTGTGGCAAGCCAGGACACCAGGCCGCCTGTTATTAGTAGTGTCGCTGCGCAAGCAGATACTAACTCGGCGACCATAGCTTGGCAAACAGACGAATTGGCGGACTCTATCGTTTTATACGGGCTTGATCCGCAGAACCTGCAGCATTCGCTCGCGATGACCGAGTTGGTTACTAATCATACTGTCATCCTGAATGGACTGAATGCCAATACAACATATTACTACCGGGTCTCCTCAGCCGACAGGTCTGGTAACCGCAGTTGGTACCCTGCTCCCGGTGCGCTGAGTTTTCGGACCGCGGCCTTTGTGGATGATACAGTGTCTGATTTCCAGCAAGGTCAGCCGGACCAGGGCATCGAAATAGCCCAGATGGAAAACGGTGAGATTACGTTGAAACCGGCCCTATCAGCCGATTTCGCTGGCTCTTCGTTGCCTGCTACGTTTAGCATTAGCTCCTGGGCTGCAAATGGTAGTGCCGTAATTAGCAATGGAGTGCTTCATTTAGATGGAGCCATGATTCAAACGGGTTCTGTTTACTCCAATGGTACTGTGATGGAATTTCGAGCTCGATTCCTACCCACTGGTTATCAGCACATGGGTTTCGCAACTGACCTCAATGCGGGACCCTGGCTAATATTTAGCACCAAAGACGGAAGGGGTCTATTTGCTCGTTCCTTTATGGGCAACGCAATCGAGACCAGCCTTGGTTCGCAGTGGCTAGGATCATATCATACATTCCGCATAGAACTTCAACCTAATAATGTAAGCTACTATATTGATGGCACTCTCGTTGCGCAGCACGCAATTGCAGTGGCTACAAATCTTAGAATCGCGGCCAGCGACTACGCCGTCGACAATAGCAGTTTAGATATAGATTGGCTGCGGGTCGGGCCGTATGCATCTAATGGAAGTTATATTTCGAGAATTTTTGATGCGGGACAGCGTGTACTTTGGGATCGCATCTCCTGGGACGCTTCAGTACCTTCTGACAGTTCGCTTGGCGTTCTGATTCGGATGGGTAACACGCCAGTGCCCGACAATGGCTGGACAGACTTTATCCCAGTGCCCAGTTCGGGATACAACACCCAGGGGACCGCGCGTTACCTACAGTATAAGCTTGTGCTTTCTGCAAATAATGCCTTTCATAGCGGACAGGTTCCTATCCTCCGGCGGATTGCGTTTAACACCAGTCCTGCCAGTGCCGATAGCATGCCGCCTTTCGTTATCTCGCGGGATCCAGCAGCCGGGGCGACGATTTCAAACCAGCGGCCCGAAATCCGTATTGTGTTCAATGAATTGCTAGACGCAAGTTCAGTTAACTCAAGCACCGTGCAGGTAGTCGAAAACGCCTCAGGTAGCATAGTGCCTGCGAATCTAAGTGTCCAGGGAAATATGATTCGTGTGCAACCACTGCAAGACCTGCTAGTAAATAGCACCTACACCGTGACTGTTAGGGCTATTTCCGATCTTCAAGGCAACATTATGCCAGACGCGGTGAGTTGGTCTTTTAAGACGCCTCAAACCCAGGACACGCCCCAACAGATCATTCATACGACCGTTTCCGATTTTGCAACCGGTCAGCTGGATAACACCGTGATAACCGATGATGGCGATGGCGCGGTAAGCCTGCGGCCATCGGTCTCAGACACTTTTGATACTCCAAGCCTCAGTTCCCTATGGAGTACAACAGTGTGGCAACCTAATGGCAGCGTGAATGTCCAGAATGGCGCGGCGAGGTTAGACGGTATCGGTATGTTTAGCGCATCAACCTGGCCGAGCGGACAGTTTGTTGAATTTCGTGCCGCGTTTACGGGAGCCCCCTATCAACATATCGGCTTCGCGCAGGACATGGTGAATCCAAGCTGGGCCATCTTCAGCACCGGTGACGGGGGCGCTTTGCTTGCGAGAACTTCGAACGGCGCGCAGACCGTAAATACGGTAATTCCGGGCAGCTGGCTGGGACAGTACCATGTTTTCCGCATAGAATGGCTCAGTAATCAGGTACTTTACTATATAGATGGGAAGTTAGAGGCAACTCACAGCATCGCTATTAGCGACAATCTCCGCCTGGCGGCGAGTGATTATGTTCAGGATGGTTCCCCTGTTACCATAGATTGGATCCGTGCGGGTAGGTATGCCGGTTTTGGCACGTATATGTCTGGTGTACTAGATGCTGGCGTTAATGCAGTGTGGATAGGTATCCAATGGTCGGGCATTATGCCAGCTAATAGCAGTATGCAGATCGCAATGCGGGCCGGTCCCAATCCTACGCCTGATTCATCGTGGTCTGCTTTTGTTCCCGTTACAGCTTCGGGAGTTAATCCAGGATTGGTGGGCCGTTATGTGCAATACAAGGTGTCCCTCGCGACGAGCGATCGGCTATACGCGCCACAGCTAAGTGATATTCGCCTCGTCTATACACCTACCAGTAAGCGAATATGGCCGAATAATAGCTATAGCGACTTTATTTCCGGGCAGGCCTCTAATATTTTAATAACCAAACGGGGCAATGGCGAACTTCAATTGGCGGGAAAGTTAAGTGATGATTTCGATGGGCCGAACCTGAGCAATCAGTGGACATATCAAACATGGTCAGGAATTGGTGGAGGGCCGGCGACATTGAGGTTGAGCAACGGACGAATAGCTGTTGGGGGAAGTGCGATTCTGTCAGCTGTCCCTGTAAATCTGGTTAGTATTCAAGGTACTCTTAGTTTTTCCTTAACCGGTTATCAGAACTTCGGACTGGCCACCGGGCTTGACGATCCTGGGAGGAACGTCTGGCTATTATTCGGGACAAGTCCGAATGGTACCCGCTTGCTTGCGCGGGCTAATGTGTTTGGCGTCATGCAGGATCGCGATTTAGGCCCCATTTCATCTGGAGAGCATTTATATCGTCTGGTACCGTCACCTGGGCGGGTGGATTTCTACATAGACGGGAATCTGGTAGCTTCCTTGGGTGTGAACCTGCCAGGAAATGTGGCATACAAGTTGGTTCTTTCCGACTTCTATGGAACGACGCCCGTAGTAGCGGATTGGATGGAAGCCAGTGGGTATCCCGCAAGCGGCACCTATATCTCGACAGTTTTCGACGCTGGTCAGCTAGCTTCCTGGGGTCGGGTTATATGGTCTGGTGGTACACCGGTCGGTACGTCGATTATGATAGAAACGCGCAGCGGTAATACACCTGCACCTGATGGGTCCTGGTCTGCCTGGAGTCCAGTAGGCCAGGACGGCATTATAGGCAGTCCGCCGGCACGGTATTTGCAGTATCGCTTGACGTTATTGACGACGGATGCCGATGTGACACCAATATTGGACGGATTGAATATCGAGTGGGCTCCAGCCTGACATCCTCTTTGAATGCCATCGAGAGATTTATGTGCGGAATTGCCGGAATCGTGTCTCGACTTGGAATCGGCCCTAATATTCAGAGATTAGGGGAACGCTGCATTGCCAGTCTAAAACACCGTGGGCCTGACAGACACGGGTTTTGGTCGGACGAGATGACTTTGCTGGCCCATACGCGCCTGGCCATCGTTGATCCAAAGGCCGGAAATCAACCAATGACCAACGAAGATGGAGGCATCATTGTAACATTTAATGGCGAGATCTATAATAGTCCGCACTTGCGCAACTACTTGATGACTAAGGGGCACGTCTTTAGAACCAGAACGGATACCGAGATCTTAGTACATCTCTACGAAGAACACGGCGTCAATATGCTCCAGCAGTTGCGGGGCATGTTTGCTTTCGCGATTTGGGACCGGCGCAGGCGGCGCTTATTGTTAGCACGCGACCGTCTGGGAATCAAACCACTTTACTACAATTTAGGGAAAAATGAAATATTATTTGCTTCGCAACCGACAGGAATTTTTAGCAGCGGTAGAACATCCCCCGACTGTGATGTAGAGAGTCTACCGACTTTTTTGTTCTATGGGTGCTTTGTTCCCTGGAAGTGCTTTTACAGGGATATTTTAAAATTAGCCCCCGGCCATTTTCTCATTCTTGATGTGGATAGCTGGAGTGTGCGCTCTGAACGATATTGGGAGTTACCAGGTGCCACACGAAACCTTACTCGCTGCGACGCTATCAGCCAGCTTTCTGCGAGGATTGGTGACGCGGTTCATGCGCACCTTATGGCTGACGTCCCTGTTGGTATCGCTCTGAGTGGCGGATTAGATTCGTCAGTAGTGGCCTACCACGCTATGTCGGTTAGCAGAGAGCCGCTGTCCGCCTTTACTGTAAATTGGTGTTCCTTCGTTCGTCGGGATAGGGAATTCGAGCGAGCTCAGGCTACAGCTCGTCGTTTAGGTTTAGTCCACAGGAACGTACCTTTTTCCGGGAAAACGGAAACGGAATTACAAAAACTGGTGTGCGTCATGGATGAGCCATTAGGGGACACATCTATACTCCCACTTTATGCTCTATGCCTAGAAGCTTGCGGTTATGTAAAAATTGTGCTGACGGGGGACGGCGGGGACGAAATTTTTGCCGGATATAGGAGATATCGTACGGATCGGCTCCAACGAATGTTAGGCAGGAATCTGAAGCACGTGTTTCATGCAATGAGGCCATTAACAGCGGTTCAAGCGTTGTACGCCTGGTCCGGAAGTGGTATCCGCAGGCTGGTTCAAGCTATAGAACGGCTTGCACTGGATGACGGACTGGCATACGCACTATCGCTTGGACAGGCCCCGCTTCAAGTTGTTAGTAATTGGCTTCAGGAGGACATACGCTCTATATTTCGGCAGGACCTGCTGCGGTTAGCGGCTATTTGGCACGATTGTTCGTCACGCCATCCTGTTCAGCGAATGGCTTATGTAGATATGAATTTTCTCCTTCCGGAGGCTTTTCTAGTTAAGGCCGACCGCGCTAGTATGGCCGTGGGCTTAGAAATCCGGCCACCGCTACTCGATCATCTGTTGCTGGAGTGGGCATGGACTATCCCTCCAGAGCACAAGCTAGGATACTGGACAACAAAATTACTGGTGCGCCGTGCCTATCGTAATTTTTTGCCGCGGGAGGTCATAATAGCTGCCAAGCAGGGATTTGAATTGCGCCGATTGACCGAACAGGTACGGCGAGTCGTGCCCACGCTGTTGGAATATTTGCATGCATTGAAAATATGGAAACACATATTCATTTTCGACGCCGTCATCGAGACCATTAATAGGTTTATGGCCGGTCATACTGAGTATGCCCAACTGCTATGGAATCTATACTGCCTCTTTCATTGGTACGATCATTGGATACAAGGAAAAAGACGAGTGCATCCGGGAGAATCCTGACTGGCCGGGATGACGATGTGCACAGATGCACGGAAAATCATGAGACTTAACACCGTGATGGTAAGCAGAACTGGCCGGATATGATGCGGAGTATCAGTTTGGCCAAGGCATCACCGACTGCGGTGTACTAAACCTAAGCGCAAAGCCGCTGTCGTGCAGACTGGTGGATAACCTTGGGATCGCTCGGTCTAATGAAGCACAAAAGAATTCTGGTACTGATACATAGTTTCCAGCCTGGGGGAGCGGAAATCTGTGCGAGCCAGTTGGCGACGGATTTGAGCGATCGTTTTCAGTTTCTCGTGGCAGCTCTGGATGGGACGGGCCCGCTGCAGAAAAAACTGATGTCAGCCGGACTTAGAACCATGTGGTTTCAACGTCGTGCTGGGATAGACTTATCGCTGGCTCTAAACTTGGCCCGACTGGTGCGAAGCGAAAAATGCGTGTTGATACATGCACATCAATATTCGCCATTTGCTTATGCCCTCCTCGCCAGAATGTATGGGCCCAAGGTGCCCATCCTTTTTAGCGAGCACGGAAGATTCGCGAACGATTGCCGACGTATGCGACGTATCGCTGCAAATAGGTGGTTGCTTTCTGCAGAGGACCGCGTCACTGCGGTAAGTGAGAGCGTCCGGGAGGCATTAGTTCGTTATGAAGGGATGCCGCGACATCGCATTACCATAGTTACCAACGGAGTCAACGTGAATTATTTTAGGCCGGCAAGTCAGGCAGAGAAGGAGGCTATTCGTGTTAAACTAGGATTAAGACCAGATTGGTTCGTCATAGTAATGGTTGCCCGCTTAGACCCAGTTAAGGATCATGCTACCGCGGTGCGAGCGTTTGAGCGTGCGTACAAGCAATTTCCGAATTCACGCCTACTGATCGTCGGAGACGGCCCGGAATGTAGCCGCATTAAGCGATGGAGGGAAGAACGGGGACTCAGTTCTGTAATACTTTTGTGCGGAGAACAGCCTCAAACGCGGGATTATTATCGCGCGGCCGATTGTTTTTTGCTGACCAGTATTAGTGAAGGAATGCCCTTGAGTGTTCTGGAAGCCATGAGTTGCAGTTTACCAGTGGTAGCGACTGGCTGTGGAGCGGTACCAGAAATGGTGCAGGATGGGATCAATGGTTTTACAACAGCGATAGGAGATGATATGATGTTAGCCAAGCACCTGATAAACCTGGCTAGGGAACCGGAACTAAGAAAGAAAATGGGTGCAGCAGGGAGAAAGAAATGCATTGAATTATATAATTGGTGTCGGACTACGGAGAGATATGCCCATCTCTACGAGAAAATGTTAGGCATTGAAGGAGCAAGCAACTGTCATGGTGGGATTCCTGTTTTTTGCCGATGATTGGGGACGGCATCCTTCCAGCGCACAATATCTGGCCAGGGAGCTGGCGCGCCGTCATTGCGTGCTCTGGGTCAACACCATCGGCATGCGCCGTCCGAAGTTGGACCTCTATACGGTGACGCGTGGCCTGGAGAAAATCCGGCAGTGGTTTCGGTTATGCAGCTGGAAAAGTGATTCAAAGCTTCAATTGCATGTTCTCAATCCGGTTTTGTTTCCCGACTGGCGTTCAAAGGCGATTCAACGGATAAATGCGAGTTCCATAGCCTTTCTCGTTCGCAAATATTCGATTCGCTATCGGAAGGCTCTTATCGGCGTAACGGCTTTGCCGCTACCGAGGGAATGGCTAAACACTGTCCCTGTGTATGCCTGGGTTTATTATTGTGTAGATAAGTTTTCGGACTGGCCAGGCCTGGATGGTGAGACGCTTCGGGTGTGCGAGTGTGCTACAATTGCCCAAGCGCGGTTAACCATTGCCGCAAGTACCAGGCTACAGGAGCATGTTACGAAGCATGGTAAGGCATGTAAGTTACTTACCCATGGTATAGACCTTGAAACATGGTTGGACAATAATCCAGGACAGCTGGAAAACTGCCCCTTAAATCTCAAGAAACCGGCCGCGGTGTGGTGGGGTCTGCTGGATGAGCGAATTGACTGGTCCTGGCTTTTCTATGCAGCTTCTCAATTGCCAGACATTCATTTTGTATTGATCGGGCCGACTCGTTGCAAGCCACCGGCTGTAAACCAGTATAGTAATATCAGCTTTCTTGGGGCTGTGCCAGTAATCTGGTTGCCGGCGGTTGCAAGACAAAGCGACGTGCTCCTCATGCCATATGCGGAAAATGAAGTGACCCGCGCCATGCAGCCATTGAAACTGTTAGAGTATCTGGCCACCGGAAAACCGATTGTGGCCAGGAGACTGCCGGCACTAGAAAGGTGGCGTGATTTCGCGACATTGTGCGACACCAGAGAAGCTTTTGTTGCAGGTATCAGTTCAGCGGTGAGGGAGCGGTTATCAGTTAACCAAATTGAGGAAAGAATGCACTTGCTAAGATCGGAGAGTTGGAAAGCGAAGGCTCAGCAATTTCTGAGCTGGCTACAAGAAGCTGGACTGGTACCTGCTAATGACACCGAGAGTGCTCGACTATGCCTGTAGTGTTAGATGTGCGAGTCCTGCGTGGAACAGGTGGTGGGCCGGAAAAGACTCTATTCCGCTCGCCGAAATACCTCAAACAATATGGCTATGATATGGTGTGTATTTATCTCTGTAGTCCCGATGATAAGAGTGCGCAGAAACGTATCATGGAAGCTCGGCAGCATGATGTGAAGATCGTGGTGATTCCGGATAAGGGAACATGTGACCTGGGTGTGCTGTCACGAGCGGGTCGCGCTATAGATAAAATCGGTCCACACATCTATCATGGACATGACTATAAGAGCAACATCTTGGGATCATTGTTACCTCAGTGCCGTAAGGTGTTTAGAGTTAGTACATTGCACGGGTGGGTGGATTACGATTATAAACTGAAAATGTACTACTTGATCGAAAGGTGGTGTCTGCGCTGCTACGACCGAATATATTATGTGTCGCCAGAGTTGCATAACCAGGCACTGCGCTACCGACTCCCTGAGAATCACCTGCGGTACTTGCCCAACGGAATCGAGTTGGCTGAATATAAGCGTGAGCGGAATTGCATAGAAGCAAGAAGACGTTTGGGGTTGGCAGACGGGATCTGGCTTGGCTCCGTGGGCAGATTAGTGATAGAGAAAAACTTCAGCAGTTTGCTGTGGGTTGTAGCGACGCTCTGGCGGCAAGGTTATCCGGTTTATTGTCTTCTAGTCGGGGATGGGCCAATGAAAGAATACCTGGAAAATGAAGCCAGGAACCTAGGCATTGCAAGCAGAGTCCATTTTGCTGGGTATCAGCGGGATGTCCGGCCATGGCTGGAATGTATGGATGTCTATGTTTGCACCAGCCTGCGCGAGGGGATGCCAAACAGTATTCTCGAAGCGATGGCGATGGAAGTGCCAATTGTGGCGACGAAGGTCGGTGGTGTTTCATGTATGATTCGCGACGGCGAAGATGGCCTATTAGTAGAGCCTGGCGATGTTGAAAAAATAGTGAAGGTAGTACGGGACATTCTAGAAGGTCGAATAAATAAGCACAATTTGATTGATGCAGCTAGGAGGAGAGTTGAACGGGAGTTTAGTTTTGAAAGGAGGATGCAAGTGCTGGCAGAGGATTATGACCGTCTACTCGGTCGGAGGGCATTATCACATTAGGCCTGGGAGCAATCACATATGCGGTACTTGCGTACATTCCGTAACATTGCGAGCTGCGAACCTTTACTGTGGCTGGAAAAGAAAAGACAGAGTGAGCCCAACGGGCGGGTCACGCAGTCGTTATATTGGTGTGAGATCCTGTCGGATTCGCTTGGTCATCAGGCGTATTATCTTACCGGGTGGCACGATCAAGACATCGTTGCCGTACTGCCACTGATGTTCGTGCGAGGTATTTGTGCTAAATTCCTGATAAGTGTCCCATACGTCAACTGGGGCGGTGTTTATACAGATGACAGTCGTTTCACTCCCTGGATATTAACAGCGGCGGTTCAATTGGCCGAAAAATTAGGTGCTGACTACCTAGAAGTGCGAGACAGCGCCGTACCTGAAGACGGTTATTTCCGAAAGCGAATCGGCCATAAGGTACTTATGGTTCGGGAGTTGCCGAACTCCGAGGAATCCCTGTGGCGACAGCTAGGTTGTAAGGTTAGAAACCAAGTGCGGAAATCTATCAAGGCGCAATTGAATGTAGCACTTGGAGGGCGGGAGTGCATTCGTGACTTCTACAAGGTATACGCAGAGAACATGCGTCATTTAGGCACACCAGTTTATCCACTAAGCTTTTTAAAGGGCATGTGGCGATATTTCAGCGAGCGAATGGAGGTGGTTGTAGTACGAAAGAAAGAGCGAATCTTGGCCGGAGGAGTATTGCTGCACGGCAACGGGATTACCGAAATTCCGCTGGCAGCGAGCCTTCCTGAAGAGCGGGATAGTTGCGCGAATATGCTGTTGTATTGGGCAATGCTCGTGCGCTGCATTCAGCGTGGTAGCCGCGTGTGCGATTTGGGACGGTGCACGCCCGAAAGTGGTTCCTATCGTTTCAAAAAACAGTGGGGTGCACGAGCCGAGCCACTGGTGTGGTATTATTATCCCCGACGCAGAAATCCTAGTGACTGGACTAAGGAGCATCCGCGTTTTCAGAACTGGAGGCAATGGTGGAAGCGATTGCCTCTGTCTTTAACCACGTGGCTGGGACCGCATCTGGTGCGAGGCTTGCCGGTATGATCACCTTAAACAGGGAAAATGCAGTGGCAACTGGACGTGTGATTCTTAGTTTTGATATAGAAGCGACTTACCATATTTACGTCGCCAGGGGTTGCCGACTTAGTCCGTCCGACTACACAGAGCTAACAAGGCGGCTAGCTCATCAGGTTCAATGGCTGCGAAGGATGCTGAGCCGGTACGGGGTGCGTGCAACTTTTTTCTGGGTTGGCGAACTGGCCAGGCGTTTCCCGTATCTGGTAAGGGCCTTGAAGCGAGACGGGCATGAAATTGCCTGCCATGGTTGGGCCCATCGCTCGCTATGGAGTATGGAGCCTGAAGAAGCGTATCAAGACATCGAACAAAATAAAGCGGTATTAGAGGACATCTTAGGGGAACAGGTCTGGGGATTTCGGGCGCCTAGTTTCAGCATTGTGCGACAGACGGGATGGGCAGTATCGCTGCTGGCGCAATTAGGCTTTTCGTATGACTCGTCAATCTATCCAGTGCTGCACGACCGATATGGAGTCCGTAAGGCACCGCGTACCCCGTTTGTTATGAGTTATAAGGAATCAGAACTGCTGGAATTGCCTCCAGCGACCTGGCAAGTTGGTCCCATGCGGTTAGCGGTGGGAGGAGGTGGACACTTCCGTTTCTGGCCCGAAACTATTTGCCGAGCAGGAATCCACCAGCTATTGAACCAAGGTGGCTATGTGACACTTTACTTTCATCCGTGGGAATTCGATACCGAGCAGCCGAGGTTACCGCTGAGTTGGCTAGATTGCTGGCGTACATATACGGGAATTGCCGCGATGCCGAGTAAGCTGGAACGGTTATTGCAAGAATATAAGTTCATCGTGGCTAAGGAGGCGGCTAAGCAGCTCGACTGCCGGCGAGATATATTGCCGCGACTGCAATTATGCGAGAAGAAGGGTTAGCGTTTCATCGTGCAGAGGCAGGAACGACAGCAATACTGCCGGTCTCGCTGATGTAAATATAGCAATTGGTGTTCTCATCGTGATAAACTTCGAGAGCGTAGCGTTTCGTGTTTGGGCCGAAATCCGCTTCTTTTTCGTTGCGTACTTTGAGAACTAAGCCGTGGGAAAAACGCGCATCCTTGGGTTGACGGAGCTGAAAACCAAGTAAATCAGCGGGCGTCCAGTGAGCAGCGATCCAGCCGGCGGCAAATATTAAGGCCGCCGTCAAACTAAGCATAAGCATTCGGCGCATGCGTGTACTCCTGATTTTTGCCAGGGCGACGCATTTTATTATAGCTTGACGAGTCAGGTGGCAAAAGCCAACTGTGCAGCGGAATCGGCTTATTCGGCAAATTCGGAAAAAACGATTTGCTCGGAGGCGGTTTGCGAGTTATACTCACCAGGGCAGGAGCTGTGACGAACTGCAGATGAAGCCTCCCTGGCCGGGAGGGGTGCACGATGGAGGTGAAGCGGAGCGAAGGCGAGACGTTATGGGAGAAGTATCTGCCGCCGTTGTGGCCGCCGATTTGGCCGCCACTCTGGCCGCCCGTTTGGCGTCCGTCGCCGCTGGAGGCCAGCCGGGAAGCGAACTGGCATATACACCGCCCGCCCAGAGCGGTCGAGACACGAGATGCTGATAGTGACGCGGTGGAGTTGAGCAGTTCGGAGCACGCGATGCCCAGGGCGACACCTGAGTATTCCTATTCCGGCGAATATCCGGCGGAGTTAGTACGGGGCGCCAAGGAAGAACTGGACACAACGCTGGAGCGTTACAGTTCGGCAGTGCAGTGGGAGCAATGGCAAGCTGCGGAACGGCAGCAGAGGGAACCATAATCGCCGCGATCGGGCAGGTTTGCCGAAAAGCGGAGCGAGACGGAAGTCGGGGTGGCCACCGCATGGCGAACAGTCAATCAGGCTGCCGTAGTCATTCCAGCGGACGCTTGTTATGCTAATGGTTTAACGACGGCAATGCGGGGCAATGCGAGCCATGGGCCGCAGCAGCGCCGGTCAGATGCGTAGAGTGACTTTAGGAGTAGTGCCTTGGACACAGCCGCGGTTGTGGAGTCGCAAACGCATCATCCGTTGACAGAATCGGGCCGAAGCGTGAACCCGGATCGGCGAGCGGATATTGACGCCAAGCACGAGCGCGTGGCCAAATTCCTGGAAGAACAGGGCTGGGAAGCGTTGCTATTACTGGAGCCAGCCAACGTAGCGTGGTTCACCAGTGGGGCTACTGCGCGTGGGCTATGTTCGGAGAGCGAACTGCCGGCGGTGTTCGTTACGGCATCGCAGCGCTGGCTGCTGGCCAGCAATGCGGAGTCGCAAAGGTTATTCGACGAAGAACTGGATGGCATGGGGTTCCTGCTGAAGGAGTGGCAATGGGACTGGCGGCGGGATTACCTGTTGCGGTCGCTGGCGCAGGCGAAACGATTGGGGTGTGATCGGCCCTGGGGAGAGTTGCCCAGCGCCGCGGATTGGTTGGCAGAACGGCGGCGTTGCCTCACACCGTATGAACAAGCCTGCTGCCGACAATTGGCGGAAGTGGTAGTGCACGCTGTCGAAGCCGCTTGCCGCAACTTCCAGCCACGCGAGACGGAACGGGAATTGGCCGGTCAGATAGCCCATCGGTTATTGCGGCGTGGTGCCTGGCCCGTGCAGATATCCGTAAGTGCGGATGGCCGATCGTTGCAGTATCGCCGGCATGGGTTCACGGCAGTGCCCATAGAGCGCTGGTGCGTGGTCAGTGCCACCGCGAAGAAGTACGGGCTGCATATAACCGCGAGTCGCACCGTCAGCTTTGGAGCTGCGGAATCGGCTTTGCGGCAGGCGCATCAGAACGCATGCAAAATCCTGGCAGCACTGACGGCCGCCTCCTGGCCAGACGCTATCGTGCGTGAGGTTTTCCAGGCAGCGCGGCGAATCTACACGCTGGTCGGAGCAGAGCACGAATGGCATGCTGCGCCAATCGGATACATAACCGGACGCGAACCCGCAGAGACCGCAGTCTATCCGGATAGTGAAGCAGTAATGCAAGTGGGTTGGACGCTGGTCTGGTCGCCGGGAGTCGGCCCGGCTCTAACTGGCGATACGGTGACCATAACCGCCCAGGGCCCGCAAATTCTTACGCGGGTCGAAGCTTGGCCAGTCGTCCTCGTTCGCGTCTCTGGTATGGAACTGCAGTTGCCTGGAATTCTGGAGCGATAGATGAAACCTGGGACGTCTTTTAGGCCGCAGAGCTACCTTGTCGGGAAAAGTGTCGGTTGCATAGGAAAGAATTTGGCGGGTATAAGCCTGGAAGCAATGGACGATTTTCGCGCATGCCTGGACGGAAGTCTCCTGGACGAAAAGAAGCTCTAGAGGGGGTTGCCAGCCGATTACCGCGCGCCACGGTGCTGCGGTTGAGCTGGTATTTGAGGCATTTGCAAGGCCTGGACAAAGCCCAAGCCGAGTGGGTGAGCAGTCATGAACTGGCCGAGGCGCTGGGTGTAACCGCCGCTCAAGTGCGAAAGGACCTGGCGGCCATCGGCAGCTTCGGGCACCCCGGCATTGGCTACCGTCCTGACGAGCTGGCCAGTGCCATTCGTGGTGTCCTGGGACTAGATCGATCCTGGTCGGTGGTGCTTGTCGGTGTTGGCAACCTGGCCCGTGCCCTGCTTCGTTATGCGGGGTTTCGACAACAGGGATTTCAATTCGTCGCCATTTTCGATGCCGATCCGGCCAAGGTGGGGCAAGTGGTGGAAAACCTGCCGGTCTTACCGATGGAGAGATTGGCAGAAGTTGTGCGACAAACCGGGGCGCAACTCGGCATCATTTCGGTTCCAGCGGAGGCCGCCCAAAGGGTGGCGGCTGAATTGGTAGCGGCCGGAATTCGCGGCATCCTGAATTTCGCTCCGGTGATGCTGCGTGTGCCGCTTCGCGTCAGTTTGGTCTCCGTGGACTTGACCGTACAACTCGAACAACTTAGCCACCTGGTGTTGCACCATTCGCACGCAAACGGCAGGAATGTCCAGCAACGTTCGGGCTCCCG
>Ga0073929_1001301_pt1 | contig 23643 bp, 16 predicted proteins | sample DewCreD2012metaG_3_FD_76966 | JGI IMG/M metagenome (GOLD analysis project Ga0073929, IMG submission 76966) | Hot spring sediment bacterial and archeal communities from British Columbia, Canada, to study Microbial Dark Matter (Phase II) - Dewar... ... | reverse complement strand
CCTACCTATAAGGGATTGAAACATTTGCGTATCCACGCTTTGAATAGGTTAAGCGCAACCGTTACGAGCCTACCTATAAGGGATTGAAACGTGTCCGGTGCCCAGAAATCCTCCCGTGTGACCCCTGTTACGAGCCTACCTATAAGGGATTGAAACCCTCTCTCCACAATGATGGAGCTATATGGGAAGTTCAGACAGGTTACGAGCCTACCTATAAGGGATTGAAACTCATCATGATGGTAGTGCGGGCTCCTCTTCCAGCCGATTACGAGCCTACCTATAAGGGATTGAAACCGCAGTGCAGTATGGACTCTTTCAAGGAGAGAACCTGGATGACAACACGCAGTACTTTGTTATGTACCGTCGGTACCAGTCTGCTGGAGACCAACATCGCCCGACTGCCGAACGTACCCTTCGAACCACCAGTAGGTTGGGAAGCACTGAAGCAAGCTTTCGAGCGAAGTCAGTGGCAGCAGCTGGCGCAACTGCTTCTCGAAATATCCCCCACCCATCGCGTGTGCGGTGCGGAAATCAACACCATTGAAGAGGCGGTCAAACACAAATGGATCCGTCTGCAAAACCTCGTCTTGCTCGTCTCCGATACCGAGCGCGGACGCCAAACGGGTGAGGTGCTGAAGCATTATTTTCGCGCACGCCGTGACCTGAATCTGCAAAACGTCGAATACGACGTGATCGAAGCCTTGCAGGACGCAGACCCCAAAGAGTTTCGCACCCGTGGTCTGCGCAACCTCGTTCGGCGCATCGGGCATTTTGTGCAACGGTTCGGCAGAGAATACGTTGCTATCGACGCCACCGGCGGCTACAAAGCGCAAATCGCAGTGGCTGTCATCATCGGACAGGCGATGGACATCCCTGTGTTCTACAAACACGAACGCTTTAGCGAAATCATCGACTTCCCACCCCTGCCTGTCTCCTTCGACTGGGACGTGCTGGCAGAGAACGCTGACCTGCTGGCGCTGTTCGAGCGAGGCAAAGCCTTTAGCAGTGAGGAGATAGGCGAGGTGGACGATCGTTTGCGGGTGCTGCTGACGGAAGAGGAGGTAGATGGTCAGACCCTGTACGAGTTGAGCCCTATCGGACAGATATACATGGAGAGCTTCCGCATCCGTCATCCCCGCCCCCCACAACTTGTACCCGCTGAGAACAGGGAGCCACCGCGTCTCAGAGAGCACCATTACCCCACAGGTCTCCGGGAGTTTATGCATAAAGTGTGGCAGGAGAACAACTGGATTAGCCGGGTGTACACCGTATCCTACGATCGCCAAGCGAGCATCAAGGGAGTGGGGTTTCGAGTGCAGCAGGTAGACGGGGAACGTTTGCTGGTAGGAACCTATCGTGACCACACGGGCTTCGGTGCGCGTTTCGCTGTGCGCCTTACCGACGAATCTCCTGTTGTGCTCGCCTGGGCGGCGAATCATCTGAACACACAGTATGCTGAGTAGACAACAAAGCACGGTTTGGAAGCGGCAAACACCGCCCAGAACGATGGCCAGTATGACGGGCGCTATCGTTACAGATGGGGGTGAAATAGCATGGAAGTATTGCGCGAATGGATCTCTATTATCAGCGACTCGTGGGGAGTGGTTACCGGTCCCTTAGGAGCCCTCGTCGCACTACTAGCGGTCAAAGTGCAAGGATGGTTGCAAAGACGGGCACGCCTGCGTCAGCTCACCCGGATCGCTTCAGAGGAGGCTATTGCTCTTTGCGTACGCATCGGTGGACAGTCCGACCCTTTGCCCGATGTGGAGCATTATCTACGACGAAAGCAGCCCAATATCCGCAAAATACTGGTCTACCAGGCGCAGGGAGACCGTTTGGATGAGTCGACAACCGCTGGGCGCATCATCGAAGACCTGCGCGAGGTAATCAAGGAAATCGGAAAAGGGCAACTGACGGAAGTGCACCTGTTCGTGTCGGGAATGATTGTCTATCCCATCGTGCTGGGCGCACTCATGGGCAACTGGTGCCCTGTGGTGGTATACCATATGAGAGCCAGCGAAGGCTACGTGCCACTCTACCGTCTCACGAGGGAATGGTTGCAAGGGAATAAGCGTACCACTTGCGCGCTGGCAAAGATGAAGGAGGTGCAGCTGATCACATCTGCAGGAAAGGAGGAGGTCTCATCTCCCCCAATGGGAGGCGGGCAGGAGCAGAGGTAGAAACACTCAAGGTGGAAATATTGGACAACAGGTGCCGCATGAATCGCCTGTGCGCATTCTGGTTACTACTTCGGTGGCGATGCCAGCCAGAACGTAGACGCAACCTTTGGGTTGTGTTCTGTTTGCGCAGGTTGAAGCCTGCGGCTACAGAGTGCTTGGATTTACCTCTGCACAACAAAAATTTTTTCGCTGTAGCTCTCAAAAAGCAGGAACTCGTCTGAAAATGACGAAATAGAGTGGCGCTGAAGCTCATTGCCTGAGACAATAGCCATGACCGACGAGCGTGCGATATGGCTTGCCGCCTTGCTGCATGATATCGGCAAGTTCTGGGAAAACACCCCGCCTGCTGACGTGCCGACCGATCTGCGCACTGCAGAAAAGTACGGCCATGAGGCATACAGCGCGTGGTTCGTGCGTAAATACGCCTCCGCGTGGACGCAAGACCGACAGGCAGTCGAGCAGATGATTGTCAAACACCACCAGCCGTCCCTGCCCGACGAACTGCTGGTGCAGCTGGCGGACTGGTTGGCATCCTACGAGCGCGTAGAAGCAACAGGAACAGAAACAGGTGGCAAGGGCAAGCGCGAGACCCTCCTGCGCAGTATCCTCACCCGCGTGCAAGGAGTGGACACCGCTCGGTACCACCCGCTGGCATCACTGAAGATGGACAGAGAGACGCTGTTTCCCCACGAGGAAGCGAACGTTCCTGCGCCGAGCTACGCAGAGGTCTGGAAAAACTTCACCGATGAACTGCAGAAAGTGAGAACCCCGCATCCGCGCACTTTACAGGCTCTGCTCTTCAAGCACTTCTGGGCGGCGCCTTCCGACCGCCGATACGAAGACATCCCCGATGTCTCGCTCTACCATCACATGACCAGCACTGCTGCCATCGCTCTCTGCCTTGCGCGGGCAGGGCTGGATGCGAACGGCTTGCAAACGCTCGCCAGCGCACTGAAGGAACTGTTTCTCGCCGCCACTGCCACACCAAAGCGATCGCCCATTCTAACCGACCGACAGAGGCAGATGCTGGATACCCCCATCGCCCTGCTGGTCAAAGGTGACATCTCCGGTACACAGGATTTCCTGTATCTGCTCACCAGCCGGGGCGCGGCGCGCGGGCTGCGAGGACGCTCCTTCTACCTGCAGCTGCTCACCGAAACCATTGCCGGCTGGATGCTACGCAAGCTCAACCTGCCACTGACCAACCGCCTGTATGTGGGAGGAGGACACTTCTACCTGCTGCTGCCATACGCCAACCGCGCTGATGTGGACAAACTGCGAACCGAAATCGCCCAGAAGCTCTGGCAGGCGCACGAGGGCGACCTCAGCCTTAACCTCGACTACGTGCCGGTTGCCCCCATTGACTTCGTCAGCGAAAACATGCACGGCAAAGGGTTTGCAAAGAAATGGAAAGAGGTTGCCGACGCCGTAAACCTACGCAAACGGCAGCGCTGGATAGATTTGGGCAGCGAGCAGATGGCTCAGAACCTCTTTACCCCGCGTGATGAGGGAACTACCGCCGAAGAGATGTGCCAGGTGTGCCACGGCGAGTGGAAACGGGGTGAGGACACCACCGACGAAGGTGTGCGCAAATGCCGACGATGCGCCTCCTTCGAGGATTTAGGCAAGCAACTGCGCGACACAGAGTACCTTGTGCATTTCGTAGTCGACGAAAAACCCCTGCCCGGACGCCCGCGCTGGTATGAGGTGCTCCAGGCCTTCGGCACGGCGGTGCATATCCTGAATCGCAGGGAAGACAGCGGTCTGCAGTTACCCACCCCACCCGACGACGCAACCGAAGCCTTACTGGAGCGGGTGGATGACACCGATTTCCTGTGCGAGGAAGCGCTGCACCTCACTGACCAGCTGCGCGTCCCAACTGCCCTCGACTTCCGCCTGCTGGCAGACGCAACCCCCTATGACGAGGAAAGGGGACAAGTGGCGGATTACGACCATCTGGCGGAACGGTCGCAGGGGGTGAGGTGGCTGGGCGTGCTGCGTATGGATGTGGACAGCCTCGGCGACCTGTTCCGTCACGGATTGGGCAACGACGCTACCCTCTCGCGCATGGCAACGCTCAGTGGCTCGTTGCGCCTGTTCTTCGAGGCGTATGTGCCCCTGCTCTGCCGAACAATTAACGCGAACGGGCGCGACGGAAAGGTGTACCTGCTGTACGCAGGGGGCGATGACCTGTTTGTCGTCGGCTCGTGGAGTATACTGCCCGAACTGGCGAAGAGCATTCGGGACGAGTTTCGTGCCTTTGTCGGCGGTGACCACGTGACTATCTCCGCAGGCATCGCCATCGAACACGATAAGTATCCCCTTTATCGCCTCGCCGACGACGCCAAGCACGCCCTTGACGACCGCGCGAAGGAGTTTCGAAGACAAGTTAACGGCAAGGAGCGCGAAAAGGACGCGGTATGCCTGCTGGGTGAGGCGATGGGCTGGGAGCAGTTTCAGGAGGTGGCAAGCTGGAAGCATAGACTGCTGGAAATGCTGCACGCCGCCAACGGCAAGGAGAAGGTGTCTCGCGCCCTGCTCACCCGCCTGATGGAGATTTCGCAGCTGTATCGGGCAAACGCGAATCTGCAAAGAGCGCGCCTGCGCAAAGGGGAGATCACGGAGCAGCAGTATCGTTCTCTCGTAGACCACGACCGCTGGCGGTGGCGCATGGTCTACCACCTCAGCCGCTTCACCCAGCGCTACCGCTCGCAGGAGCAGGTGCTGGACGACCTGAAGGACGCGCTCAGCCAGAAAGGGCTGATACAGAACATCCACATCGCCGCCCGCTGGGCGGAATTACTGACAAGGGAAGGAGGTTAACAGATGCCTCAACCGCAAGGAAATCCAGCGCAACAACAAGGGCAGCTTCCTGTAAGTAAGGAAGAGATTTCCCGTGCTATTCGCGAAGGTGGAGCGCCTCTGGTAAAGGCAGCAGAAAATTTGGGACCACACCTCAAGAATGGCCAGCTGACCACAAGCCAGATTCGCAACATCTATGGGATGGTCAAGCGAATGGAGATGCAGCAGTTTGACCCCCATGAATTCATGTTGCTCAAGCCCAAACTGGCATACGCGGCTAAACGTGCACGAGCGCGCGGTGCTGAAGACCTGAAGATGGTGTTATCATGGGCTATAGATGAAGTGGGAACTGACGAGCAGAAGTTCGCTCGATTTGTGGACCTTTTCGAAGCCATACTTGCCTACCACGTGGCTGCAGGCGGTAAGTAAGGAGGACAGGCGATGCCAAATCTGACACTGAAAGGTAAAGTAATTATCACAGGTGCTATCGAAGCCATCACCGGACTGCACATCGGCGGCGCGGCGGCAGGGCTGGACATCGGTGGTATTGACAACCCGGTTATCCGCCATCCTGTGACGCGCGAACCGTATATTCCCGGCTCCTCGCTCAGGGGCAAGATGCGTTCGCTGCTGGACAAACATCTGGGTCTGGAAGCGAACAAATCGATCCAGCGTCAACCCCCGGTGCGAGTGCACGAGTGTGAACAGGAGCAAGCCTATCTGCAATGCCCTGCCTGCCAGATATTCGGGGTGACGCCAGGTGACCAGCGGCGCGATTGGACAAAGCTCAAGCCATCCCGCCTGATCGTGCGCGATGTTCTGCTTTCCCGAACCCATGAAGCCACCCGTCGCTTGCGCGAGGCAAAAACAGACCTGCCCTTCACGGAGGTGAAGTGGGAGGCGGCGATTGATCGTATTACCGCCGCCGCCGTCCCCCGCCAGAACGAGCGCGTACCTGCCGGAGCGATCTTCAGCCCCTTCGAGATGGTGTACAACCTGTTTGACCTCAACGGCACGGGGGTTGAAAACGATATTCAGTGGCTGACGTATCTCTTTAAGGCGATGGAGCTGCTGGAGGACGACTATCTGGGTGGATATGGGTCGCGTGGGGCAGGTAAAATCGCCTTCCGCGAACTGAGGGTGCTCTTCAAGTCGCGCGCCTATTACGAAGGCAAAGTGGCGGAGCCGGTGGTGCTGGGCGAAGGCGACACCTTGCGCGACATCAAGGTCGCTGACTTTGCGAACAAGATACGCCAGAACCTTGGGGACTGAGTACCATGGCGGGTGCCGTTCTCTATCGCTTGCACTTTCGCTCTCCCCTGCACATCGGTGAACGCGGCGTGGGGTTAGAGGAAACGCGCACTCATGTGCCGGCGGATACCCTCTTCAGTGCACTCTGCACCGCGTGGCGCTGGCTCTACGGCGTGGACTCCCTGCGCAACGACCTGCTCTCTCCCTTCCTGAACGCCGAGCAACCGCCCTTCTTGCTGACCTCCGCCTTCCCGTTCGCGGGGGACATACTCTTCTTCCCTAAGCCGTCCGCGTTGAAAGGCAGGGAGGAAGAAGAAAAGCTGAAGAAGGTGCGGTATATTTCGCAGGGCGTTCTGAGCTGGTGGGTGCAAACTGGTAACCCGCTGGACACAAACGGGATGTGCTTGGCTAGCGACGGTGCCTTTCTTGTGGGCAAAACAGAGTGGCAGGCTCTGGAACCGTTCATAGACGACGAAACCAGCGATGTTGCTCTGTGGCGTGTTGCCGTCGTGCCTCGGGTGACGCTGGACAGGCAAACCTCCGCTTCGCAAATCTGGTTCTTCGGACAAGTGGCGTTTAAGAAAAATGCCGGGCTGTGGTGCGCCATCCGCTACCGCGACGAGGGCTTGCGCCACCGGGCCGAAGCCTGTTTGCGCCTGCTTGGCGACAGTGGTCTGGGAGGCGAAAGAGGCTCCGGGTTCGGGCTGTTTGCGGTGGAGGTCTCCGAGATGGTTTCCCTCCCTGAGGCAGAAGAGGCGGGGTACTGTGTAACCCTCTCGCCGTGCTGCCCAACGGCACAACAGATACAAACCCTGATTGACGACCGATGCGCTTATGACCTGCTACCTCGCCGCGGATGGATTGGTTCGCCGGAGGGGGGCAATCTGAGGCGCAAATCCGTGTGGATGCTGTCCGAAGGCTCCGTGCTGCGGTGGACAAACGGAGCCGTGCCGGGGTGCTTGGTCAACGTGAAGCCTGAACCCTGTCCGCATGACGTGTGGCGATACGGTTACGCTTTCCCACTGGGGGTGAGGGTCTGATGGCAACTACGCGCTACTCCGTAACTTGTCTGAGCCCTGTACACATCGGCACTGGCACGCAACTGGGCAAGTTCGACGGGGTGTACAGCAACGGACGCTGGTATGTGATAGACCTCGACAAAATATTCGCCCAAGGCGTAGGCGGCGACGAGCTGGCACAGGCGATGAGCAGTGACACCTTTTCGTGGGCGGAGTGGTTGCAGGGAAGGCGTATCCCTGTAGGAGAGGTCGCGCTGTACAGCCTGCCCTGCCCGCAAGACCCCCGTGAGGTGTACATCCGCGAAGGGATGAAAGATGTCTATCTACAACCCTATATCCCCGGCAGCACGCTGAAGGGAGCGATACGCACGGCGGTTCTGTGGCATTTATTGCAGCACGATCGGCAGGCAAGGCGGTTTGTAAGGCACTACCTTCTGCTGGCAACCTTCGCGAAGGATATTCGCGACCGTCTGCGGGAAATTGCACGGGGCAATCGGGACGCAGAGCAGGACCCGAATAACCACCGCAGGGCAATAGAGCACGCTCTGGAAATTGAGAACGCGGAGGAGCTGGAATCCTGCTTGCAGGTTCTGTATGAAGCGATTGGCAAAGACCTCCGCCAGGCGAGGCAGGGTAACCGACGGGAGAGGTTGGGAATGCGCGAACTGGAGCGGCTGGGTAGCATCCGTGAGTGGATTGGCCAACCTATCGAGCGCAGGTTGTTAGGCAGAGACCCCAACCATGACCTGCTCCGTGCGGTACAGGTGATGGACAGCGAACCGGTCGGTCTGGAGCAGATGGAAGTGGGACTGGTGTGGACATACACGCTGCGTAACGGTCAACTTGTGCCCAAGCGGGAACAGGAGGGGGAGTATAAAGCGTTCGCCGAATGGCTGAAGGCTGAAACCGGCTTGCACACCGCCATACGCATCGATGAGACGCTGTTCACTCAGCAGGCGAACGCGGTGTTGGCGTTTGGAGGGGCGAAAGAACAGGCTGTTCGTAGTCTGCCCGGGGTATGCAACAAATACGCAGACGCCCTCATTCGCCGCCAGAGGGAGTTTGCCACGAAGTACCAAATGCCCGTTCTGCGTGCCTTCTATGAGGAGTTGCAGCAGAGGTCGCAGAATCTAAAGGATGGTGCGTTCCTGCTCAACGTCGGTTGGGGAGGCGGCTGGGAAGCGAAAACGGTAGGAGACATTGTGCAAGAACTGCTGCGTGACGAGCACTTCGACGACTTCGCCGCCCTGCGCGAACGCTTTAAGCTGGGCGCGGATCCCAGAACGCGCCGGGTAGATGTTAGTGCGCCCTTCCCGCACACCCGGCTAACCGCCTATCGCAATGGAGCTCCGGCATATCCACTGGGCTGGATACTGCTGGAGCCAATGGGAACGTATTAAGAGTTACGGATGACCCACTATGCTGAATATCTCCTCTCCGGTGACCGCCGTCGTGTTAGCGGGCGGTCAGAGTAAACCCGAACTACTTGCCGCAACCGGCGTGCCGAACCGTGCTCTTCTGCAAATAGAGGGCGAAACGATGCTCGCGCGGGTGGCGCGCGCCCTGCAAGAGAGCGGGGTAGTGGGACAGATTATCGTTGTCGGCAACCTCACCCCGCCGGAAGATTGCCGTGCCCTGCCCGATACGGGCGACTTCGTGGAGAACGTCCTGCAGGCAGCCGTCTCTGTTGCCGAGCAAGAGTACATCCTCTACGCTACCGCAGACACCCCCTTCCTGACCCCGCAGGCGGTGAGAGATTTCGTCGTACGCGGCTTGCAATCGGGGGCGGATATGTGCTATCCGATTATTCCCCTGCAGCTGTGCTACCAGAAGTTCCCCAACATGCCGCGCACCGCGCTCGCTCTGCGCGAGGGTACATTTACTGGCGGGAACCTATTACTGGTTCGTGCCGGTACGGTTCGCAAACAGGCGGACCTGTTGCGACGGGCGTTCGCTGCGCGTAAGTCGGTGTGGGCGCTGGCGAAGATACTGGGAGCGGGCATCATTGTGCGGGCGGTGCTGGCGAAGCTGCTCTCGCCGCGCTTGCTCTCTATCGCACACATCAAACGCCGTGTGCAGCAACTCATGAACGCCTCCGCGCAGGAAATCATCACCGAATACGCCGAAATCGGGGTTGATATCGACAGGGCAGAACACGTGCAGAAGCTGAGAGAAGCGGGTTACCGCGTGGGCAACGCCTGAAGACCGGAGGCGGTATGGAACTGCTTGCCCTCTTCGAAGACACACTGCGCACGCACTCGCTTGTGGAACGGGGGCAGAGAGTGCTTGTCGCTTTCTCAGGAGGAGCCGACTCCACCGCGCTGCTTCACCTCTTCACCCGACTGCGCGAGAGCTGGTCGCTGGAAGTCATAGCAGCGCACCTGAACCACGCCCTGCGTGGAGAACAGAGCGATGCCGATGAAGCCCATTGCCGACAGGTATGCGCCGGGTGGCGAGTGCCCTTCTTTTCGCGCAAGGTGGAAGTAGCGCAGGAGGCAAAACAGCGACGCCTCAGTGTGGAGACGGCGGCACGTGAGGTGCGCTACGCCTTCCTGCAAGAGGTAGCGGATGCGATCGAGGCGGATGTGATTGCGCTCGGACATACCCGCGATGACCAGGTGGAGACGGTACTGCTCAATCTAACGCGAGGCAGCGGCACTGCAGGGCTTGCGGGAATGCCCGTGCGCCGCGGCAGAATTATCCGTCCGTTACTGCAGATGAGCCGCCGGCAGATAGTCGCCTACTGCGCCCTGCATGGTTTGCGCTTTGTGGAAGATGTTTCCAATACCGACCCGCGCTACAGCCGGAACCGCATTCGTCACCACGTGCTGCCCGAGCTGCGCCGGGTTAACCCTCGTGTGGACGAGGCGGTAGAGCGGCTGGCGAACCTGCTGAGAGATGAAGAGAGATGGTGGCAGGGCTACATGCAAACCCTGGAGCCGGAGTTTACACTTCGCCGTACGGAGGATGAGTGGTACCTGTCGCTTGAGTGGCTGGCGAGACAACCGGAAGCGGTGCAAAGACGGGTAATCCGCTACGCGGTGCAGAATCTGCATCCAGAGGGCAGAGAACTGGAGTTCGAGCAGGTAGAACGACTTCGCGAGGCGATACGTACCGGTCGCCGTGCCGGTGTCACTCTGCGCGGTGGGCAGTTACACGCGGCGGTAACACAGCGCACGTTACGGGTGTGGTTGAAACGTGATGTTCCCCCTGTCGCGTATGAAATAGTGGTGCAGGTACCCGGTGAGACACCTGTTCTGCCCGCCGGCATCACCCTGTTTGCCGAACATTCGGCGTTACCTGACGCCCATGCGTGGCGTCAAGATAATTGGGAGGTGTGGTGTGATGCCTCCCAAGTCGGCAAGCAGCTGGTGGTGAGAAACTGGAGACGTGGTGACCGGTTACAGCCTCTTGGGCTGTCAGGGCATCGCAAACTTTCCGATATCTTCGTGGACAGGAAAGTACCTGCTCATCTGCGCAGGCGAATACCTGTTGTGTGCGACGAAGAGGGTATCGTGTGGGTGGTGGGGCTGTGCCTGGCGCATCGAGTGCGCTGTACATCCGATACGAAGCAGACCGTCCATCTGTGGGCTCAGCCCCGCGGGGGATGGTAGAGGATTCAATACACAGATTTCGATATGGTATAATACCAACGTCGGTAGCGCTAAGGAGAAACGCGCTCAGAGGAGGAAGACTTGAACCGTAGTCTGCGTAATGTATTAGTGCTCGCTTTTTTGGGCTTAGCCTTCTATCTGGTCGTACGCGGCGGACCCTTCCGCGCGTTCGACTCGCCGCAAGAGGTGAAGTATAAGCGTTTGCTCGACCTGCTCGAGGAAGACCGTGTGCTGCAGGGCGAGTTCGATAAGGACACTTTCCAGTTTCAAACCGATGACGGTTCGCGGTACTATGTGGTTTTGCCCGACACACCCGAATCGCGTACCGACCTGCATCGCAAGCTGGAACAGAAGCGGGTGAACTTCACCTTCCGCCGCTCGGTGTTCTCGGACGCACTGCAGGGCTTATTGCCGATGGTCCTGCCCTTGGTGCTGGTGGTCTTCTTCTGGTTCCTCATCCTGCGGCAAATGCAGGCGGGGAGCAATCAAGCGCTGTCGTTCGGGCGCAGCCGCGCCAAGCGAGCGTCTGAGAACGTGCCCAAAGTAACCTTTGACGATGTAGCCGGTATCGATGAGGCGAAAGAAGAGCTTCAGGAAATTGTAGAGTTCCTGAAGAACCCCAAGAAGTTCCAGGCGCTGGGCGCGAAAATCCCCAAAGGCGTATTGTTGCTGGGACCGCCGGGTTGCGGCAAAACCCTGCTGGCTCGTGCTATTGCCGGCGAGGCTGGCGTGCCCTTCTTCCACATCAGCGGTTCCGATTTTGTGGAGATGTTCGTCGGTGTGGGTGCGTCGCGCGTGCGCGACCTGTTTGACACCGCCAAAGCCAACCGCCCCTGTCTGGTGTTTATCGACGAAATCGATGCGGTAGGACGCCAGCGCGGCGCAGGGCTGGGTGGCGGTCACGACGAGCGCGAGCAGACCCTGAACCAGCTGCTGGTGGAGATGGACGGGTTTGACCCCAACACAGGCGTCATCCTGCTTGCCGCCACCAACCGCCCGGACATCCTGGACCCTGCTCTGCTGCGTCCCGGGCGATTCGACCGACGCATCGTAGTGGACACGCCCGACGTAAACGGACGGCGCGACATCTTTAAGGTGCATCTGAAGGGCAAACCGCTTGCCGACGATGTAGACCCCGAAGTGCTGGCACGGCGCACGCCGGGCTTTACCGGCGCGGACATCGCCAACCTGGTGAACGAAGCGGCTCTGCTCGCCGCGCGACGCGACAAACAGCGCATCGATATGTCGGACTTCGAGGACGCCATCGAGCGCGTCATCGCCGGTCCTGAGCGGCGCAGCAAGATTATCAGCGAAAAAGAGCGCGAGATGGTAGCATTCCACGAGGTAGGGCACGCTATCGTGGGCGAACTGCTTCCCAACGCCGACCCGGTACAGAAAGTGACCATCCTGCCTCGCGGCAGGGCGCTGGGGTATACCCTGCAACTGCCCGAGCGTGACCGCTACCTGTTAACGCGAGCGCAGCTGCTGGACGAAATCACCTCTCTGCTGGGCGGGCGCGCCGCGGAGAAACTGGTGTACAACGAGGCAACCACCGGCGCGAACAACGACCTCGAACGCGCTACCGAAATCGCTCGGGCGATGGTGTGCGAATACGGCATGAGCGAGAAGCTGGGCAACCTCACCTTCGGAAGGCGGCACGGCAACCCCTTCCTGGGGCGCGATATTATGGAAGACCGAAACTATAGCGAGGAGGTTGCCTACGCGATTGACCAGGAGGTACGCGCTATCATCGACGAATGTTTCCGCCGAGCGGTGGATATTCTCTCGTCCAACCGCGAGAAGATGGACGAAATCGTCAGGGTGCTCTTGCAGAAGGAGACCATCGAGCGTGAAGAGTTCCTTGCGCTGATGGAGGGAGCACAGCCGGCGGAAGCCATCAGCACGTGGAACACGACGCCGCCTCAAAGTCCTAACGCGGAGGAAAGCGCGGAAGCGCAACAGGGGACGACGCCTCGTGTGCCGGTTACGAAGCGACTGCGCACCGAGCCGGGCATTGCGTAGAGGCAGTGTGAGCAGGAGGCGTAGAGGGGCAGGCATCCTGCCCCTCTTGTGTCAGTGAGCGGGAGGGATAGGTCATGCGTTATTCATCAGCAGATAGCGGGCGATCAGACCTGTGGCAGCGCATCCTGTTTGTCTTGCTGGGAGCTGCCTGCGTGGTGCTGTGCTACTTCGTCGGGGCGTACTGGATTGGTCCGTGGCTCCATAGCCTGAAGGAGAAACAGCAGGCAACCTCTGCTGCCCCTCCCGTGCAGGCAACTGCTCAGGTGCTGCCACCATCTACGTCGACGCCCCCGTTCTCCCCTGCTGCGCCAAAGCTGGAGGGGGTGCAAATTCAAGAGCGCGATCCCGGCACCCTGCCCGACACGGTGCGAGTCATACCGTCAGGCAGTGGCTCCCCACCTGACGAGGCGACACCAACAGAGGAGCCCCAGCCTCCGACCACCCTGGAGGAACAACCCTCTGCCCCCACGCCACCGACGAACCTGTGGGCGCCGCGTTCCTCACCACCTGCCCCTTCCTATCCGGCGAGGGAGCCGGAAACGCCTTCGGGCGGTGTGCAGGTACCCCAAACGCTGGATGGTGAATCTGCTCCAATGGGCAGTGTGTCCAGCACGCCTGCGCCCCCCGCTTCTTCGGATACCCTGTACCGAGTGCGTGTGTCGGGCTCTTTTGAAAACCGCGAGCAAGCCGATGCCACTCTGCGCACGATAACCGACAGGGGCTTGCCGGGCGCGATAGTCACCGATACCGTGAACGGGCGCAAGGTGTTCCGCGTGCAGCTGGGTGTCTATCGCAACAGGTCCAGTGCGGAAAAACTGGCAGAGCAGGCGCGCCGCTCAGGAATACCGGCAGAGGTGACCGCACCTTCGCCATGATAAGCTTCGTGCTCTCGCTCTGCATCAACAAACGTAGGGAGGGTTCCTATCCGATGCGAAGGCTCTTCTCGGTGGGACTGTTCATCTGGCTGATCACTCTGATGGTTCATGCGCTGGCGCAGTCTTCAGTGCCGATTATTCGAGTGCGTGAGATTAAGCCCGGCATGAAGGGCTACGGGCTGACCGTTTTTCAAGGCACGAAGATCGAGCGGTTCGAAATAGAAGTGCTGGGCGTGCTACCCAAGGTGAACGTCGGGCATGATTTGATATTCATCAAGATGACAGGGGGACCGCTCAACACGCGCGGCGTGAATATCGCAGCGGGCATGAGCGGTAGCCCTATCTACATTAACGGACGGCTCGCCGGAGCGGTGTCCATGACCTTCTGGGGTTTCCCCAAGGAGCCGCAGTGTCTGGTAACCCCCATTGAGGATATGCTCGAGGCGCTGGACCCACGGCTGCCTAAAGAACCCGCCGGTATGGCGCGGGCGCAGACGGAACCGCAAACGGTCATCTTCAGGGGGAAGCGAATCATTATCGCCCCGGATAACGCACCCCCTGCCGGCGAAGGGGAACTGGTCTTCACCCGCCCACCCATACCGGTCATGGCGAGCGGTCTTTCCGCTCGCGGTATTCAGCGGCTGAACGCACTTCTGCAACCCTACAACATGTTCGCTATGCCGGGTCCTGGGCGCGCCGAGAACATGACAAAGCAGATGCCACCCCTGCAACCCGGTTCGGCGGTGGGGGTTGCTCTGGTCACCGGCGATGTAGACCTCAGCGCGATAGGCACGGTAACCTATCGTGACGGTGACCGCGTGCTGATTTTCGGGCACCCCTTCATGGGCATCGGCGCGATCGAAGCTCCTCTGACCACCGCCTACGTGTTCGATGTGGTTCCCAGCTACTCGCGCTCGGTCAAAATCGCCGCGCCGGTCAGCGTGGTGGGCAAGGCGACCCAGGACAGATTGTTCTCGGTGGCTGGCGAACTGGGCAAGCGCCCCGCCATGGTTCCGGTGACGGTAGACGTGGAGGATGTCGCCACCGGTCGAAAGCGTCGTTTTCAAGCGCAGGTGGTTCAGCATCCTCTGTTGACCGGTCAGCTGGTGTCGCTGGTCGCCTATGAGACCCTTTCGCAGATACGCGGTACGCCCGGCGACTCGCTGGCAAGAGTGCAGTTGACGGTGAGCGCCGAGGAAGTAGGCACCATTACCCGCGAGAACGTGGTGTTCGACGATGTGGATATCGCCAGCGGGGCCACCTCCGAACTGGACAATCTGATGAACATCCTCACCGCGAACCCCTTTTACCCACTGGCGGTAAAAAGCGTGGACCTGCGTGTGCGCATCGAGAGCAAACGGCAGACCGCTACTATCGAGAGGGTATTTGTGCGCAAAGGGCGGTATGAGCCGGGTGAGACAGTGCAGCTGGGTGTGGTGTTGAAGCCCTATCGCAGTCAGCCTATCACGCGCGAGGTGAGCCTGGTGCTTCCCCAGAGCCTTCGCAGTGGGCGCTACACCCTGCAGGTACGTGGGGGGATGCAGCCTTCTATCAGCCTGCTGCCCGGACTGGTCATCCGCACCGCTGCGCCGGAGCAAGCACCACCCACCAGCGTGCAGCAGATGGTGAATCGCTTCCTGGAGCGGGAACGCAATAACGACATGGTGGTGCGCCTGCTGTTGCCGACGTCCACGGTGAACATCGGCGGAGAGCGGTTCAGCCAGATGCCGCCCACGATGGGCGCGCTGATGCGTTCGGGTAAAAGCAGTGCGCTGCGTTTGGAACGCGATGAGATTAAGGTGGTGCTGCCCACCGAGTGGGTGTTAAGTGGCTCGCAGATGCTCGTGTTAAACGTACAGCGTCGCGACTCCTCCGAGACACGCCCTGCCGAGCCTCGTATGCCCCCAGCGGAGTCGATGCCACCGGAGGGTGTTCCACCCGGCGTTCCGCCCGGCGTGCCCGCTACGCTGGGGAACTTCTCGATAGATGAAGAGGCGCAAACCTTCGCGGAAAGCGTGGTATCGGTGCCGCCTCGTGAACCGACGCGCCCCGCGCAAAGCGGTGCAAAACCTGCCTCTGTGCGGCAAGAGGGTGCCCCCGCCCCGCGCGAGGCGACAGAGAGGGAGGAAAAACCGGTAGCCCGCGCCGCGCAAGTCTGGACGCAAACCGAGCAGGCGGATTTCGCAAAGGGGTTCTTTGACCGCACCACCGCCACATCCGAAGGTGATGTGCGCCTTTCACTCACCCTCTCCCGCGCTGTGGATACCGGTAAACCGTTCGTCTGGGCGTTGACGCCCGCCGGCGATTGCACGCTACTCATCGGCACGGGGCATGAAGGCGACATCCTCAAGCTCTCGCCCGACGGTAAACTCTCGTCGCTGTGCCGTCTGCCGGAGCTGGAGGTACACTGGCTGGTCGCCGACGCCGACGGCTGGCTGGTGGGAACATCGCCACGAGGGCGCGTCTATCGCGTGGCCGCCGACGGCAAGTTCCGGCAGGTAGCGCATCTGGAGCAGGACTATCCCGTTTGTGCGGTGCGTCGCTCAGGCGATTCGGTGCTGATCGGTGCGGGGGGCAGCGCGGGTGTAGTGTACGAATGGCGCGGCGGACAGATGAGCGCTCTGTTGCAGACGGGGCAGAATCACGTCACCGCGCTGGCTGTGGCTGCAGACGGCACAGTATACGTGGGCACGGGCGATAACGCCATGCTGTGGCGCATCTTGCCCGATAACTCTGCTCAGGCGTTGCGCGACTTTGGAGAGGGGGCGGTCTCTGCGCTGGCGGTATGGCAGGATGGCTCGGTGCTGGTGGCACTGCAGTCTCGCTTGCAGGTATTGCGCCTGTATCCTGACGGGCGTACCAAGACAGTAATAGAGCGCACCGAGAACCCCATTCTGGCGTTCATCCCCGCACCCGATGGTAGTGTGTTCGCCGTCGGCAGCAGTGTGGTTTATCAGATATTCCCCGATAATCGGGCGAATCTGGTGGAGAACCGGCTGGATGTGGACTTCGTGACGGGGGTGTGGTGGCAGAACGCGCTGTGGCTGGGCACGGCAAACGGTGGCGAGGTATACACTGCCAAACTCGATGGCGGAGAGGGCACGTATACTTCGCCGGTACACGACGCCAAGGTGCGCGCTCAGTGGGGCGCACTCTACTGGATAGCGGAGACGCCGGAAGGCACCTCCATCGAGATAAGCACCCGCAGCGGCAACGTGCCCGAACCGGACGCCAGCTGGAGCGCGTGGAGTAGTCCGCTAACAAGTCCGGGCGAGGTGGTCACCAGTCCACCGGCGCGCTATGTGCAGTATCGGGCGGTGCTACGCACGCAGAACCCGCAGGTCAGTCCTCGCCTGCAGTCGGTGTCGCTGTACTATCGCACACAGAACCAGCCCCCGCGCGTGACCCTGAAATCGCCCAGGGGCGGCTCGGTGCTGTCCGGCGAGCAGAACATCGAATGGCAGGCGGAAGACCCCGATAAAGATACTCTCAGCTATCGGGTGTACTATCGGGCGGAGGGTGAGCGCGAATGGCAGGAGATACAGTCGCCGCGTAATGGCACCTCTGCATCCCCTCCGCGCCCGTCGGAGAAGAAACCTGTTCAGCAGGAGGCAGCAGATGAGGCTGTACCGACCGTAGAGGAGATGATGGCGGAACTGCGCCAGCAGGTGGATAGCGACCCGACTATTCCCGAAGAGGTGAAGACACAGATTCTGGCGAGTGCGGAGCGCGATTTGCCACAGGTTCGCGCTGCGATGCAGGAACAAGCTCGGGCGGAGGCACAAGTGGAGAGAGCACCTGCACCACCACCCCCTGCTCCGCCATCTGCCGCTACCTCGCGCAAATGGGATACGAAGTCGCTCAAAGACGGGGTATATCGCCTGCGTGTGGTAGCATCTGACCGTCCCTCCAACGCCACCGACGCCCTGTCCGCAGAAGCGGTTTCGGAGCCGGTTATCGTGTGCAACAGTAAACCGGTCATCGTAGTGCCGTCGCGAGATGGGCTACAGGTGGAAGCAGACGGCGTGGTGCAGGTATCGGGCTTTGTCCTACAGAAATTAGTGCCAGTGACCGCCGTGCAGGTACGCATCGATGAAGGGGAATGGCTCGCCGCGGAAGCGGGCGATGGGGTGTTTGATAGCTCGCTGGAGACGTTTCGCTTCCGCTCGGAGAAGCTGTCGAAGGGCGAGCATCAGGTGAGCGTCAAAGCGTTTAATGCGGCGGGGCTGAGCACAACATGGCAAAAGAGGGTCACCGTGAAATAGGCTTTTCTTCGGAGGTTGACGATGAAGCTCTCTGTCATTACCGATGAAATATCGCAGGACCTGGAGCATGCCATTCGGGTGATGCAGGAGTACGGCGTCACCGGGGCGGAGCTGCGCGGGCTGTGGAACGTCAACATCGCCGACATCGACGATGCCACCGCCCGACGCGCGAAGAAGTTGCTGGATGCTAACGGTATTAAAGTGTCCAGCATCGCCTCGCCGTTCTACAAGTGCGACCTGTTCGAGCAGAGTGGCGAGGTGAAGGGACCGATGCATCTGGCCACACCGCGTGACCTCAGCGAGCAGATAGATATGCTGCACCGCTGTATAGACCTGGCGCACTTCTTTGAGACGCCGATTATCCGCGTTTTCTCGTTCTGGAAGCGCGGCGACCTGACGCCGGACATCGAAAAGCGCATTATCGATTCCTTTGCCGAGCCGGTGAAACTGGCGGAACAGGAAGGGGTCGTGCTGGTTCTGGAAAACGAACATTCTTGCTATATTGGCACCGGCGCGGAAGCGGCTCGAGTGGTGCGGGCGATAGGCTCACCGCATCTGCGAATCTGCTGGGACCCGGGCAACGCGCTATGCGCGGGCGAGACGCCCTATCCCGACGGCTACGAGGCGGTGCGTGAGATGGTGGCGCATGTGCACGTGAAGGACGGTGTGCTGGAAGATGGCAAAGTGCGCTTCGTGGTGGTGGGCGAGGGCGTAATAGATTATACAGGGCAGTTCGACGCCCTGCGTCGCGACGGCTACACCGGCTGGATTTCGCTGGAGACGCACGCGCGGATAGACGGCGATGCCGAGCGCGCCTCTCGCTTGAGTTTGCAAGCGCTCAGACAATGGATTGAGGAGTAGATGTGAAATGGCAAGACGCAGTGATACACCAAAACGCACGGTTTCGCACGAGGACGACCTGCTTTCCCTGCGCAATATTCGTGCCGGGTTTGCCAAAAAGGTGCAGGCGGTTTCGCTGGCGTTCGTTATCGTCATGGCGCTGGGCATGGTGGCGTACTTCGGTACGGTGCCCACAGGAGGTCCTGCCGGTGGCGAGCGCAGTCAAAACGTTGCCCTTGTCAACGGCGAGCCGATTCAGCGTGAGCAGTTCGAAATGATGGTCAGCGAAAAGTCTCGCGAGAAAACGATGCTGTCGGGAGACGCGCTCGCGGCAGTCGGCGTACGGGCAGAGGTGTTCCGGGAGCAGATAGACCAGCTGCTTATCGCGCAGGCGGCGGAGAAGGAAGGTATTTCCCTATCCGATGGAGACCTGAACCGCGAGATCGACAAACTGGTAGACCAGCAGGTGAAGCAGGAACGCGAGCGGGCTGCGCAGGGCAAGCAGATAACCGACCAGCAGTTCGAAATGATAATCCGCAGCGCGATGGGCAAGAGCCTCGCCGAATGGCGCGAGGAGCTGAGGCAGAACTGGGAAGCCCGCAAACCGCTTCTGCGGCAGGCGTTGCTACAGCAGAAGCTGATGGAGAAGGTAGCAAATGTGCCGAACCCTTCGGATGAGGAACTGAAGCGCAGCTATGACCTGCTGACAATACGGCACATCTTAGTCAGCACGGGCAACCGTACCGAGGAGCAGGCGCGCAAGCGGGCGGAAGAGATACTGCAGAAGGTGCGCTCCGGTTCGGATTTCGCCAAACTGGCAAAGGAGTTCTCCGATGACCCGGGCAGCAAGCAGAACGGTGGTAGCCTGGGAGCCATCCCGCGCTCACAGGTGGCGATGATGTTCGTCCCCGAGTTTGCCAAAGCGGTGGAAGCGCTACAGCCCGGGCAGGTTAGCGATCTGGTGAAGACGCAGTACGGTTTTCATATCATTCGCCTCGATTCGGTGAAGCCCAATGTGCCCGCTGACTTCGAGAAGAAAAAAGCCGATTACGCGAAGCAGTATGTAGAAACTATGCGTAACGTGAAGTGGCAGCAGTATCTGGCGCAGCTGCGTCGCACCGCGAAGATCGAAGTGCTGGACCCCGAGCTGAAAGCTTTTCAGGCTCTGGAAGAGCTGCAGCGTCAGGCAGGCAAACCCGAATACACCGCCTCGCTGGCTCGTGTTATCGAGGCGTTTGAGAAAGCCACCAAAGAGATGCCCTCGGCGGAGGCGATGGTGGTGCTGGGACTGCTCTACCAGCAGCAGTCCGAAATGCCCGGTCTGGCGGAGCCTGCCCGCAAGAAGGCGCGAGAGAACGCCATTACCGCCTGGCAGAACGCCCTGCAGCGCATCGAGAGTGTGCAGTTGCGCTTTATGCTCGCCGACCTTTACCGCAAGAGCAAACAGAATGACCTCGCCATCAAACAGTACGAGGAAATCGGCGAGGTAGCGTGGGATAAACCCAACATCCACGCCCAGCTCAAGAGCATCTACAAGCAGATGGGCAGGCAGGACCTGGTGCAGAAAGAGGTAGAGTGGGAGAAAAAGTACCAGGAGCGTATGAAGGCGGAGCGTGCTCCTGCGCCACCTGCAGCGCAACCGGCTCCCGCCCAGAAACCGTAAAACTTCTGGAGGGCGAGGCTCCGTCCGAGCCGCCACTCTCTGGTTGCGACGGAGCGCAACCCTCCAGCTGCTCTGCAGCGAAAAACGCGCACCTTACCATCCCCACTTGTGCCAGTGACCGCAGGCTAAACAATTTTTCAACCATCTGATGCTATTTATGCAGGAAACAATAAATGTGCGGGAGAATACAAAGCTAACACGGCGTACCTCCAACGACGTCAGGCCGAGATGCAACGAAACAGGGAAAGTGTTGTGGACGTTTGCCTGCGTCAGGAGCCTCGCCGTGAAACACAATGCCAAAGGGAGGTTCCAACAATGCTGCGAACTGTCGCAATGGCTGTGGTTGCGCTGTTCGTGCTGAGCGCGGCGGCGCACGCGGTTCCGGCATGGGGCAGACGCACCGGCGCGGACTGCTCGTCCTGTCACTGGGGGCTGAACAAGCTGAACCACACAGGGCGCATGTTCCTGCTGCGTGGGCACCGCATGCCCGACGAGGAAGGCATCGGCACCGAAGGCTACAACCTCACTGAGTACACCAGCTGGGCAAGCAAGGTGCGCTTCGTCGCCGACAAGGATGCCGACCCTTCGACGAAGTTCGACGTGGAGTCGCTGTCCATCTACTCCGGCGGTCCAATTGACAAAAACTTCTCCTACTTCTTCGAGTACTACATGCACGAGCGAGCGGGAGATGCCGCCGGTGCGGGCAGCCGCAGTAAGCTGGCAGACGCCTACCTGTTCTACAACTCCGACGCTGCCGCCGACACCTTCTACTGGGTGCGCGCGGGGCAGATTTACCCCTACCTGATTTACTACTATGGCTCCGGGGGACGCCTGTCCATCAGCCGCAACGAAGCGATTAACCGTCGTCCGGGCGGCGGCAACGACTATACGCCGCGCGACAGGGCGTACGGTGTGTCGGCAGGCTACGTGTACGAGGGCAACCTGCTTGCAGAGATAGGCATTGTCAACAGCGGGGGCGGTAACGCCACGCCGAACATCGCCGAGACCAACAACTTCAAGGACGTATACGCCACTGTGGAGTACGTGGTGGATGAAAGCGGTAGCGGAATCGGCGTGTATGGTTACAGCGGCAAGTTCAAGACGGCTGCCGGCCCCGAAGACAAGTTCGACCGCGTGGGCGTCTTCGCCAACTACACCACGCCGCAGTACACCATCTCCGCCGGTGCGCTATCGGGCAAGCACGACCTGCCCGCTTCGCGACGCGTGCGCACCTGGTTCGCCGAGCTGGGCTACAACTTCACCGACACCACCCTCGGCTGGGTGCGCTATGACCACTTCTACCGCGACATCGCCACCGATGCGGAGAACCGCCTGGTGGAGCTGTCGGTAGGCGTCAGCCATCGCCTCAATAGCGTCGGGCGTTTGGTGCTGGAATACCGCAACCGCAAGTTCAGCGGTAAGTCCGATGCCAACGACCTCACCGTCGAGTTGAACTGGCTGTTCTAACAAGCGAAGGGGGAGGGGGCTTCCCCTCCCCTGAAGTTTGGCGGATAGGCAGGACCTTCCCTGCCCCCCTCAGAGACCACAAGCAATGCTTGCCTGCCTAATCTGACTCCGCTTCCATATCGATGATCCTCGCGGACAGAGTGTGGCTTGTGGGATTGTAGGTTCCTTTGACCTCAACCTTCAGCCCAACCTGTAAATCGGCAGGGCCGGCGCTGCTACGCTCTTCCCGGTGCCATACGGTCTGCTCGTCGTACGTTACAGTAACCAGTGCGCCCATCTGCCCGTGCGGTGACATACGAACCTGCAGTATAAACTGTCCTTCACCGATTTCCTTTACCCAACCTTTGACCTCGGCGGTAGCATCGTCTTCATCAGGGGTGTCCTTAATCTTGATGCGTACCGCAGTAATGGTCATGGTGGAGGTATCCACCGTACCCTTCACTTCCACTCGTTGTCCGACTGCCAGCGTAGCGGGGCTGCCCGATCGTTCGTTGCGGATGACGGTCTGGTCGGTGAGGGCTACTGTAACGACAGCGCCGTTGCGCAGGCGTAGCGAGAACTGACCCTGCCCCACTCCGGTAACGGTACCCTTAATCTCTGCAAGGTGAGGGCGGTTGCCCATCTCATGTTCACGCAGATGACGCAGAGCGGGGCGTACCAAGCCGTTCACAATGCTGAATCTGGGCAGGTCAAAATCTACAACGAAAGTGGAGTTTTGCATCGCCTGCACCATCAGCTGTATGGGGAACTCAAACGCTATTTTGTTCCCATCCAGTGGTCTACCGACACCTGCATCCAGCGCGACCGTCTCCGACGAGCCTGAAGTAGAGGTCAGCTGCATCTGATTGCCGAGCACGACGCGGGCGCGGTTGTACGTCCCTGCAGGTAAGGTGCTGACGCCCAGAAACTGGCTCAGGTTGGCAAGGGCGCGTACGTCCATCATGAGGCCTGCAGAATCCTCGAAAACACTCTGAAAGCTCCCTTCATCGCCTTGCCTGCCAACTGCTATCTGATACACAGTAACGTTCACATGCGAGTACTGGTCGTCCAGACCATCGGTCACAAATACCGAGACAGAGCCTTGTTCGGTACCACCGATACCCACGCCGCCGCAGCCAGCAAGGAATATCGCTAACCCTGCAAGCAGTGGCAGCCAGTATAAGAGTTTGTGTGTGCTCATTTCCGCCATGTCTCCTCCCTTTTTGTTTCTGTAACTGATTAGACAGGTGAAGCAACAGGGTTGTTCCTCTAAAGTTTGTAATGTGCCAAGAGATCGTTACCAGTCTCCAGCTGCCATGAAGTACTCACCGTGTCCAGCAACACCACCGGAAACAGCGCGAACTCCTCCGGCACATCATACCCTAACTCCACCAACTTCTCATACGGTGTCTTCCCTTCCATCCCCTTCCCACCATGAGCACGACGCAAGTTGTAATATGCCTGCCAACCCGATGCCGCCGCCAACAAGGAAGGCACATCCCCTATCTGACCCAACAGCGGAACGTAGAACTCCTCGTCATCTGTGCGATGGGAACGTTCCACCCGACCGTTATACCCCTTGCGACCTTTCGGGTAACGCGCCAACTGTGCTCCCAACGGCGCAAAATACCGCTGCTGCAACTCGGATAACTTCTGGGGATTGTCT
>Ga0073929_1001295_pt1 | contig 23737 bp, 21 predicted proteins | sample DewCreD2012metaG_3_FD_76966 | JGI IMG/M metagenome (GOLD analysis project Ga0073929, IMG submission 76966) | Hot spring sediment bacterial and archeal communities from British Columbia, Canada, to study Microbial Dark Matter (Phase II) - Dewar... ... | reverse complement strand
GGCAGGGGCTGCAGGCGACCGGGCGGTGGAGCAGGCGGTGCCGGGTCTGGTCGAGCGGCGCCCAGCGGCGCGGGTCGGCCGGGCCGAAGAGGCGCAGACTGGGGGTGTCGACCGCCACCGCCAGGTGGGCCGGCCCGGAGTCGTTGCCGATGAAGAGGGTGGCCCGGGCCAGGAGGGCGGCCAGCCCCCCCAGGCTGAGGTCGGCGATCACCGGGACGGCCGGGTCCAGGTGGGCCCGGACGGCGGCCAGAGTCTCGCGGTCGCTGGGGCCGCCGACGACCACCACGGTCAGCCCGTCGGCCCGGAGCCGGCGGGCCAGGGCGGCGAACCGTTCGGCTGGCCAGCGGCGGGCGGGCGGTCGGGCCCCGGGGTGGAGGACCACCAGCGGGCGGCCCGGCTGGTCGGCCGGCCCCAGCCGGGCGGCGGCCTCGGCCCGGTCGGCCGGGTGGAGCGGGAACTCCAGCGCGGCGCCGCGCGGGCGGACGCCGAGGAGGGTGAGGAGGTTCAGGCACCGGAGGACCTCGGGGAGGTCTTCGGGATAGGGCTGGCCCAGGTCGGGCCGGAGGCCATGGCCATCGGCCGGGTAGTAGCCCACGGTCAGCCGGGCGCCCAGGGCGGCGAGGAAGCCGTTGCTGACCGCGCCGTTGCCGTGGAACTGGAGGGCCAGGTCGTAGCGGCGCTGCCGGACCCGGACCAGGAAGGCGGCCAGCCGGTCGGCCTCCACCGGCACCTCCGGGATGCCCGGCCAGCCGGGGAACTCCAGAAAGTCGTCGGTGTAGCCGAACCGGGCCAGGAACTCCCGGGCCCAGGGCAGGCCGATGAAATCGATGCGGGCGTGGGGGAAGGCGGCCCGCAGCGCCCGGAGCGCCGGGATGAGCAGCAGGAGGTCGCCCAGGTGCAGGGCCCGCAGGACGGCAATCCGCATCATCGCTCCCGGCCAGGCTGGAGAGCAGGGGCCGTGCCAGCGGCCGCCAGCAGCTCGAGAACGGCCCGGGCCACCCCCGCCGGCGGCAGGTCGAGGCAGGCCAGACCGTAGGGGCAGTCGAAGCGGTAGCAGGGGCTGCAGGGCGTCTCGCGGCGGAGCAGACGGTGACGGGTGGCCCGGGGGCGCCACTGGCACTCCAGCTCGGTGCCGGCGAAGAGGACGACCACCGGGACGCGGCTGGCGTCGGCCAGGTGCATGGCCAGGGTGTTGGGCGTGAGGACCAGCGCCGCCCTGGCCACCAGGGCGGCCAGGGTCGGGAGGTCGGTCTGCCCGGCCAGCGAGACGGTCCGGGGTGGGAGAGGGCCGGCGGCCGCCAGCCGTTCGGCCTCGGCCCGGTCGCCGCCGAGCACCGCCCAGCCCGGCCAGGCCGCGAGCACCATGGCCAGGGCCTGGAGCAGGCGGTCGAGCGGGTAGCGTCGGGCGGGGCAGGAGGCGCCGGGAGTGACCAGAAGGTAGGACCCGGTCACGCCGGCCCGCCGGAGGAGACGGGCCGCCCGGCGGCGGGCGGCCGGCGGGAGGCTGAGCGCCAGCTGCCGATCGCCGACCGGCAGGCCCACCGCCTCGACCAGGCGCAGGTTGCGCTCGGCCTGGTGCAGGGCGTCGGGCGGCGGCGGGACGGGATGGGAGAGCACGCCTCCGCCGAACTCCTTCGACTGGCCGATCCGCACCGGGATGCCGGCCAGGTAGGCGGCGTAGGCCGGGGGGAAGGGGCTCTGGGCGAAGCTGGTGAAAATGATGGCCACATCGTAGCCGCCACGGCGTAGCCGGGCGATCAGCCGGCGCTCGCGGGCCGGGTCGAAGGGCAGCCGTCCGGCCACATCCTGCCAGAGCGGGCGACTGACCAGGACAGCGTCCACCCAGGGCAGGAGAGGCCAGACTTCGGCGCCGGCCGGGCTGGTCCAGAGCGTGAGGTGCACCTGCGGCCGGGCCTCCTTGATCGCCCGCAGGGCCGGCCCGCAGAGGAGGACGTCGCCCCGGTTGTCCTGGCGGACGGCGAGCACACGCCGGACGTCGTCCCAGGCGATGGGCCGGGTCTGGAGGACGGCCTGGCTCTCCGGGGGGAAGGGCGGCGCCGGTGCCGGCGCGTCGATGGGAGCGGCCGGGCGCCCGGTCGCCGGCGCGGGGAGAGGGATCACGCCGGTCTCTCCTTTTCGGGGGTGAGCAGCCGCCATACCGCCTGAACGACCGTCTCCGGGGCGATGTCCTCCAGGCAGTTGACCTTCTCCGGGTAGCGACAGACGCCGCTCCACCAGCAGCGCTGCAGGGTGAAGTTGCGCGGCTGGAGCTCGGGACAGGCGAACGGCGACTGGAGATTGACGCTGGGCGCCGGGAGTCCGTAGCGTCCGGCCCAGGTCGGGCCGAAGAGGGCGACCACCGGGGTGCCGACGGCGGCCGCCAGCCGGGCCGGGCCGGTGTCGGCCGAGACGACGGCCGCCGTGCCCTGGAGCCGGGCGGCCAGCGTGCGGAGGTCGGAGGGCGGCAGGAGCAGCGCCCCGCTGCGGTCGGCCAGCGCCCGGGCGACCTGGGGGTGTTCGCCGGCGATGACGGCGCAGGGATAGCCCTCGGCCCGCAGCCGCCGGGCCACCTGGACAAAGGCGTCGGGCGGCCAGGCCTTGACCGGCATGCCGCTGTGGGGGTTGAGGACCACCACCCGGTCGCGGGCCAGGCCCTGGCCCTGCCACCAGGCGGCGGCGGCCTGCTGTTCGGCCGGGGTGAGGTAGAGGCGGGGCACGGGGTCGAGCGTCTCCGGCCGGACGAGCCCCTCGGCCAGCAGGTTGAGCAGGAAGACCTCCTCGTTGCGCCGGTCGATCGGCGGCTGGCGCCAGAGGTTGTCCACCCGGACCACGGCCGGGGCCTGGCGGACCAGGTCGGCCAGCCCGCTGTGGCGGCTGTCGCTGATAATGGCGTCGAAGAATTCGGCGGCCAGGAGATCGGCCACCCAGGCGCGCAGCCGCGCCCCGGCCACGGGCCCGGTCGGTCGCTCCAGGCCGATGACCCGGTGGACCAGCGGATCGCTCTGGAGCAGGCTGCTGCCCGGTCGGAAGGTCAGAACGGTCAGGTGGGCCAGCGGGTGGCTGCGGGCCAGAGCGTGGATGGCCGGCAGGGCGATTAGGAGATCGCCGATCCCGCCGAGGAGTTCGATAAAGAGCACCGAGCGCAGGATCATGGGCGCTCCCGTCGGGCGGTCTTCAGGAGGTCCCAGACGGTCGCCACCACCGTCTCGGGGGAGACGGCGGCCAGACAGGCGTTGTCGTAGGGGCAGCGGAAGAAGCGGCAGAGGGCGCAGTCCACCGGACGGTAGAGGAGACGGTGGGGGACCCGCCAGGGGCCCCACTGGGCGGGGTCGTTGGTCTGGGCGAAGAGGGCGACCACCGGCGTCTGCAGGCCGGCGGCCAGGTGCATCGGACCGGTGTTGTTGGTGAGGACGAGGTCGGCGGTGGCGATGAGGCCGGCCAGCTGGGGGAGGGTGGTCTGGCCGGCCAGAGACAGGGCGGTCGGGCCGGCCACCTGGGTGGCCAGGGCCCGTTCGGCCGGCCCGCCGGTGACGATGACCGCCGCCCCCTGGGCCGTGAGCCGGGCCACCACCTGGGCGTAGAGGGCCGGTGGGTAGGCCCGGGCCGGAGCGGTGCAGCCGGGGTGGACGATAATCCGGGGCCGGCCGGGGGGCCAGCGGGCCTCCGCCCAGGCCCGCTCGGCGGGCGGCACCCGCAGGCGGATGGCCGGGTCGCTGGTCCCAAAGCCCAGGGCGCCGACCAGGTCCAGGGCCCGTTCGACCTCGTGCAGACGGCGGTCCGGGTGACGGTGCCGGCTGGTCAGGAGCCGACCGGGGAAATCCACCGAGGCGGCGTGGCGCAGGGGGATGCCGGCCAGATAGGCCAGGAGGGCGGCCGGGAGCGGGCTCTGGTGGTAGCTGGTGAAGATGATGGCGCCGTCGAAGCGGCCGGCCCGCAGCCGCTCGAGGGTGGCCAGTTCGACGCTCGGGTCGGGGGGGCGGTCGCCGGTCAGGTCGGTCCAGGGCGCGGGGTAGACGATGACGTCGTCCAGTTCCGGGACCAGCGGGGCGACGGCGGCCCCGGTCGGGCTGGCCAGCAGGGTGAGGGCGATGTGGGGGCAGGTCTCCTTGATGGCCCGGAAGGCCGGCGTCATCAGGATCACGTCGCCCAGATTGTCGAGCCGGACGAGCAGCAGCCGGCGGGCCTGCCGCCAGCGCTCCGGGGCGAGCGCCGTCCCCGCGGGGAACGGGCTCACGGTCTCACCCCCCTCTGACCGTCGCCGGTGGCGACGGCCACCCCGTCGGGGACGGGGTGGGCCAGATGGGCCAGGAGCGCCTCGCGGCTGACGATGGCCGTGCGCGGCTGACGGACGGCCAGGCTGGCGGCGTCGACGGCCAGCCGGGTGGCGGTGACGAGGTCGGCGCCGGCGGCCAGGGCCAGGCCCAGGGTGGCGGCCAGGGCGTCGCCGGCGCCGATGGCCGGGGTCTGGGCGACGGTGCGGACCGGCAGGTGGCGGGCCGGCTGGCCGGGCTCGATGAGGAGCGCGCCCTCGGCGCCCAGGGTGATGACCACCGCCTGGACGTTGAGGCGGGCCAGGAGGATCTGGCCCAGCCGCTCCAGGGGGACCTCGCCGCTCAGGCGCAGGCTGCGACCGGCCAGGCGGGCCTCGTGGTGGTTGGGGGTGAGGACGGTGACGTGGCGGAACGGGTGGCGGGCCAGATCTTTACAATCCACCACCACCGGGCGGGGGAGCTTCCGGAGCAGCCGGGTCAGCAGGCGCAGGAAGCGGGGGGTGATGGCGCCTTTCAGGTAGTCGCTGATGATGACCACGTCGCACTGGGCGTAGAGCGTGCGGAAGCGGGCGTGGAGCGTGGCCTCCAGTTCGGGGGAGAGGTCGGTGGTGATCCCCTCATCGTAGCGGGCGACCAGGTGGCCGTCGGCGACCAGGCGCAGTTTGATCGTGGTGGGCCGGTCGGCGGCCACCAGGAGGTGCTGGGTGGGGACCTGGTGGGCCTGCAGGCAGGCCTGGAGCAGGTCGCCGGTGGCGTCGGCCCCGACGACGCCCAGGAGGGCCACGGTGGCGCCCAGGGCCCGGGCGTTGACGGCGGTGTTGCCGGCGCCGCCCGGCTGGCAGAGGCGGGCCCGGCCCTGAATGACCGGCACCGGGGCCTCGGGGCAGAGACGGCTGGCCGTGCCCTCGTAGTAGGCGTCGAGCATTACATCGCCGACGACCAGCGCCCGCCGGCCGCTGAACCGCTGGACGAGAGAGGTCAGCCCGGTCACCGCCACTTCACCCGCAGCCGGCGGGAGGGGTCTGGGAGCGGCTGGCCGAGGATCCGGCGGGCGGCCGCCCAGAGGTGGCGGGCCACCACGGTGGGCGGGGTGGCCAGCGTGCGCAGTTCGGGGCCCGGGCGGCGGGTGACCAGGGCCGTCCGGCAGCCGGCGGCCTGGCCGGCCAGGACGTCGGCGGCGATATCGCCCACCATCCACGACCGCCCCAGGTCGAGATCCAGCGCCCGGGCGGCCTGGAGGAGGAGCCCCGGGCGGGGCTTGCGGCAGGAGCAGTCCTGGCGGTAGGCGGCCACCGTGCCCGCGGGGTGGTGCGGGCAGTAGAAGTAGCCGGCGATCCGCAGGCCCGCCGTCCGCAGCCGCCGGTCCAGGGCGGCGTGGAAGGCCCGGACCGCCTCCTCGGGGAAGTAGCCACGGGCGACGCCCGACTGGTTGGTCACCACCACCAGGGTGTAGCCGTGCTGCTGGAGGAGGCGCAGGGCCGCGCGGGCGCCGGGCCGGAGGCGGATGGCCGCCGGGTCGAAGCGGAACTGCTGGTCGGTGATGAGGGTGCCGTCGCGGTCGAGGAAGACGGCCGGACGCATCAGGGTGTCCCTCCAAAGAGGCTCTCTTCAACCAGGGCGCAGAGGAGGTGCAGGTACACGAGGTGGACCTCCTGGACGGCGGCCGGCACCGTGCTGGGCACGACCAGGGCGACATCGGCCTGGTGGGCCAGGGCGGTGCCCTCCTGGCCGGTCAGGACCAGGACGGCGAGGCCGCGCTGCCGGGCCCGAGCCACGGCGGCCTGGACGTTGGCCGAGCGGCCGCTGGTGCTCAGGGCCACTAGGAGGTCGCCGGGGCGGCCGAGGGCCTCGACCTGCCGGGCGAAGACCTCGCTGAAGGCCAGGTCGTTGGCCAGGGCGGTCAGGACCGCCCCGTCGGCGGTCAGGGCCACGGCCGGCAGGGCGGAGCGGTCCTTCTGGAAGCGGCCGACCAGCTCGCCGGCCAGATGCTGGGCCTCGGCGGCCGAGCCGCCGTTGCCGACGACCAGGACCTTGCCGCCGCGGCGGAGGGTGGCGCTGAGGAGGTCGGCGGCGGCCAGGAGCGGCTCTGGCCGGCTGGCCAGCAGGAGGTCGGCGGTGCGTCGGAGCCAGTGCTGGACGGTCCGGGCGCGATCGGCCGGGGCGGGCGTCTCCATCGGTGCTGTCCTGTCCGGTGGACGGTCTTATGGCCGGGGGCTGGTGGTGCAAGAGGGGTGCCAGCGGTCTCCGGTCGGCCGTGCCGGGGTCGTGCGGGAGACCGGCGGCGGGCGGGCGCGGCCTGTGCTACCATGGACGGGCGAGAGGAGAACGCGCGATGGAACGACCGGGAGCGGATCTTCTGGCGGCGGCGGTCGAGGAGATCACCGCCCTGCTCCGGCTGCACTACCCGGAGGTCCGGGTCGAGACCGTTCCGGGCGACCGGCCGGGGAGTCTGCAGCTGGTGGTGATCGCCGACGTTGAGGACCCGGAGGAGGTGCTGGCGGTGGTCAACGAGCGGCTGCGGGCCTGGGCCGCCCGGGGGGTGCACCTGAGCGTGGTGCCGGTGCGCCCGCCCGAGCGCATCCTGGAGTACTACCGGGCCCGCCGGGCCCGCCGGCCGCCGGTCAAGCGCCAGCGCCGTCCCCCGGGCTGAGGCAGAGAACGTCAGACCGATAGGGGCCGTTAAACCTAAGTAAAAACCGCTGGCAGGCGACCGGAAAACCTTGACGGTTCCGCCCGCCAGAACTATACTTCCGGGTGAAGAGAGCCGCTGGGCGCAGGAGGTTCCCCGTATGGGGGCGCGGCTTCGGGAGAGACCCGTCGGGCACCAGGCATGGTGTTGCCTGGTGCCCTTTTTCGTGCCCCCGCGGCTCAATCGGCGCCGAAAGCGCCAGAGGAGGGTGAGAGCGATGCACTCCAGCCTGATTGGCAAGATCGAGAAGGCCCGCCGCTACGCCCAGGAGCGCGACCGGGTGAGTTTCCAGGAGTTCACCGTCAGCTTCCGCGGTGAACACGACACCTACACCATAACCTACCGCCAGGGCGCCTGGCACTGCACCTGCCACTTCTTCGCCGGCTGGGGAACCTGCAGCCACACCATGGCCATGGAGCGCATCCTGGGGGAGATGCTGCCCCGCAGCGCGGCGCCGGCCAGCCAGTCGGCGGAGGCGACGGTCTGAGAGCCCCTGGCGACCGCACCCGGTCGCCCCGCGTCGTGGCGACCAGCCCGTCGGGTCAGGACCGGTCCCGACCTGACGGGCCCGTATTTTCCCGAGACGAGGGCCGAAGCTATGGACCGCACCCTGGTCGAGCGGCGTCTGTTCTCCTACGGCGAAATCCTGCGCGCGGTCTGGGAGAACCGCGACCGGCTGGACTACGCCTGGCGCATCCTGGCCGACGGCGTCTGCGATGGCTGCGCTCTGGGAACGACCGGCCTGCGCGACTGGACCCTGCCGGGGATCCACCTCTGCTGGATCCGCCTGAACCTCCTGCGCCTGAACACCATGCCGGCCTTCTCCCCCACCCTCCTGGCCGACGTCCGGCCGCTTAAGGAGCGCTCCGAACAGGAGCTGCGCCGTCTGGGGCGGATCCCCATGCCGCTCCTGCGCCGGCGCGGCGAGCCCGGCTTCACCCCGCTCACCTGGGACGAGGCCCTGGACCTCCTGGCCCGGCGGGTGGGCGCCACCGACCCCCACCGCCTGGCCTTCTACCTGGTCGCGCGGGGAACGGTCAACGAAACCTACTACGTGGCCCAGAAGGTGGCCCGCTTCCTGGGCACCAACCACATCGACAACTCGGCCCGCATCTGCCACGCCCCCAGCACCGTGGCCCTCAAGCAGACCATCGGCTATCCGGCCTCGACCTGCAGCTACCGCGACTGGCTGGGGACCGACCTCCTGGTCCTCATCGGCAGCGACCTGGCCAACAACCAGCCGGTGGCGATGAAGTACCTGCACGAGGCCAAGAAGCGGGGCACGACCGTGGTGGTGGTCAACCCGGTCCAGGAGCCGGGGCTGGAGACCTACTGGGTGCCCTCGGCTCTCGACTCGGCGCTCTTCGGCACACGGGTGGCCGACATGGTCTGCCCGGTCCAGCCGGGGGGCGACATCGCCTTTATCAACGGCGTTCTGAAGTACCTCCTCGCCGAGGACGGGCTCGACCGCGATTTCATCGCCCGGCACACCACCGGCTGGGAGGAGGTCGAGCGGACGCTGGCCGCGCAGAGCCTCGACGACCTGGAGCGGCTGGCGGGGGTGCCGCGGACGGTGATGCAGGCCTTCGCCCGGCTCTACGCCCGGGCCCGGACGGCGGTGTTCGTCTGGTCGATGGGGATCACGATGCACCGGCACGGCGTGGCCAACGTCAAGGCCATCGTCAACCTGGCGCTGGCCCGGGGGATGGTCGGCCGCCCGCAGACCGGGCTGATGGCCATCCGGGGCCATTCGGGCGTCCAGGGCGGGGCCGAGATGGGAGCGGTGCCCAACGCCTTCCCCGGCGGCCTGCCGGTGGGCCCGGAGACGGCGGCCCACTTCGGCCGGCTCTGGGGCTTCCCGGTTCCCGACTGGCGCGGCTGGTTCGTGGCCGAGATGGTCGAGGCGGCGGCCCAGGGCCGGCTGGAGGTGCTGTACTGCGTCGGCAGCAACCTGTTCGCGGTCCTGCCCGACAGCCGCTATGTCCGGCGGGCGCTGGAGCGGCTGCCCCTGCGGGTCCACCACGATCTGGTGCTCAACCCGCAGATGCTGGTCGAGCCGGGTGAGCTGGTGCTGGTGCTGCCGGCGACCACCCGCTACGAGATGGCCGGCGGCAACACCGAGACGACCACCGAGCGCCGGGTGATCTTCAACCCCGAGATCCCCGGGCCCCGGCTGCCGGGGGCCCGCGACGAGTGGCGGGTGCTGAGCGATCTGGCCCGACGGGTGCGGCCGGACCTGGCCGAGCGGGTGACGTTCGCCTCGACGGCCGCGATCCGGGACGAGATCGCGCGGGTGATCCCCTTCTACGACGGCATCCAGCACCTCGGCCGCAAGGGCGACCAGTTCCAGTGGGGTGGGCCCCGGCTGGCCGAGGGCGGGCGCTTCGCCACGCCCGACGGACGGGCCCACTTCACCCCGCTCTGGCCGCCCCAGGCCACGGTGCCGCCGGGCCACTTCCGGCTGACGACCCGGCGGGGCAAGCAGTTCAACAGCATGATCTTCCGCGACCGCGATGTGTTCACCGGCGCCGCCCGCGACGCCGCCATTCTGGCCCCCGAGGATATGGAGCGGCTGGGCGTGCGACCGGGCGACCGGGTACTGGTCCGGTCGGCCACCGGCCAGCTCTGGTGTCGAGCCTGGCCGGGGCGGGTGGTGCCGGGGACGGTGGTCCTCTTCTGGCCGGAGGCCAACGTGCTCATCCGCTGGGGCGACTGCGACCCGGAGTGCGGCATTCCGGCCTACCGCGATGAGGTGGTCGAGATCGTCCCCGAGCGGCTGGTCGAGCGGGTGGAAAGGTGATGGACAGCGAGGCGCCCGAGCGGCCGGGAGCGGTGGTCCGGCTGCCGGTGGTCGTGGTCGACGAGCGTGGAGTCCGCCGCCGGACCGACACGGTGGCGGCCGAGGAGCCGCTGGAGATCCGGGTTGAGTACTGGGACGGCGCGGGCTGGACGGAGGCCAGCGTCGCGGTGACCATGCGGACGCCGGGGCAGGACTTCGCCCTGGCGGCGGGGTTTCTTTTCACCGAGGGGGTTATCTCCGGGCGGGAGGCCATCGCCCGGATCGCCTACTGTCTGGACGACCAGGCCCAGCGGTACAACGTCGTGCGGGTGACGGTGCGGCCGGAAGTGGCCTTCGATCCTGAGCGCCTGAGCCGCCACGTCTACACCACCTCCAGTTGTGGGGTCTGCGGCAAGGCGGCGCTGGCGCTGGTGCGGGTGGCCTGTCCGCGCCGGCCGGTGGGGACGTTCCGTCTGGCGCCGGCGTTTTTCTGGGGGCTGCTGACCACGTTCCGGGCGGCGCAGCGGCTGTTCGGACGGACGGGGGGCGTGCACGGGACGGCCCTGTTCGACGCCGAGGGCCGGCTCCTGGGGCTGGCGGAGGACGTGGGCCGGCACAACGCCATGGACAAACTGGTGGGGGAACTGGTGCTGGCCGGGCGCGTGCCGGCCTCGGAGACGGTGGTGCTGGTGAGCGGGCGGGCCAGTTTCGAGCTGGTCCAGAAGGCCCTGATGGCCGGCATCCCGGCGCTGGCGGCGGTGGGAGCGCCGAGCCATCTGGCGGTGGCCCTGGCGCGGGAGTACGGGATGACGCTGGTGGGCTTCCTGCGCGAGGGGCGGATCAACCTGTACGCGGGCGAGGAACGGGTCGCCCTGCCGGACGAGCGGCGGGGTCCACCCCCCACGACCGCGCCGTGAGCCTCCGTTCCCGGCCGCCGCGCCCCCTGTGGGCCAGAGGGTGGGCAGCCGCCGGCGACTGTGATATACTGGGGGCGAGCCCCATCGGGGTTTGAGGAGAAGTGACGCGGCTGACCCGCTGGCTGCTGGTGGCTCTTTTCTGGGGATGCCTCGGCCTGCCGCTCCTCGACCACCACCTGGCCGAGCGGTTCCCGTTCCATGACCATCTCTGGCTGGGGCACGGCACAGCCCCGCTGGCCATCGCTCTGGCCACGCACCGGCACCTGGCCGATGTCCCCCACGCCCACGACCCGCAGACCGGCCGTCCGCTCCTCCACGACCCGGACCTCCTCAGCCTGCGCCCGCTCGATGGCCTGACAGCGGTTGTGCTGGCGCTCCTGACCGTGGGCCTGCTGGTCCCCCAGACCCTGGCCCTGCCCCGGCCGGCCGCGTCCGGGCGCCGGCTGGCCTTCGGGCCCCACCGCCCGACCGGCCTCTCCCTGAGACAGCCCGATCCCCCGCCCCGTCGCGTCTCCGTCTCCGGCTGAGCGGCCGTCCTGCCGGCCCACCGGCCGGCGGGACGGTGTGGTGGACCAGAGCACCGATACAGCGGCGCGACGGAGGCGAGCATGCGACGTTTCTGGTTGGGTCTCCTGGTGGCGCTGGGGCTGGCCCTGGGGCCGCTGGGGACGGCCCTGGCCCACGAGCACCGCGAGATCGGCCCCTACGAGTTCACGGTCGGCTGGATGGTCGAGCCGGCCCTGGTCGGCGAGAGGAACGGCGTCGACCTGCGTGTCGTCCATCACGCGACCAGAAAGCCGGTCGAGGGGGTGGAGAAGACGCTGCGGGTTGAGGTCCTCTTCGGCGCCGAGCGCCGGGAGATGGCCCTGCGCCCGGTCTTCGGCCAGCCCGGCCGCTACACCGCCGACCTCATCCCCACCCGCGCCGGCGACTATCGCTTCCGCTTCGTCGGGACGGTCGGGGAAACGGCGGTCGACGCGACCTTCGACTCGGCCGACGGCCGGTTCAATAAGGTCCAGGCGGCCGAGGCCTTCCAGTTCCCGGCGCCGCTGCCCGACCCGGTGACGCTGGCCCAGACGGCGACCACGGCCGACCAGACGGCCCGGACCGCCCAGGCGGCGGCCCAGACCGCCCGCCAGCTGGCCGAGGGGGCTCAGACCCTGGCGCTGGCCGGGGTCGCCCTGGGCGGCCTGGGGACGCTGCTGGGCGCCCTGGGGCTGGCGCTGGGGAGCCGGCGGGCCCGGTCGGCCGGGCAGGGCTGAGCGACCACCGCCGGGGCGGGAATCGCCCGCCCCGGCGGCCCTGGGGAGGTGAGGGTGATGCCGAGGCGGCCAGCCAGTCGCGCGCACGCGGGCGGTCTCGATGAGGTGGTGATGCTGGTGGTGGGAACGGCCCTGGCCATCGCGGTGACGCTCCTCACCGTGCGCCGGGGCCAGGGGGGACGAAGGCGCCGATGATCCGCCGGCTGCTCCTGCTTCTGGTCCTGCTCGGGCTGCTCCCGCCCACCCCCGCCAGCGCCCATGCGGTCCTGGTCGGCTCCGATCCCCCGACCGGGGCGGTCCTCCGCCGCAGCCCGGCCCAGGTCCGGCTGGAGTTCAGCGAGGCGGTGGTGCCGGGGCCGACCACCGCCCAGGTCCTGGACGCCCAGGGCCGACCGGTGGACCGAGGAGCGGTGCGGGTGCCGGCGGGCGACCCCCCGACGCTGGTGGTGGACCTGCCGCCCTTGCCGGAGGGGACCTACACCGTCGCCTGGCAGGCCCTCTCGGCGGTCGACGGCCATCTCACCCGGGGAGTGGTGGCCTTCGCCGTTGGGGTGGCGCCGGCGGCGCCGGCCGCGCCGGTGGAGCCGGTCGAGAGCGCCGAGGGACTGCCGGCGCTGGTCCTGCTCCGCGCTCTGACCTTTCTGGCCACGACCGTGCTGGTGGGGGCGCTGGTCTTCTGGCGGCTGGTCCTGGCGCCGGTGGCCCGCGCCCAGGGGGTGGCGCCGGCCGCGCTGGAGGCCATGGCGTCGGCCTGGCGGCGGCTGCTGGCGCTGGGCTGGGGGCTGCTGGGGCTGCTTTTGCCGGCCAGTCTGGCCGTCCCGGCGCTGACCCTGGGGCGGCTGGAGGGGGCGGTGCTCCTCTCCCCCTGGGGACTGGTCTGGCTGGGGCGGCTGGGGCTGCTCCTGGCCCTGGGGGGTGTCCTCTGGCGGCTCGGCCCCCAGGCCGGGCGGGGGCGCTGGGCGCTGGCCGGCGGTCTGAGCGGCGCGCTGCTGCTGAGCCAGAGTCTGCAGAGCCACAGCGCCGCGCTGCGGGCGCCGACGGCGCCGCTTCTTACCCTGGCCGACGGGCTGCATCTGCTGGCGGGGGCCGCCTGGCTGGGCGGGCTCGGCGGCCTGGTCGGGGTGCTCCCGCGGGCGCTGGCCGCGCTGCCGCCCGCGGCCCGGCGGGCCTTCCTGGTCCGCCTGGTCGGGCGGTTCTCGGCCCTGGCCCTGGGGAGCGTGGGGGTGCTGGGAGGCACCGGGCTGCTTTTGGCCGTGGTGCACATCGGGAGCCTGGCGGCGGCGGTGGCGACGCTGGGCGGGCGGAGTTTTCTCCTGAAGCTGGGGCTGGTGGGGCTGCTCCTGGGACTGGGGGCGGTGAACCTGCTGGTCGTCCGGCCCCGGCTGGCGCGGGCGGTCCGCTGGGAGCGGTGGCTGTGGCGCACGGTCCGGGCCGAGGCGCTCCTGGGGGTGCTGGTCCTGGTGGTCACCGGGCTTTTGACCAGCCTGCCGCCGGCCCGGCAGACCTACGCCCAGCTCTTGGCCTCCCGGCCGCTGGTGCTGCTGGGGCAGGCAGCCGACCTGCGGCTCCGGCTGAGCCTGGCGCCAGCCCGTCCCGGGCCGGTCACGGTCGCCCTCGATCTGACCGATCGCGGGGGCCGGCCGGTGGCGGCCGAGCGGGTGGGGCTGACCTTCCGGTTCCTGGACCGGGAGGTGGGCGAGCAGACGGTCTGGGCGGACCCGCAGGGGCCGGGCCGGTACGGGGCGGCCGGGGTGGTCCTGGGGCTGAGCGGGCGCTGGCAGGTCGAGGTGCTGGTCCGGCGTCCGGGGCAGGAGGAGGCCCGCACCGCCGCCCGTTTTCTCCTGACCCCGGCGGGGGCGCAGCCGGAGGGAGAAAGCGCGGCCGGGCCGGCCTGGCGGCCGACGCCGGCGACGGTGATGGGCGGACTCCTGGTCCTCCTGGGGGCGGGGCTGGCGGTCGTCGTCGGGCGGGTGCTGGGGCTCCGGACGCGCGAGGGCGGGGTCCTGCTGCTGGCGAATCTGGTGGTCATCGGGCTGGGGCTGCTGGTGGTCTGGCGGACGCTGCCGGTCGGGGCGGACGGGGGCGCCGGGCGGCGCAACCCCTTCCCGCCCACTCCGGAGTCGCTGGCCCGGGGAGAGGCGGTCTACCGGGCCCAGTGCCAGGTCTGCCACGGGCCGGAGGGCCGGGGGGATGGGCCGCTGGCCCCGACGCTGGTCCCGCGGCCGGCGGATCTCCGGGCGCACCTGGCGGCCGGGCACACCGACGGCGAACTCTTCACCTGGATCAGCGAGGGGATCCCCGGCAGCGGGATGCCAGCCTTCCGCGACCGGCTGAGCGAGGAGGAGCGCTGGCACGTGATCAATTTCCTCCGCACCTTCGCCCAGGGGCCATAAGGATTTACAGATTGCCATATTTGGCTCGTATGCTCGTGAGGAGCAGACACCACTGAGCGACGTGGATCTCCTGGTGGAACTTGAACGGCCGATAGGCTGGGAGATTGTGGATCTTCACGCCTATTTAGAAGACGTACTGGGTATTAAGGTGGATCTGGCGACTATAGGAGCCTTGCGGCGCAAACCGCTGCTCTGGCGAGCGGTCCAAGAGGATTTGGTCTCTGTCTAGGCGTGACGTGCGTCTCCTCGTGCAGTTTCCTCCCCATCGCCGCTGACCTGAGAGACGGAGAGTGATCTCTGGGCGCGTCATAGGGGTATCGCTGCTCCGGCAGGCTCGCCTGATTGCCGTGCGGGCGCGGGCCGGCGCGGGGCGGCGTGTGCCCGGGTGCCTGGCGGTTTGGTATAATTCTGGCGGGGCGAAGGATGGAGAGCGAAACGAGTGTGTCGGCCCCGGTGCCGGCGGTGACGGCCCTGGCCGAGGCGGCGCTGGGCGCGCTGCCCGACCCGGTGCTGATCGTCGCGGCCACGGGGGAGGTGCTTTTTGCCAACACCGCGGCCCGGCGTCTGCTGGGCCCGGCGGTGGTCGGCCGGCCGCTGGCCGAGGTCCTGGGCGACCCGGAGGCGGTCGAGCGGGCGCTGGCCCAGGTCCAGGAGGGTGGTGTCGCCTGGGTGATGGTGCCGGTGGCCGGCGGCCAGGGGGGACCGGGCCTCTGGCAGGTCCGGGGCGGTCTCTGGCCGGGACTGGCGCCGGGGGCGACGCTCTGGGTCGGCCGCGCGCCGGTCATCGACCCGCGCGAGCGCCTGCTGCAGGCTCTGGCCCGGGTGCTGGAGGGCTCGGCCACCACGGCCGGCGCCGACCTGGCCCGTGAGGTGGTCGCCGCCCTGACCGAGACGCTGGAACTTTCGGCCGCCGCCCTGCTCCTCTACGACCCGCAGACCGAACGCCTGCACCTGGCCGCCCAGCGGGGCTTTCTGGCCGAGTCGCTGCGCCGGCTGGTGCGGCAGGCGCCGGGCGGCCTGACCGCCGTGCTCATGGCCCAGCCCGAGCCGATCGTGCTGGACCAGACCGCCGAGCAGGGCCCCTGGCTGGTGGCGCTGCCGCTGCGGACCGCCGAGCGGGTGGTGGGCGCGCTGATCGTGGTGGGGACCAGCCGGCCGCTGACCAGCTCGGATCTCGCGCTTCTCCAGTCGTTCGCCCAGCACGTGACGCTGGCCCTGGCCTGGACCGCCCAGTACGCCGCGCTGGTCCGGGAGCGGGCCGAACTCGAAGCGGCCCTGCGGGCGCTGCCGGCCGGCGTCTGCTCGGTCAGCCCCGAGGGCCAGATCCGGCTGGCCAACCCGGCGGCGGCCCACCTGGTGGGCCGGAGCGAGGCCGACCTGGTGGGGCGACCCTGTCGTGAGGCCCTGCCGCTGGTGGATGAGGCCGGCCGGCCGCTCTGCGACTGGGCCTGTCCGCTGGCCCGCGGTGGGGCCGACCCGGTCGGCACGGCGGTGCGGGCCTTCGTGGTCGGTCCGGACGGCCAGCGCCGGGCGGTGAACTGGAGCTGCTCGGTCCTGCGGGAGCCGTCGGGCCGGCTCCTGGGCTGGCTGGAGGTGGTCCAGGATGTCAGCCATCTGGGCCAGCTGGAGGAGCTGCACGGGGCGTTCATCTCGGCCGCCTCGCACGAGCTCCTGACCCCGATCACGATCATCAAGGGCCACGCCGAGGCGCTGCGTCAGGTCCGGGCCGGGCGGGCCCGGGCCCAGGTGCAGGAGGCGGCCACCGCCATCGAGGAGGAGGCCGACCGCCTCCAGCGCCTGGTCAAGAACATGCTCGACGTGGCCCAGATCCAGGCCGGGGCCTTCCGGCTGGAGCTGGCGCCGCTGGCTCTGCCGCCGCTCATCGAGCGGATCGTCCAGCGGTTCCGAGGCCGCTCGCGCCGCCACCAGTTCGTGGTCGAGTGCCCGGAGGCCTTTCCCATCGTCATGGCCGACCGCGACCGGATCGAGAGCGTGCTCTACAACCTGCTGGACAACGCGGTCAAGTACTCGCCGCAGGGCGGCACCATCCGGGTCGGCTGCGAGGTCCAGTCGGACCAGGTGGTGGTGCGGGTCTCCGACGAGGGCGTGGGGATCCCCTGGCAGGAGCAGGACCGCATCTTCGAGCGGTTCTACCGTGGTCGGGGGACCGGCCGGACCCGGCCCCAGGGCAGCGGGCTCGGCCTCTTCATCGCCCGGGCCATCGTCGAGGCCCACGGGGGCCGGATCTGGGTGGAGAGCCGGCCGGGACGGGGGTCGACCTTCTACTTCAGCCTGCCGCGCGAGGCGCCGGCGGACCTCCCGGCGGTGGTCGACCTGACCGGCGCCGCGCCGGCCGACACGGCCGCCCCGGCGCCCTGAAAAATTCCAAGAAACCTCTAAGCGAAATCTGTTCCCCTTCCAAGCGAGAAAGCCGTACTATCAGAGGGGTATCAGTACGGGAGGTGGGCCGTTCATGGCGAAGATCTTAGGCATTGACCTGGGGACGACGAACTCGGTGATGGCGGTGCTGGAGGGCGGTGAACCGGTCGTCCTGGAGAACGCCGAAGGGAGCCGCCTCACCCCCTCGGTGGTGGCCATCAACCCCAAGACCGGAGAGCGGCTGGTCGGGCAGGTGGCCAAGCGCCAGGCCATCACCAACCCGGAGAACACCATCTTCTCCGTCAAGCGCCTGATGGGGCGCAAGTACGACGACCCGGAAGTGCAGCGCGCGATGAAGCGCCTGCCCTACAAGATCGTGCCGGCGCCCAACGGGGACGCCCACGTGATGCTGGGCGGACGGCGGTACGCCCCGCCGGAGATCTCGGCGATGGTCCTGCAGAAACTGAAGATGGACGCCGAGGCCAAACTGGGTGAGAAGATCACCCAGGCGGTGATCACCGTGCCGGCCTACTTCAACGACGCCCAGCGCCAGGCGACCAAGGATGCCGGCCGCATCGCCGGGCTGGAGGTGCTGCGCATCATCAACGAGCCGACGGCGGCGGCCCTGGCCTACGGCCTCGACAAGAAGCCCAAGGATGAGGTGATCGCCGTCTACGACCTGGGCGGCGGCACCTTCGACATCTCGATCCTGCGGGTGGGCGAGGGCGTCTTCGAGGTCGTGGCCACCAACGGCGACACGTTCCTGGGCGGCGACGACTTCGACCAGCGGATCATCGACTGGATCTGCGACGAGTTCAAGAAAGAGCACGGCATCGACCTGCGCCAGGACCGCATGGCCCTGCAGCGGCTGAAGGAGGCGGCCGAGAAGGCCAAGATCGAGCTCTCCTCGGTCCTGCAGACCGAGATCAACCTGCCGTTCATCACCGCCGACGCCAGCGGGCCCAAGCACCTGGTGATGACGCTGACCCGCAGCAAGCTGGAGCAGCTGACCGCCGACCTCATCGAGCGGACGGTCGAGCCGGTGATGCGGGCCCTGGAGGACGCCCGCCTGCGGCCGCAGGACGTGGACGAGGTGGTGCTGGTCGGTGGGCAGACCCGCATGCCGGCCATCATCGAGAAGGTCCGCCAGATCTTCGGCAAGGAGCCGCACCGGGGCGTCAACCCCGACGAGGTGGTGGCGGTGGGCGCGGCCATCCAGGCGGGTGTCCTGGCCGGCGAGGTCAAGGACGTGCTGCTCCTGGACGTGACGCCGCTCTCGCTGGGCGTCGAGACGCTGGGCGGGGTGACGACGGTCCTCATCCCGCGCAACACCACGATCCCGACCTCCAAGAGCGAGATCTTCACCACCGCCGCCGACAACCAGACGCAGGTGGAGATCCACGTGGTCCAGGGCGAGCGGCCGCTGGCCAAGGACAACAAGAGCCTGGGCCGGTTCATCCTGGACGGCATCCCGCCGGCCCCGCGCGGCGTGCCGCAGATCGAGGTGACCTTCGAGATCGACGCCAACGGCATCCTGTCGGTGCGGGCGCGCGACCGGGCCACCGGCCGGGAGCAGAAGATGGTCATCCAGCCGTCGTCCGGTCTGAGCAAGGAGGAGGTCGAGCGGATGATCCGCGAGGCCGAGCAGTACGCCGAGCAGGACCGGCGCCGGCGCGAGGAGATCGAGCTGCGCAACCAGGCCGACACCCTGGCCTACAACGCCGAGAAGACCCTGCGCGAGCACGGCGACCGCGTCCCGGCCGACATCCGGTCCCAGGTCGAGGAGCGGGTGGCGGCGCTGCGGCGGGCGCTGGAGGGCAGCGACATCAGCCAGATCCGCTCGGCGATGCGCGACCTCGAGCAGGCGATGCTGCGCATCGGCCAGGCCCTCTACGCCGCCACCGGCCAGCCGACCGGCGGCGGACCCTCCGGCGGCCAGCCGCCGTCCGACGGGGGCACGGTCGAGGGCGAGTTCCGCGAGGTCTGAGCGCCGGGAACAGACCGCCAGGCGGGGATCGTTTGCCACGAACGATCCCCGCCTTTTGCCATCGGCGTGTCCGCGTCACCATCTTGCCGTCTCCCCCAGGGCACGGTGGTGGTCCATCTCCCGGGAGGCGTTCACCCGGCTGCGCGGCCGTGCTACCCGGGCCAGCGGGAGCATCCGCACGGCCGAAAGCCCGCCCCGCCAGACACGGCGCCGCTCCGGCCCCACGGAGACCTCATCCCCGGCGATGGCGACAGCGCCAATCGGTGAGACTTCGCCGGGACCCACCGACCGGCGCGCAGACCCTGACGATTCCCTGGCGGCGGGACAGCCTGTGGCAGGCGAGCCGGTTCATCCCGGCAAGCGACCTCTTCCCGACTCTACCCGGTAAGACGGATCCGGCCCAACTGCGCTCAGCCGTCTTCGGGCCAGACCTTCAGGCCGGCCTTCCGGGCGGCTTCCCCCAGATTCCGGTCATACGTTGCCAGCAGAAGCTCCTCCCCCGAGGCCTCGCTGAAAACGAGGGCCGCCGCCAGGTGGACCGCATCATAGCCCCGTAGCCCATGCTCCCAGGCCAGGCTGGCCGCCCGGGCTATGAGATCCTCGGTAATCCTGACCCGCACCAGGTTCGCCCAGTCGGTGCCGAAGGCCTCCAGGGCCCGGGCCGCCTCGGCCTGACCAACGCGCCCAAGCCGGGCTGCCCTGGCCAGGGCGGCCGCCACTTCGACCCGGGTGATGACGGCAGTGACAGCCGCTTCAGCCCGGGAAAGCAGATCGGCAACCTCCGCCGAACCCGGCTCGGCCACGTAAAGCTTGACCAGAGCGCTCGCATCCAGGTAGACGGTCACGCCCGGTCCCGCTCCTCAACGATCAGCTCCGCCACCGTCCCTTGCAGGGTTCGGCCGACGGGCAGCCCTGGCGCAAAGCGCTGGCCGCTCCAGGCGATAAGCCCGGCCCGAACCAGGGCCGCAAGCCGCTCGTCAAGGGGCTGGTCCACCGGCACGATAAGGCCGATGGGCCTTCCCCGCTCGGTCACCTCGATGGTCTCGCCGGCCTTCACCCGCCGCAGGTACTCTGAAAGCCGGTTTTTCAGCTCCCGGATGTTCACCCTGGTGGTCACCAATAGACCCCCTCTCGCTCTTTGCGCTCCAAGATACCGCCTTGTGGCTACATGATAGGTCTAAAGAGAGGAGTCTTTCCAGGAGGCTTTGGCGAAAACTCTTCTTTCCTGCCCCTGGCGAGGAGCTTTCGACGGCGTAAGGATCCCATCTGAGACGGGAGAGAGTGTCTGTCAGCGCGCGCCAGCGGGCCGGCCGCACGGCCCTGGGCGCCCCCACCCCGCCACACCGTCCCCTGGCGTGAACGCCGCGCGCGTTTTCCTCCCAAGACACCGGAGCGGGACACCAGAACGGTCGAGAGGGGACACCACCTCGGCCGATATATTCGGCCGGCCCGGGGTGGACGGGCGGCTTCGGCCGGCGTACAATCGGGACACACGCCGGCGCCAGTCTGTCTGCCGGTCCTGACCGCGCTGGCCTCTCGCCAGGGCGCTCCGGGCGGCGGCGCCGGACGTTCTCGCGCTGGGGGGAGGGAGGCGATGCTGCGTTCGGCGGTGCCGGCGGCGGCCACGACCCCGCGTCGGGGCTGGCTGCTGGTGGCGCTCACCTTCTGCCACACGGTCAACGACTTCTACGCCCTGCTGCTGGCCCCGCTTTTGCCGGTTCTGCGCGAGGCCTTTCAGCTCACCTACGCTCAGGCTGGGGCTATTCCCTTTGTCAGCACGTTCGTCTCGGCGGTCCTCCAGCCGCTCCTGGGCTATCTGGCCGATCGGCGCCGGCAGCGGCGGCGTCTGCTCATCACCGGCTTCCTGCTGCTGGCCGGGGGGATGGGGCTTCTGGCCCACAGCGGCAGTTACGCCGGACTGCTGCTTGGGGCCCTGGTTCTGGGGCTGGGCCTGAGCACCTACCACCCGCAGAGCGCCACCTTCCTGGCCCACTACTTCACCACCCAGCGCGGCTGGGCCCAGGGCATCCACGGCATCGGCAACGGGCTGGGATTCATCCTCGCCCCGGTGGTGGTGGCCGGGCTGGTCGAACGGCTGGGCTGGCGGCCGGCCCTCTGGCTGCTGGCCGGGCCGGCGCTCCTGGCGGTGGGGGTGATCGTTTTCGCCCTGCGCGAGCCCGAGGTTCAGGGGGCGCGGGGGCTGCTGGCTGGTCTGACCTGGCCGCTGGCCGGGCTGACGGTGATCAACGGCCTCGCCCTGGCGGTGGGAACCGGTTTCCAGACCTGGCTCCCGGCCTTCTACCGGAGCATCGGCCAGAGTCTGCTGGCGGCCGGGGCGTTGACGGCGGTGATGTCGGTGGCGACGCTGGTGGCCCAGCCGCTTGGGGGCACGCTCTCCGACCGCTTTGGTCGGCGGGCGGTGGTCGTGGGGGCGCTCCTGGGGATGGGGGGGTGTCTTCTGCTCTTCGCGCTGGCGCCGGCCCTCTGGCTGCTGCTCCTGGCCTCGGTGCTCTTCGGCTTCTGGGGCAGCCTGATGCCGCCGGTGAGCATGGTCTACGCCTCGGAGCTGGCGGCCGGCCAGCGGACCGGCATGGCCGTCGGGGTGGTCTGGGGGCTGGGCACCGCCATGGCGGCGGTGGCGCCGCCGGTCATGGGACTCCTGGTCGACCTCTGGGGCTTCCGGGGGGCCTTCCTGGCGCTGGCCGGCCTAGCGGTCCTCGGCGGGCTGGCGGCCCGCTGGCTCCCCCGCTGAGGCGCAGGTCGGGCAGAGGGTGGCGGCGCTCCCGGCCGGCAGCCAGACCCCACAGCGCTGGCAAGGGCGGCTGAAGGTGGCGGCCCCGCAGGCGGCGCAGAGCCAGAGGCCGCTCCGCCCGGCCGGATCGGTTTTGTAGAAGCGGACGCTGCCGAACTCACAGCAGTGCTCGCACATCCGCCCCGCGCTCATCGGCGCTCGCCTCCCGCCTCGATTCTAGCACGCCCGGCCGCTTTCAGCCAGCAGCCCCTCGATGGCGGCGATGACCGCTTCAACGGTGATCTCGGCGAGGAGCGAGACCTCGTGCCGGCAGGGGCCAGGCGGGCCCAGCAGATCGCCCCCGCAGAGCGGGCAACGCGTCAGCCAGGAGATGAGCGGGACGTGGCGGGCCAGGGCCACCGGGTAGCCGGTGAAGGCGGTGCCGCACCAGAAGAGTCCGACCGTCCGGCTGCCGACCGCCACCGCCAGGTGCAGCGGGCCGCTGTCGTTGGCCACCACCAGGTCGGCCCGGGCCAGAAGTCCGGCCAGTCCGTTGAGCGAGAGGAGGCCGGCCAGGTTGCGAACGGGCCGCTGCATGCGGGCAGCCACGGCCTCGACCAGGTCGCGCTCGCCGGCGGTGCCGATGAGGGCCACCGTCCAGCCCCGGCGGGCCAGATAGTCGCCGACGCGGGCGAACTTCTCCGGCGGCCAGCGCCGGCGCCGGTCGTTGGAGCCGGGGTGGAGGACGGCCAGCGGCCCGTCCAGCGGTCCCAGGACCCGGGCGGCCTCAGCCCGGTCGCGCGGCAGGAGGGTCAGACGGGGCACCAGCGCGACCGGTCGGGCGCCGACCAGGGCCACGACCTCGAGCAGCCGCAGGACCTCGTTCTGGCGGAAGCGGTAGGGCACCCAGCGGTCGAGCGGCGGAGCCTGAGGCGAGCGGGCGCCGACGGTGAGGCGGGCGCCCAGGCGCCGGACGAGGGCGTTCGAGTGGTCGCCCCCGCCCTGGAGCTGCAGGGCCAGATCGAACCTCTCGGCCTGCATCGCCTGACAGAAGGCGGCCACCCGGGCCGGGTCCTCGCGCTCGGGGTGATGCTCGCCGACCCCGTAGATGGGCGGGATGACCACCACCCGGTCGATGGGACCGGGGCGGTCCTGAAGAAAGGCCCGGTGCCAGGCCAGCCCCAGGTAGACGATCTCGGCCGTGGGGTAGGCGGCCCGGAGGGCCTGCAGGGCCGGCAGGCCGAAGACGAAGTCGCCCAGGCCGTTGGCCCGCAGAACGGCGATCGTGCGCACATGAGGGACAGGGTCCACCGGGCGACTCCCGCAACCGGTTCCGCCCGTCTTCTCTGCGCAGGCCGTGCCAAAAGACGCCCGGGGTCACCGACCGATCAGGCCGCAGGGGCGCCACTGGAGGGGCCCTCCCGACGCGCTTTGCCCGGCGTGCGCGCCGGCGTCCTCCCCGGACCCGCCGGCGACCGGTCCGATGGGCGGTGGCGGGGTGGACTGCCGGCACCGTCGCGGGGCGCCCCGCGGCCCGGTCGTCCGGCTACTTCACCTCCAGATCGAAGTCGGCCTTCCTGGTCACGGTCCCGGCCTGGGCCGTGACGCTCACCTTCCACCGGCCGGCCATGCTCGGGGTGATCGTGGCGATGTAGTCGCCGTTGCCGGCATCGGTGGCCCTGGCGTTGAGGCTGCCGTGGGCCATCTCGACGTGCCTGGCGCTGACGTTCACGGTCGCGCCGGGTACTCCCCGACCGCTGCCATCGACCAGCCGGATCCGGAGGGTCACCGCGCGGTTGGCGACCGGTGGATTGGGGTCAGGCGTCAGGGTGACCGTGGCGGGGCCCGAGCCCGCGGACTCGGCGGCCGGGGCGGGGCCGGAGGTGCAGGCGGCGAGGAGCACAGCGCCCCCCAGGACGGTGCCGGCCAGACCGAGGAATGTTCGGCGCGCGAGTGGCGAAAGAGATCTCACCGCTTCCCTCCGTCTCGGTGTTCACGGGTGCCGCGCGCGCTGTCGGCGGGCCGCGCTGAACCTATGGCTCGACGATCACCTGGGTCATCATCCCCCCTGGCTCCCGGCCATCGTTCGTGGTGTGATGCGGCACGTGGCAGTGGAGCATCCAGATGCCCGGATTGTCCGCGGTGAAGAGCAGGTCGTAGGTCTCGCCCGCGCCGACGAGCTGCGTCACCGCCGCGGGCCCATCCCACGGCTGACCATCCTTGGCGATCACCTTGAAGGAGTGGCCGTGGAGATGGATCGGGTGGGGCACCTCGGAGGCGAAGTTCACCAGGCGGAGGCGGACACGCTCCCCGCGCTTCACCCGTATCG
>Ga0073929_1001279_pt1 | contig 24009 bp, 30 predicted proteins | sample DewCreD2012metaG_3_FD_76966 | JGI IMG/M metagenome (GOLD analysis project Ga0073929, IMG submission 76966) | Hot spring sediment bacterial and archeal communities from British Columbia, Canada, to study Microbial Dark Matter (Phase II) - Dewar... ... | reverse complement strand
TTTTTCAACAGCTGCGATCCTTTCTGGTCCGGTTATTTTGGATTTATGAGACATGAAAATGCTCCTCCTTGTAGTAAACAGTTTTATTATTTCAACTGTCTACCACAAGGGGAGCATATCAATACACGCTAGAGGGCTCTTAACTGTGATATGACTACGGAAGAACATAGAGCAGAATGGAAAAAAACATAAAGATCGATCCGGCTAATACGAATACATGCCAAACTGCATGGTGAAACAGAAAACCTCGCCATACGTAGAACACGGTTCCTAGGGTGTAACATAATCCGCCTATCATTAACAGAATCAATCCACCACCACTAAAATTCAAAAGCAGGGGCTTCCAAGCAACGACGATAATCCATCCCATTAAGATATAAAGAATTGTAGATGTAATGAGAAACTTTTTGGTATAAAAAATCTTGAACAGCACCCCTAATGCTGCAAGTCCCCATACAATTCCCAATAACACCCAACCAAGAGTACCTTGAACGATATGAATAGAAATGGGTGTATACGTACCAGCAATAAATATATAGATGGCCGAATGGTCCATGATTTCAAATATATCTTTGACTTTACCTTGTGGGAAACTATGTACCAGAGTAGACGATACATAGAGTAAAAGCATCGAGGCTCCATAAATAATGAAGCTGACAACATGAAGCGCAGTACCTTGTAGGCTGGAATGGACAATTAGCAGAATGAGTGCAGCCACGCTGAGCGCTGCTCCGATGCCATGGGTCAAGGCATTGGCAATTTCTTCTCGTTTCGTATACATATGTGTTGCAGCCATCATCGTCCATCCTCTCCATGAAACATTCATCGCCCCAATAGTATACACCCATGTTACCGTTGTATCCAATAACTATTCATATTGTGTACTGTCCGTAAATGTAAGGTAAAGCATATAGATGAGCATACATAGAGCCGTCGTAATAAATCCCCAGCCCAACGTAATCTGTTCGATTAGTAGGTAGTTGTTACATAATTGGACAGGTGAATAAATATACAACCAACCCATTCCAGTGAATAGGATCGTATAACCAACGAAAATTATACGTTTAGCCATTGAGTTTAGTTTATTCCAGCTATCCCGTAGCGGTATCCCAGCTAGAAACGGTAAACTGAAGAACTTGAATAATTGTACATTCTGACTAGTCAATGCTTCATCCATTGCTCGTGGTAGCATCCAATATATAGTTATGATGATAAACAATATGATTCCGGGCAGACCGTTATTATTCCACTTTGCAAAAAAATCAGGAAATCGAATCTGGAAATATCGAGCTATTAGAAAACCGGCCAAAACCAGTAAGGGCATTTGCATATGCATGTGAACGATCATTATAGATTCCATTAAATTAGAAACAGGGGGCAGCATAAGGATAATTAACAACAATATGCCATATGTGTGTTGCTTCATTGACTCTCCCCCTTATCATTATCAATCGCACTAGTAATCGTGTTAGCCGCGTCACCTATCTTAGTATAATCCATGACATCTATCAGCTTGCCTTTCCTATCAACGAGATAGAATGCTGAATTATGTGTGAAATGACCATGACCGTTAGGAATAACAATAACACCAAATGCGTCTAATAGTGTCTGTAGCTCCGCCTGATCTGGTACCCTTGCCATTCTCCAGGTTTCACCATCACTGAAGAAATAATCCTTATACTTGTCTAACGTGGAAGAGTCATCTCGTAATGGATCAAAGCTTATACTTAAGAAAACAACCTCTTCTCCTATATATGGACTAGGAATTAATTTATAGACTTCAGCCATATTGTTCTCTAATTGAACACACACGGTCGTACAGGATGTGTATATGAATGTAATGAATACATGCTTGTTCTCGAACTCAGATAGGGAATACTTGCGCCCTTGGCTGTCCTCTAACGTAACATGTGGGAATAGAGGCTTCGTTTCTTCGAGCTGATTCACTCTGACTGCCTCCGAAGTATATGCACGAAACCCACCGGTACCTACATAGAACAATATGAATCCAAAGATCAATACAAGAACACAAGCAATAGTGCTATGTCTAGGCTTAATCATGACCATTCACCTCTCATCTAAATGAGTAGAGACAGCTCCAGTGAACGAGCTGTCTCTTTGTTGGGATTACCAGGTCTTGTATGGAGGTGACCCAGGTGGTGCATCTACGAGAAAGTTAACTACTGGAATAACATACGCCATGAATACGAGTAGGAGCATAATGATGATCCATCGTCCCCAACGCTCTGTCCAATAAGGAGTTTTAGAGCCATTATCCTCCGGTAAGGCTATTGGGAATTCCGTATCTCCTCTTGGTGCGAAGAACATTAGATGGAATACGGCATATACCTGAATAAGGACACCAATCATTAATAGCGAACCACCTATAGCTAAGAACATTAAATATGGATCCCATCCTAATGCGGTTGCATGATCTCCATAAGTTGAATATGCGGTTCTACGAGGTGAACCTAGTAATCCGACAATATGCATAGCTCCTGCCATGAATAACATGCCCAAGGTCCAAATGATGGTTTGGATAATTCCTATTCTATTCATTCTGGGTGTTAATTTTCGTTTGGATAAGTACGGTATTAACCAATAACTGATACCAAAGAATGTAAGCATCACAGAGGTTCCCACAGTTAAATGGAAGTGTCCCACAACCCACAATGTATTATGAACAAGCTGGTTTAATTGGTTTGTGCTCTGAACAATACCACCAACCCCAGCTGGAATGAATGCGATCATCGCAATCATGGGAGCTAGAAAACGAACGTCCCCCCATGGAAGCTTCTTGTACCATCTTAATAACCCCGTTCCACCCTTGGCTCTAGCCGTACGCTCGAATACAACAAACATAGCGTATGCAGTCATTAAAGATGGGAATCCTATGGACAAGCTCATGAATACATGCATATATTTAACAGCGTGTGATATACCAGGATCGATAATTTGATGATGGAATCCACCTGGAATGTTCAATATGACGATTAGAATAACAACAACACGAGTAACGGTATCACTAAATCTTCGCCCGCCAATCACCTTGGGTACAGCGATATACCAGGCGGAAACGGCTGTTAAGTACCAGATGTTAACCAATGTATGTCCGAATGCCCAGAATAAAGTGCGTGCGAGCATAACATTAATGGTATCTACCCAACCGAATGCCCAAGGGATTATCGTTAATACCTCGATGGTTACGGGTATACTACCAAAGAATAGTAGCACGAACACGCCAGTTGCAAAGAAGGATAATATCGGTAAATGCTGTCCTTTATTCTTTTTGCGCCAATGGGCTACGTTAATAAATGCGCCAAATGCACACATCCAAACACCTAATACGATGAATACTAAGCCGATATAGAAGTACGGTGAAGCAGCCATAGGTGGATAGAAGGTGTACATCACTGTTGCTTCATTCAATAGGATGGGAACAACGGCGATAACAAACCCCACTATTTTCATCCAGAAACCAATCCAAGCCATATTCCTCACCCTCGGAAGAAGACCACCTAACGTATGGGAAAGACCAGCATAGAAGTAACCGATTGTGAAGAAGGCGGTCAATACAACGAGCAATATGATACCGTGTGCGGTTAATACTTGGTAATAGGTAAACCACGATGGGAGTTCAAGAAGTCCTGCACGATTTAAACCCTGCAATAATCCCAAGATTCCACCTACGAGCAACGAGATGAAAGCAACGGACAAATATGATTTTGATAATCGGGCATCTGCTAGATTCATTCCCATTACATGATTAACTTTATCAGCTATAGTATGCCGATTGACTTTAGTAGTCTGAGATATGATAGTATCCACTCTGTTCCTCCCCCCTCTAATTAATTGTGATATTGGTGCTCATTACATGGTGGCCAGCACCGCAATATTCATTACACATCACTAAATATTCACCTGGCTTATCAAATTTCTGCGTGATTTTCTGAATATGTCCTGGCATAACCATGGCATTAATATTCGTTCCTGCAACCTGCAGCCCGTGAGTAACATCTTTAGAGGTCACAATAAAATGCACGGTCGATCCAGCAGGCACTTCAATTTCATTAGGTGTAAAGCTGAAAATCTCTAATACCATGACGACTTCATATTCATTGTCCCCAATCTTCCGAATGCCAGGATTATCGAAGGGGGCTGTTTGATCAACCTTCTGAGGATCAATTGTTTCATTATGACTTGGCGGACCTAACCCCATAACGAAGGTCTGATACCCAGCTATGAGCATGAAGCCTATAATTAAACCAAAACTTAAAGTTAGCCATACCTTTTCATCACGATGCATATTCATAGTACCCCCCTAGATTCTCGACATATATAGTGCAAAAAAGATGATGTAAGTAATAATAATGACTGTTGCAAGCACGCCTAGAGAAAACCATGTACCTCTTCGTGGTGAAGGTGTTTTGAGCTCTGTTCCTAGCTGTTCTCGCTGTATAACCTTTTCTGTCTCCATATCAATACCCCCTAGCCCATGTATCAAATTAATGTTGCTTCATTGTAGTAGATCACTCGGTCTGGAATTGTGAGCGCAATCACATTTACTTCAGGAATTATACATTCTCTGCATATTTATCATTGGGCACCTTGCTCAATACAACATAGAGACTGGATGGTTCATCTCCTGAGTTCTTATAGGAAAATTGTTCGCTCCCTTCACAATGAATAACATCTCCTGTGGATACAGCAGTACTCTGTCCATCTACGGTCATTGTCCCGTTCCCTTCAAGAACAAGAATGTATACATCCGTATTCGGGTGCTGATGCTTTGGAAGCTCTTGCCCGGGCATAAAATTAAGTGCAAACACAACGCTTTCTCCTTTTTTGTGAATGATCCGCTTCGTAAATTGAGTGTCATTGTATTCTTTAGCCAAGCTTAATTCCTTTTTCTCCATCTGAATCAGCCTCCTGAAATTTTCGATTAGAACAATGATTCTAACTCTAATTATAAGAAGCAAGATATTTCACTTTGTGATGCAGATCACATCTTAGATTTTTTGGAAGTTTACAATGAATGTGTAGTCAAACTTTTGATGGGGAAATAGTCCTGCAGCTCCGTTCGAAGAGTGACCTGGGAGCAGAAAAGCTGCTGTAAGACGGAAAAACCGGCTAAGCATACGCTTACGAAGTAGTTATTTCGGTAACTGGCGTCACCATCCATAACTTTTAAGTGACCTCAGCGGAATATTCCACCTATAAAGTATTGATTCAAAGGTTAAACCTCATTTTCAAATCAGTTTGAGCCCTTTAGGGCATCACTTTTAGGAGGAACCAACATGAACACATTCGCAGCAACCGTTAATGCAACTGAATACCCACCTCAGCTCAAGCATAAGGTCATATTCGAAACCTTCGACGGCTTAAAGCCTGAAGAAGCAATGCTATTGATTAATGATCATGATCCAAAACCATTACGCTTTCAGTTTGAATCCATGCATACTGGCGCATATACCTGGGAGTATCTTGAGCAGGGTCCAGAGATATTCCGTGTTCGCATCGGTAAACTTTAGGGGCTGATATCGTATGTCAACTATTCACGTGATTAATGAAAAGGCGATTAAAATTACAGTAACACTAGAAGATGCCAAGATTATGATTGAAGAAGCATCTAGCCAACTAGCCAAGTATGCCAAGGATATCGTTATGATTTACGAGAAAATGCCTGAATTTGAATATACCTTTTTCTGTTTTTACGCTTATGATACTGCTGCATTATTCGAGCATATCCTAGAGATTGATCCGAAAAACTACACCTCGTTCACCTTGGATGCGCCGGATTCCTTCTTCTACACACTCTATGGTGGGATGGCAGGTTTATATCAAGGCGCGTTACAAGAAATAGAATTAGCTTAGACAATCGAGGATTAGGAGGGATGACAATGTCAAAAATCGTGGAATTGGATGTTCGGCCGTATCTACGCCAGAAGCTTGAGCCATTCCAAGTGATTATGGATACAGTGAAAACGTTGGAGAAAGAGGATACCTTTGTACTGCATGCTACATTTAAGCCTACTCCTCTATTGGGATTATTAAGAACTAAAGGGTTTCATAACAAGGTGGAGCAGCTGGATTCTGAGCATTGGATTGTGACCTTTAAACACAAGAGCCAGAAGCAATCCGACAGCGATCCCATTGAGCTAGATTCTAAGGAGAATATCATTCCTGCTTGCCCAGAACGACCTGTCCAAACTTATGAGCTCGATAATCGAGGATTAGAGCCTCCGCAACCCATGATTCGTACACTGTCTAAACTACAGAAGATTCAAGTAGGAGATAAAGTAACTATCCATAATGACAGGGTTCCGATGTTTCTCATCGAGGAATTGAATACATTAGGTTATACTTATGAAGTCGAAGATCAAGATGACGGCTCTGCTAGAGTTACCATTACCAAAACGTAGAAAGGGGCAATTCTCATGTTCCGGCTTCCCTTTCTATTCATTATCACAGGTATGATTAGTTTTGTTCTTTTTCAACTCTTAACCTTACTCGATCTAGCTAGTTGGATGGGCGATCATCCTAGAAACCCAACTGGCTGGTTTCGAATTCACCTGCTTGTTCTAGGCTGGGGCACCATGATCGCTATGGGTGCCGTATACCAGCTTATCCATGTAGTTCTGCAATCGAAGATTTATAGTCAGAAGCTAGGATTTACTCATTATGGATTTTTTGCGATTGGAACTACAGGGTTGCTCCTTGGTTTTCACAATACGAATGTGATATGGATTGCCGGCTTCGCCTCCATCGCTTTTATCGGAATCATACTGTTCGCTTGGAATATGGGAGTCACCTTGCTCCGGGCCTCTCAATGGAACACAGTCACGATCAGTACGGCTTGTTCAGTGATTTATTTAACATTAACAGGTTTAACAGGTATGGCTATGGGCTTGAATTTCCACTTCAATCAATGGGGCAGCTTCCATGATCAATTATTCGGTGCCCATCTTTGGTTTGGAGCACTTGGTTGGTTCGGTCTTCTGATTACTGGAATCAGCTATAAGATGCTGCCCATGTTCTACTTGTCGCACGGGTTTCCCACATATACACAACGAATAATTATCATATTATGGAACGCTGGTGTGTTGTCGGGAGCTATATCGTTCTTATTGGATTGGCATGCATTTATGAAATGGCTAGGACTCTTGTTCATCGTTCTTGCTTTTATGGTATATAACATTCATATCTCACACATATATATATATCGTCACAAGCCCCACCCTGGTAATGGGATTATCTGGACTATACGATCTGCAAGAACACTTATGGTCATTGGGGTCATCTCTCTCATACTCTTTCCCGTATTCCCTGGGCACATGTACAAGACGAATATAATCATGATCCTGGGTTGGATCTATTTGTGGGGCTGGGTCGCAATCACGATATTGGGTTACTTGTCCAAAATTGTTCCGTTTCTATGGTGGACACATAAGTATGGCCCTCAGGTAGGTAAAAAAAGAATTCCGACAATGGCCGAGCTGATTGATGACAGGTATGTCCAGTATGGCTTGCTTGTCATTGTGTTCTCGTTGATTGTTCTATTATGTGGGTTAGGTTGGAGTTTGCCTTATCTCATAGCATTCGGAGGCAGTTCCTTGGCCTTGAGCTCCTTGATGTATATCAGCCTTGTCATCCGTGTATTCACACGGTAGTTTATACTTATGGAAGGTGGGAATCTTATGGATACATTGGAAGAATGCCTAAGACAGGTTTATGATCCTGAGCTTGGTATCAATATCGTTGATCTAGGGTTAGTTTACGGGATTAATGCCCAGGATGGTCATGTCCAAGTAAGAATGACACTAACTACACCTGGCTGCCCTATGCATGATATGATTACCAGTGGTGTCGAACGAGCGTTGAAGGAGTTGCCTGAAGTTCAGTCTGTTCAGGTAGATATTATCTGGCAGCCCGCATGGTCTCCCGCTCAGATGTCCGATTCCGCCAAGCAACAATTAGGATATATTTAGATGGGAGTTGTATTCATGAAGGATAAGATGGAGTTGCTACGCCTTCTTCCGATGTTCCGCGATTTGACCCAGGAGGAGCTCGAACAGATATGGGGAATTTCGATCCTTAGATCATATCGGAAGAGAACGGTAGTATTTAACGAAGGAAGCAATAAGGAAGCGGTGTACTTTATCTTAGACGGCCTCGTTAAGGCATTTAAGACAGATGAGAACGGTAATGAGCATATTGTATCCTTCCTCAAGACGGGGGACATGTTCCCGCATACAGGCTTTTTTAATCAGAATCCGTATCCAGCTACAGCAGAAGTTATTGTTGATACCCAACTGCTTGCCATTCCTGTTCGATCGTTTGAACAGCTATTGACCAGCATACCAGCGATCTCAATTAAATTGATGAGAGCGATGAGTGAGAAGATTAGGGAGCTACAAGGGAAGCTTCAGGAGCTAACAGGCAACGATGTACAGGATCGAGGCTTGTTGTTCCTGTTAAAGCTTGCGGAGAATTATGGAACGCTACGTAACGGCTTCGTGTATATTGATGTGCCAATGACTAATCAGGAGTTTGCAGATACGATTGGGTCTACGAGGGAAACGGTTAATCGTCTGATTAACCAGCTTCGTAAGGAGGATATTCTAGAAACCAGTCGGAGTGGTTATGTTATTCTTGACTACGATGCGTTGAAAAATTGGTCTCATAAATAAAGGAATCAATTGCTGCTAACGTGAGCCCCATCACAAATCGAAGCGAAAATTTTCAATTGTTACGATTATTCAACATCCTCTGAAGTGTGTTCCCCATCACATTTGCAGCATTTTCGGTGACGTAATCTTAAGCTATCAAAGATAACCGAACCGAGCAGGCCTTTCGACACTCCATAAGGATACAACTACTGTTATCCTTTTCGGTTATTTGTGAAATTAATCACAATAAGAGAAAAAGGAAAGGTGATTGTTATGTTGAATCTGAAGAAAAGTGTTGTTGTCCTCGTCGTATTCCTGTTAATCGCCGTTGGTTGTGGAGCACAAAATGTACAACAAGCTCCTGAAGATGTCGCAGTAGCCAATGAGGTAGAGAGAATAAACCAACCTCCTATAGAACCCATTGTTGTTAGGGAGGGCAACGTAGTGAACATAGAGATGACAGCTCAAGTAACGGATGTAGAGATATCCACTGGTGTGTTCTACAATGCTTGGACCTATAATGGCTTAGCACCTGGTCCTGTGCTGCGTGTCAAAGAAGGCGATATGCTCAACTTTACTCTGAAGAACATCGATCCCTATATTCCCCACTCCATGGACTTCCATGCTGTACATGCTGCTCCGAGCGTCAAATTTATCGATGTAATGCCCAATGAGGAAGGCACATTCAGTTACCCCGCGAATACACCTGGCGTATTCATGTACCACTGTGGTACAAAGCCTGTCCTAGCTCATATAGCGAATGGTATGTATGGAGTCATTATCGTTGAGCCGAAGGATGGTTACCCAACAGATGCGGATATTGATCGCGAATATACCTTGGTTCAGAGTGAATGGTATACAGAAGGAGACTTTAACGCATTCTTGAATGATGAGCCTGAATATGTTGTATTCAACGGTAATGATTTCAGTCTAAAGGAAGAACCATTACTTGCTAAGGTCGGCGACAAGGTTCGCTTCTATGTGAACAATGTGGGTCCGAACGAGATGAGTTCCTTCCATATTGTAGGGACAGTTATGGATAACGTATATGTGGATGGCAATCCCAAGAACAGACTATATGGTTTGCAGACGATCTTGCTTCCTGCAAGTGGTGGCGCAGTTGTTGAAGTAACGGTAACAGAAGAAGGCGACTATCCAATCGTTACTCACCAATTCGATCATGCTACCAAAGGTGCTGTCGCCATTCTCAGGGTAACCAAGGATGGCCTAGATCACGGTGAAGTAGCTATGGGGCATTAACCAACAATGGGTTTGTCATTAACAGAAGTAGGAGAGAGCTACTCTATGAAATTGGACTTTTCGAGTAGCTCCTTCGAAACCTTTACTGCTGTTTGTATGGATTACTGATCTGAGCCTTTTCCAAATAAGCGGTAAAGAACCACACATATTTCTCTAGGAAACGAAAGGCGTCAGCAAATAGATCCATAGTAAATTCATCTGTTGTCTCTTGGACAAATTTATCGATTTCCCTAAGGTAACGTGCGGTTTCGGCAAAATCCTTGGCGACATAATAAGCAATAGTAAAGGTATCATACGGCATGCTGGGTGCTTCACTTAAGGTGGCATAGTTCACATATTCTCTCATTGAGGCAAGCGGGTAGAAACCCAGCATTTTTATACGTTCAGCGACTCGATCTAACTCCAATGCGACTTCTTCGTATAGCACTTGTAGCTCCTTGTGAAAATCAATAAAATCCACACCAATGACATTCCAATGAAAATTGTGCAGCTTCACGTAAGTAACATGTAGGTTGGCAAGATAGACATTTAGCGCATCGGCTAGCCTTTTTGCGTAGTGCGGATCTAAACCATTCAATATCGCCCTTAATTCATGATTCAACTTTTATGCACTCCTTCTATAAATTACTATTGAGTATAGTATTCAATAGGCGAGTACACAGTTCAGTGAGTATAGAAACACTAATCTCATCAGGTTTGCAAACTACAATACTGCTAGTCTCATAACGAACGAGCTGCCCTTAGTCTATTAGACTTTAAGGGCAGCTTCGTTAAGAGGAGTTGAGTAGTAGCCCAGGGATCTCAAGCCTGAAGCTGTTGACTTATCTTTGGGAATAAGACGCTATTCTCAAGGTGTACATGCAAGAAAAGATCACTTTCCATATTCTCCAGACGTTGATAAACGAGCCGATAAGTACCACATGCCTCTTCTGGAGGAGTGAAATCGTCGGTGATTTCTCTCATCCTCCTTATGATACTACCCGCCGAATCATGTTCTTCCTCTAAAGCCCTCATTGCATCAGCCAAAGCTTCTTTCCTAACTGAAGATGGATCCTTCTCTGCCTGGATGATTATTGGGAATACCTCAATTTCCTCTTTAAGCGTGTGCTCTGACATCTCTAATTTCAATTGCTGAAATAAGCTGTGCAGCTCCTCGAGATGTGGATGCTGCTCCCCATGAACACGTAAAACCTTAGTTACATAAGGACTTAGCTGAGGTAATTCATTGTTCATAAATTGGTGATGCTTCTCTATGATAAGCTTGATGACTTCCTCACAGGTGGACTGATCCCAATCTACTCCTAATTGATTCCGACTCTTAGCCTGTTGGTATAATTCCTCTAACTTCCCCAGAACCTCTCTTGCTTCCAACCCTCTATCTATAATCGCCTCAACAATAGGTCGATTACCCCCACAGCAGAAATCAATTTTTATTGATTTGAAATAATCTCCTGCCTGTGGAAATTTTTTCACAATCTCACCTACATTAGACTGCTCATTGAACTCCGTTGTTATCATTGTTATTCCTCCATTCTTTTTCTTATTTAAGAATATAGACTTTTCTCCTCATGGATTGTGATGTGAATCACTATACAATCATTTCATTCACTCAGGGTAAATTAGTCGAGAAAACAGTGGGATTTCTCTATGAAATGTAGGGAATTCCCCGAGTTACTTATTGATGTACGCCATATAAGATTGAATAGTAATAGATGGAATTATCAATTAATGGAGGAATGGATATGGCGCAGACAATCCAGCAATGGGATCCAGAAGATGAACAGTATTGGAGTAAAGAGGGAAAGAGGATAGCACATCGAAACTTGTGGATTTCTATTCCTGCACTATTATTGTCCTTCTCTGTATGGATGTTATGGTCTGTTGTTGCTGTAAATCTGAATAGCGTTGGTTTTAATTTTACAACAGATCAATTATTTACATTAGCTGCACTACCGGGGCTTACTGGAGCTACCTTAAGAATCATTTATGCGTTTGTTGTACCGATCTTCGGAGGTCGGAATTGGACGGTTATCTCTACTGCTACACTATTAATACCTGCCATTGGCATTGGGCTAGCCGTACAGGATCCCACAACCTCATTTACATATATGGCTGTTCTAGCTGCTCTTTGTGGATTTGGTGGAGGGAATTTTGCATCGTCCATGGCGAACATCAGCTTCTTCTTTCCGAAGAAGGCCAAAGGAACAGCGCTCGGTCTAAATGCCGGCCTTGGAAATTTGGGGGTAAGCGTTGTTCAGTTCCTAACACCGCTCGTCATTCTGGGTGGGATATTCCTTGCCCTAGGCGGTGAACCACAAACGATAGTCAAAGATGGGGTTACTGAGCAGGTTTGGTTACAGAATGCAGCATTTATCTGGATACTACCCATTGTGATTACGACATTAGCAGCAATGTTCGGAATGAATAACCTGGCTACAGTAAAAGCTTCGTTCAAAGATCAATCTGTGATTTTCAAACGGAAGCATACTTGGATTATGACGTGGTTGTATGTGATGTGCTTTGGTTCGTTTATTGGTTACTCTGCGGCATTCCCTTTACTTATTAAGTCACAATTTCCAGAAGTGAATGCGCTGGCTTTTGCTTTCTTAGGACCTTTTGTAGGTGCGATTATCAGGCCAATAGGAGGATGGATTTCCGATAAGTGGGGCGGTGCGAGGGTCACTTTCTGGGATATCATCGTTATGATCGTTGCTACTCTAGGGGTCGTTTACTTCTTAAGCACAGAGAATTTTGCGGGATTTCTTACGATGTTCCTCATTCTCTTTGTTACGACGGGGATTGCTAATGGTTCAACGTTTCGTATGATACCGATTATATTCATCCCTAAAGAAGCAGCACCTGTACTAGGATTTTCCTCAGCGATTGCAGCATATGGTGCGTTTTTCATACCTAAATCGTTCGGTTGGTCGATTGCTAGTACAGGTGAACCCTACTTGGCATTAAGTGCCTTCATTGTATACTACATCATCAGCTTGTTTGTTACTTGGTATTGGTATTCAAGAAGGAATGCAGAAATTAAATGCTAGAGGAGTGATCGTATGGCAGGCTTCAAGGATTTTACGAAAAGCGGTCATCCGCCAACCTTAATTTCTTCTTTTCTATATTTTGACATCAGCTTTATGATATGGGTCATGATTGGAGCGACCTCGACCTTTATCGTTGCAGATTTTGACTTAACCACAGCTCAGAAGGGTTTCATGGTGGGGATTCCCATTCTAGGAGGGGCAATATTACGAATTCCTATGGGCTTATTAGCAGACCGGTATGGCGGCAAAAGAATGGGTGTTATCGGTATGCTGATCACGATGGTTCCACTAGCATGGGCTTGGTTATTCGGTAATTTTCTAAGTGAAGTTTATGCATTTGGATTTTTATTAGGTATTGCCGGAGCTAGCTTTGCAGTTGCTCTACCTTTAGCAAGCCGTTGGTATCCTCCAGAGCATCAGGGCTTGGCCATGGGAATAGCGGGAGCGGGAAACAGCGGAACGGTGTTAGCCTTTATATTCGCTCCTAGATTGGCTGAAGCCCTTGGGTGGCATAACGTATTTGGATTAACGCTGATTCCCATGCTTCTTGTCTTCATCATATTTATTATATTGGCTAAGGAAAGTCCGAATAAACCAAAGCCGCAGCCGTTAAAAACTTATTTTGCCATTCTTAGTAAGAAAGAGTCTTGGATCTACAGCTTTTTCTACAGCTTAACCTTTGGTGGATTTGTCGGCTTGACTAGCTACTTGGCTTTATTCTTCGTCGATCAATATGGGGTGAGTAAGGTTAGAGCAGGTGACTTTGTAACGATTGTGGTATTCGCAGGGAGTATGATTCGGCCTGTTGGCGGTTATTTAGCAGATCGATTAGGCGGTATCAGAATGCTGTTTTACTTATATGGCAGTGCAGTCATCGTACTAACTCTAGTCGGTTTACTCCCAAGTGTATATCTTGCTTTAGGTCTTCTCTTTATTGCTCTAATGATTTTTGGGATGGCGAACGGTGCGTTATTCCAGGTTATACCGACAAGCTTTCCTAAAGAGGTGGGTATGATGACCGGGTTTGTTGGCGCTGCGGGTGGCTTTGGTGGCTTTTTCCTCCCCAATATTCTAGGCTCTCTCAAGGAAGTTACAGGGTCATATTCATATGGATTTTGGTGGTTCTCGGCAACTTTTCTAGTAGCTTGGATTATTATTTACGTCATGTATAGAGTGGCAGATCAACGTGTGAGAGACTATTAGCTAAAAATAGGGGGTTTTCTGTAAAAATACAGGGAATTCCCTGAGTTACTTCTATATCATACATTGATACTCTAAATAGTGAAGGGGGAATGAACGCCATGTTGGAAGCCCATAAGGCGATTGAGACACATTTAACGCAATTGAGAGGTCTACTCTCCTGTGATTTTGCCGGGCTAGCTTGGTCGGAAAACCATCTAATCACATGGAAGGTTGTATCCGGAAATCGCAATGAGCGATATAAAAAAATTATTCTTCGTTCAGGTAAAGGAATAGCTGGACAGGTTTTTCGTTCCGGTAGACCGATGATTGTCGAGTCTTTTGATAGTAATGCGCAATTAGACATGAAGGATTTTCCGATTATGCTGGCCGAAAATCTAGTGTCAGGAGCAGCGGTTCCCGTGATCATAGATAGGAAGGTCAAGGGGGTGCTGCTTGTCGGTAGTCGAAGCTTCAGATCATCTTATTCTCTGGATATAGATCTAATTAGCAGCTTTGCTGAACAATTGGGATCCATGATGGAGGCACGTAAAGAAAACGATGCTAGTTTTTCTCCGAAAAACTCAGATAATGCTTACGATGCTAGTTTTTCTCCGAAAAACTCAGATAATGCTTACGATGCTAGTTTTTCTCCGAAAAACTCTAAGGAGGATTTAAAATGAATCGCCAGATAGAGCCTCGACGTTCTATGCAAGGTGTCTTTGCTTCCAAATTTGCTATGCATATGTTTACAGTGACGATTATTCTGGTCGCACTCTCTTATGTGGCATCCAGACAATTTACCCATATCGATTTAAACCTATACGGATACATGGTGGGAACCTTCGTATTCCTCGGCGGGTTGTTCTATCGTTTTATCATGTGGGCGGAGAGACCGCCTGCTAAGCTATTCATTCGTAAGGGCTGGAAGCTATTGTTTCGTAGAAAAACGGCCGAGGTCACCGTAAAGGATCTTACCGTTTATCAATTTATATGGAACCGCGCTGTCTTCCGTTGGACGCAACATATGTTAATCGGCTGGGGAGTCATTATTTCTTGTTTCGTTACCTTTCCTCTAGTATTCGGCTGGATGTACTTCACAATGGCAGACAACGGATACTATACCGTCGTTTTTATGAGCATCAATACGATGACTATTCCGGCAGACAGCGTTCTAGCCTATCTATTCTATAATGCTTTGAATATATCCGCATTTATGGTCATTGCAGGAGTGAGTATGGCTTTGTATCGCAGAGTTAAGAGTATGCAAGCTAGAGCAGAGCAAACCTTTGTATACGATTTTATGCCTCTTTACTTATTATTGTTTATTTGTATTACCGGATTGCTACTTACCGCAAGTAATCTATTCCTTGGGGGCTGGATTCATCCTACGCTCTCCATCATCCATCAATTTTCAGTGGTGATCACATTAATTTACTTGCCATTCGGCAAATTAGCACACATCCCTATGAGACCGCTCGGTGTATTCGTGAAGAACTATCGAGATTATTATAGTAAACAATCAATGAAGGCATGCAAGATCTGCTCTGCCGAATTTGTTTCCATAGAGCAATCCAATGACGTTATTGATGTGTTGCAGAAGCATGAACTGGACTTTGAGATGAAGGAAGGCTTTCATTTAGCTGAATTATGTCTTCCCTGCCGTAGAAAATTCCGCATATCCCGTTTTAGCGGAAAGCCTACCCATGAGTCTAAAGTAAAGGAGCTGAATCAGAATGCAAGAGGATAAAGTAAAGGACAAGTTTTATCGAGACATCGCTAATCTGACTCACCCAAATGAAAAATTAATCAAAACCCATTGCAGCTATTGTGGCATGCAATGTGGAATGAATTTACGTGTAGATACAAATAAGAATAAAATTATTGGAGTTGAGCCTCGCTACGACTGGCCTGTTACCTTAGGGAAGATGTGTCCCAAGGGAGTGACTGCCTATCAGCAAACCAATCATGATGATCGCATACAGTTTCCATTAATTCGAGATGATGCATCTAGGAAGGGGACCAAGGAAGGATTTCGTGAAGCATCGTGGGAAGAAGCCTATGATCTCGTTGTTCGTAAATTCAAGCAAATTCAAGGTGATTACGGAAAGGATGCTATGTCGGTTTTTAGCGGAGTATCCATGACGAATGAAAAATGCTACTTAACCGGTAAGTTTGCACGTGTAGCGCTACAAACCCGATATATTGACTATAATGGACGATATTGTATGTCAAGTGCAGCAGGCGGATTTAACCGTTCATTTGGTGTTGATCGTGGATCAACCTTTCCTTGGACCGATTTACATCAAACGGATTGTTTATTTCTGGCAGGCTCCAACACGGCGGAATGTCATCCGACTTCATTGTTTCGAATTTGGGAGGTACAGGAGCGTGGAGGATATATCATCGTTGTTGATCCTAGGGAAACACCGACAGCTAGGCGTGCAGATGTTCATCTTGATCTTAGACCCGGAACAGATTTGGCGTTAGCCAACTGTATGGTTAACCTGCTGATCGAGAATGGTTATGTGGATGAAGCCTTTATTCAAGATCATACCAACGGCTTTGAAGAAACGAAACAACTAGTTAAGCAATTTACCCCAGCATATACAAGTGCAATTACAGGCGTTGATCCAGAGAAGCTGATTCGTGCTGCTGAAATTTATGGGGAAGCGCCTAATGCCATTGTCGCCTTTGCTCGTGGAATTGAGCAGCAAATTAAAGGTGTGGATAATGTATCCGGTTATGTCAATATGGCTTTGGTCACAGGTAAGATTGGGCGACCTAAGTCAGGAGTGGCTACATTCACGGGTCAGGGCAATGGACAAGGTGGAAGAGAGCATGGTCAAAAGTCAGATAATTTACCGGGATATCGCAAAATAACGAATCCTGAGCATGTGGCAGAAGTTTGCCAGGTATGGGGAATCAAGCCTGAGGAAATGCCGAAGGCTGGAGTTTCTGCGCATGAAATGTTCGGCTTAATGAATGAAAAAACCATACGTGGGTTATATTTGCTGTGCTCCAACCCGGCGGTATCTGCACCGAATTCAAATTATGTTAGAGCTGCTCTGAAAAATTTAGATTTCATGGTTTGTGCAGATTTTTATTTGTCTGAATCGGCGGAGTATGCGGATGTTGTCCTTCCTTCTGTAACCTGGTCAGAGGATGAAGGAACTGTAACAAATTTGGAAGGCAGAGTTATCAAGATCAATAAGGCGCAGGAGCCCGTTGGTGAAAGTAAGCCCGACTGGCTCATTCAAGTGGAGTTAGCTGAGCGTATGGGAAGAGGCGAGTACTTCAGACATCTGACTTCGGCAAGACTGATTTCTGATGAGTTTCGATTAGCAACCAAGGGTGGCTTGGCCGATTACTATGGAGCTACTTGGGAGAAGATTGACCAACAAGATGGCGTATTCTGGCCTTGTCCAGATGATGAGCATAAGGGAACTCCTCATATGTTCTTGGACAAAAAATTTAATCATCCCGATGGGAGAGCGAAAATTTGTGCACTACCCTATCGACCACCGGCAGAGGAGCCGTGTAATGAATATCCTCTCCGTCTGACAACAGGTAGGGTTGTCTACCATTACTTATCCGGCAACCAAACTAGACGCATTCCATTCCTTAATGACATGTGTCCTGAGCCGTTTGTAGAGGTGCATCCACTTACAGCGAAGCAATATGATATAAGCCACGATGAGAAAGTGAGACTATATACAAGACGTGGAACCGCCATATATAAAGTGAAGGTTACAGAAGCCATTCGAGAGGATACGGTGTTCGTCCCTTATCACTTCGGACATGAACAATCCATAAACCTACTTACCATTGATGCACTTGATCCCATCTCCAGGATGCCGGAATTCAAAGCATGTGCTGCCCAAATAGAGAAGTGGGAGGTCTCCCATAATGCCTGATAATCACGGGAATAGAAAGCTATATATAGAATTAGATAACTGTATCGGATGTCGTGCATGCTTGGCGGCATGCACTCAGTGCGGCGGACATGAGGAGCGTAACCGAAATTATGTCATTGATGTTAATCCACTCGTTGACCGCCAGACGATGCCGATTATGTGTCTGCATTGCGTTAATCCGCCGTGTGCGCGCAGCTGTCCTGTGCAGGCGATTCAAATTCATGAGACAGGTGCAGTGTTATCTGCCATGGTAGAAAAATGCTTGGGCTGTCAGAATTGTACGATTGCTTGCCCATATGGAATACCTAAGTTTGATGTGGAGCAAAGCCTAATGTACAAATGTGATCTGTGTATTGATCGAACGAAGGTGAATATTCCCCCCATGTGTGCAAGTGTATGCCCTTCCAATACATTGCAGTGGCTAACAGAAGAAGAAATTGACCGAAAAATGGAAAGGCATACATTGGATAATGGTACGTGGGTATCTAGTAACCCTGATCCCTACTTAGAGAATGAAACCAATGTGAAAATTAGCCTGCCTGGTATTCTGCAGAACAAAATAAAGCTCTACTAAGGAGTGACTCAGATGAGCAAGAAGGATAATGATTCAATTCCATTTGATGAGAATAATTACACCCATAATATTGATAGAAATAGAGAGCGAAGGTTAGACCGCCGTGGGTTTATGAAGACAATGGTTGGCGCAGCTGGATTGTTTGCAGTGTCAACACTTCCGTGGGGAGGCATTGCAGCGAAGGAGCTTATGGGCTGGGGAAAACGGTCCTATCCGGTTCAAAGGCTGGCAGATGTAAGTTCGCTTCATGTGGGAGACTCGCTTGAGTTTCATTATCCCAATGAGCATGTCTCTGCGTTGCTTGTCAAGACAGGAGAGAATGAGTACCATGCGTATCAGAATGCGTGTACACATTTATTATGCCCGGTGTTCTACAGCCCTGAGAAGGAAAAGCTCGTATGCCCTTGTCATAAGGGCTATTTCGACGTGAAGACGGGAGCGCCCACCGCTGGTCCGCCGAGAAGACCTTTGCCTGAAATTTCTTTAGAGATTTCAGGCGGTGCGATTTATGCCACGGGGGTGCTGCGTTATGAAACGTAGCTGGAGGGGCGTTATTCTACTGTCCATCGTATTATTCTTGAATATACTATTCACTCAGAAGGCTGTGCATCAATTCTTCTATGAGAATTACGCAGCTACGATTACTTATGCTACCCTCAATGTACTGCTCTTCCCTATCGCATGGATCATTTACAAGCGTGAGAAAGAGGTGGAATGATGATGGAAAATAGCCTTCATTTAGAAATGTGTTTTATTAGTAAAAGCAATGAATTATTGATCAGACAAGTAGAGAAGGAGTTACATTCATGGTTCGCTTTACCGTCCAAGTGGTTTATCCATAGTAAGAAAGAACAGGAATTGCTTGTTGTTACTGCAGAAGTGCACGCTAAAGGTGAATGGGTATCGGAGGATGCCCTGTTGCAATATATAGAGGACAACCTCCATGTAGAGCTGATTGAACGATTATATGGGTATCAAGTGAAGATGGAGACGAATCAGAAGGGGGGCTGCTGTAGCTGTGGGAAAACTGGATAACGAAATAACAAGGCTGAAGCGTTATATAAATTGTTCAGTAAAATTAAGTATTAGGGGTGATCTTGACGAAGAACAAGCACCACTCTTTCATAAGCAGCTTTATCAGGTTGTTAAGTGTTCGGATGGCAAGCATTTGAAATTTTATTTGGATGAGCATACTTTTGTGGCAGTTCCCTTGCTTTGTGTTACATCCTGGGACGGTGAGCAATTGACAGCTCTGGATGAAGAGAATCAATTACAATATCAGTTTCAATTTGTGTTGTAGTAACAGGCAATTTAAATTTATATGTTTGTGAGGTGGATTTATGATTACGATACTTATCGTGGATGATCATGCTGTAGTTCGATCGGGATTGTCTATGCTGCTAAATGCGAGGCCTGAATTTAATGTTGTCGGAGAGGCTGCTGAGGGTGGGGAAGCTATACTAAAGGCTGTAGAGTTAAAGCCTAATGTCATTCTTATGGACTTAAGTATGCCTCATGGTAAGGATGGTCTATCTGCTACAGCAGAAATTAAAAAAAGGCTGCCTGAGGTAGCTGTTCTTATATTAACGATGCATGATGATGAGGAATATTTGTTTCAGGCCATCCATAATGGTGGATCAGGCTATATTCTAAAAAGCGCCCCGCATGACGAATTAATATCGGCTATTGAATGTGTCGCCAGCGGGAATGCTTACTTACACCCGTCTGCAACAAAACGACTGATGGGGGAATATCTCGATCAGTTTAATAAAGGTGAGAATGTCGATGCTTATCAAGCTTTGTCCGATCGAGAAAAAGAAATACTCTCGTGGGTTGCAAGAGGGTATTCTAATAAAGACATAGGTGATAATTTGATGATTAGTGTGAAGACGGTAGAAGCTCATAAAGGAAAAGTAATGGAAAAATTAAATTTAAAAACCCGCCCGGAACTGGTGAAATATGCGGTTAAGAAAGGGCTATTATATTATGAATAAGAAGGATTATTACCAAGAAGAATTCGAATTATCAGGATCCAATTTGAATGATCAATTGGTTGATTTGAAGTTTGCATTAGATGAGTCTTCTATTGTTGCAGTGACAGACGCCAAAGGGGAAATCAAATATGTGAATGACAAGTTCTGTGAGATATCCAAGTATAGCAAGAATGAGCTGGTTGGATATGACCATCGGATTATCAACTCGGGGTATCATTCCAAAGAGTTTTTTAAGCATTTATGGAACACCATATCTTCAGGCAAGGTCTGGAAAGGTGATATTAAGAATAAAGCCAAGGACGGCTCATTGTATTGGGTTAATACAACCATTGTACCTTTTCTGGACGAAGAGAAAATTCCTTATCAATATCTGGCTATACGTACGGAAGTGACTGAATTGAAACGTGTCGAGGAAGAGCTCCAGGTTATGATGACCAAAATGATGAGAATACAAGAGGAAGAACGAAAAAAGATCTCTCGTGATTTGCATGATGGAGTAGGTCAGAGCTTATATTCTTTACTCATTCAAATGGATCGACTCATACAGAATTTTGACCCGACTGATCTTATTGCTCTACGCGAGGATGTGTCAACTGTTATTCAGGAGGTTCGTAACATCTCGTCCGAATTACGTCCGTCCGTGTTAGATGATCTTGGATTGGTACCTGCCATTCGTTCCTATATCCAGACATATACGCAACATTGTGGAATAGAGGTGCATCTTGACTGTACGCTGCGTAAACGTCTGGATATATTAATCGAGACTACCATTTATCGAATAATTCAAGAGGCGCTGACGAATACGAGTAAGTATGCGGATGTATCAGACGCATACATATCTATGAAGGAAAAGGAAGATTACTTATACATTGATATTTATGATAAGGGTATAGGATTTTCTGCGGATAATAGGGGGAATGGTGTAGGGCTATTTAGTATGGAAGAGAGGGCAAGAGCTGTTGGAGGATCCTTGGAAATCGAATCCTCCCCAGGAAAGGGTACGAGAATTAGTTTAATGTTACCTTTGTAGCCTAGAAATCATAGTTTGGATAAATGTACGGTGACTCCGGTGCAGCTATGGAATCAATTTTCTCTGGTCTGAACACCATGATCTCATTGCCATCGTAGATGGTTGTATCAATTGTACCGCGGACCTTAATCCAGGTGTCATTCATATATTTGGCCGCATTGGCATCCTCAACAAGTACACCATAAGGGAGGGCATCTGCTGAACAGCAGTCCATTGCGAATCGACCAACCACGAATTGCTCTTGATTCATATTCGGTTCCCGATACACGAATCCACTAATTTCTACAGTTTTCCCAGCAAAGCTTTCAAGAAACAGGTCAATGGCTGTGAGAATTTCCATGAAGAGCTCATCCTTCACAACGATGACATCGTCTTGGTAGATGGTCTTGGAGAGTCGGGCGAAATCTTCATTATATTCATCGGTAACGAATAGAGCATCTAATTGTGCCTCAGTTAAGGTTGATGCATCTCCAAGCGGTTGATTAAGAACTTCCGGCGCCACTGTAGCTTGTTCCTTGGGTGTGGTATCTTCAGGCTGAACCTGTGTGGTTCTACTTGTAGAAGAGGCACTGAGAATCATCCCTTTCTTCGAAGCTAGAGCAGTACCCATTGTGGCATTCGGCATCAGAAAACCTAGTAGAAGTGGGAACACGAATAAGCCATAGATCATAATATGCTTCCAGATAGAACCGGTTGGTGCATGCTCACAGTCACAATCTGCAGTCGATTGATTGCGCAGATAATGATAGGCAGAATACAATTGGTACATCCCAATAATATAAAAACCGATTGCTGAGAGCTTAACCAAGATTTGCATGGTCGGAGCAATATATAGAATAATATTGCCGCTCTTGATTAAGAAAGTGATCAATATGGAGAAGCTTAGTACGATAGCGGCTCTGATCAAATAATGAAAGCCTTGAGAGCGATTGGATGAATGCATATAATACCAACGCCTTTCTATTATAAGAATAAGATGCGTTCAAGAATCAGCGACGCTGTAAGAACGGTTGTAAGGATGAGTAAGGATAATAGGATAACAAATCTAGTTTTGAAGATAGCTAGAAGCATTAGAGTTGCCTTGAAGTCGAGCATAGGACCGAATACAAGAAAGGATAGTATAGAGCCTGCTGAGAATGTAGAGATGAAGGATGAGGCCACAAAAGCGTCAGAAGTCGAGCATAGTGAAATGATATATGCGAAAGCCATCATGAAGAAGTGAGAGCTTAATTCACCCGCTGCACCTACAGACACAAGCCAGTCTCTGGATAGTATTGTTTGTACTAATGCTGCTAGAAATGCTCCGAATACAAGGTACTTGCCCATCTCAAAAAATTCATCGGATGAATGCTTAAGTACGGTATTCCATTTGCTGCCATGGTGATGATGCTCTTCATGATTATGAGCATGTTCATGCTGACCTTGGCGTAGTGGATTGCTACGAACGAATGCATAAACGATCAAACCAATAATTAATGCGCAGACAAAGGCAAGTCCCATACGTGAATAGGTGATTTCTGGTCGAGAGCGAAATGCCATGAAGGTTGAAGCAAATACGATAGGATTTAGAATGGGCCCAGCCACAATGAATACTACGGCAATATATAACGGCATTCCTTTGCGAATAAGTCTTCGCATTACTGGAATCATACCACATTCACAGATGGGGAAGATGATTCCAATTATACATGCATATAAGACACCTAGTATAGGGTTCCGAGGAACAAAACGTTGGATTACACGCTCAGGCACGAAGGTTTGCAGCAATGCGGATATAATCACACCAATTAGAATGAAAGGAAAGGCCTCGAGAATGATACTAATGAACATGATTTTGAAGCTTTGCATATTCGCACCAACGAGAATGTTAAGGTCCGGCATATTGCGATTCGTCACAATGAGATATACATAGACAAGGCAGATGAGTGTAACAATATGTAAGCCCCAACGGCTAATAATGGATGGCATGATAAAGCTCCCCTCAGTATTCATTCCTTCAAACTCTATCGTATGTGATATTCAGCTCGAATAGGACAGCTTTTATAATTATATTGGTAATATCAGAAAATTGTCAAAGCCGAAATCTACCATAGAACGTATACTTTTATCTTGAAAAAACCTTTACCCGAGAGCAGGTAAAGGTTATAAAGGTTATCTTGGTTTTGTATCATGTTACAGAATAGAGATATTAATCTGGCGTTCTTGCTCAAGGGAACGTTTTTTTTCTACGACAGCAAGATTGACTAGCAGGAATTTCCAGTCCTATGTCGAAGGTATAAAGGTCAGTATTTTTTGAAGGAGTTGACCCTTATGCTTGAGAAAAATAGATTAGGTGTTGC
>Ga0073929_1001272_pt1 | contig 24215 bp, 23 predicted proteins | sample DewCreD2012metaG_3_FD_76966 | JGI IMG/M metagenome (GOLD analysis project Ga0073929, IMG submission 76966) | Hot spring sediment bacterial and archeal communities from British Columbia, Canada, to study Microbial Dark Matter (Phase II) - Dewar... ... | reverse complement strand
TCCTCCAGGACTGCCAGATCGTCGTAGATGCCGATGTTGGCATTCGCGGCCGGAGTACGCATCAGGCGACGGACGAGCTCGAGTTGAGAGCGCACCTGCGCCTGCTCACCGCCCTGCCGCTCGGCTGTCTGCATCACGCTATCCACCAGCCGGATCGTCTCCGGGCGAGCGTGGTTCTCGATCAGTCGCTGGCGCACTCGCTGCAACGCCTCGATCAAATACATCGCTCATCCTTTCGCCGCTCCAGAGGAGCGTCATACGCCCGTGGAGTATCCAGCACCCGAACGTCGGGTGCAAGGGTACTGGCTGAGCATTACAGTCAATTGTAGTACTTGTGCAGTCGAAAGTCCTGCTCCTAATGGTCAGGTAGAGCGCGTCACCCCTTCTGTCGGTCACAACCCGCCGTTGCCGCCGGATATCCGCCGTGCTTTACTTCTCTGACGCTGTCGCCGTGCCGGCGCAGGTTTCCGTGGCAGGCAGATGTCGACCGGCGTTTCGCCTGAGATGACGTTCGCTGTCGCGCCGGCGCACGGCGAGGCGAGCCTCCGAGCGATACGCGGGGCGGCGTCACGGGAGGATCGAGCGTTGGAACGCTTCCGCGACGAGCGCGAGTTGCAAGAACGCTTCCTGGGCTGCCTGCTCGGCATGGCGATCGGGGACGCGCTCGGTATGCCGGTCGAAGGCTGGGCGACGGAGCGCATCCGCGAGCAGTACGGCTGGATCGATCGCTACCTGCCGCGTCTCGGCCCCGATGGCCAGGTGGAGACGCCGGCCGGGGAGTTCACCGACGACACCGAGCTAGCGCTCTGCCTCGTCGAGAGCCTGATCGGTGCCCACGGCTTCGTCGATCCCGAGGCGGCCGGCTATCGCTTCCTGCGCGTCCTCCAGAGCGACAGCGGGCACTTCCTCGATCCGACCAGCCGCCGCGCCCTCGAGCGGGCCGCTGAGTCCGACGACTTCCAGCAGGGGATCGGCGGCGAGGAGCGGCCGAACTGCTCGGCGGCCTCACGGGTCGCCCCTATCGGGCTAGTGCACGCGCTCGGCCGCTTCAACCCGGAGGTCTTCACCCGCGACGTCCTGCGCGCCTGCCTGATCACGCACAGCGACCCAGCCGCGATCAACGGGGCGCTGGCCGTTGCCTACGCGGTGCGCCTGCTGGTGGCGGCCGAAGTCCCGCCGGAGATGCTGATCGAGGACGTGCTGCACTTCATCGACGAGGACGCGGTCGCCCGTCGCCTGCGGCTGGCCGCCTCGCTGGCCGCGCACGGCGGACAGCGGGATCACGACCTCGCCAACCTCCGAGAGATCGGCACGTCGTCGTACGTCGCCGAAGCCGTGGCCGCCGCCTTCTACTGCTTCGCAGCACACCCGGACGACTTCGCCGCCGCGGTGCTCACCGCGGTCAACGCCGGCGGGGATACCGACTCGATCGCCGCGATGACCGGCGCGCTGGCGGGCGCCTACCTGGGTGCCCAGGCGATCCCGGCCGAACTGGTCGATGGCCTGGAGGGACGGATGTACCTGCTGGTCGCCGCGCCGGGGCTCTTCCAGACGGCCCAGCGCCGGGCCGGGCTCTACCTCCGGCTGCGGAGGCGCTGATGGAGCCAGCGATCGCGGTTCGGGGAGTCGTCTTCGACCTCGATGGCCTGCTGGTCGATAGCGAGCCGCTTCAGATCGCCGCGTGGCAGGCGTTCCTGGCCGGCCACGGCAAGCGGCTCGACGAGGGGCTGCTGAACGAGCTGTTCGGGCTGCGGCTGCGCGACTCGGCCCGGCTGGTGATCGAGCGGTTGGGCCTGTCGCTCACGCTGGAGCAGGTGCTTGCGGAGCGCGACGCGATCTTTCTCGACTCGCTCGCCGGTCAGCTACGAGCGATGCCGGGCGCGCGGGAACTGGTCACGGAGCTGGCCGAGCGCGGGGTGCCGCTCGGGCTGGCCACCTCCGGCCACCGGCACTACGTTGAGCGGGCGCTCGTCGAGATCGGGCTGGCCAGCGCGTTCTCCGTCGTGGTCACGGCCGAGGATGTCGAACGAGGCAAGCCGGCGCCGGACTGCTACCGGCTAGCGGTAGACCGGTTGGGCTTGCCGCCGGAAGCCTGCCTGGCGCTCGAAGACGCTCCGCTCGGCGTACGGGCAGCCCGAGCGGCCGGTCTGCGCTGCCTTGCCATCCCCAACGAGCACACGCGGTCACTACCCGGGCTGGAGGAAGCAGACGCGATCCTCCCCTCGCTGTGCGAGGTGTTGCCCTGGCTGGAGGCACAGGGCTGGATGGGGGACACCAGGCCCGAATGATCGATCGCGGTCGCTGCAGAGGCGAGTTGCGATTCGCCTCTGCTTTCGAGACGTCCCATCGGGAAGGTTTCGCGACTCGGGCGGGTTGCAGAATCACGGGGAGACGACCGCGGAAGCCAGGAGCGGGGACGAGGGAGAGCGGAGTACAGGGCGCGAGTGAGCCGATCAGGAGAGGGGAGGGAGCACGCGTGTACGACCTGCTGATCCGGGGTGGTGAGGTGCTCGACGGCAGCGGCCGTGCCGGATTCCAGGCCGATGTGGCGATCGAGCGGGATCGGATCGTGGCCATCGGGCAGCTCGGCGACGCCCCGGCCCGCCGGGTGATCCAGGCGCGCGGCAGGGTCGTCGCGCCGGGGTTCATCGACATCCACACCCACTCCGAGCTGCCGCTGCTCGTCGATGGCCGCGCCATGAGCAAGGTGATGCAGGGCGTCACGCTGGAGGTCGTGGGCAACTGCGGCACCTCGCCGGCGCCGTGGACGGCCGCGGTAGAGCAGAGACTGCGCAGGCTGGCGCCGCCCGACGACGAGCTGCAGCGCTGGCGCTGGCAGTTGACCGGCGACGTGATGGCGAAGCTGGAGGAACGCGGCGTCGCGCTGAACGTCGCGTTCCTAGTCGGGCATGGCACGCTGCGCGCGGCGGTGATGGGGTCGGAACAGCGGCCGCCGACCGGGGGCGAGCTGCGGGCGATGCAGGAGCTGCTGCGGCGGGAGCTGGAGCAGGGGGCGCTCGGGCTCTCGACCGGGCTCATCTACGCGCCGAGCATGTACGCCGACACCGACGAGATCGTGGCCCTGGCGCAGGTACTGCGCGAGTACGGGCGGCTGTATACCAGCCACGTCCGCGGCGAGGGCGACACCGTGGCTCAAGCGGTCGCCGAGGCGATCGAGGTCGGCCGGAGAGCCGGGGTGCCGGTGCAGGTTTCCCATCTGAAGGCGACCGGGCGCAACAACTGGGGACGCGGGCCGGAACTGCTCTCGCTGATCGAGCGCGCCCGCGCCGACGGCGTGGACGTGATGGCCGACCAGTATCCCTATGTCGCCAGCAGCACCACGCTGACCGCAGTGCTGCCACCCTGGGCGCTCAGCGGCGGCACCGGGGCGATGCTCGGGCGGCTCGCCGATGCCGAGCAGCGAGCGCTGATCCGGCGCCAGATCACCGAGGGCGCACCCGACTGGCCGAACCCGCTGATGCGTGGCTGCACCTTCGAGGATATCGTCGTCGCCTCCTTCGCTCCCAACCCGAGCTGGGAAGGGAGGTCGATCGCGGCGATCGCCGAGGAGCAGGGCGTCGAGCCGGAGGAAGCGGTGCTGCGGCTCCTCGGGGAGGCCAACGGTGACGTCGCGATCATCCGCTTTGCGATGAGCGAGGACGATGTGCGCGAGATCATGCGCCACCCGCTGGTGATGGTCGGCTCGGATGGCTCCTCGCTCGCAGCCGACGGGCCCCTGGCGCGCGGCAAGCCGCACCCGCGCTCCTACGGCACCTACCCGCGCGTGCTGGGCCACTACGTGCGCGAGGAGCGCGTGCTGAGTTTGCCCGAGGCCATCCGCAAGATGACCGGGCTCCCGGCCCACCGGCTGGGACTCAAAGATCGCGGCCGGATCGTGGCCGGGTTCAAGGCCGATGTCGTCGTCTTCGACCCGGCCACCGTGGCCGAGACGGCGACCTGGGCCGAGCCACACCGGTATCCGGCCGGGATCGAGTGGGTCATCGTCAACGGCGTGCCGGTGGTAGCCGAGGGACACCACACTGGCGCCCGGCCTGGCCGGGTACTGCGCTGGGGCGCGAGCGGCTGCCCGGAGTAGCGCGCTCGCGCGGAGGCATGCCACTCTCCACCCAGTGCCGGGTCTCGCCGTTCGGTCACCGGAGCGCGGCGAGGGGCAGAAGCGGGAGAGCTCGGTCAGGAGGAAACCCGCCACGCCCCCATCCCTGTCCACGTCGCGAACGACTCGGATCGGGATCCGGGCAACGGGCACGCGGCGCTCGCCCGGACATGAGAGCGCGACGATCCCGGGCGCTACGCCGTCTTGATCTCAGTCCAGAGCCGGTCGAACTTCAGCGTATCCTCGCCGACGTCCTCGATCCACTGGAGGCGCTGCCACACCTCGTCCGGCGGATAGACGCCGGGATGGTTGAGCATCGCCTCGTCGATGAGCCCCTGCTCGCGCGCCGTCTTGTTCGGGCAGCCGTACCAGATGAAGTTGGCGTTGCGGGCAGCGATGTCGGGCCGGTTCATGAAGTCGATAAACGCCATCGCCGTGTACTTGTGCGGCGCGCTCGCCGGCACGCAGAGGTTGTCCTGCCAGACCGTGCAGCCTTCCTTCGGGATCACGTAGCGCAGGCCCTCGCGCTCCTGCTCGGCCAGCAGCGCGTCACCGGTCCAGATGTGCGAGATCACCGCCTCGCCGGCTACGAGCAGGTCGTCGTTGTTCTGGCTGCTGTAGGCCAGGACGTGCGGCTTCTGGGCCAAGAGCAGCTCCTTGACCTTAGCCAGTGCCTCGTCGCTGGTCTCGTTGATCGAGTAGCCGAGATACATCAGGGCTGCGCCGATCACCTCGCGCTGGTCGTCGAGCATGACGATCTTGCCCTGCGCCTCCGCGCCCGGCTCGAAGACCTCCTTCCAGCTCTCCAGATCCTCGCCCAGGATCGCGGTATCGTAGCTATAGCCGGAGGTGCCCCACATGTAGGGGATGCTGTACGTGTTCTCCGGGTCGTAGTACGCCTTCAGGTTGTTGGGATCGATGTGCTCGATGGTCTTGATCACGTTGTAGTCGAGCGGTTCCAGCATGCCGAGGTTGATCATGATGCTCACCATGTAGTCCGAGGGCACGATCACGTCGTAGCCGGTGGCGCCACCCTGCAACTTGGCGAGCAGGTCCTCGTTGCTGGCGTAGGTGTCCTGAGTGACCTTGACGCCGTAGGTCTGCTCGAACTCGGCGATCACCTCGGGATCGTGGTACTCCGACCAGTTATAGAAGTTGAGCTCGCCCTCAAGCTTGCTGCGGTCGATATAGTCGGGGATGCCACCCGCGGCTGGCGTCTCGCCGGCAGCCGGTGTTTCGCCAGTGGCGGGCGTCGTCCCGCCTGGCGCGGTCGTCGGCGTCTCTGCCTCACCACCGCAGGCAGCGAGCAGCGCAGCGATCGCCGGCAGGCTGAACCCCATCAGGGCGAGCCGGCGGATGAGCTCGCGGCGCGAGAGCCGGCCCTGCTGCCACGTCCTGATCAGCCGCTGAACGCGGATGTCCTGTCTCACGGCGTCCTCCTCACGGATCGAGCATTACCTCTCGGTGTATCGATCGTCCGGCTCGCAGTTCCCCGGCCTGGTTCTCCAGTCGTCACCTCCACTCTATCGCCGGCGTTGCAGGAGCACCGACCCGAGCACGAGCGCGATGGAGGCGAGCAGCAGCACCGCCGAGAGCGCGTTGACTTCGGGGGTGATCCCGCGCCGGATGCGGCCGTAGATCTCGAGCGGCAGCGTCGTCGCCCCGATCCCCGCATTGAAGAAGGTAATCACGAAGTCGTCGATCGAGAGCGTGAAGGCCAGCAGCGCGCCGGCCAGGATACCGGGCATTAGCAGCGGTAGCGTCACATAGCGGAACGTCTGCCACTCGTTGGCGCCGAGATCCTGGGCAGCCTGCTCGAGCGTGCGGTCGAAGTCGGCCAGGCGGGCGCGAACGACTACCGCGACGAAGGGGAAGGAGAAGGCGATGTGCGCGATCGTGATCGTTCCCAGTCCGAACTTGAGCGTGAGGCCGAGCCAGCGGTCGAGCAGGGTGAACGTGGTGTTGAAGAAGACCAGGAGCGAGATCGCCATCACGATCTCGGGCACGATGATCGGCAGGTACATCGCGCCCTCGAAGGCGGTCTTGGCCCGGAAGCGGAAGCGATCGAGCGCCAGGGCGGTCAGCGTGCCGATGACGGTCGAGACGGCCGTCGAGACGAGCGCGATGATCAGGCTGTTCTTGGCCGCGGCGATGACTCGCTCGTCGCGCATCATCTGCCCGTACCACTCGATCGTGAAGCCGACCCAGACGGCCTGCTGGCGCGAGGCGTTGAAGCTGAAGATGACCAGGATCAGGATCGGCGCATACAGGAAGAGGAAGGTGAGCACCACGTTGCTGTTCAGCACCAGCCAGCCCGGCTTCAGCCGCCGGCGTCGCCGGGGCGCGAGCGGCGCAGTCCGCGGGGCTGTCGTCGCCGTGGTGCTCATACTCGCCGCTCCCCGCCGACCCGGAAGTAGGCCATCGTCGAGATCAGCACGATGGCCATCAACACGAAGGACACTGCCGAGCCGAACGGCCAGTGCCGAACCGTCAGGAACTGCTGCTGGATCAGGTTGCCGATCATGACCACCTTGCCGCCACCCAGGAGATCCGGCGTGACGAACGCGCCGACCGATGGGATGAAGACGAGGATAGAACCCGCCACCACGCCCGGCATGGTCAGCGGCAGCATCACCCGGGTAAAGACCTGCCAGGTGTTGGCCCCCAGATCCTGCGCCGCCTCTACCAGGGTGAAGTCGAACTTCTCGATGGAGGCATACAACGGCAGGATCATGAATGGCAAATAGCCGTAGACCAGCCCCAGTACCACGGCGAAGGTGGTGAAGAGCATGGTGACCGGCTGCTCGATGATGCCGAGCCACCGTAGCGCGCTGTTGATCAACCCCTCGTTGCGCAGCAGCAACATGATGGCATAGGTACGAACCAGGAAGTTCGTCCAGAAGGGCACCATCACCAGAACCAGCAGCGCGTTGCGCCAGCGGCGCGGCACCCGGGCCATCACGAAGGCGAACGGGTAGCCGATGACGAGGCAGATGACGGTCGTGAGCAGCGCAATCCAGACCGAGACGAGGAAGACGCGGATATAGAGCCAGTCGAAGAACCGGGTGTAGTTCTCGAGCGTGAGGCGCCAGATCACCTGGCCGTAGGCGCCGCGGCTGGCGAAGCTGTAGGCCAGCACCACGCCCAGGGGGATGAGAAAGAAGACCAGCAGCCAGAACGCTCCCGGCCCCAGCACCAGCGAGAGCTTGACTCCGGAACGCCGGCGCACCCAGTCGACTAGTCGAGTCGCCAGGTTCGCCGGCGGCGGTGATGGTGTCTCGACTCGCTCAGCTAGCGCCACGCTCAGCTCCTCCTCGCCCGCTTGACCGGATCGACGAGACGATCCCGAATCGGTGTCTTGCTGGCGCTCATGTCTTTAACACCATCGCGGTCTCGGGTAGCCAGCTCAAAAGGACTTCCTCCCCATGACCGATCGTCTCGCTGCTATCGAGCCGGTTCTGGCTGTTCTGCACCCGCACGCGCACGGTACAGCGGTCGGTCAGCCGCACCAGATAGTAGGTGTCGGTCCCGATATAGACGACCTCCTCGACGCGCCCACGGACACACCCATCGGCCCCTTCCGTCCCCAGCGAGCGCAGCCGGATCTTCTCCGGTCGGATAGCGACGGTCACCTGCTCGCCGATGGCGAGACCGTCCTGCGCGCGTGCCGGTACCGGCACGCGGTCGTCGACCACCACCGTCGCCCGCTGCCCGTTCAGCTCGACCACCCGCCCGTCCAGGAAGTTCGACTCGCCGATGAAGTCGGCCACGAACCGGCTGCTCGGCCGCTCGTAGATCTCGAGCGGCGTCCCCACCTGGAGCACGCGGCCGGCGTTCATGACCGCGATCCGATCGGACATGGTCAGCGCCTCTTCCTGGTCGTGGGTGACGTAGATGAAGGTGATACCGACCGTCATCTGGAGGTGCTTGAGCTCGAGCTGCATCTCCTTGCGCAGCTTGAGATCGAGCGCGCCCAAGGGCTCATCGAGGAGCAACACCCGGGGCCGGTTGATCAGGGCCCGGGCGAGAGCGACGCGCTGCTGCTGGCCACCGGAGAGCTGGCGCGGGTAGCGGTCTTCGAAGCCGCCCAGGCGGACGAGCTGGAGCGCCTCCCGTACCCGCCGGGCGATCTCGTCTCGCGGGATCCGCTTCATCCGCAGGCCGAACGCGACGTTCTCGGCGACGGTCATGTGCGGGAAGAGCGCGTAGTTCTGGAAGACCGTATTGACGTTGCGCCGGAAGGGCGGGGTCTCCCCCATCGGCCGGCCTTCGATCGAGATCTCGCCGGAGGTCGGCATCTCGAAGCCAGCGATCATCCGCAGCGTCGTCGTCTTGCCACACCCGGATGGCCCCAGCAGCGAGAAGAACTCTCCCTGCTCGATCTCGAGCGAGACGTTATCGACCGCGACGACGGAGTTATCGAACACCTTGCTGACGTTGCGCAGCTCGACGTCGGCAGTGCGGCTCAAGCTGCCTCCTCCCCACGCATCCCCGACCCGGGGTCATCGCTGGCGACGCTCAGAAGTGCCGATAGCTCAGTACGCTGACCGCTGCGCGATCGGCAGGCGCACTGGAACCTGCGCTATTTTACTCTGTCCGCTCGCCAGTGACCGGGTTCCCCGCCACAAGAGCCCAGGAGCTACGACGCGCGCTCACCCTGGCGTGTGGTGATCAGCGGCCAGCAGGAGCACTGGAGCACGATCTCGCTCGCCGGGTACCAGCGCTCGCGGGCCTGACCCACCAGATAGAGCGAGCCCGTCACCAGAACCTGGTCGTCCGGCTCGGCCTGCTCTAGCGCCCAGTCGACCGCTTCCAGGGGCTCGGGGATGGCGACTGCCGGGCAACCCTGGGCCTGGAAGGTCTCGACCAGCAGCTCCAGCGGCGCGTGCTCGCGCTGCACAGCAGCCGGTGCCGTCACCACCACCTGGTCGGCTGCCGCGCTGAGCTGCTGCGCCATCGCCGTCGCGTCGTGCCCCTCCAGCACCCCATAGACGACGATCCTCCGCCGTGGATGCCTTAGGCATCGCAGGCTCTCGAGCAACGCCCCGACCTTGTCGGGATTGTGCGCGCCATCCAGCACCACCTGCGGCGTCACCTGCACAACCTCGACTCTCCCCGGTATGCGGGCCTGCTCTAGCCCAGCAGCGATGGTCTCCGCGCTCACCTCGCCGCGCGGGAGATGACCGAGCTTCTCCACCGCGGCGATGGCGACGGCGGCGTTCGCGACCTGAAAGCGCCCGGGTAGGCCGATCCGATAGACCCGGCCACGGCGCAGATCGAGCATGCGGCTACCCTGCTCGTCACACTCGAGCTCGGCGTAGTCCTGGCCGGGATACAGGACGTCGAGCGGCGCGGCCTGGAGCTCGGCCTCCTGGCGGATCACGGCGAGCGGGCCGGGATCGGTCACGGTCGTCACCGCCGGCCGGCCATCCTTGATAATCCCAGCCTTGTGCCACGCGATGTCGAGCAGCGTCGGCCCCAGCGTGCGCACATGGTCGAGCCCGACCGAGGTGATCACGGCCACTTCCGGTTGGAGCACGTTGGTGAGATCGAATCGACCGCCCGCTCCCACCTCGACGACGGCCACGTCAACGCGCTCGCGAGCGAAGGCCAGGAACGTGAGCGCCACCCAGAATTCACCGTACGTGAGGCGCTGGCCGCCACGCGCGGTCCAGGAGCCGACCAGCCCATCCAGCTCGGCGACATAGCGGGCAAAACGGTCCGCTGGCAGGAGCCGGCCGCTGATCTGGAGTTTCTCGGTCTCCACCTGGAGATAGGGCGAGAGGTGCAGCCCGGTACGGTAGCCAGCCTGGGTCAGGATGCTGGCGATGAAGGTCGCCGTCGAGCCCTTTCCTGAAGTGCCGGTGACGTGAACGGAGGGATAGGCATCCTGCGGCCGGCCGATGAAGTCCAGGAATCCGGCCAGCCGCTCGAGGCGAGCTTTGGCCCGCGCGCGAATCTCCTCCGTCGTTGCTCCCGGTGGTGGCGAGGGTGGGCCCTGGATAAGGCCGAGAAGGTACTCCGCGGCCCAGCGATACTGCGCGAGCGCCTGCTCGACGGACTCGGTCATGGCTCTCTTCGCCCCTTACGTCAGCCGTCCCGCGGCGAGACAGGGTGATTCTAGCAGTGACCGGTCGTCCAGGTAGGGATACTGCGACACTCCGGGTGCGCCGGAGGGGCTCTCCCGCCCGGGCTTCGTTCGCGCTATGGTATCCCAGCAAGCACCAGCCGGTCGCTCTGCGTGCCCGGCGGGCGCAGCGCTGAGGGACGGAGCCGGCGGATGGCCGGAGCATCGAGCACAGAGATAGCCAGCAAGCCTGCCCTTCGGATCTGGCGCGCGTTCGCCGTAGCCGGGCTCGCGCTGGCGATCCTGGCTGGCTTCGCCTCGGGCACGCTCGCCGTACTCGTCCGTCTAGCGGGCGGCCCGTCACTCTGGACAGCAGCGCTGGCCCAGGCCCACGGGCACGTGCAGATCTATGGCTTCGCCGGGCTGATGACGCTCGGTGTGGCCCAGCACTTCGTCCCCCGGCTGCGCGGGGTGAGCCCGCCCGATGCGAGGCTCTGCTGGCTCGGGCTGTCGCTGTTGGGCGCTGGGCTGGGGCTTCGCATCCTCAGCCAGCCACTGCTGGCCGGCGGGATCACCATCCAGGCTGCCGCGACCGCTCTAGTCATCTCCGGGACGCTGGAGCTCGTCGGCGGCAGCCTGCTGGTCTGGGCACTCGCCGCTACCCTGCGCCGGCCCGGCGTCACCCACAAGCGGCCACTCCGCACGTTCACGACGGCCCTGGTGACCGGCCTTGCGGCGTACGAAGCGGCACTGGCAATCAACCTGCTCGGCACCTGGCACGCTGCGGCTAGCACCGAGCGCCCCGGGATCGTGCCGGCGCCGGCCAGCACCGCGCTGGCGGCGCTGGGCTTCTACGGTTTCCTGCTTCCGATCGCCTTCGCTATGGGCAGCCGTACGTTCCCGCTCTTCTTCCGCACGCAGGCGTCGCGACCCATCCTCCTCGCCAGCGCCCTCGGCGCGCTCGCCCTCGGCACTGTCCTCCGCGCACCTGGCGTGCTGGTCAGCACGGGCCCGCTCCGTGCCGGCGGAGAGGCGCTCCTCGGCTGCGGCCTGCTGGCTGGTATCGCTGCGCTGCAAGTCTTCGCCCCACGCCGCCCGTTACCGCGAGACCAGAGGAGCGCCTGGCTCGACCCGCTGAGCCTCCTGGCCACCTCGGCGCATGGCTGGCTGGCGCTCGCGGCGCTCGCGCTGCTGGGCCGGCTGGCGTTGCCTCGCGCCAGCCTCGTCCCGCGCACGCTCGACCTCGAATGGCACCTGCTAGGTGCCGGCTACGTCACGCTGCTGATCCTGGCCGTCGGGTCGCACCTCCTGCCTGGGTTCAGCGGCCAGCGGCTGCGCTGGCCCCGCGCGAGCTGGGCGCTGCTGGGGCTCGGTAACGTTGCCGTCGCTGGCCGGCTGGCCTGGTCGCTCGCCCCGGCTGCCCCGCTGGCCGGGTGGCTCGGGGCCATCGCCGGGCCTGCGGCGATGGCAGCGCTGCTGCTCTTCGCCCTGAACACCAGGGTAGTGGGCATGTCGGGGCCAATCCGAACGGCCTTGGCCGGGAGGTCGCCGCGATCGGCACACCGGTGAGGAGAGCGCAGTCACCGGCTGGCCCCGGGGAGATCCACGCGAGGGAGTGCGCCCGGCGACTGGCGATGTTATGATAGCGGTAGGTTGAGAAAGCCGAGCGCGCGCCGCTTGCGGGCCGGTAAGAGAAGAAGAGGCGAGTATGACTGGGATAAATCGCGAGCAGGTCATCGACGCTCTGCGCCCGGTGAAGGATCCGGAGATCGGCCGCAGCCTGGTCGATCTAGGGATGATCAAGGACGTGCAGATCGAAGACGGTACCGTCCACGTCCAGGTCGAGTTGACGACGCCAGCCTGCCCGCTGCGGGCCAGGATCCAGACCGATGTCGAGCAGGCCGTCAAGTCGGTACCGGGGGTACGCGAGGTCAGGATCGCCTTCAGTTCCCGAGTGCGAGCTGCCGGCACCGGGATGACCAGCCGCACGCCGCTCCCTGGCGTCAAGAACACGATCGCCGTCGCGAGCGGCAAGGGCGGCGTAGGCAAGTCGACGGTCGCAGTCAACCTGGCGGTGGCGCTGGCGCAGGACGGAGCGGCCGTCGGGCTGCTCGACGCCGACGTCTACGGCCCCAGCATCCCGACGATGATGGGCAACCGCGGGCGGCCGTACCTCCAGAACGACAAGATCGTGCCGCTCGAGTCCTACGGTGTGCGCATCATGTCGGTCGGGTTCATCCTCGACCCCGAGCGGGCGCTGATCTGGCGCGGCCCGCTGGTCTCGCAGCTCATCACGCAGTTCCTGAACGACGTGGACTGGGGAGAGTTGGACTACTTGGTCATCGACCTGCCGCCGGGTACCGGAGACGTCCAGCTCACGCTGGTGCAGCGCATCCCGCTCTCCGGTGCCATCATCGTGACGACGCCGCAGGACGTAGCGCTGGCCGACGCGGTGAAGGGACTGCAGATGTTCCGCGAGGTCAAGACGCCCGTCCTCGGGATCGTCGAGAACATGAGCTATTTCATCTGCCCGCACTGCGGTGGCCGCTCGGAGATCTTCGGCTTCGGCGGGGGCCAGCGCACAGCCGAGCGCTACGACGTACCGTTGCTGGGCCAGATTCCGATCGACCCCGCGGTGCGCGAGGGTGGTGACGCTGGTGCGCCGATCGTGGTCAGCGCGCCGGAGTCGCCGACCGCGGAGGCGTTCCGCGAGGCAGCGCGCCGGGCAGCCGGCCGGCTCTCGGTCGAGGCCGTACGCAAGCCGCGCAAGCCGACGATCATGCTCAAGCCGGGGGCGTAGGCACGCCGGCGAGCAAGAGCGAGCACGACGGGGCGGGTCGGCCTACCTGCCCCGCACTCTGCCTGGCTCCGGCAAGGCAACACTCTCGCTCCTCGCGGTACGCCGCAAAACCCTGCGATACTCGGCTGGATGGGCCGAGCGATGCCTGCCTGGCGGCGTCGAGCTCGCTATCCTGGAGTTCGACCGCTGGGATGCGCTGCCCGAGCTCGACCTCCTCTGGCAACTCCCCGGGCAAGAGCCGCTACCGCTGGACGGCTGCTGAAGCGCGAGCAGCGCGAGCTACGCCAGCAGGCTCGGCACACGGCCAGCCCAGCCTGACCTCTGTTCCCCTATCTCAACGCACGGTGGGCGAGCGCGGTACATAGCGGTCGGAGCAGCGGGCTTTACCCTTTAGGCCAATGGCTCGTCGAGGGATGCCTCGTGACGTGGCGCTGTTACCCGTCGCACCTGATGCCTCACAGGCTCGTACACGCTCATCTTCCCCGCAACGCTGGTAATTGATTCGATCCCAGTCGAACGCTCCTATACTGCTGGCGAGTCTAGCGGTCACGTCGAGGGAGCGCAGTGTGGGGACGGAGTCCAGCCAGGGCAGAACGGAGACACCGCGAGAGCGCATCGAGCGTCTCGTGGCTGAAGGACGGAAGGCCCGTGCCGATCTCGAGCGAGCGCTGCTGTTCTGGCGGCAGCGTTTGCAGGCGGGCATCCTGCTGCCAACCGGCGAGATGGTCCGGATCACCCTCGACGACCTCTACCACCTGTTGGTCGACGATCGAATCCTCCGGAAGCCGGAGCGGATCGAGCTGATACTGCTCAGCATCTTTGAGATACGACAGGCCAGGCAAAGCCGTCGGCGCGTGCTCAGCGCCTGGCAAGAGGGTGAGCGCCACCTCTTCGGGTTTGCTATCCTGGACTCGGATAGCCGGGTGCGGACGATGCACGTCATCGACGAGCGCGATCTCCGCAAGTACGCGAAGGAACCGGTGCTGTGGTCGCGGTCAGAGCTACCGTCGTCTGGGATGGGCCAGAAGCAGACATCATCCGAGTGTTCGTAGAGCCTGCGCTTCCCTCCGGCGCAGTGGTGCATGACGAAGATCTGATCCTCTACCGCGCGCTCGACCAGAACGAGGAGCCGACCGGACCGATCACCGGGATCGAAGTCATTGGCTTCCTCGAGTTCGACCGCTGGGAGGACCTGCCCCAGCTCGACCTCCTCTGGCAACTCCCCGGGCAAGAGCCGCTACCGCTGGACGAGCTGCTGAAGCGCTTGCAGCGCGAGCTACGCCAGCAGGCTAAGCAGATTGTGAGCCCGGCCTAACACTCCTGTATCCATCTTCAACGCGCGGTGGGCTGGCGCTTCCCATGCGGCTCCTCACGGCCGGCTTTTCAGGGGACAACGCCCTCAAAGGGCACCTTGCTGCTCGCCATGAGCGCTCACTGCGACGGATGGCTGCTGCCCTGTGCTCCGCCTGTCGCGGCTGAGACTGCGGTATCCATGTCCAATCCCGGCTGGGGACTCCTATACTCCCAGCGAAGTCGACCGAAGAGGAACGGCAGATAGGGTCAGGGGAATGTAAGGTGGAGTCGGAGCCGGGCCACGGCAGTGTGGAGCCTCCCAGAGAGCGCATCGAGCGCTTGGTGGCCGAGGGCCGGATGCCGCGGGCAGCGGTCGAGCAGGCTGAGCGGGTCTGGCAGGAGCAACTGCGGCACGGCGTCACTATGCCGAACGGCGAACTGGTCCGCATCACACTCGATGACCTCTATCACGTCATCGTCGATAGCCGAATCTGGCGTCATCCCGAGCGGATCGAGCGTGCTATCGCACACGTCTTCGAAATTCGCCGTTCTCACAGTGGACGCCGCCAGGCATTCAGCAGATGGGAAGAGGGCACGAAGGCACTGCTCGCTAGCATCATTCTCGAACCAGGAAATCGGTTGTGGTCGCTGCACCTCATTGATGCGAAACGCATGCGGCGCTATACTCGGCGTGGAGGCGAGATCATATGGAGACTATCAGAGCGACCATAGAGTGGACGCCCGAGATCGATCGATTCGTGCTGTGGAACGACGATCTCGCGGGCCGGGCATTTGTGCCAGAGCCGTTCGGTGACGTCACCGATAACCTTCTGCTCGAGCTCGATGAGCACGAGCAAGAGACCGGCCGGATCGTCGGCGTCGAGCTCGCTATCCTGGAGTTCGACCGCTGGGATGATCTCCCCAAGCTCGACCTCCTGTGGCAGCTCCCCGGCCAGGAGCCGCTGCCGCTCGACGAGCTGCTGAAGCGTTTGCAGCGCCGGCTGCGGCAGGAGGCCGAACGGGCCGCCAGCCTGGCGTAATGCTTTCCCAGATCGAGTCGTGCGAGCCCTCGACCACCCCTCAGCACGCCATCACCTGGGGTGGCCGGCTTGAGCGCGCCAGCGAAGAGCCGCTGCCCTCTGCTAGGCAATACACGGCATGCATTGCCCACGCTTGCGGCAGCGCGCTCTCCATCACCTCGGCTCTCCCCCGCATGATGCCGCAGCCTCCAGATTCTTCGGAATGACGACGCTGAGACGCTCCCTCTGGGAGCAACGAGGTGATTCTGGTACGATCGGCAGCGCGAGCCGCTGGCTCGAAAGGCCAGGTCACAGCCGAGAAGGAGTGAGCGGTTGAACTGCGGTGCCTGCCAAACGCCGGTTCCGGAGGGAGCACGCTACTGCCCGCACTGCGGGCAGGCGCTCGGCGAGCACGGGCGCGCGGCGCGCCGTCGGGTCGTCATCACGGGAGTCGGGGCAGTCACGCCACTGGGCCTGAGCGCCGAAGAGACCTGGCGCGGGCTCATCGCTGGGGAGTCCGGCATTCGCCGGATCGAGCGCTTCGACGCGAGCGAGCTGCCGGTTCAGATCGCCGGCGAGGTGCGAGACTTCGTCCTCGGTGAATGGGTCGACGCCAAGACCGCCCGCCAGATGGCACCGTTTAGCCAGTACGCCGTCGCCTGCGCAGGCATGGCATTGATTGACGCGAGGCTGGACCCAGAGACCGTGGATCCGGCGCGGGCAGCCGTGGTGATCGGCACCGGGGCTGGCGGGATGGCGACGATCCTGGAGACGCACGAGCTGGCGCAGCGACGGGGCCTGATGCGGGTCTCGCCGCACTTTATGACGACCTTCCCGCACAACATGCCGGCCTATCACATCGCCCAGGCTTTCCGCTTCCTCGGCCCGAGCCTGACCGTGTCCACAGCCTGCGCCACAGGCGCCCAGGCACTCGGCGAGGCCGCCGAGCTGATCCGCAGCGGCCAGGCCGATGTCGCGCTGGCCGGCGGCACCGAGTACTGCGTCTTCCCGCTCTTCATCGCCAGCTTCGCCGTGCAGCGCGCGGCCTCCACCTGGAATGACCGGCCACAGCGAGCGAGCCGCCCCTTCGACGCCGAGCGCCACGGCTTCGTCGTCAGCGAGGGGGCCGGGATCATGGTTCTGGAGGCCGCGGAGCACGCCCTGGCGCGCGGTGCCACCATTTACGCTGAGTTGCTCGGCTATTCGTCCAGCAACGACGGCTATCACCCGATCGCTCCCGATCCCGAGGGAAGCGGCGCCGCGCGCGCGATCCGCGCCGCCTTAGCCGACGCCGGCGTTCGACCGGAGCAGGTGGACTACATCAACGCGCATGCGGCCAGCACGCCGCTCGGCGACAAGGCCGAGACGCTGGCGATCAAGCAGGTTTTCGGCGAGCACGCCTACCGTGTGCCCGTTAGCTCCACGAAGTCGATGCTCGGGCACCTGATGGGCGCGACCGGTGCTGTCGAGTCGATCGCCACGGTGCTGACCATTCGGGACGGGATCATCCACCCCACGATCAACTACGAGACGCCCGACCCGGAGTGCGACCTGGACTACGTGCCCAACTGCGCTCGCCGCGCGACGGTACGGATCGCGCTCAAGAACTCGTTCGGCTTGGGAGGGCAGAACACCTGCCTGGTCTTCGGCGCCTGGGTGCCCTAGACGGCCGCGCGCCAGAGGAGGGAGTCGATGCCTCGCCGCTATGCGCCGGCCAGTGGCCTGGTCAGCCCGCGCTTCAGCGGGATCCGCACCTTCGCTCGCCTGCCGCACGTCCGCGACCTGGACGAGGTCGACGTCGCGGTCATCGGCGTGCCGTTCGATACCGGGGTGACATACCGGATCGGTGCCCGCTTCGGCCCGGCGGCAGTTCGCGAGATGTCGGCCATGCTGCGGGCCTACAACCCGGCGCTCGACGTGAACGTGTACGACGTCCTCTCGGTCGTCGACTACGGCGATCTCCCCGTGGTACCGGGCTACATCGAGGACAGCTATGCCCGCATCGAGGAGGGGTTATCGCCGGTGCTGGAGGCCGGGGTGATCCCGATCTGCATCGGCGGCGACCACTCGATCTCGCTTGCCGAGCTGCGCGCGGTGGCGAAGAAGTACGGCCCGGTCGGCTTCGTCCAGTTCGACTCGCACACCGATACCTGGGACGAGTACTTCGGGCGCAAGTACACGCACGGCACGCCGTTCCGGCGCGCGGTCGAGGAGGGGCTGATCGATACCGCCCGCGCCATCCAGGTCGGCATGCGCGGCTCGCTCTACGGGCCGGAGGACTACGATCAGTCCCGCGCGCTCGGTTTCGAGGTCTGGCCGACCGACGACGTGCGCCGCGCGGGGATCCCGGCGGTGATCGAGGCCGTCCGCCGCCGGCTCGGCGATGGGCCCGTCTTTCTCAGCTTCGATATCGACTTCGTCGACCCCAGCTTCGCGCCCGGTACCGGCACGCCGGAGATCGGCGGGTTCACCAGCCGCGAGGCCCAGGAATTCGTCCGCGGCCTGGCCGGCGTGAACCTGGTGGCCATGGACCTGGTGGAGGTCTTGCCGGCTCACGACCCGGCCGGGATCACGGCGCTGATCGCAGCCAACGTTATCTTCGAGGCGCTGAGCGTCATCGCGCTCAACCGTCGCCCGGCGTGACCGCACTGGGACGACCGGATCTGGAGTGACGGGACAGCCAGGCACCGTGCCGGATCGGGGCAGTGGCGTAGGACGAGGGAGGGACTCATGACCATCACCGGCACCGAGCATATTCTCTTCGGGCGCATTCCCCGCCGGGCAGCGCAGATCCGCCCGACGGCCCCACTCGCTTTCCCGGTCAAAGAGGGACAGCTTCTCCAGATCACCGATGTCCAAGGCAAGCAGGTGGCCGATATGGTCGCCTTCAACCGGCACGATATCAAGGAGTTCCTCTCGACTTCGCACACCCGGGCGATCAACAACTCGTTGATGCTGGTTCAGGACATGACGCTCTACAGCAACCGGCGCAACCCGATGCTGGTGCTGATCGAGGACACCGTGGGGCGGCACGACATTCTCTTCCCGAGCTGCGACCCGCGGCGCTACCTGGACGACTACGGCATCGAGGGCCATCCCAACTGCCGGGACAACTTCTACAACGTGCTCAAAGAGTACGGAGTGGAGTACGACTACATCCCCGACCCGGTGAACTGGTTCATGAACGTGGGGCTGAAGGCACGCGGCGAGTTCGAGATCCGCGAGCCGCTGTCGGAGCGGAACGACTACGTGCTGCTCAAAGCGATGATGGATCTGATCGTCGCCGTCTCGGCCTGCCCTCAGGATCAGAATGCCTGCAACGCCTTCAACCCGACCGATATCCTGATCCGCGTCTACGACTGACCTCCTGGGAAGGAAGGACAACGATGGCGACCGTCTCCGGCTCTCCGAGCTTCGCGCGCGATATCCAGCCGCTCTTCCGCGACAAGGACCGCGAGAGCATGCGCTTCTTGTTCGACCTCCACAGCTACGAGGACGTGGCGGCGCACGCCAGCGAGATCCTCGAGGAGCTCGAAGAGGGCGAGATGCCCTGCGACGGCCCCTGGCCGCCGGAGCAGATCGAGCTCTTCCGTCGCTGGGTGGACGAAGGCATGGCGCCCTAACTGTGTAGCGACACGAGCCGGCACACAGTACCCCAGAGCAGTCGCCCGCCGTACACCGCGAGCACGAGACCGCACAGCGCGTTGATGGCACGGAAGACGCGGGCGCTGACGAACTGCCGGCCGAAACTCACCAGGAGCGCCATCCCAGTTCCCCAGAGTAGCGCACCGAGCATGAAGCCGCTCAGGAACAGCGAGAGCGCCGCGATCCGGTCGGCGCCGCCAATCTGGGCAACGGTCCCGGCGCCGAGACCGATCCAGAACGCAAGCCCGGCCGGATTCGCTACCGAGAAGACGATACCGGTGAGGAGGCTGCCACGGGACGATGGCACCCGCACCGGCTGAGAACGACTACCATCCAGCGCCTCTGCCAGGGCGTGCCGTCCCAGATTGAGCAAGAATGCCCCACCAATAAGGCCGAGCGGCAGACTGAGCACGTCCGTCCCCACTAGCAGAGCCGCGCCGCTCAGCCCGAGAATGGCCCACGCACCATCCCCGATCAGCGCCCCCAGTTGCACCTGGAACGCGGCACGAAACCCGGCACGGATGCCGCGACGGAGGGCTTCGGTATTCACCGCGCCGGGCACGGCTGCATAGGCAAAGCCGAGACCGATCGCTGAGAGGATCGGTGACGAAACCACGTCCATCTCACCTACTCCACAGCGCCTCTACACCGGACCTGCCAGTACGTCCTCCAGCCAGGCATGCCGGTCTGCCTCCTGGCGAGGCGAGTCCAGGTAGCGCACCCACGCCTGTCGCTCGTGCCAAACCGGAGCGAGCTCCCAGCCACACAGGGTCAGCGCATCCACGCCCGGCGTCACCCGGTAAAAGCTCGGCTCCTCGCGACGCCGGAGGTAGTGCGTCTCCCACAACTCCTGGTGCTCGCGCCAGAGGCCGACCATGAGGGAGGTGCCGTCGTCGGAATCGTGCAGCAGCACGAAGCCGAGACCATAGCCGAGATCGAATCTCCCCGCTTCGGTCTCACGAGCTATGAATGCCCGCGCCTCGCGCACGAGCGATCGGGGCACGACGACCTCGGGCCGGCGCAGCTCGTACCACTTGAGGACGGCGCGCGGCAGCACCAGGGGCTCGCCGGGCGCGACCACCCGTGCGTAGTAGCGGTCATCGTCCCGGATGGTACCCACCGCCGAGAGATCGGGCCCTCGCGCCTCGCGCGCCGTGCGCAACTTCACCGCCGGCGGCGCGAACGGTTGGCGCTTACCTGTCAGCGTCTCGACCTCGATCTCGATCACCGCCGTTTCCGAGCCGAGCGCACTGCGGTAGGATTCGACCGTGCGCTCCTTTAAACCGGCGGCTTCCTCGACCGTCGCGTATTTCCGAGCCAACTCCCGCAACGCCTCGGTGCGCTCCGCGAGCGCCTCCAGCACGCGCGCGCGACCGTACGCGATGACCGAGGCATAGGCGGTGTCGTACTTGCAGAGTACCGGGTTCGGCATCGTCGCGACGAATTCGTCGACCTCGACACAGACCCGAGGGTTCTGGCGAAGAGCACTGATGAGACGCCCCTGGCTGGCACCGTGCACGACGATCCGTCGGCCGTCCCAAGCGAAGTTCATCGGAACCACGTACGGCTCGCCATCAGCGATCACCCCGAGGCGCGCCACGAGCGCGCGACGGAGCAAGGCATCGATCTCCTCCGGCAACTGGATCGCGTGATCCTGCCGCCGCAGGGCGTAGCGTGCCGCATCGCTCATTCGTTCCCCCTCACAGTCAAACAGTCTCTCTGCCCGGAGCCCCGCGCTCTCGCGTCGGGGCACCATCGTCTAGACTAGGCACTAAGTGGTTCTATAGCGAGAGCCACTTTTCTGGAATTTCAAGGAGCCACTTGCATGGGTTCGCTTGCTGATATCCCGATCCGCCTCGAGCGCGGTAGCGAGCAGTCCCTCCCTCGCCAGATCGCCGCGCAGATTCGCCGAGCAATCCTCGACGGCCGTCTGCCGCCCGGAAGCCGGCTACCCTCCACCCGCGCGCTGGCGCAGGCGCTCGGTGTCTCCCGCAACGTCGCATTAGCTGCCTACGACGACTTGCACGCTGAGGGGTACATCGAGGGACGCCACGGCTCCGGCACCTACGTCGCGAGTGACTTGCCGCCACTTCCACGTCCCGCCGCGCCGCCGCTACGGCACAAGGCGCGCTGGCTGCGAGACCCGGTCGCTATCCCGGAAGCCGTGCCGGCTGACCTGCCTGGCGGGATCGCCTTCCGGCTCGGCCAGCCATCGCTGGCACCACTGTCTCGCGAGACCTGGCGCAGGATCTGGAGCCGGGTGGCGAGCGATCTCCCACCAGCCGGCTACGGGCCAGTGGAGGGTGACCCTCAGCTTCGCGCGGCGATTGCAGGTCACCTCAACCGGACACGCGGAGTCCCGTGCGGCCCGGACGACGTGGTCATCACTGCTGGCGCTATTCAGGCGGTGATGCTGCTCGCGCGGGCTGTCCTGCAGCCAGGCGACCGCGCCGCGATCGAGGATCCGGGCTATCCCACCGCGCGTCGCGTGCTGATGACCACGGGAGCAGCGCTCGTGCCGGTACCGGTCGACCACGACGGCCTGCGGGTAGAGTGCCTGCCCACCGGTAGGAACGCGCCTCTGCTGGTCTACGTCACTCCCTCGCACCAGTACCCGCTCGGCGTCCGGCTCTCGGTCGCTCGGCGCTTATCACTGCTGGAGTGGGCACGAGAGCACGACAGCCTGATCGTCGAGGACGACTACGACAGCGAGTTTCGCTTCGACGCTCCCCCGTTGCCGCCGCTCGCCGCACTAGACGAGCACGGGCAGGTAGCCTACGTGGGCACCTTCTCCAAAGTGCTCACCCCGTCGCTGCGGGTCGGGTATCTCGTGGCCTCACGAGCGCTCCTCGACCGTGTGGTGCGCCTCAAACGGCTCGCCGACTATCACACCTCCTGGCCAGTCCAGCGGGCCCTGGCAGCCTTCGTCTCGGAGGGCGAGCTGGATCGCCACATCCAGCGCGCCCGGCGCCTGTACGCCGAGCGGCGTCGCACGCTGCGGGAAGGGCTAGCCCCGGTCATAGGCTGGGCCAGGCTGTGGGGACTCGAAGCTGGGCTCCACGCCTTCCTCGAACTGGCTCCAGGTCTCTCGGCAGTCCGTGTCGCGGCGCTCGCTCGCGCCCGTGGCGTCATCGTCTCCACGCTCGATGACTTCAGCATCGGAGAGCCCGAGCGGCAGGGGCTGTTGCTCGGGTACGGTGGGCTCGAACTGGACGAGATCGCGCGCGGGACTCAGGTGCTCGTCGACGTCATTACCGAGCTCGGTGAGGCTCACGCGACGAAGTAGCGGAGCGTGAGCGGGAGAGACTCCGCTGGCGGTACGTCGACCCGCTGGCCCTCGATGCTGACCTCCAGCGTCCGCGGGTCGACGCGTACCTGGGGCGAAGCCGTGTTGTAGCGCATCGCCGCTTTAAAGGTCTGGCGCGTGCTCTCGACTGGCACCGCGCGGCGGCGCAGCCCGTTCCGCTCGGAGAAGCCGGACTCGAACGCCTGCCGCGAGACGAAGTTGACCGCGAGCGCGGCGGGCGCCGCACCCAGCCCGCCGAACATGGGCCGGTAGATCAACGGCTGGCCGACCCGGGTCGAGCCCATGCCATCGCCAACGACCGCCCAGGCGACGAACCCGCCTTTGATCACGGCCTGCGGCTTGGCGCCGAAGAGCGCCGGGTGCCAGAGCACGATATCGGCCAGCTTGCCGGGCTCCAGGCTGCCGACCTCACGGGCTAGCCCGTGGGCGATCGCCGGGTTGATGGTGTACTTGGCCAAGTACTGGAGGATCCGCGGGTTGTCGTCGCCCTCGCCGGTCTCCGGATCGAAGCCACCTCCGCGCACCTCCTTCATCCGGTGAGCGAGTTGCCAGGTGCGGCTGATGACTTCGCCGATCCGCCCCATGCCCTGCGAGTCGGAGGACATGATGCTGATCGCGCCTAGGTCGTGCAGCACGTCCTCCGCGGCGATGGTGCTCGGCCGCACACGGTCACGCGCCGCCTGCACGTCCGTGGGAAAGAGCGGGGTCATTCGGTGGACGACCATGATCATCTCGTACAGCTCGCGGGCGCTGTTCACCGAGTACGGGATAGTGGGGCTCGTGGAGGAGCCGATGATGTTGGGCACGCTGGTAATCTCCAGGATGTTGGGCGCGTGCCCGCCGCCCGAGCCCTCGACATGGTAGGCATGGATCGAGCGCCCGCCGATGGCAGCGATCGTCTCCCGCAGTGCCCCGGCCTCGTTGATCCCGTCGGTGTGCAGCGCCACCTGCACGCCGGTCTGGTCTGCCACGCTCAGGCAGGCATCGATCACCGCGGGGAAGGCGCCCACGTCCTCGTGGATCTTCAAGCCGGCGCAGCCGGCCTCGATGTGCTCCTCGAGATGGTCACGGGCCGAGGAGCCACGGCCGAGCACAGCCAGGTTGATCGGGATCGCCTCGAACGCCTCGAAGAGGCGCTGGATGTTGGACGCCGGGTTGACGCCCAGATCCCAGACGCCGCCGGAGCCCTGGGCCACCAGCGTCGTGATCCCTCCGGCCAGGGCGGCCGGGATCAGGCTGGCGGAGGAGAGATGGACATGAGAGTCGATCCCGCCGGGGGTCGCGATCAGTCCATCGCCCGGGATAACACCGGTACTGGCGCTCAAGACCAGCTCGACGTCGTCCATCACGTCCGGGTTGCCGGCCCGGCCGATCGCAGCGATACGGCCGTCCTTGATCCCGATGTTGCTCTTGAAGATGCCGAGCACGGGATCCATGACGACGACGTTGGTGATCAACAAGTCGAGCTTGCTCGGGCCCGGCTGGCGCCCGGCGAGCATGCCGTCGCGTACCGGCCTGCCGAAACCGGTGAGCGGCTCGAAGCCTGGCGGGGTATCGTCGCGCTCGATCCTGGCGAACAGGTTGGTGTCGGCCAGCCGTACGCGGTCACCGGTCGTCGGGCCGTAGATCGCGTTGTAGGTGCGGCGGTCCATCGAGTGCGGCATCGTCGTCCTCCTGGTAGCCCTGGCTCGCCATCGCCCGGCGGCGTATGGCCCGCGCGCCTACTCTGCCGGCTCCTCCGGCTCGTGCAGGAATCCCTTGGCGACCATGTGCTCCAGCAGGGCCTCGAGATCGACCTGGTCGAGCGGGCCATCGACCAGGCCGTGGAACCCCCGCACGACTCGCCGCCCGCCGATCGGCACCAGCGGCACCTCGACCGTTTGCCCTGGCTCGATGCGAATCGCCCCGCCCGACGGGACGTCGGGGCGCATGCCGAACGCCTTGCGCCGGTCGAAGCGGAGCCGGGGGTT
>Ga0073929_1001265_pt1 | contig 24360 bp, 21 predicted proteins | sample DewCreD2012metaG_3_FD_76966 | JGI IMG/M metagenome (GOLD analysis project Ga0073929, IMG submission 76966) | Hot spring sediment bacterial and archeal communities from British Columbia, Canada, to study Microbial Dark Matter (Phase II) - Dewar... ... | reverse complement strand
GGATGTAGTCCAGGTCATCGCATTTGGGTGGGTTCATGCCGGTTCGCTCCTGTTGCCAGATGGGCAAGGTTGCGCTAATATGATACTCGTAAAAGGGAGTTTACGTCAACTGCGTAACTCCTACAGCAATCTCCTCACGCCACCGTACCGATGGGCGTTGCCTCCTCGCATTCGATAGTGCTGGCGAGCACGCGCGTCTCGAAGTGCCCGTCCTGCAGGCGGATGACCACCACCACTTCGTTGCGGAAGTCCCACAGGACGATGACTTCATCGTCTTCGCGCTGCAACCACTGCACCTCGCTCAGCCGCGTCATCAGGTAGTACCGATGCGCCTGTCCGTCCCAGCTGGGTATCAGTACGGCAGCACCTACCGCCTGACTGTACAGGTCATAGATGCCGGCATAGTCGTTCATCTGCGCGTACGCGAACAAAGCCTCTTGCTGCTTGGCAAGCCCGTGGTGCACAAGGTCGTTCGCTCGCAGTTCCAGTAACGGCTGCACGTCGCGGACTATCATTACGCACACACCTCCACAAAGTTATTCCCTATCACGCATCGTCTTTAACAATCGCTTAACGCCGGCACAACTTCTCCTTAACCTGCGCTGGATATACTCCTGGCTGAAAGAACTCTGTGCGAGGAGGACATGTCATGAAACGTCTGGCTTTCACGCTGATCGAGCTGCTGGTGGTCATCGCGATTATCGCGATACTGGCAGCGATTCTGTTCCCCGTCTTCTCGCAGGCGCGGGCAAAGGCGCGCGCAGCGAGCTGTCTGAGCAACACCCGTCAGCTGGGCACCGCGATGCGCATGTACGCGCAGGATTACGACGGCTTCTTCGTGTTCAACTGGTGGGAGTGGCACATCCCTCTGCAGCCCTATATCAAGAACTGGGACATCTTCATCTGCCCGCAGTCGGCGGCTCCGCGCCCGCAGATGATTCAGTTCACCGCTGACGACGGTTGTCTCACCTGGGGCGACGATGCGCCGTACGTGAAGCTGGTTGGCACATTCCCCGGCAACGTGCCCGCCAACGTGCGCACCGCGCGAGGATGCTCCAAGCCCGCTCCCATCATCTACGGCAACTACGCGAAGAACGAGGAGCTTATCGCCAACTACGGCTACAACCGCACCAGCTACAGCGGCTACGAACACAACGAGGCTGGGTGGGAAACCACCGCTGACCTCATCATCATCGCCGAGTCGCGCAGCGGCTCCGAAGACGTTCCGCCGGACACCAACCCCTATAGCCCGAACAACGGTCCCTACATCGAGCCGGGCGGCACGACGTGGAACCAGGTGTTTGACCAGCTTTCGGGGCGGCACAACGGCGGTATCAACTGCACCTTCGCAGACGGCCATGCCAAGTGGTATCGCTATGAGTGGTTCAGGAGCTTCGAGGGGCGGTTCGCCATCAGCCCACCGATGGCACGTCTCTGGCGCGATGGACAACTGGGTGACGATCAGGGTTGGCCCTGAAAAGGAGCTTCACAATGAACTCTGCCTTGCTCAGAATGCTTGCGATGCTGGTGACCCTCCTGACCGTTGCCGTGCTGAGCGGTTGTGCGGACAAGCCGGGTCCCCCGCCCGGTGCGCCGCCAGCCACTATCAACCAGCAACAAAACAGCCAGCAGGCGCCGCCTACCTACGGACAGACACGAGAGATGCAAAAGGAAGGACAGTAGGCCCGCGCGCTGGATAGCCCTCCATGCCTTGCTATGGGTGCCATGATGCACCCCAGCAGGGCTTTTTCTCATTCGATCTGCAAGGCTGCCAGAGAGTGCGGGGGTAGCTCAAAGGTGAAATTGCGTCCCACACTCCCCAGAGCGCGGTGTGTGACGGAAACCGCGTTCGGGTTTTGCTCGTTTGTAGAATCCACCCTTTCACCGGTAAGCACCCATAAGTTAGCACTGCGGGGGGAGAAACCTCGCACTTCTACCTCTACCTGTACAGGCAGGCTGAGATGCTTATTGACCAGCATAGCGTAGACCTCTCGCCGCCCCCTGCGGCTGGCTATGGCTGAGAGATAGGGCACTGCAGGAAAAGTGCGTGGAACCATTTCCTGAATCTGTACATCACGATACCACGCCTTGCCCGAAACGGCACCTCCTCCTTCCAGCCGGCGCGTCAGCACCTCTACTTCGCGCGTGTCGGGCAGGGTGCGGTATTCTACCTCCACCCGCGTCCAATCGGATGTGCCGATGACTTCGGGAGTGATTGCGGCGGAGCGTGTCGCTATCCAGCCGCGCGCGTCGCCAATCTGGAAGCAAGCTCCCCTGCTTGACGTGAGGTTTTCCGTCTTCACCCAGCCGCTCAGACGGTACAGCGTGTTCGGCTTGACGGGAAGCACTACCCGCGCGTGATAGTAATTGACATCCTCTCCGCCACCGAACTCCACCGCCAGCACACCGTTCTCCGTCCGTTGTTTCACTCCTGCAACGGGTTGTATCCACCATACCTCTGCCGGCTTTATCGGCGCGCCAGCAGCACCACCGCGTTGTCCTTTTCCTTTCGCAGGAGCCACCCCATAACCGCCCTCGACTTCAAAGCGCGGAGAATCCACCTGCACGTCTACCAGCTCCTCGCCGAAGTGGTGGTGGTAGAACTCAAAGGGATAGTATTGCGGGCGTTTCACCAGACGCTCACCCAGATGCACATACCCTTTCACCATGCCCCAGTACTCGTTGCAGAACTGCCAGAAGTTCGCCATCAAGATGCGGTTCCTCGGGTTCAAAAACACCCGCAGCATCTCGGTGTTGAGCAGGGCGTTGCCTAGTGTATGCCGGTACGGTACGGGCTTCTCCTGCACGAAGTGCCCGTTAAACTCTGTAACGGCGATGGGCACGTTATCCCTGCCCGTCGTTTCCCGTAGAAGACGACGCAGCTCATCGTAGTAGGCTTGAATCTGGTCGGGGCAGGCGAGTGCCAGCGCGAACAGTTCCTCCGCGGGGGGAATGCCGTCCTCACGAGAATAGTGAGGTATGTAGCTATGGTGGATAACGAAGTCCACCTCCTTACCTGTCCGCTGCAGCACGGGAAGTGCCCATTCGTTCAGGTTTGGGAAGCCCGTTGCCACCACTGCACCCAGTTTGATGCGATTATCCACCGCCTTCATCGCACGCCGATAACGCAGGTAGTTCTCGGCGTACTCGCGGGGTGACATACGCCGCGACACGTGGTCGCCGTGTTCCGTCTCGTTGCCGTATTCGAACCACAGCACGTTCCACGGTCGGCGCCTTCCATCCCTTGCCCGCAGCTGCGCCCACGGGTGCCGTACATCGCTGGATGCGTTCAGGTATTCCATCAGGTCGGCAGCATCCTGCGCTGTGCCGTGATAATCGGCGAGGGTGATAAGGGGCACCGCGCCCATCGCCTCACAGCACTGCAGAAACTCCGGTAAGCCAAACAGCTGCTCCGGGCGGCTCTCCAGAGGTCCTACCGTCTTTTTCCAGTCGAACAGGTGCACCCCACATCCGCCCGGATAACGTGCCACGCTCAACCCAATGTTTTTCGCTATCGCCATCATCTCCGGTACGGGGCGCCTGCGCTCCGGGTCCCAGATACCTGCGCCCCTGTCGTGGTAGACGGGTTCGGCATGGGGCCACCCACCCTTCTGGTAGCCCAGCATGTTGTTGCCAAATACCCAGCGGTTCACCTTACCGATAGGTTTGTCCGCAAAGAGCGTGATATGCGCCTGCAGCGGTGGCATCTCAACGCCTCCATTGTAGAATCTGACGGGCAATCTCTTTTCTCAACAGGTAGTACTCGTAGTTCTCTGCCCCTTCGCGCACTGCCTTCAGGCGGATGCTGGGAAGTGGCTCCTTGCTGCCCACAGGTTCGCCCGGAGAGGTGGTAAAGATACTCGGTGCCGCCCTGATTGCAGACGCGCAACCGGTCGCGTGCCTGTCCTGCTAATGGCAACTCTCCCGCCCCGTCGCCAACGCGGAATCTTAACGCATAGCCCGGGATGTCCGTGCCGGTAGCGCTGGAGAGGACAATCGGCACGCGCATGCTCCAGATTCCTCCGTTGGCTTTCCAGAGGCCGGTGTGCCATGCGGTCTGCGTCCGACCTGGTGCAACGAACACGCTGATAGCAATCAGAACGGCTACCAAACACATCGTAGAGTGTTCGATCTCCTTCTTGATTGAGGGGCGCCATCAACCCTTAGGCCTGGGCTTTATCTCTCCTCGCTCCACCAGGTCTACCAGCGGGTTGTTGGTGATGGTGAGCGGCAGGTCTACTCGCCCACGTCGCCGCACCGACTCGTAACAGGCGAAGATAATCTCGGTGGCGTTGAGCGCGTTGCGGGCGCACAGTTCGGATTCGCGTCCCTCGCGCAGTGCGGCAACGATGTCGGCGATGGCTCGCTCGATGTAGCCCGGACCGTGCATTCCCTCGTTACCGCAGTCCACCACTTCCCATTCACCTTTGCCGAATCGGCGGTATCGCAGAGCGGGTGCGCCCGGCTCCATACTGCCCAGCTCGATAATGCCGTCGCTGCCGATGATGCGGTGATGCGCTCCAACCAGCTTTGCACCCGCGCCGGTGGAAGCCACGCCCCACACGCCGTTGCGATACTTCCAGAGGGCGTATGCCTGGTTCTCGTTGTGCGTGCCAAACACGAGGTTCTCGGTACGGTAGTCTATCTGGGCGATGACCCATTCCGCCAGTGTCTCGTTATTGAAGTAGTTGCACATGTCGAAGTTGTGTGAGCCGTAGTCGTACAGGTTGCCCGCGCCGAACTCCACGCGCACCAGCTCACCGACTACGCCTTCATCCAGCAGCTGCTTCGCCATGCGGAAGGGCTTGCCGAACCGTCGCTGGTGGTTGAAGGTGAGCCGTACCCCACGTCGCTCGCATTCCTGCGCCATCAGACGCGCTGCGCCCCAGGTGTAGTCCATCGGCTTCTCGCAATGGATGGCTTTGACGCCTGCTACCGCGCAGTCAATCACCAGCTCGGCGTGCGTCATGGGCCAGGTGCAGATGCTCACGATATCCAGCTGCTCTTTTTCGAGCATCTCTTTGTGGGTGGTGTAGACGCTGGTGATGCCGTACGTTTGGGCAAAGGCGCGTGCGTTCTCTTCCACGATATCGGCGCACGCCACCAGTTCGCAATCAGGCAGCAGCTTATAGGCGTCTGCATGGGCATACGCCATCGCATATCCCATCGGACCGGCACGCTCCGGCTTGCGCCCCGTGCCGATAAAACCAACCCGAAACTTCGGCATGGTGTCCTCCTCTTCCTAAGGTATTCCGTATCGAGGTTGGCTATCGGAGGGGGAGGTTCCTTTTCTGTGTGTCTCTCAGCAAAAGCCTTGACAGGGATGCTTATTTGAGGTAGTATATGAATACATGCTCATATACTCATTCACTTATTACGGTGAGAGGTGACAGAGTTGGAAAACGCGGTACGTCTGCTCAAAGCGCTGGCTGACGAAACCCGCTTGCGTCTGGTCAAGGCGTTGATGCAGGGCGAGTTTTGCGTCTGCGAACTGGTGGATGCCCTGGAGGTGGAACAGTCCAATCTTTCTCGCCATCTTGCCGTGCTCAAGAACGCCGGACTGGTCAGCGACAGGAGAGAGGGATTATGGGTTTACTACACGGTCGCCAGAGAAGCCAGGGAACAGTTGAGGGGCATACTGGCATCGTTGGGTAACCTGGACACACACCGTACCCGTGTGGACTGGGAGCGGCTGCAACAACGTCTGCAGATGCGGGTGGGCGGGAAGTGCCCGCTGGGCACTGGCAAGCTGCGAGCCTCGCGAAAAGGAGGATAACGATGAAAATGTCTCGTTTCTTACCGCCTCTGGTGTTCATCTTCGTCATTAGCGCACATGCCGCGTACTGGTCGCGCATAAAGGAGCAGCTCATCTGCATCGTGGATGAGCAAGGTAAATGTATCGAGGATAGAGTGGTATACACTGCGTCGGCGAGCTTGTCCCGTGAGGGGTTTAAACACTATATAGAAAGGCAAGACTTCTTCCTTGGGATTTCCTACGCGCTGGCGTTGGCATTTGTCGTTTATGCGCTTATGCAATGGCGACGCAATTGCAAGCAGGCAGTAGCAGGTGCAACGTTGGGAACAGGTCTGGCTTCAGCGCTGTGGGCAGGAGCTTGCTTCCTTGTCGGCTGCTGCGGTTCACCCATGCTCGGCGTTTGGCTGGGCTTATTCGGCGCAAAAGCGCTGGGCATGACGAAGCCGTTGATTGCAACCGCTACATTACTGTCGGTCGGTTGTGGTTATTTTTGTCTGCGGCGAAGTGGCTGTTCCAGCAAAGGTCAATGCAAGGAGGGGGACCATGACTCAGGATGAAATCCTGCACCAGTTGCGGGCGGACCTGACGGAAGCCTTTGAGACGCCCAAATGCCGACGGTGTGGCTGCCTGCGGGATACCTTACTCACAATGCAAGAGGTGGCAGCAAGCCTCGGCGGTAGTGAGAGTGAAGCCTTGCGAGCGGACATTGCCCGTTTTCTGGAAGGCATGGAGGCTATCAGATACCCCTGTCTTGGTTGCGACCCGTGCTATCCCGCTAACGCTGAAAATCGTTTCCTTGCGGCAGCAGAGGGTATCTTGTCGTTGCCTGTGGTACAGCGCGCCTCTTGCACGTTCGATGTACGCACAGATGTTTCGTGGCCGGCTGTGGCGGGTGAATATCTCGTCCTGGACCAGTGCGGGACGGTCGCAGTCTCTACCCTTGCGAGTGCCGACTTGCCGGAGAAACTGGCGCAGCTGCGCCCCAGCGGGCTGGCAATCGTGGGCAAGACAGAGACGGAAAATATCGGCATTGACAAAGTCGTCAAAAACATCATCACAAACCCCTGCATCCGCACCCTTATCGTCTCGGGGCAAGAGCCGAAAGGACACATGGCAGGGCAGGCTTTACTGTCCCTGTGGGGGAACGGCATAGACGAGCAACAGCGCATTGTTGGCGCAAAGGGCAAACGTCCTTTCCTGAGGAATGTTACCGCCCAGGAGATAGAACAGTTCCGGCAGCAAGTGGTGGTTGTAGACCTGATTGGCTGTGACGACGCCGAACGTATCGCCGCGGAAGTAGCAAACCACGCACAGGAGCATCTATGCAGCTGTCAATCTGCTCCCTCTCGCGGGGTTCCGGTAACATCACCGGGTCGCCTCCGTGCCAAGCCTCCCAGCCTTCCACTGAAGCTGGATAGAGCTGGCTACTTTGTCATCATTCCGCAACCTGAGAACAGGCTCATCATTGTGGAACACTATGATTACCGCGACAGGTTGCTACACATCATTGAAGGGGAAGATACTCGCTCTCTTTGCGCGACAATACTGGAGTTGGGGTTAGTCTCCCAGCTCGACCATGCCGCTTATCTTGGACGGGAGCTGATGCGAGCGGAACTGTCGATACGTTACGGGCTACCGTTTGTCCAGGATGGCGGTTGAGGATGACCCTCCTCTCCCGAAAATTCGGGAGAGGAGGCAGGGTCTAATCCACTACGAAAATCACCCGATACTCGTTGAGAAAGCCCGATGCCTCGTTGGCGGTGAGAAGCAGGCGCACGTCGTTATCCGACAGCACCGGGTCACAGCGTCCGGGCGTCTTGGCATAGCCAATCGCCCGCAGGATGAGCGGGTTGCTTCCTGCACGCCGGTTCGCCTTCGCCTCTTCCAGCGTCTTAGCATACACCACAATGCCCTGCTCGATGACGAACTCCTGACTGGCGTTGACCGTTCCCCATACCTCACTGCCGTCCTGACGGCGAATCTTCGGGCTCATCGCGGGGCGGATGCCCAGCCCGCGCGTGTCGATGATGACGCCGGTGTAGACGTTGCTGGCTACTTGTGGCGGAGCAGGCGCAGGTTGTGCGACGGATTTGATCACTACCGGCAGGGATGTGTTCGGTTCAGAAGGCTGTGCGGCGACCTCCGGCATGATAATCCGGCTCAGTCCCTCTTCACCGTACATGCGCACCGCTACCGTCACCTCTACCGCAGGTGCGCCGTTCAGGGCTATCTTCTGCTCATGCACGACCTCCGCCCCTTTGACGAACCCGCGCACCTCGGTGCGGATGCGCTCGCTCTTGGCTTCAAAATCTTCCGCATAAGCAGTGGCGTCCACGCGCACCTTGTCGGTAACCATCAGCAGGTTTTCCAGCGCGGTCATGATGGCGTAACGACGCGCCTTCAGGTATGCCTTTGCTTTGTTCGGCTCGTTGTCGGGAATGGCGCCGATGCCCTTTGCATAAATCGCCCCGTACTGCCAGTCGATCTTGCCTTTATCCCCGATTTTCTCCACCAGCCCCACCATCCGGGTGGTGGTTTGCGCGGCGGCTACTGTGCAGACCGCCAGTGCCAGTAATGTTGCCCAGTACTTCATGGCAGAACCTCCTTTGTGTTTCGTGTCACCTGTTTGTTGCGAAGCACCTCAGCGATTCAAACGGCTCGGCAGAAGTCTTGCCCTCCGGGTAGTTCATCGTAGCGCCAGACGTATCAGGCTGGGCGAGTAGCGCAGGATGGATACCCGTTTCGTGCCCACTCGCAGCTCCACCAGTTGCCTGCGGAACAGAGCGGGGGGCAGGCGCACCACCACCTCTACCACTCCGTCGCCCGCCTCCATGCGCTCACGCTCCACGCTGGCTACCCCACGAATAGTACGCAGCTTATCCGAGAACTGCGACAGAGTTCGGTAATCCGCGCCGCGCACCACCAGCCTCACGCGCAATCCGTTATACAGCTGGCTTATCAATGCAGCCAGCGCCTTTTGCCCAAGCGCGGCTTTGCTTTCCTCCACCAGCTCTCGCCCCAGCGTTTGCAGCGCTTCCTGACGCGCTTCCTCATTGGAATTAAAGCTGAAACCGGTTGCTTCCCAGTGAAACGGAGGCACGAGCGTCGCACCGGTATCCGCCCACACCACGCGCACGTCTGCGTACGCCTTCTGTGTGGCAACCACTTCTCCCAGTCCGTATGGCGCGCCTTTATCGCCCAGACGGATGCCTGCTTCCGTGCGCACCGTGCCGATTATCAGCACTTCCGCCGGATTACCGGAGCCGTCCGCTACAGCAAATCCTCGCGCCTGCAGGGCTTGTGTTAACGTGGCGGTGCTGGTCGGTTCCGGCTGGCGTGTGTCAACAGCGAGCAGCTTCACGCCGACGCGTGGTCGCTCCAGCGCGACGTACACCTCCGGTATCTCCCAAAGAGCCTTTACCGCATCGATGGTGCTGACCGTCGCGCGGATACGCACCTTCACCAGCCCGTTGCGGGTATCCCATTCCGGCTCGCCCAGCAGTTCCCAGTGTTTCACATAGCCTTGGCTGCGTGTGCGGATGGTTTCCCACACCACTTCGTAGTTCTGCGCCAGCGCTTCTGCATTCACCAGCACGCCCAGAGCCTGTTCTACCGCGTTACGCTTGGCATCCAGTATCGCCTCTTCGATGCAGGCGGCACGGTCATTGCCGATAGCGGCCATGCCGGATGCGTCAATTTTAACCTCCGGTTGCTCCTGTGCGAGCAAGCCGCCAGCCAGCACAAGGGCAAATATGGTGATGAGGGTTCGCATCTCAGTCCACCAGAAAGACCACTCGCCAGCGTTTTAAGAAACCACTTTGTTTCTCTGCTTCCAGAATCCGCTCCGCGTCCGCTACCGTGATAACCACCGTATCTCTACCCGGACCCTTTACCTGTATCGGGCGCACATACACCGGATTGTCGCCCGCACGTTTGCTCTGTTCCTCCATCTTCACAAAGTCAGCCATGCCGTACTCTTGGATATAGTCTACCGGTGGTACGTGGCGGGGGTCGGGATAAATCTGTCGCCCATCTGTGTCAGTCACCGTTGGGTTCATGCTGGAACGCATTCCTAGCCCTCTGGCGTCGATGACCAGTCCTGTCCATGCTCCTCCGGGCACGGCGGCGGACGAGGCAGGTAGCAAAGAGGCTATCTGCGCGGTAGGAGGTGGGGGGACAAGTCGCGCTAGCAATTCTGCCAGCTGCCGGCGTTTGAGTACACGATGCGGCGAAGCTTCCTGGATATCGCGAATATAGCCTTGCTGTTGTGCTTGGTGGACGTATGGACGTGCCCAAGGGGGTAGAAGTACGAGCGCGCCCTCGGCGTACGGTTGCTCGGCAAATCGTTCGGGCGGGAGAGCCAATCGCGTCAGTGCGACGATGGCGCGAAGCATATTCATCAGGTCTCCTGGGCGTGAGGTGTCCAGCTCCGGTTTGCCGTCCCATTTTCGTGATGAAGCAAGGCGGGACATTACCCGCGCGAAATCCCCCACTGTCACTGGCTTATCGGGCAGGAAGTAGCCATCGGGCGTGCCCAGCATCCAGCCCTGCTGCACCACATACAGTATCTCCGGGTCGTCCCCGGCATCTACTATCTGCACATTTGCAGACACCGCTCTCGGCGTACTCGGCTCCACAGAAGCCAGCTCCTGTCCGGTTAGTCGCACGTGTAACCGGTTTGCCAGGTCACCCAGCAGGGTATGTAGCCTGTCCAGACTACCCTGCACGTTCTCTGCGCGTCCTGCCATTACCTTGCCGGTGCGCACGTCTACCACTCGTGCGTTAATCACTATCTGGTTCGCACGCACGTAGAAGCTACCCACAATAATCGCATCCGCGCCGACCAGTTTCCCGACCCTCTTCGCCTGCGAAGGCTCCGTCAAGCCGGCGTGTTGCAGACGCAGTTCACGCAAGGCTTGCCCCAGCTGCGCGCGCTCCACCAGCGTGATACGCTCGGACTTGGCGAGGTCCGTGCCCAGCGTTTCGGCGATTTCCTGCCCAATCTCCGCGGGTTTGCCCACGAAATCGCTAACCGCAATGACCTCTCCTGCGGCATGGGCAAACCCGGCGCAGAGCACAAAGCCCAGAAGCCATAATCGCCACATAGAGGACCTCCTTTCTCGGTGGTTCTTATCGCGCCCCCGCAGATACAGACGATGCGGTTGCGAGGGGTGTTATCTTGCGCTGAAGTTGCTCCTCCGCCAGTTTCAGCAGTGCCGCAAACTGGGCGCGAGTAAGGGGCTTGTGCGGTGTGTTTGCCAGCCATGTGGTGGCCCAATCGGGCACATCCAGAAAGTAGGTATGCCTGCCAGCGACCAGCGTACCCAGGGTCCGTGCTGCGCCTATCCGGCTGATGTTGCCGGCACCGTCGCCCGCAGGAAAATAGCGGGTGTCATCTATCTGGTAGCGCCTGGCAAGGCGGCGCAGGGTTTCATAAAAATAGCGTTCGGTGACCGGCTCATACGGACGAAACGAGCCGTCGGCGTACAGGCGCATCCATCCTTTCATCAGCACGTGGGCGATGGCGGCGCTCTCCGGTAGATTCTCCCAGTCGGGTGGCGGTACAGCCGGTGTGGCTGTCGCAACGGGCGCGGACGGCTCTGATGTCGGAGGCTGGGGGGGCGGTTCCGTGAAACCCGGCAGGCTTTCGCCGGTCAACCGATGGTGCAGGCGATTCGCCAGTTCGTGTGCCAGTGCAAACAGCTCGTCGCTCCAGCCTTCGGTGTTCACTGCTGCCCCTGCATACAGCGCACCGGTGCGCACGTCCAGTACCCGGGCATTGAGGATTACTCGCTGTTCATTGACATTGACACTACCGACCACCACATGCGTCGCGCCGATGATTTTGCCCGCCTGTGCCATATCGCTGCCTTGGGTGAGTCCCGTCTTCTGCAGGCGCAGCTCGCTCATCGCATGGCGCAGCTGCGTCCGCTCTACCAGCGTGAGCTTGCGCGACTTCGCCAGGTCGGTTAAAACGGTCTCCGTAACCGCCTGACAGAGCGCAGGATTATCTCCGGTGAAATCGGAGACAGCCAGTACAGGCAGGGGATGCTGGTCGTTATTTGCGGGCGCCCTGCTGACCGCGAGAAGCGCCAACACTGAAAGTAAGATTTTGCGAACCATCCTGTTCAGCCTCCCTCCCGGGGTACCTCAGTTATACACTGTCCAGCAGAGGTTGTCAATGCTTTATGTGCCAGAGTGCAACGGATGCACACGGTGGAATCATCCGTGTCAATCCGTTTCATCTGTACTTATCCGTGTCCTTCGGAAAACAGCACACGGAAGAGGAACAAACGATAGTCAAATCAAAGAAGTATACCGTTTCACTTCGCTGATTATCGCAGGAGGTAACAGATGAACGCACAGGATTTGCTGGTTACTGCCGATAGTCGCATCGAGAAGATTCGCAAGGCAGATGTCACCGTGAAAGTAGTAGATAGACTGGGCAAGCCGGTTGCGGGCGCCCAGGTTGAGGTTCAGCAAACACGCCACGCCTTTCTGTTCGGATGTAATATCTTCCCTCTGTTCAACTATCAGGGCGAACAGCACGAGAAGTACGGCAGTCAATTCGCAGCTTTGTTGAACTATGCCACCCTTGCCTTCTACTGGGGAGCATATGAGCCAGAGCGCGGTCGCAAAGGGCGCGATTTGCAGGAGCGCATCGCCCGCTGGTGCCAGCAGCACGGTATTGCCACCAAGGGGCACCCGCTGGTATGGCACGAGGTCTATCCTCGCTGGGCACCCAACGAAGTGGACGAAGTGAAACCCCTGTTGCGCGACCGCGTGAAGGAGATTGTATCTCAGTTTAAGGGATTGATAGACCGCTGGGATGTGGTGAACGAAGCCACAGTCTCCGCCCGCTTCAACAACGGCGTGGGTAACTGGGTAAAACGCGACGGCGCCGCAGCGATGGTCGCAGAATGTCTGTCGTGGGCACGAGAGGCAAACCCCAAAGCCACCCTCCTGTACAACGACTTCAACATCAGTCCCGCTTTCGAGCAGCTGGTAGAGGAGCTGATACGACGTAAAGCGCCCTTCGATGCCATCGGCATCCAGTCACACATGCACGGGGGCGAGTGGCCGCTGGAGCGGGCGTGGCAGGTATGTGAGACCTACTCGCGCTTCGGCAAACCGTTGCACTTCACCGAGACCACCGTGTTGTCGGGCGAGCATGGCTACGAACGTCCCCGCCCATGGCCCACGACGCCCGAGGGCGAGGCGCGCCAGGCAGATTACGTGGAGAAGTTCTACACCGTTCTCTTCTCGCATCCCGCCGTAGAGGCGATTACCTGGTGGGACTTTATGGACGGTGGCTGGCAGGGCGCACCTGCGGGACTGGTTCGCGCCGACCTCAGCCCGAAGCCGGTGTACCACCGCCTCATGAGGCTTATTAAGGGTAAATGGTGGACGCAAGATACAGCGCGTACGAACGCCCGGGGCGAGGCGAAACTGCGTGGATTTCTGGGCGACTATCGTGTCCTTGTCAACGCACCCACTGGCAGGCGCACCCAGCAATTCACCCTGAGACGTGGGAAAAACGAGTGGGTCATCAAGCTTTAGACCGCAGGTACAGGGCACGCGGTGCGTGCCCCTTATTTTAACCACAAGCCGTAGCGGACATTGCCTATTAAAACCCGGTGGATACGGATATCTGTCGTGTATACGCCCACCGGGTCAACAGGTTGCGGTTGTGTTTGCCGCGTCAGTGCAAGCATCTCCTTCATGAATTGCGGCGATGGTTTGCCCACGTCTGGAACAGATGTCCAACCTCCCCCCGGCAGTACCCTCGACGATTCGAGCATGACCATCTCTGCATCGGGCGAATCGTTCTGCACATCGCCTTCCCCGTCGATGCCTGCGCCCAGCAGGAGTACCTGCACGCCCTTTGCCTCCCTTTTCACATGCACTTTCCTGTTATCCGACCAGTTGGTGAAGTCAGTGGTCAAGAAGGCTATCTTGCCCCGGAAATCCTGAATCTCAACCACCGGTGGTTTTTCTGGCCTGGATGCGCACGCTACCCTTGCACCGTGCATGGTGAAGTTGCCAGTACCTGAAAACACAATGAAGCGCGGCTGGGTACCGGACTCGTACCAGATATCTCTCACCAGAAGGTTCGCGCCGTCTGTTACTTCGTAGCTGAGCTCGTTATTGCTGGAAGCACCGCTAAATATGACCACATGCTCTGCACCGGCTACCTTGACCCCCACTTTACATTCCGCATGGTTCAGGTTGAAAAAGTGAACCTGCGTGTTTCGCAATCGGTTAACGAGTATTCCCGCTTGCTGTGCACCGCTCACGTTCAGCTGGTCGGCAAGGAAACGTGCTCCGCGCTGGTCCACGTTCTGCACCACCAGACCGTCTGCCCTGCCAGCGCCATCCAGCATCAGGTCGGAAATCACCGCATGAGCGGGCCCTTTGAAAAGCAGGATTGGCCCCGTTCCTTCTCCTCGCCATCGCAACACGGTCTTGCCCCCATCGCCCACAATGCATACGTTGCTTTGTGGAGGAACAACCAGCGGACGGTCTATCACATATGTCCCGGCTGGCAGATGCAGTACAGGTCGTTCTCTTTCGGAACGCGCCGCCTGATTTATTGCGTTCTGTATTTCCTGCGCGGATGCTCCAGCGCGAACCTCTATGACCTTACGTTTTTCCGTCGGTGGTATGTATGGCGGCTGAGGAGGTGTTGCTTTCACTGAGGCATAGGGTACCACTTTGTCGTCCATGCGAAAGGCGGATGGTTTTGCCTCGACAGCATCTTTGACCGTGAAAACATTACCCGCTGAGAGAAAACCTGCGTCAGGGCGCACCTTAACTGCGGGCGCTTTCCTGACCAGGAAAACGTTGTCCAGAAGCAAAAGAGGTCCGTTATTGTATATCTCAATGGCTACCGATTGCGGGTCTACGATTGTATTACCCTGAATAGTGATGTTTCCGCACGCGCTGAGCCAACCCGCTACGAAAAACGCACGAGACCCCTGTGAGAAGTTGTGACGAATACTGAAGTAGCCCGCATGCCCCATGCTCATATCCGCGCTGGAGGAACGGCGGAAGATGCTTTCGTAAACGTGGAAATTGCCCGCGCCAAAAGCGTTAGTCGCCCCCAGGAGACAGTCTTCGAAGAGGCAGTGCCAGATAAACCAGTCTAACGAGTTGAAGTTCTGGATGCTGATGCCAGCCTGATTGCAGCGGAGGAATCGGCAACGTGCAACCACCGTTTCCGCCACGCCCTGCGTGTCCATTCTGCCTGCCTCTATGCCGAAGCCGACATCTTTGAAAACCATGTCGGTGAATTCGTTGTAGGTCACGAAATGGGGAGCACAGAGTATCGCTGTCTTTGCCTTATTCCTGCCATCCAGTGTAACCCGGCCCATGCGCGCATACCAGGCATCGTAGTTTATCATGACACCGTCGCGCGAGCCATCCCAGATAATACGCACCTTTTCGGGGTGTTCACCGAGTATACAGATGTGCTGAGATTCGCTGTGGGAGCCTCGAACTACCTGTAACGGGCGGGTAATACGGTAGGTACCTGCAGGCAGATAGAGTACCGCTGCTTTGCTATCCGGTGGGCGAATGGCATCTAACGCGCGCTGTATCGCCTCCGTATCGTCGGACTTACCGTCGCCAACGGCGCCGAAGTCCCGCTTCACATCGAGCCAGCTCGAAAAGGGACCCAAGAACCGGGCATCGTTCATCGGTTTCGACAGTGACATCGCGACCGCCTCTCGTCATCATTGGGGTGAGCCGCTACGTCTACACTCTTCCCGCGATGCGCTCCCGCATACCCGAAAAGAAGAGATGCACGAGTATCATGTGCACGTCTTCAATCTGTTGCATATTCTCGCAGGGCACGATGATGCTCTCATGCGCGATAGCGGCTAATTTTCCACCTCGATAGCCCGTTAATCCGACTGTATACGCTCCTTGCTCTTTCGCGGCTTCCACGGCACGCAGCACATTCGGCGAGTTGCCACTGCCGCTGATGGCAATCAGCATATCATCCTTGCCCAGCCAGGTGCGTACCTGTGGCGCGAAGACGTTGGTGTAGTCGGTGTCGTTTGCCCATGCGGTGATAATGGGGATGCTATCGGTGAGGGCAAGGCAGCGAAACGGCTTGCCGAAGAGGTCGTACAGGCACTTCTGAAAGTCGTTTGCGATGTGCGAGGCGGTGGACGCGCTCCCTCCGTTGCCTACCAGTGCAAGCGTCCCTCCTCGCTTATACAGGTCTACCAGACGCAGCACGATACTTTCCACCTGCTCGACTGGAACCTGCGAAACGAGGTGCTGCACAGTGTCCAGATATTCGGTAAGGTATGTCTTTAACATCTGTTCCCTCCGCTCCGAAATCTATCGCCATTATACCTTACCGCTCTGTCTGCTGTATCGCGGTGCGCGGCAGGTCAGGCGGAACAGTCAGGAAGGTGGATGCATAGCTCCACTCCAGCCAGGGGCGCGGGTACAAACCGATGACCGCAGTTGCCACGACGCAGATAGCGATAGCAGTGCCGAGTGAGCGGGGGAAACGGAAGGGCGTTTCCTGCTCGGGCGCGTCGATGAACATCCGCTTGGCGACCATCAGGTAGTAGTACAGCGCGATAACGCTGGTGATTGCACCGATAAGCACGAGCGTGTAATGCCCTTCGGATGCGCCTGCCCAGAACAGATAGAGCTTGCCCCAGAACCCCGCCAGCGGAGGAATGCCTCCTAGCGACAGCAGAAATATCAGCATGGAAAACGCCAGGGTAGGGGAACGGTAACGCAAACCGCGCAGGGCGTCTATCTCCTCCGAACCCACATTGCCCTGAAGCGCCTGCGCTACAAAAAACGCTCCGGCGTTTGCAAAGGCATACAGCAGCAGGTAGAAGAGGGTTGCGCCCAATCCCAGCTCCACACCCGATACCACTGCCACCAGCAGGTATCCTGCCTGCGCCACGCTGGAGTAGGCAAGCAGTCGCTTCAGGCTACTTTGCGCCAGCGCGACGAGATTCCCCAGCACCATGCTCAGCGCGGAAAGAGCAACAAGCACCATCACCCAAACATCCTCCGCGCCGTGCAACCCGATAATCAGCAAGCGCAGCAAAGCAGCGAACCCTGCGGTTTTTGACGCGGTGGAAAGGAACGCGCTGATAGGCGTCGGCGCGCCCTGGTACACATCCGCCACCCACAGGTGGAACGGCGCAGCAGTAATCTTGAACGCCAGCCCTCCGATAACCAGTATCATACCGAGCATCCCGATTAGCCCCATCTGGTTTCCGCCTGTACCGGGCATGATACCCAGCGGTAGCTGGTTGTAAACCGTGGTACCGTACGCGCCGTACACCAGGCTGATGCCGTACAGCAGGATTGCCGATGAAGTTGCACTGACGATAAGCAGCTTCAGCGCAGCCTCTCCACTGCGTGGGTCGGTTTTGCGGTGCCCTGCGAGGGCGAACAGGCTCACCGTGCCGATTTCCAAGGTGATGTACAGTGCTAACAGACTTCCCGAACAGGAGATCAGGGTAAACCCAAGCGCGCTCAACAGCAACAGGGCGTAGTAGCTACCGCGGTCGCCGGTCTTTTGCCATTCCTCGCAACACACCGAGGACAAACAAACCAGCGCTCCGATAATCATGATAAGCGCGGTCAACATACGGGCATAGCCGTCCCAAACATACATTCCCTGCCACAGCTCGCCGTCCATCGCCGACCAGCTCGACAGCGCAGCGCCGATTGCGAACACGCCTGCTGCTGTCCATCCCCCCGCGTGCCATCGTCGCGGAGCGACCCCTTCTACCAGCAGCACCAGCAACGTGCCTGCCAACAGCCACAGGTGCGGCAGGGTGAGATTCAGAATGTCTGCCCAGCTTGCCATCGTTTTTACACCTTCCCCAGCAGTTTCAGATAGTCGTGCACACCCACATTCAGGAAGTCGGTCAACAATCGGGGCATTACACCTGTGATAATCAGAATAGCTCCCAGCACCACCAGAGCAACCCACTCGGTAGTGCGGGCGTCGGGCAGGTCATCATAGCCTTCGGGGCGTTTGCCCAGAAAGACCTTCTGCACCACGCGCAGCACGTAGGTGGCGGTGATCACAACGCCGGCTACGCCGATGTAAGTCATCCATGGATAACTCTTCCAGACGCCCCAAAAGGTGAGAAACTCCGCCACGAACCCACTGGTACCGGGCAAGCCGAACGAGGAGAGCCCTCCCACCACGAACGCCACCGCGATGCCCGGCATCTTCTCGGCAAAACCGCCCATCTTCAGGATGTCGCGCGTGTGAGACTTCTCGTATACCAGTCCCACCAGCGCGAAGAACAATCCGGTCATGATGCCGTGCGCGAACATCTGCATGGTGGAGCCGGTGAGGCTAACAGCGTTCATGCCTGCCAGCCCCAGCATGACCACGCCCATATGGCTCACACTGGAGTAGGCGATAACATACTTCAGGTCGGTTTGCCCCATCGCGCTGAACGCGCCGTAGACAATGTTAATTACCGCAATAGTGCCCATCAGCGGCGCCCAGTACTGTGCGCCTTCAGGCAACAGGCTCATACCCACGCGCAGCACACCGAACGCCCCCAGCTTCATCAGCACGCCCGCGTGCAACATACTCACCGCCGTCGGTGCGCTGGCGTGTCCGTCAGGCGACCAGGTGTGCAGGGGCCAGATGCCTGCCAGAATGCCAAAGCCCACATAGAACATCAGGAACAGAATCCGTTGCTGCTCGACGGTGAATTTTGCCGTTTGCAGCAGCTCGGGGATATCGAAGGTTCCCGTTGGGCTGAGGAAATATACCGCCAGCATCCCCACCAGAATAAACGCACTGCCCAGCAGGAGATAGAGGGTCAGCTTCATAGCGGAGTACTCTTTCCTGCCCGTGCCCCAGATGCCGATGAGCAGATACATGGGCAGAACCGCCACCTCGTAGAACAGGAAGAAGAAGAACAGGTCTATCGAGACGAACACCCCGAACACGCCTGTGACCAGAAAGAGCAGCAATGAGAGGAAATCTTTGGTGCGGTATTCTATAGTCCACGAGGCAAATACGCCGGTGAAGATGATGAAGGCGGTCAGCAACACAAGCGTGATGCTCACACCGTCCACGCCGAGGTGGTAGCTGACGCCCGCCAGAGGTACCCACTCGAGACGCTCCTCGAACTGAATGCCCCCTTTAGCGAAATCGAAACGGAAGCACAGCCATAACGAAATGAGCAAGGTAATACTCGTTGCTACGGCAGCCATCACCCGAATAACGCTCTTGCGCTCTGGCGGCACCAGCAGGATGAGCAGACAGGTGATAAACGGCACCAGTATCGTTAGCGACAGCGCGTGTTTTGCAATCCAGTCCATAGCAGGTCATCACCTCTTACTGAAAACGGCTCAGTACGGCAGCAACAGTTGCCAGGATGCTCAGTACCAGCACCAGCACATAGAATTGCGCCTGACCGTTAGTCAGCCAGCGCAGGCGCGCACCGGTAGCCCCGGTGAACCAGGCGACAGCGTTCACAACGCCGTCTACGATATGCCTATCAACCCATGCAATGACGCGAGCCGTCCACAGCACTGCCCGCGCTACCACGAAGGTGAAGAAATCATCCACGAACCACTTGCGTTCGAGCAGTGTATAAATCGGCGCAGGAAGTCGCTCCTGCAGAGGCTCCTTTTCCTGATGTCGCCGATACAGCCGGTAGCCCACAAAGATACCGAACAGCGCAACCAGCGTGGCAGAAACAGCCAGCGGCAAAGAGAAACTGGCGTGACCGCCCGACGGGTTCTCCAGTGCGCTACGCACTGCGGATGCCCCTACTCCGCCAACCGCCGCAGCGACCGCCAGCAAGAACAAAGGCACGCTCATCACGGCTGGAGCCTCGTGGGCATGGTGGGCGTGTTCGCTGCGAGGCTCGCCAAGGAAAGTCATCACCCAGAGGCGCGTCATATAGAAAGCGGTGAGCAGGGCGGTCGCCATCCCCGCTGCAAAGGCGAAGGAGTGGTTGCCTCTCCACGCCGCCAGAAGGATTTCATCTTTGCTCCAGAAGCCGCTGAGCGGGAAGATACCAGCCAGCGCAAGCGCGCCTACCAGTGCGGTCAGCGCGGTCAGGCGCATCTTGCCGAATAGCCCACCCATTTCGCGCATATCCTGCGTGTGGGTGGCATGAATCACGCTGCCCGCCGTGAGGAACAGAAGCGACTTAAAGTAAGCATGTGTGCCCAGATGGAACATTGCCGCCACGCGGTCGCCCAGTCCCAGCGCCATCATCATGTAGCCCAGCTGGCTGATAGTAGAGTAGGCGAGCACCCGCTTGATATCGAACTGCGCTAGAGCAATGGTCGCCGCCATGAACGCGGTGAACCCGCCGATGAGCGTGACCACTTGCATAGCGGCAGGGGCGATTTCGAACAGGAAGAACATCCGCGCCACCAGGAACACGCCGGCCGCCACCATCGTTGCGGCGTGAATCAACGCGGAGACAGGTGTGGGACCCTCCATCGCGTCGGGGAGCCAGATATGCAGGGGGAACTGCGCGCTCTTGCCCACCGCCCCGCAGAAGAACAAAAGCGCCACCGCCGTCGCGAAGGTGGTTAGCGAGCCGAAGAGCGGATGAAGCGTGCCGTTAGCCACCTGCGCCTCGATCTGGTCTATCTGGAAAGTGCCCGCCGCATAAGAGAGCAGAATGAGACCGAGCAGAAAGCCCACATCGCCGAAGCGGGTCACCACAAACGCCTTTTTCGCGGCGTTAGCGGCTTCGGGCTTGCGGTACCAGAAACCGATGAGCAGATAAGAGCAAAGCCCTACCAGTTCCCAGCTCATGTAGAGCAGGAGCAGGTTATCTGCAATCACCAGCCCCAGCATAGCGGCGGTGAACAGCGCCATTACGGCAAAATAGCGGGCAAAACCCGAATCGCCCGCCATGTAGCCTACCGAGTAAACCTGCACCGCAAGGCTGACGGTGCTGACGATGACCATCATCAGCGCGGACAGCCCATCCAGCCTCGCGCCTACGGAGATGCTCCAGTCGCCCACCACCAGCCATTTCGCCTGCACATGCAGACCGCTCGAGTAGTGACCGGAGGCAGAAAGAGCAAGAACAGCGCTCCATGCAACGGCGAGAATAGTGGGCAAAGCAGATACCCAGTGTGTGCTTCTACGTGGCACGAACAGCAATGCCGTGACGACCGATGCAGCAACACACCATAAAGGCGCAGTCCAGAATTGTTCTGCCATACCGTTGTTACCCGCGTTGTTCCTTTGTAAGAGTTAGTGAGCTATATGGATACATCAGGTTGATTCACTACAAGTATCTCTTAGTCCTTCAAATTGTGCACACAACCGCGCAGTTAGTATACCTCAAATTCGCGGATTGGGCTACCTCTGTGTAATCTGGTGCTATCCTGCCCAGCCCCAGCTCTTCGCTTCGCCCAGACGCCGCAGCACCTGTTCGCGCGTGGCAACACCGGTGGTGCCAATCTGTTGCACGGTGATGGATGCTACCAGCTGTCCCACCTGAGCGGCTTCCACCAGATTCGCCCCACTGCATAACGCGCTGACCGTGCCTGCGGAGGTGCTATCGCCCGCACCCACAATGTCTATCTCGCCCGTTACAGGCACTGCGGGCACGTGGGTGATATTCTCTTCATCCACCACCAGCACGCCCTGTTCGCCGATGGTAAGGAAGACCGGTTTGCCTGTACGCTTCGAGAGTTTTACGCCAACCTCGCGCGCCTCCTCCATCGTGCAGGTTCCTTCCCAGTCGGGCTGGAAGGCGCGCATTGCCTCGCGCTGGTTCGGTTTGATGAAGAGGCTACGGTACTCCCCGATGCGGGCACGCGAATCGGCGAAGAAAACCTTTTGCGGGTATTGCGCTGCCAGTCGGCAAATCTCTTCGCGCACGCGGTCGGTGACCACACCACAGTTGCGCTCCTCCACCTGGTCCGCCACGATGATACCGTCCATCTCGGGCACGAACTCGCGTAGCAGGGCAGTGAGACGCTCTTCCCATTCAGGTTCCAGCGGGGTGCGGTTCTTTATGTCCAATCGGTTGATTTCGTGCACGCGACCGTCCACTTCGCGCAACATCGGTTTGGTGTAAGTGGGAGTAAACCGCTGAGGGTGCTGTAACACGCCGTCCACATTTACGCCGCGCAGGCGCAGTTCGTGTAGCAGGTCGTAGCCGAGACCGTCCTGCCCGATGAGAGTGAGGGCATATGTTTGCACTTCGAGCGCACGCAGGTTGTTGGCGACTGTACCACCCGCGCCCGGGCTGTTGCGGATTTGCACCACCTGATACGCTTCCAGCCCCGTCTCTAACGAGGTCTCGCTGAGGGCGCGGTCGATAATCAAATAATGGTCCAGAAAGAAATCCCCGACAATCAGCACTTTTTGTTCGGGGAAGCGATGGAGAATCTGCTGTAAACGCTGTTCGGTCATCCGTTTTCCTCCAGATAGCGCAGTACGCGGTGGTAGAGGTTCGGGAAAGTCACGCGGTGGTCACCGCAGAAGTAGAAGCTCTCTCCGCCGTCGGCGACGGTGCGCACAAGAATGGTTTTCCAGGGGCGGTAATAATAGCGCGGGTCGGATTTAGGCGCTTCGTGATGCAGGTCGCCTTCCAGCGGGATAAGGTCAAAGACGGCGGTGGTGAAGTGCTTGATTGCTCGTCCTTCCTGATGCGCCACGTTACGCGCCATCGAGAGTGCCTTCAGGTAGACCTCCGGCGCCATCACCGCCGAGCCGAACGCCATCATCACGCCACCCTCCAGTTGCGACACGGTGTGCGCGAAGACGAGGAAGTCGGTGTAAGAGGCTGCGCCCAGCGCGGCGCCGTCGCAGTTGGGATGTTCGTGGATGATGTCATAGCCGATGCCGATATGCACGGTAATCGGCACGCGCAGGCGGTATCCTGCTGCCAGCACGCTCACCTCTTTGTGGGGGAAGTCGCCTTCCGCTATCATGCGCCCGATTGCCTCACCGAAGCCGATGCCTTCCGCGTGAGCCTGTTTCGCTGCCTCGTTCAGGCGTCCCGTTTCCTCCCACAAACCGAACTGCCCCAGCCGGATGTAATGCGCGACGCTCTCGGTGGTCTTGCCGATGAGGGCGAGTTCGTAATCATGGATGGGTCCTGCGCCGTTCATGGCGATATGTGTGAGGACACCGCGTTCCATCAGGTCGATGATGAATCGGCTGACGCCGGCGCGGATAACGTGCGCGCCCATCATCAGGATAACCGGTTTGCCGTTGCGATGGGCGGTAGCGATGCGCTGTGCCAGTGTGTCGAAGCCGGGTGCGTCGTAGGGCGGAACATGGTCATCCAGCCGGTAGAACGAGTCGAGCGACAGGTCGTGCACCCGCTCGGATAGCGGGAGCAGTTTGAGGCGGCTGCGGTCGAAGGTTGGATAGGGCATTTACTCTTCCCCAAACAGATACGCTATCAGTTTCTCCTGTTCACGAAATTCGGGGATGATGATGTCTGCTCCTGCTCCAATCAGGCGGTTGCGCTTCCATTCATTGACGCCCTCCTTACGCACCTCGTCGGAGGCAACACCGACCGCGATACCGCCTACCGCTTTCGTGTTCTCTATCTCCACGAAACCATCCCCAAAGCCGACAAACTCCTTGCCGGAGAGGGAGTGTGTCTGGATGATATGCTGAATCACCATTGCTTTCGAGAAGCGTTTATAGTCATCAATCGCGCCGTAGATGCCTTCGAAATAGTGGTCTATCTTCAGTGCAGCCGCTTCGTCGAGCACGTATATCTCGTCGGTGCCACTGGCGAGGTACATACGCACGCCGCGTCGCTTCAGGTTCTCCAGCAGGTCGCGCGAGCCGGGAACCAGCATGTCGTCGGGATGGATAGTGCCGTTTTTCAGCCCTTCCACACGGTGTTTGATGCGCTCCCACAGCCGGGCAAGGTATTCCCACTTGTACTCCAGCGGGTCACGTGGTTTGCCTCCGCGTTTCTCTATCTCCTCGCAGAGTTGGATCATCTGGTAGATAGTCTGCTTGCCGGTCAGGCGGTCCACGTACTCACGCACGATGCGCGTGAGCTCTTCAGGCGTTTCGGTGGTATTGGTCTCGCGCTGGAGCACTTCTACCATCATGGGTACCATTACCTGTTGCCATCCTTCGCGGATGAGGGAGAGCGTACCGTCGAAGTCAAACAGGGCGAAGCGAATGTGCCCGCGTGGAATGTCGTCATGGATAATTTCGATATGCGTTCCCGGCAAGAAGCGCATGATGCATCCCCTCTGTTTCTGGTTCTTGCTCATAGTTTACATTATGCGCATAACCACGTCAAGAGGGGATGCGGCGGGAACCTCATTTTTTCTTTGCCAGATTGTGCTCTATGTCATCCAGCCTTCTGGGGAGGAAAAACAGTTGGCACAATGCGCGCAGCGTTTACTTCATCTGGCTGATGATGTGGTTTATCACAGTGTTGTGCTCTCGCTGGGGGCTGAACAGAATCAGTTCGGCGTCTCGGCTTACCCTGACGGTGTGACCGGGCGGCCAGTAGAAAAGCTCCTGCTCGTGCACTACTTCCTCTGTGCCGTCGGCGTAGGTGACGGTCAATTCGCCCTCCAGAACGTATCCCCAGTGCGGAGACTGGCAGAGGTTGTTCTCCAAG
>Ga0073929_1001218_pt1 | contig 25132 bp, 24 predicted proteins | sample DewCreD2012metaG_3_FD_76966 | JGI IMG/M metagenome (GOLD analysis project Ga0073929, IMG submission 76966) | Hot spring sediment bacterial and archeal communities from British Columbia, Canada, to study Microbial Dark Matter (Phase II) - Dewar... ... | reverse complement strand
ATAAATGAAGCGTTGACTTGCTCATTTCAAAAACTTGCGTTTGGTAAAGCCCTTTTCGCTCGAAAGCGAAGGTGCTTCACTCTATTTTTCTTACTCACTCGTTATGCAGTTTTCAAGGAACAAAACTTGATTATTCTTTCGTTCTTTACTGCTACTGTTTCAGCGGCAGAAGAACATCATACCATGTATTCATTCACTCTTTCAAGCATCAATATTTTCCAGTTCGCTGTGTTTGTCATAATATTTTGTACTATTCGCGGCTGGAGTAATAATATATCATGAGTAAATCCCACTCACAATGTTATATTACTTCCATTAATGGAATAGATGATCACTCCCGTTTGGCTAGAAAAGCTGTGATAACCTTCTCATCCACGCTTCTTACATGTAAATCTCGCTGTGGAAAAGGTATTTCTATATGATACTCAGCAAATAACTCACTGATACGAAAGTTCATGGCACTTAATGTCATAAATCTAAAGTCAGGTGATGGGACCCAAAGAACTGCACGAAAATTCAATGATGAATCACCAAACTCAAGAAAATCCACACTCGGTTCCGGAAAGCTCATAGTATGCTTTTGCTCATAAGCTGCTTGCAGCAAAAGTTTTTTCAAAAGCTCTACATCACTTCCATAAGCAACACCTATCGGAACAACGACTCTCATCTTCTCATCAGCATAGGACCAATTTACAATCGCATTCTCAATAAAGTGTGAATTCGGAATAATAATCCGTTCATTATCGAAGGTCCGAACAACAGTGGCCTCTCATCTTAATCTCCTCAACCACACACAGAATATCATCTACTTTAACCGTATCACCTTTGTTATAAGGTCTTCCGAATAAAATGATAATACCCGAAAAAAATTCGAGGTAATGTTCTGTAATCCAAAACCAATACCTACACCTAGATGTAGTGACTAATACGAGTAAACATGTATTCCACGCCGATATCCAACTCGTATTTACGAAAGCTTGGCTGTAGTACAAATTTTGCGAAAATTTTCTATCGTCATTAATCAGAGCTTAGTAGCGAGAACCTTCGGAACTTATACACTTCAACTGTTCAATATGGAGCATACCAGCTACCTAGCTCCGTTATTAGGAGTAGGTTTGCTTACATTTGCGTTTCTAGTTAATATTGCGGGCAACAGTTTTATCCAGTCGTTCACCTCCATTGAGCCTTAGACTATGTGGGAAGAGCCATTATGATTTCAATTTCAATTTGTGTACTTGTTTATTTACTAATTGCATGGGCAGTTTCCAGTAATTTATCGCTAACCGAAATTATTCAGGCTAAGGATTATGCACTCGCCGAAGCTGCTAGGCCAGCCTTTGGTGATTATGGACTATGGATTAGTTGTTACAGTATATATTCTATTCATATTATCATTTACGTAGGCGAAAAGTTCTTTCTTAGGCGCACGAGCTAATTTATTTCTCTTCTTCTATAGGTCGTGGTAACCATCTGAATAAAGTATATATGAGTAATATGCACACGAGCGTAATGATTAATCGAGGGAAATTTTCATTAATTAGAATAAGATCATGACCCACGAATGTTTCTAATATAATAGATGGAGCTTTACCTAGTACTGTAACTAACATAAAATCCATGAAGGGCATCCGAGAAATAGCCGCAGCGAATGTGATAATGCCCGAAGGAAGGAACGGTGTAATTCTTGCCGTAAGCAACAGAACCATCCGTCTCTTCCTCGATGCATGGTTAATTCGCTGCAACCAAGCCCAAGACTCACTTCTATCCAGATATGTTTTCCCAAATCCCCATCGATATAATCTAAAGGAAATTCCGGCCCCTAACACTTCACCAGCTAGTGAGATTAGAAAACCGGGAATAATTCCGAAGACTACAGCATTAGCGCCCGATAAGAAAATAGATGGAACGACTCCCAGAATACTAATGATGACATTCAATAGTAGGCTAATCAACACTGCCCAAATTCCGAAATCTCTTAGCCAATCGACGATATTCTCCACATGAAACCAACCGAACATCCTGCCACGTGCCTCTCCAGATACTATTATACCTATAATTAATTAGCATTATTAAGGAAGCTCTACAACAAATGGAACGGTAAAAGCTTGTCCTTCATGCTGGAATTGTCCCCAGATTTTGTAGACTCCGCTTTGAGGGAATGTTGTAGCGAATAACGCATCAGGACCGCTAGCCTTCTCATCCAACGGATGGACATGCAAGTACTGTTCTGCATCTTCGGTAAGGATGACAACATGGCCCACCGCACCGAGATACGGCTCCAGATTACTAATAGGTTCCTTTGTCTGGTCATCCTTAATAGTAAAGGTTAGTAATACTTCCTCGCCAGCTTGTAGTTGTCCGTATGACAGCGTAACCTCTTTGCCATTAACTGACTTAGTTAAACTGCTATCCGGTTGGATAACCGCCTGGGTTCGTTCATCGCCTTCAAGCTTTATCCATTCACTCTTGGTCATTGCAGCACCACCGGACGGTATAAAATCGGCAAATAGTTTGTATTCACCGCCTGCAGGAAACTCTGTCTGAATATCAAAAACACCTTCACCCTTATATTCCGGATGGATATGATGGAAATAGGCGAAATCCTTACTGACAATAATCAAATGCAGCTTCTTCTCATGACTGATATCGAAGTCATCAATCGGATTGTTCTCTTTATCCTGAATTTGGATATTTATTCCGACTTCCTTAGCTGATTTCGTTGTTTCCTCCGTGAATGTCCATGTTGCAGTTATATCTTCTGGTTTGATGGTGCTTTGTCCACCATGTCCACCATGACCTGCTTCATGATTCATTCCGGAATTATCTGTAATCTGCGTCTTAGAGCTGCATGCCGTTAAGAGTACTGCCAGAATTGCAACAATGATGGTTATACGTTTCATATTCAATTTAATCTCCAATCAAACCATTATATTCTTACTCTCTGTAAACGAAGTGCGTTAAGTACAACAGATACTGAGCTAAGTGCCATCGCTGCCCCTGCTAGCCATGGTGCTAGTAATCCAATAGCCGCGATCGGAATACCTAATGTGTTGTACCCAAGTGCCCAGAATAAATTCTGGCGAATATTACTCATGGTTGCCCGACTCATATAAATGGCATCAGCAATACTGCCTAGATCTCCGCGCATGAGGGTAACATCCGCGGCTTCCATCGCTACGTCAGTACCTGTACCAATAGCCATTCCAATATCTGCTACGGCGAGTGCGGGAGCATCATTGATACCATCGCCAACCATCGCTACCTTCTTACCTTGTGCTTGTAGCTTCTTAACCTCTTCCGCCTTACCTTCCGGTAGTACTTCTGCCAATACCTGATCGATCCCTACTTGTGCAGCAATAGCACGTGCTGTTCGTTCATTATCACCGGTTATCATAATGACCTCGATACCCATTTGTTGTAACCGTGCTACAGCTTCTTTAGATGTTTCTTTAATCGTGTCTGCTACAGCAACTAATCCGACATATTGACGATCAATAGCAATGATCATAGCAGTTTTACCCGCTTCTTCTAATTGCACCATCTCACCCTGAGCAAGATCAAGCGAAATATCGTATTTGCCCATCAATTTCCGTGTACCAACCAACACCTCTTTGCCCTCAACGCTCGCTCGAATGCCGTAACCAGGAATGGCTTCAAACTCGTCCGTTAGAGGCAAATCGATTCCTCTCGCTTTAATACCAGCTACGATGGCTTCAGCAAGTGGATGCTCTGAGTTCTTCTCCGCTGCTCCGATTAATCTTAATAACGAAGTTTCATCCATTTGAGCTGTAATCACATCTGTAAGCTCCGGTTTTCCTTTAGTTACTGTACCTGTTTTGTCAAGAATAATCACTTCAACACGATGTGTTGTCTCTAGGTGCTCTCCACCCTTGAAGAGTATACCAAGCTCAGCCGACCGTCCCGATCCTGCCATAATGGATGTAGGTGTTGCAAGTCCAAGCGCACAAGGGCAAGCTATAACAAGAACAGCAATGGCTTTCTCAAGGGAACTAGCGAAATTACCAGAATCTATCCAGAAATACCATACGATGAAAGTTATGATTGCTATTCCGACAACGATTGGCACAAAAATTCCAGAGATGGAATCAGCAACTCGTTGAATAGGTGCCTTAGAGCCCTGCGCTTCTTCTACAACTTTAATAATTTGGGCAAGCGCTGTTTCCTTGCCTACCTTGGTTGCCCTAATTATTAGCATCCCATTCTTATTCATCGTTGATCCGATGACAGGATCTCCGGATTTCTTCTCAATAGGTATACTTTCACCTGTGAGCATGGATTCATCAACTGCTGAAGAGCCTTCTATAACTTCTCCGTCTACCGGTATTTTCTCTCCCGGCTTAACCAATACGATGTCACCCTTCAATACTTCTTCAATAGGAACATGGAGTTCTTGATTGTTTCGTATGACTAGTGCAGTTTTCGCTTGTAGACCCATTAGTGTTTTGATCGCTTCAGACGTTCTGCCCTTCGCTAGTGTTTCGAATAGCTTTCCTAATATAACAAGTGTAATTAATATGGCACTTGTTTCATAATACAAGGCAGGTGAATGATGTTGAGTTTGAGCATTCATGGCCCAATCTATGGTCAGATACAAACTGAAGAAATAAGCTGCAGAGGTCCCAAGTGCTACAAGAACATCCATGTTGGCGCTTTTGTTCCGCAACGCATTGTACGCGCCAACATAGAACTGTTTTCCAATTATAAATTGTACAGGTGTTGCTAGTATAACCTGAAACCAGGGATTCATAAAAAGTGATGGCATCCAAATCCATGACGTAAACGAAAAGTGACTGACCATAGCCCACAAAAGGGGTAATGACAAAACTGCTGAAATGATAAATTTGCTTTTTTGTTTTCTAATATCAATCCGGCGCCGTTCGGCAGTATCATCTTTATCTTGCTTAATCACTGCCTTATAGCCGAGCTGCTCTACTTTTTTCTGCAAATCGTCAATAGATACATCCATAGCACTGTATTCAACATGAGCGGTTTCCATGGCAAAATTCACTGTAGCCTTCTCAACACCAGGCAATTTATTTAATCCTTTTTCGATTCGATTCGCGCAAGCTGCGCAGGTCATTCCAGTAATTTGTAATGATGTAGAACTATCTGAGCTTGTTGCCTCCATATTAAACACCTCAATCCCAAACTTCTCAATTCTGGTTCAATTATTGAACTGAATATCCTTGATCTTCAATCGCTTCTTTAATGTTATCCAATGAAATATTCTTCTCGTCATATTCTACACTTACCAAGCCCGCTGCCAAATCAACCTTAGCATCTGCTCCTAACGATTTCATTGCTTTCTCAACTGAATTCACGCAGTGTCCACAAGACATACCCTCGACCTTTAATGTTATGTTTGTCATTGTAATCTCTCCTTTATTATTTTGTTTTTGCATTTTTAGTATACCCCCCTATAGTATATTTGTCAATAAAATATTCCTTAATTTTCATTGTAAATATGGAATATAATGAGTTGTGCCATCTCTTTACTTCATTAGTTTATTAACTGTAATCAAAAGCTCATCAATGACCTCGTGGTCACCTTCTTGGATTCGTTCAACTAAACAGCTTTTCATATGATTTTCCAAAAGTAGCTTTCCTACTCCATTTAATGCAGACTGGATCGAAGCAATCTGATTCAAGACATCGTCGCAATAGGTATCTTTTTCGATAAGACCTTTAACACCGCGAATTTGACCCTCAATACGATTGAGTCTACTGATCATATTGTTTTTCACTTTATCAGAATGATGACTCTTTCTTCCTGTTGAAGAATCGCAGTGATCTGTATGATTATCCATATGAATACTCCCCCTCCTAGATTAGATTATACTATGGGACCCTATTCTATACAATAAGTCAAAAAAATAGGAAGGCAACTAATGAAGTCACCTACCTGCATAATTGGGTATGCTTACGAATCCTCTATGCTGCTGCAGAAAGAGCCCGACATTCTTGCGCACAATTCAAGCATATCCGGCTACATCTCTGTGAGGCTTCATCCGGAAATTTCGCACATTCTTTCCCACATACCTCGCATATATAGGCGCATAAGCTAGTTACTGATTTTACAAGCATACTTCCACGGGCCAGATACGCAGCGGTGGTAGCGCAAATCAATGCACAATCACGTAACAATTGGATTTGAATCGCTCTGGCGTGAATATCTGGGTAACCGAGTAATACGGAAACCATATGTTCACAAATTGCTTCACAATCCTGAACCGTTCTTATCACGTTGGGAGAAGTCTTCATCGTAGGATAGCTTGCATTGGGCATATGTTGCATGTGGGGCATTCTTATAACCTCCATAATAATGTAGTTGCACACCATTAATCATATGCCCATGATTAATCTTCTGAACCGGGTAAATGCCTATATCATTTGCTTAAACCAAGCTCCACAATTTGATTCCAAGTCTTACCTCCGTCATTCGAGGTATAAACATGTTTTTTATATGTTGATATCGCCATATCTTGCTCGGACAACGGGTTTACCGCAATGTAAGTAACCACATCCTCATCCATAGTTGGAATATGAACTGGAGAGGTTTCGGTCATTTTCGAATAGAATGCCAATAATCCCGGCTTACCCTGGTTATATGTTCCCATATAAAGAACACCCTGTGGACTAAATAAAAGCCCTGTAATTTGCTGAGAAGAAGTAATTGATTCGAATGAATTGCCATTATCCTTAGAGAGAAACGCTCCATTATCAGTTCCAATTACAACAATAGAGGATTCCACTGGATGTGTAGCAATCGCTGTAATTTCACCTTTAACTCCTGTTGCCTCAGCTTTTGCCCAAGTCGTACCTTGATCTTCAGAATAATACAGTCCTTGTTCCATGACCGCATGAGAATGAGAATTATAAACATAAAGAGTTTGAGTCTTATAGCCAACGGTGAGATAATGAAAATCAATTTGGCCGTAATAGGCCAGTAATTCTAAGGAATTTCCTTCATCTAAGCTACGAACGACCCCTAATGGGTTCTCAAGGTCAGAGTTTGGATCTGGATGTCCACTGCTATAGAAACCTTGATCATGTACAGCAAATCCCATGTAATCATGCTTATATCCCGGGCCCTCTGACCAATGTCCGTCGGCGTACACCAATAATCCATGATGTGCAGCGAACATTAATCGTTGTCCATCTACGGAATAACCCATACCGTGGATATGTGTCATGTTCATGGTATGGGTGTTCTGAGGCTTGAATAGGAATAATGCCACCAATAGCAAAATTCCGATGATACCTATTAAATAAAAAGAACGTTTAGGACCTTTCAATATCATATACCCCCATCAAAAAAATTCGTTTACTCATTATATCAATAAAATGATGCTGCACAAAATCAATTAAGACCCCCTGTTCCTTGAATAGCAAATGAAATATGACTTAAACTGGGCCCACCCGCGCAATAAAAAGCACTGGACATTGTCCGGTGCCTGTTAGGAACAGAAGTATTTAATCAAGCTCTACTAAATCGCGTTGTAAATAAAATTCCAGTGAGTTTGTTAAAGCATAAATCGTATGTGCCAGATCTAAATTCTCAAAAGCATGCTCACACTGTGAGATATAAGCCATATCGTGCTCATAGTACATCGTGTTATTCTTGATCCTATCCCCACTTAATTGACGCTCTATTTGTCGCGCGACTATGGTATCTCGGTCTATATAAATGAATAGTCGAATGACATGACTACCATATAATCTCTTTAAGGTATCTGCTCCATCAGGATTTAATACTAGATAAATGCAACCGGAATTTTTGAACAATAACTCTATGTCCTTATGCTTTACCCCGTATAGATTATCGTTAATCCGAACGCTTTCCAGAAATTCACCAGCTTGCTCCTCAAGCAAGAATTGTTCTTGAGTGATAAAATGATAATCTTCTCCATCAGTCTCCCCCGGTCGACTCTCACGTGTGCAATAAGAAATTACTTTTTTGATCCCAAGTGTGTTACCTACCATCTCAGCTACTGTTTTACGACCGGAACCATCCGGACCCGTAAAAACGAATATCATTTCACGATCATTAAGTTCATACATTGGAGCACTCCTCTCAATGAATTAATGGATTTGAATTATAGTGAACAAAAGCGACAACGAAGATAGGAGAATTCGAATTCAGATTAATTAAGAGAGTTAAGTGTAGATTTTACGGGGAAATATTAGAATATGGAATGAATGAAGCTTAGGAAACTTGCTTGTTATGTCCAATTACTGCTGAGAATTTGGTCTTGATCCACTGCTGTAAAGATTTCACGTTAGTCATATGATTGTCCAGCTCACTGAGAAGTTCTTGCTTGGTTTCTTCATGGGATTGCTCCCAGAGTTCCATTGCTCGTCTTCTGTATTGGGATTCGAAGATCATCGCTACTCCTCCTCAGATCAGCATGTAAGCGCTTTTATCAATTATACGGAATATTCAGTTAACTTTCAATATAAATATCTTCATATTAGGAACAACTTTGTGTATAATTATATCTTGTCTGCAACGGATAAGAGCTTCCTGAGAGGGGAATCTCAATACAAACAGAGAAAAGGAGTAAAAAAAGTGAATTTACAACAACTCAAGAGCTCGTGGTTCTCAAACGTTAGAATGGACGTATTAGCTGGTATGACTGTAGCGTTCGCACTCATACCTGAAGCCATTGCATTCTCCATCATTGCTGGTGTAGATCCCATGGTGGGCTTGTACGCCTCATTCAGTATTGCTGTCATTATTTCTATTGTAGGTGGAAGACCAGGTATGATTTCTGCAGCTACAGCTGCAATGGCTTTGCTAATGGTTACATTGGTAGCCAATCACGGCATTGAGTATCTATTGGCAGCAACTGTATTAACCGGCATTATTCAAATCATTATGGGTATATTGAAATTTGGTAAGTATCTTACATTTATCCCCCATTCCGTCATGATTGGTTTTGTTAATGCATTAGCTATTCTCATCTTTATGGCTCAAATCACTCATTTTGTTGGAGAGTCCTGGTTGATGTATGTTATGGTCGCAGCAACATTGGCAATTATATATTTACTGCCACGTGTCACTAAAGCTGTTCCCTCCGCACTTGTTGCTATTATTGTTATTACAAGCATTGTTATATTTTCTGGACTCAATTTGAGCACAGTTGGGGATATGGGTGATATTTCACGACAGCTTCCCTTCTTCCATCTACCTGGTATTGAGTTAACGTTAGAAACATTATGGATTATATTACCCTACTCTATAACATTAGCCATCGTGGGAATATTGGAATCCCTCTTAACAGCAACTATTGTTGATGAGATGACGGAAACTCCAAGTGATAAGAATAAGGAAATTAGAGGCCAAGGAATCGCTAATACCATTACAGGTTTCTTCGGAGGAATGGCAGGCTGTGCGATGATTGGACAATCTGTGATTAATGTAAAATCAGGAGGTAGAGGGCGTTTATCCGCTATGGTCGCCGGTGTTTTCCTACTATTCTTAATTATCGTGCTTGGAGATGTCGTCAAACAAATACCTATGGCTGCTTTGGTAGGAGTTATGATTATGGTCTCGGTCGGAACATTCGACTGGCAATCCATACGCGATTTAAGAAGAATTCCTTTTTCCGACAGCTTAGTCATGATTACAACAGTTACAATTGTTGTGTATACTCATGATCTAGCCAGAGGGGTTCTAGCTGGAGTTGTGATGAGCGCAATTATTTTCGGTTGGAAAATGTCTCGTTTGAAAGCTACTACCTCCATAGAGAACGAAACAAAAACATATCGGATATCCGGTCAATTATTCTTTGGAACAATGTCACATTTCGTAGAACTGTTTGACTTTAATAATGATCCAGACCAGATCATTATAGATTTTCAAGCATCCCATGTTTGGGACCACTCGGCGGTAACAGCGATTGCAAAAGTAACCTATCGATATAAACAGACGAATAAAAAAGTTTCCATTATTGGATTAAATCAAGAAAGCCAAAAAATTATCGATCAAATCGGACTTTCTTCTCCATCTGGACACTAGAGTAACCCAAAGAAACCGACTCAATCTGAGTCGGTTTCTTTAATTGCCTAATTAATTTATCTACTTGATTATCATAACTGGACACTTTGCATGCTTAGCAACTTTATGACTTACGCTGCCTAACATAAATTCTTGTAGTGCATTCAGTCCACGACTTCCAATTAATATAACATCAAAGTTATTATTTTTTGCATATTCCACAATAGAGGGTCCCGGTTCACCACGAATAATCTTGATTTCATAATTCACACCTGCATCTTGTGCTTTTTTTTCTATGGATAGCATTTTCTGTTGTCTAAGCTGGGCAATACCTTCCGTATCTAGATTTCGAAGAACGTCAGCTTTTGAAGTTTTGCTATCAACTACATATAATACGACTACATTCGCTTCTGAATCATATTTAGCCAGATCAATTGCCTTATCGGCTGCTCTTAAAGAATGTGCTGAACCATCTGCTGCTAAAAGGATCTTCTTAAACATATAAGCATCCTCCTCAATAAAGTTAACCTATTAATAATAATGACATCATCTGACATCAAAGTCAAAGATACGAATGAGTGAATTCATAATAATTCCTCACTAGTCCCTTACATTCCATAGTAGTATAATTGCAAAGTCATAAATTCGCGAGAAAAGCACTTGATTCAGGAGGCATAAACACTAAATATGATCAACTTAGAAACAAAGCCAATCAGTCGTCAACCTCCGTTACAAACCCGCTTTTTTTACGGTTGGTTGATGGTTCTAGTCAGCGGAATGGGGATCTTCTTCTCGGGTCCTGGACAGACCTTCTCCAACTCTGTATTCATAGAATCGTATATGCAAGACTTTAATATAAGCCAGACATACCTGTCTTTTATTTATTCCATAGCCACACTGACCTCGGGTCTTTTGTTATTCTTCGTGGGTCGATTAGTCGATAAATTTGGTCGAAGGCTAATGATGACACTTGCAGCGTTAATGCTGGGCGTAGCCTGTTTCTATAACAGCTTCGTTACGAGTCCGATGATGCTATTCTTTGGTTTTTTTATGGTCCGTTATTTTGGTCAAGGCTCCATGACTCTTATTCCTAATACTTTGGTATCTCAATGGTTTTATAAGTATAGAGGGCGAGCTTTAAGCTTTGCCGGCCTTGGTGGACTTATTGGAGCTGCAAGCTTTCCACCATTAATAAATTGGTTAATCGAAGCCTATGGCTGGCAATATACATGGCGAATCCTGGGGATTATTCTTATTGTTTTTTTTACACCGATTGCACTCTACTTCGTACGCAATCGACCGGAAGATGTTGGACTACTGCCCGATGGGATGAAGGAAGAAATCAATCAGAATATAGGAGTTACCCCCCGTAAATTTGAAGTATCCTGGACATTATCAGAAGCAATAAGGACCAGAGCTTTCTGGTTTATCATGATTTGTGGTACGATTCCGGCAATGATTAATACAGGAATTACTTTTCAGATATTCTCCATACTTGGTGAAAAAGGAATTAGTCGGATGGAAACAGCATTCGTCCTAAGCTTAATCCCAATCGTTAGCTTCAGTTGCTCACTTGTTTCAGGATTCTTAGTTGAGCGTGTAAAGGCTCATTTGATGCTAAGTCTAGCATTCGCAATTAGTACAATTACCCCTCTTCTGCTTATATACGCTCAATCTTACACGCCTGTTCTTCTATTTGCTGTCGCTTGGGGTGTTACACAAGGCTTTATGAACATTCCAATGGGAATCCTATGGCCTAATTATTTCGGTCGACGATATTTAGGCAGCATCCAAAGCGTAACCCATGCTGCTGGAATTATAGGCTCTGCAATAGGTCCTATTCAGTTTGGCTGGGCATATGACCAATTCGGCAGTTATACAGGTGTTCTTATCTTCTCTTCAGTCATCTGGGCAATCGGCTCGATGTTATCCCTATTCGCAAGTCCACCTCAACGGAAAAGTCTAACTACCCAAGAATAATCGGTTACCTCTCTTAGGCTGTAGTGTTGACATGCTTCTAACTATACACTTACAATAACGGTGATACGAAACGTATCATATATAGAGAAGGAGTGAGGCTTTTGCGTACTAGCTTCAGCTTGTTATTAACCATATTACTATTACTATCCTTGTTATCCTGTGTGACCGCTAAAACTTCACTGAATATTGAAGGTCATTGGGCCGAACAAACACTACAAAAATGGATAGATAACAACTGGATTCCGAGTGTTACTGATGGTGATGGTGATGTGCGTCCCAATGACAATGTAACTCGAGCCGAATTCACGAGCTTCGTAAATCACGCTTTTCAGTACACACATGCCGCAGAGTCTCTTCCCTTTAAAGATTTAACCGTTGATCATTGGGCTTATAAGCATATCGCTATAGCTTTCAAAGCAGGTTATCTCAAAGGCGATTCCTCTAATCATGTTTACCCTGACCAACCCATTTCACGTCAAGAGGTAGCTGTAATACTTAACCAGATATTAAAACTCGAGTCGAAACAAGAAATAAACTTATCTAAGTTCACTGACAACAAGGATATTGCTAGTTGGGCTAAATTAGCCGTTTCTAACCTAGGTGATTCTCTAATATTGAAGGGCGATCCAAACGGAAAATTCCGACCAGTTGCTTTTATGACACGTGCGGAAGCTATTGTTGCGATGGAAGCAGCTTCAATGTATACACCGAATAATCAACAACAACCACATGAAAACTTAGATACGAATACTTCAAGGCTAAAGGTAAGTAATAATGGTAGATTTCTTACTAGAGCAGACAGTACCCCTTTTTTCTGGTTAGGAGATACGGCTTGGGAATTAGCTCATCGTTTGAATCGGAGTGAAGTTCGATCATATATACAAAGTGCCCATGATCAGGGAATCAGTGTGATACACTTTGTTGCTCTAACACCATTGGATGGTTTAACAGAGCCTAACGCATTAGGTGATTTACCTTTGCATGATAAAAATCCAACAAGCCCTATTGTTACACCAGGGAGCAATCCAAACGTCTCCTTAGAATATGACTATTGGGATCATGTTGATTATATTATTGATACCGCAGGATCATTAGGCATCTATGTAGCTTTACATCCCAGCTGGGGAGTCTATTTGTGGGAGAATAGGGGCCAAAAAGCGGATCCCATATTCGATGCTACGAATGCTGCCCAATATGGAGAATGGTTAGGACATCGATATGCAGACAAAGACAACATTATTTGGATACTTGGTGGAGATCGAATACCGGACACTGATGAGAAGATGACCTTAATTCGCAACATGGCAAAGGGTCTAGACGCTGGTGGTGGAACGCAAATAAAGACATATCATCCTTGGGGCGGTAAATCGTCCTCTGAATATTTCCATGAGGATGCCTGGTTAGATTTTAATAGCTTTCAATCTGGACATCCATCAAGGGACTATAAGAATTACAAATTCACCAGAACAGATTATGCCAGAAAAATAATCAAACCAACCATAGATATTGAACCCAGGTACGAGAATCATCCCATCAATTTTAATTTAGAGAATGGCAGATTTGACGGATATGATGCAAGACAAGCTGCCTATTGGTCCTTATTTGCCGGTGCTTTTGGTCATACATATGGTCACAATAGCATCTGGCAAATGTATGAAGCTGACAAAAATCCCAAAGCAGATGCTTCTAACTACTGGACTAAAGCTATTCATGATGAAGGGCGAACTACTATGAAGTGGTTAAAAGCATTAATCGAGGCTAGACCAATGCTTGATAGGATTCCAGATCAATCCCTAATTGTTGACGAATTGTCAAATGGTAATATAATAAAGGGAACTCGAGGTAACGATTACGCCTTTATATACAGCTCTACCGGGGAATCTTTCACTGTAAATATGGGGATGATATCTGGAGATACAGTTACGGCATATTGGTACGATCCTAGAATGGGCGAATCAAAGCTTATTGACAATTATCCTAATAAGGACCAGAGAGCATTTACCCCTCCTTCAAACGGACGTGGGCACGATTGGGTTCTAGTTCTAGATGATAAATCGAAAAACTATCCGTCTCCATCTATCCATGTTACGATAGAAAAGTAATAGATACTTCAATCTCAAGGAAGGTGGTAATCTATGAAAAGCTATCGTATAGCTGAGGATACTCTTGGCAAGGTTCCTGTTCCAGAGGATGCCTATTATGGAGCACAAACACAAAGAGCCATCGATAATTTCCCTATAAGCGGACGACGCCTACCCCGTTCTTTTATAAGAGCTCAAGGGATGATTAAAGCGTCCGCTGCCGCAGTACACCTAGAACTAGGTCAGATCCAAGAACGAATTGCTCTTGCTGTTATTCAAGCTTCAGAGGAAGTTGCTGAGGGTCAATGGGATGAACAATTTCAAGTAGATGTCTACCAGGCTGGGGCTGGTACCTCTCAGAACATGAACGCTAACGAGGTTATAGCATCCAGAGCGCTGGAGCTGCTGAATGAGCCGTTGGATCGTTATGATTTGGTGCATCCTAACGACATTGTTAACAAAAGTCAATCCACGAATGATACAATTCCAACAGCATTAAATATGGCCGCAGTGGAAATGCTTGATAAGCAGCTGATACCTAACCTGGAAAGAATGCATGAGGTTCTATCTTTAAAGAGTGATGAATTTAAATCCATCGTAAAGACAGGAAGAACTCATTTACAGGATGCTGTACCTATGACATTGGGTCAAGAGTTTGCGGGATATGCCTACACGGTTTCCACGATTATCAACTCCATCGAATATGCGAGAAATACCTTACTCGAGATTGGAATTGGTGGGAATGCAGTAGGTACGGGAATTAATACGCACGCACGATATTCTGAGATGATGTTGATAGAGCTTACACATAGAACGGGAGTCTCTTGGAGAGGGGCAACAACTAAATTTGCTGCCCTTCAGAATCCGACAGCAGGCTTCCGACTAAGTGGAAGCCTTCGTGAGATGGCTGTTCATTTAATAAAATTATCTACCGACCTACGTCTACTAGCTTCTGGTCCTAACACTGGAATTGCCGAAATACAATTACCGGCTGTTCAACCCGGTTCGTCCATAATGCCTGGTAAGGTTAATCCCGTTATGGCCGAGATGATTACGATGGTTGGTACACAGATAATCGGTAATGATGCGGCTATTCAAGCAGCAATGACCGAGAGTCAGCTTGAAATTAATGTGATGACCCCAGTGATCATTTATAATCTACTGGATTCCATTATGCTGTTATCCAATGCTGTTCACTCGTTCACGGCGAAATGTCTGGAAGGAATCCAAGCAGATTCCGAGCAGTGCAAATACTGGATGAATAAAAGTCTGGCATTAGTCACGCTACTTAGTCCCATTATTGGTTATGAGAAGGCAAGCTCCTTAGCCAAACAATCCATAGATAGTGGGACATCCATTGAAGCCCTAGCTAAAAAAGAAGCCAATCTCTCCGAGGAGGATTGGCAAGAGCTTATCGAGAATTCAATTGGACAATCCTAGAGTCCACCCAATGAGATAGACTTGGTTTCTAGATACATGTCGATACCCTCACGACCACCTTCTCGGCCGAATCCGCTCTGTTTCATACCACCAAAGGGTAGCTCTGCCGCAGAAGGTGCTCCATCATTAATACCAATGATCCCGTATTCAAGATTCTCTGCAGTATAGATAGCTCTATTAATGTTAGTCGTAAATATATAAGCGGCTAAACCATAAGGTGTGTCATTAGCTAAGCGGACGGCTTCTTCGTCTGTATGGAATGGGATGATAGGTACAACAGGGCCGAAGGTCTCTTCCTTCAGGATCTTCATACCTTGGGTTACTTTTGTAATCACTGTAGGTTCATAGAAGTATCCCTCATTTCCCTCAACCATGATCTGACGTCCCCCTGTGACTACCTTTGCACCAAGGGAAACCGCTTGATCCACATGCTGCTTCACTTGTTCAAATCCATCTTTATTAATTAGAGGTCCAATATCGACTCCCTCCTCAAGACCATTACCGACCTGTAGCTTCGTTACTTCCTCAGTAAGAGCCTTTTCGAAGTCGTCAAATATAGAAGCATGAACATATACTCGATTCGCACAGATGCAGGTTTGTCCCGCATTCCTGAACTTATTATTCACAGTTTCCATCACAGCCATATGAATATCCGCATCATCATGAACGATGATCGGTGCATGACCACCAAGCTCTAGAGAGATTCTTTTGACCGTGTCTGCGGCCTGAGCCATAATTACCTTGCCCACAGCTGTAGATCCTGTAAAAGTTATCTTGGCCACTCGTTCATCAGCTAGTAATTGTTCGCCAATTACTTTGGCGTCACCTGTAATAATATTTAGCACGCCATCGGGGAAGCCTGCTTCCTCTGCCATCTCTGCCAATAGTAAAGCGGTTAGCGGGGTTTCAGATGCTGGTTTTACTACACAAGTGCAGCCCGCTGCAAGAGCAGGCGCTACCTTCCGAGTTATCATAGAAATCGGGAAATTCCACGGTGTAATCGCAGCTACGACGCCTACAGGCTGACGTATCGTAAATAAACGTTTACCTGATGAGGATGAAGGCATTGTGTTACCGAATACACGCTTTCCTTCCTCTGCATACCATTCTACGAAATCCGCAGCATATTTCACCTCGGCTTCAGCCTCTTTGAGCGGCTTTCCTTGCTCCAAGGTCATCGTTTCAGCTAGCTCCATACTTCGCTCCATGATAATCTGATGCCAGCGCTTTAATAACCGTGATCTCTCGAATGCCGTTGTATCTCTCCATGTAGTAAAAGCTCGACTAGCCGCGGTCACCGCTAGCTTAGCTGATTCTGCATCTCCATTTGGAACGGTTGCCCATTCCTCCAAAGATGCCGGATTTCTCACTTTAATCTGATCCGTTGTTCCACCTAGAGACCAACTACCATCTATATACATGCTTTTGTTTTGTAACATAAAGTTTACCTCCTTCATTTACTTACTTATTAGGATGGACTAACAACCTCACCCAATATCTCCTCCAAAGGCATACTCACTGAAAAATCTATTGGACAATCGATAATAATTGGCTTTTTACGATTTAACGCATGCTCTAGGGTTGGTTTCAAATCTTTTGCGGATGTGATTCGAATACCCTCAGCCCCGTAAGCTTCAGCGAGCTTTACATAGTCTGGATTGTTAAACTTCACATGCGATGCACGACCAAATTCCTTCATCTGCTTAGATTCGATTAAACCATAACGACAATCGTTCCATATGACGATTACGATTGGTAGCTCTAATCGAACTGCCGTCTCCATTTCCTGAAGCGACATCTGAAAAGCCCCATCTCCAACTACGGCTAGGACGTTTCTATGCGGATTTAATCTTGCCGCAGCGATAGCTCCAGGTAGTGCTCCTCCCATAGAAGCGAATGCATTTGCGATAATACATGTGTTGGTGTGGTAAGTTGGATACATTCTACCTAACCACATCTTGTGCATTCCTACGTCTGAGATCAATATATCCTTATCATACAGAGCATCACGAAGCTCAGCGATTAATCGCTGTGGTTTAATAGGAAAACTGGAATCCCCTTTATAGCGATCCATTGCCTCTACAATTTCGATTCTTCGTTTAGCATAATATGGATCAAGTTTACTTCGATTACCTATGATTGTTGTCAATCCAGCCAAATTCATATCAATTCTTCCATGCATAGCTGCGGTAACGGGGTAGCATGAATCGATCTCTGCAGGCTCCGTATCGATGTGTACCACTGGAATTTTACCTTCTGGATTCCACCTTGCAGGTGGATACTCAACCATGTCATATCCAATAGAGATAACCAGGTCGGCATGATCTATCCCATAGGTGATATGGTCATTCTCTTGAATACCCACTGTAAAAAAGCTCAGCGGATCATCTGAAGATATTGCACCCTTACCCATTAAGGTGTGAACTACCGGCGCCTGTAGCCTATGTGCAAAATCTCGTAATTGATCCTCTGCATGCTGACGGGCAATTCCGAAACCAGCTAGGATAATGGGACGCTCTGATCGCTCAATGGTCTCTGCAACATGCTCCATCGCCAGCTCATCTGTTTTTAATTGGGGTACTGGTGAACTCTCTAACGGAGATTCTGTTACTTCAGCTGCAGCGATATCCTCTGGTAGAATAATATACGTAGCACCTGGCTTCTCACTCATGGACATCTGAAATGCCTTTCTTATGACCTCTGGTATAATTTCAGGTTTTCTGATTGAATCGCTCCATTTGGTCACAGGCTTGAATAAGGCTTCTAGATCATAAATCTGATGTGATTCCTTATGAAGTCTATCCTCACTTCCCTGACCTGTTATAGCCACTAATGGACTACTTTCCATATTTGCTGCAGCCACTCCTGTTAATAAATTCGTTGCCCCAGGTCCCAATGTGGATAAACAAACTCCTGGCTTTCCTGTCAATCTTCCTTCCATCGCAGCCATAAAAGCTGCACCTTGCTCATGGTGGGTTGTGATAAAGTGTATATCTGAGTCTAATAGAGCATCCATGAGGTCTACGTTCTCCTCTCCTGGAACCCCATAAATCGTTTTAACACCTTCCTGTTCTAAGCAGCGGACGAATAAATCTGCAGCTCTCATATGATGATCTACTCCCTTCTAATTCGTTCTATAAGTAAAAAGCACGAATCACAGAACGTGAGACGTGCTCATATAAATTTTTCTTATCTTCTTGGAAATCTGCTATACATCGGGTGATAGAAAATAGTAGGGTCTGGATTATCCTGATTGAAGAGCATGTTGCCACCCCAACCAATGATTACGATATTCCCATCATCCATCTCCGCTTCTAGATTATCTGCTTCATCAGCTGACACACCCATTGATCTCATTTTTGCTCGTAGCTCATCACCTCTTGAACGGAATAAATTAGCCACTGCTGTGATAGGCCCTTCATCAATAACACCAATTTCACTTGAACCTGTTGCTTTAGCAACAGCTTTTGTATGATCCTTTTCGTGTGCGAGAACATAAATATTTGTTTTAGCATATTTCTCTTTAACTAGTGTATCTACAACCTCTTGTACTTCTTCTAAATTTTCTGCTACTTTTACTTGGGTTAGCATAAACATTCTCCTCTCCAAATTGTGGTGATTGTTCTGCTTGGTCTCAAGTATAACGTGGAATGGGACACTTATTCAAAAGCATGAAATCCACCTGTGTAGCGTTAAGCTGGTCTTAGACCGTCTAAGAGTTAACAAGCTCTAGTCATCCTAGATATAGTCCCGATTACTCATTTTAAGTGGCTTATTCAGTTTTGGCGCCGAATCTTATAGCATTTCTAGTTCGGGCGCGTTCAATTTCGATCTCACGATTGCGTGGTTCGGCATGGGTTACTAAGGAATCCAGTAGATTTCGGGCAACTAAAGATACTTCTTGGATGGCTCGATTAAAAGCCTCTTCATTTGCCTTTGATGGTGTGTTGAAGCCCGAAATCTTCCTTACGAATTGAATAGCAGCCGCCTGCGTTTCATCATCGGTAGCTGGAGGATCGAAATTGAAAAGCATCTTAATGTTTCGGCACATAGTCTTCTCCTTATCATTACAATTTATGACAATCTATCTATACCAATTGATCTTCTTTGATTTGTTTACTTCTTAGCTGCCCACATGCAGCATCAATGTCTGTACCATGCTCAAGGCGAACCGTACAATTGATATCGTGCTTCTTTAGCGTGTCGTAGAAAGCCATGACCGAAGCTTGATCGCTTCTCTGATATTGACTTAGCTCATCTACAGGATTGTATGGAATTAAATTAACTTTGGTAAGATGTTTTTTGTCCTCAATAAGCTCTGCCAGTTGTATAGCATGCTCCTTATGGTCATTAACATCCTTTAGCAGAATATAGGCTAAGGTAATTCTCCGTTTTGTTGTTGCTAAGTAATAATCAATGGCTTTCATTAATTTTTCTATTGGCACTGCACGATTAATCTTCATGATTTGTGATCTAAGCTCGTTATTCGGGGCATGCAAAGATACCGCTAAATTGACCTGCAAATTAAGATCGGCAAATTTAACAATTTTATCATCAAGACCGCTTGTGGATACGGTGATATGTCTAGCCCCAATAGCGAGTCCCTTCTGATCTTTAATGACAATTAGGAAATTGACGAGGTTATCGAAATTATCGAATGGCTCTCCAATTCCCATCACTACAAGATGAGTTACTTTCTCTTCCTGCTTCGCATGGTCTAGGTGGAGCTGTACTTGCATGAGCTGCTCGACAATTTCTCCACTGGATAAGTCTCGGCTTTTGGTTAACAAACCACTCGCGCAGAAACTACATCCTAGGTTGCAGCCCACCTGTGTTGTGACACATACAGACAAGCCATACTTCTGTCTCATCAATACGGTTTCAATTAGATTACCGTCATTTAATTTGAATAGAAACTTAATGGTACCATCCTCAGATTCCTGCTTTAAGTGCTCATTTAATGTTCGGATGACATAATGATCGGTTAATAATTGCAAACATTCTATATGGACATCAATCATTTCATTAAAGCTAGTCACTCGGTTCTTATAAAGCCAATCCCAAACCTGGGATGCCCGGAATTTCTTATGCCCATGCTCCATTAACCAAGCTGTCAGTTGATCAAAGGTTAATCCATAAATGGACGGTTTATTCATTTCGATTACCTCATTTCACGTTTAAATATGCTCTTATATTGTACATCAGAATACTTACATTCGAAAACTATCTATAAACCGTTGCGCACTCTTGGATAAATATCGGTCCTTTAACCAAACAATACCTACTTCTGATAGAAAATTAGCATCCTTAATATCTAGCATCTTTAGAACAGTGGACGGAAAAGAAGACATAACTGATTTGGGAAAAACAGTAGCACCTATGCCCTCAGCAATCAGTGACATAATAATCGCTACACTGGAGCATTCACATATGATATTAGGCTCAAATCCATGACGTCTGCATTCGCTCACTACCAGCTTGTGCATACGAGTTGTTCTATCCGTCTTTAACGTTAATAATGGAAAGCTGGCTAGTTCCTTCATACAGATTTCTTTATCATTAGCAAACTGAGACCATGAGCTTGGAATAACTACAACGAACGGGTCCGAAGGTAACGGAAGGATAGAATAGTGCTGCGGATACGTCTGTGATTCGAATGGTAATCTTGCCACAATGAGTTCAAGGGTTCTCTTCTCTAATTGTTCTCCTAGGTATGAATGATCACCTTCAGAAATTTTAAAGGTTACCTGAGGATATAATTCCCTAAATCGCTCAATCTGCTTTGGCAGGAGTGAGATACAAGATACCACAGATCCAATTGAAAGAACGCCACTTACACCTTCTTCTACTTCTCTTACCTCCTTAAGCGCTTCGTCAAATTGGTTCAATAATAATTCGGCCTTCTGAAGAAGTAGCTTTCCCGCATCTGTGAGCTTCAATCGCATTCGATTACGTTCGAATAGCTTCACACCTAGCTCTTCTTCCATTTGCTTTAGCTGTCGGCTTAACGGCGGTTGTTCCATATTAAGGAGCTTTGCTGCTCGAGTAACTTGTCCTTCTTGTGCAATCGTAATAAAATACTTTAATTGTCGAATGTCCATTATTCGCACCCCTTATATACTCTGAAGGTATGAAGTATAAATTAAATAGATATTATTAATATATCCGATCAAATGATACTATACAATTAATGATATTAATTTAGGGGAGAGATCCAATTCATGGTTCAGCCTATGACAATTCAAATACAACAAAGTACGAATAAAAAAGAAAAACCAGCTCAAGATCAGCTTGGCTTCGGTATATATTACACAGACCATATGTTTATTATGGATTACAATGTGAATAACGGATGGTATCAGCCTCGTATTATACCTTATCAATCGATTGTGTTAGACCCTGCAGCCAAAGTTTTTCATTATGGACAAACGATCTTTGAAGGGCTGAAAGCTTATCGAACACCAGAAGGACGGGTTCAATTATTCAGACCTGATAAGAATCTTCAAAGGATGAATCGTTCTAACGAGCGTATGTGCGTGCCTCAGCTTGAAGAGGACATTTTCCTTAAAGCATTAAAACAATTAATTTCCATTGATCAGGATTGGATTCCCACTGAAGAAGGAACATCTCTTTACATTCGCCCTTTTGTGATTGCTACTCAACCTGCACTTGGTATAGCTCCTTCCACCGATTATCAATTCATCATCATTATGTCACCCGTTGGTGCCTATTACCCAGAAGGTGTTAATCCGGTCAAGATCTTTGTTGAACCCGAATATGTACGCACTGTAATTGGCGGTGTAGGGGAAGCTAAGACTGCCGGGAATTATGCCGCGAGCCTCCGAGCACAAGAAAATGCCAAAGACCAAGGATATGCCCAGGTATTATGGCTAGACGGTGTACATCGACAATATGTTGAAGAAGTAGGTAGCATGAACGTGTTCTTCAAAATTAATGGAACTGTTTATACACCAGCTCTCAATGGAAGCATCCTGCAAGGTATTACTCGAGGTTCCATCATTCAGCTGTTACAGCATTGGAATATCCCTGTAGTAGAAAGAGCAATCTCCATCCAAGAACTATATGAAGCCGGTAAAGCTGGTTCATTAGAAGAAGCTTTTGGCACTGGGACAGCCGCTGTTATCTCCCCTATCGGCGAGCTCAACTGGAATGATGACAAGCTTATCATACGAAATGGTCTGACTGGTGAACTCTCATCCAAACTTTATGACACTCTAACAGGTATTCAGAAAGGTCTACTAGAAGATCCATTTGCATGGATGGTTGAAGTTCCAACTAAAGAAACATAATAGCGATTAATTTATAGAAACCCGCAGCAAGCAATGCTGAAATTGGAATCGTTATAACCCATGTAACTAGAATACGTCCAGCAACATTCCATTTTACAGCCGAGAATTTCTTAGCAGAACCAACACCTAGAATGGCTGATGTAATAACATGGGTTGTACTCACTGGAAGATGGATCAGCGTTGCAGTTAAGATTACACCAGCAGAGGTCAGATCAGCGGCTACTCCGTTGACTGGCTCTATTCTGAATATCTTCGTACCCATGGTCTTAATGATTTTCCACCCACCAACTGAAGTACCTAATGCCATAGCGGTTGCAGCAGAAATCTTTACCCATAGTGGAACCTCTAAATCAGTCTGGAAATTACCTGCTACCAGGGCGAATGTGATAATACCCATAGCCTTCTGGGCATCATTCGTTCCGTGAGTGAACGCTTGGAAAGCGGTTGTAATGATTTGAGTCCTTCGAAATCGATTATTATACAGATGGGGATTGGCATTAACGAATATTCTCTTAAAGAGGATCATCAGAATAAAGCCTCCAATAAAGGCTATAACTGGGGATAATAACAGCCCTTGAATAATTTTGGTGAATCCGGATGCATTCAAAGCGGTATACCCTGCGGAAGCTACCACAGCTCCTGCCAATGAGCCAATAAGCGCATGTGAGGAGGAAGATGGAATACCGAACCACCAGGTAACTAGATTCCAAGTAATGGCTGCTAGTAAAGCAGCAATTACAACCTGTAAGCCAAATTCAAGAGTAGCAGGATCTGCAACTTGTCCACCAATGGCCTTTGCCACACCTGTAAAGGTTAACGCACCTATAAAATTAAGTAAGGATGCTAGTATGATGGCCTTTCTGGGTGTTAAGGCACGTGTTGAGACCGATGTTGCAATCGCATTGGCCGTGTCGTGAAAGCCATTAATAAAATCAAAAGAAAGAGCTAAGAATACAATAATTATCGTAATAATAAGTACGCTGTCCATAGTTGCCCCTCTTTACGAATTCCTCATGATAATAGACTCTATCGTATTAGCAACGTCTTCACAATCGTCTGTAGCTGATTCTAGCATTTCATAAATATCTTTACGTTTAATCAACTCAATAGGATCCTTAACATTATGGAATAGATCTTTAATACAGCTGCGAAGTAGATCGTCCGCTTGATTCTCGAGCTCATTAATTTTAATTGTATGAATACGAATTGGAAGAAGCTTCTTGGTGGACAAGAGTCGAATAGCTACCTGAATTTCTAGGGCAGATTTATGAATAATATCGGCGAATTGGCTGATATATTTGTCATATTCTGTAACCTCATACATTTCGAATCTGGAAGCACAAGCTTCTATCCCATCCAACACATCATCTAAGGAGGATGCCAAGGCAACGATATCCTCACGGTCTATTGGTGTAATGAAGGTTTTGTTTAAGGCTGTGTATATAGAGTGGGTAAATCCGTCTCCGACATGCTCAAGTACCTTCATCTCTCTAGCAAAATTCACAGCATTCTCCTGCTTCTTAATTCCTTCAATAAACCTTTCAGTCGTTTTTAACAAGTTATCTGATATATTCTCCAACGTCTCGAAGAAAAAATCCCTTTTCTTAAATGCCACTAGGAAAACCCCTTTATCAAAATATGTCAAAAACCCAACGAACTTATATTAGCACATCATGGGTATGTATGGTAAAGAATTTGTAAATAATAAAAGGAACCTAGGTTTCTAGGTTCCTTTTAATTATTTTTGTATATTTTCAACTAAAATCCGAAGTAATGATCAACCGCTTTAACAAGAGATACCGAAAATTTATCCTGCATTTTTTTGTTCATTAAAATCTTCAAGTCTGCAGCATTGGTCAATAGTCCTAATTCTATTAATACGGAAGGTACTGAATTCATTCTATTCACATAATAGTTTTTATTGCCTATTCCTCTATCAGAGGTGCCTATAGTAGGTTGAACAAAGGAATGAACAGATTGTGCTAGTCGCTTACTTTCTTTAGGGTAAGGATTACTATTGCCATCTAGATCATTTCTAGCATTATAGAAGGTTACTGTTCCTCTGAATTTCGTGCTTGGATTAGCATCAGCATGGATGGATATGAATATGTCACCCTTAACTTTCTTAGCGAAAGTAGTACGACAAGCTAATTCATCATAGATTTTCTTATAAGGCATACTGTTCGCAGCCTAGCAGCATGACGTTATATACTTCGAGTTAGTCTATTTCTATGGCGGAGAAAAAGGATATAAAGAGCCGACAGCGTATATGACTATACAAGCGTAGTCGTTCTAGCTGT
>Ga0073929_1001213_pt1 | contig 25205 bp, 21 predicted proteins | sample DewCreD2012metaG_3_FD_76966 | JGI IMG/M metagenome (GOLD analysis project Ga0073929, IMG submission 76966) | Hot spring sediment bacterial and archeal communities from British Columbia, Canada, to study Microbial Dark Matter (Phase II) - Dewar... ... | reverse complement strand
TGCCGCTTTCAACAACGCGCCATTTCCACCTAGGCATCTGCTGACTGCCCACGCCGTCAGCATCACCGAACCGACACCGTTCCGACTTGAAGTCAAATACAATACCGAAAAACTGCCACGCGGTCAGACTGGCCTGGAGGCAGTCGTGCGGGTTGAACGGCAGGCGGGATTTGAAGACGAAGTGCAGGTCTTCGCGGTAGCTCCACCGCCAGCACCGAACCAGCCTGTCGTCCTAGCAGCTCCTGCCAGCAGCAAAATCGCCCGGGGTCAGCAGGAGACGAAGCTGTCGCTGAAATTGCCGAACAATCTGCCCACCGGCCGGCTGCCCCTGGCAATCGTCGGCCAGGCGAAACACGCAGGACGGTCGTATCAAGTTTACGCCCGCGGTACACCGCCAGTGGTTAGCGCCGGGAAATGACTGCTCGTCCGGCACCCTGGGAAATCGCGTAAAATTGATCGGATTGGCAACTCCCAGGGAGCCCGCATCATGACCAGCGAAGAAGTCAGCGTTGTCCGCAACCGCGTTGTGTCTTCGGAACTCGCGGCACGTCCCTGGCTGCGTTTTTATCCACCAGGCGTTCTGCCCTCGCTGACCTATCCCCGCCAGCCTCTGCCGATCTTGCTGGCCCAAGCCGCAGAACAGTTTCCCGACCATCTCGCCTGCACACTGCTTGATCAGCGTGTCAGTTATCGCCAGCTTTACGAACAGGTTTGCCGCGTCGCTCACGGTCTGCGTCACGTCGGGGTAACTCGCGGCACGGCGGTCGGCATTCTTTTGCCGAACTTGCCCGAGTACCTGCTGGCCATGTTTGCCGTCTGGGCCATCGGCGGTCGCGTCGTACAGCTCAGCCCATTGCTTGTGCCGCAGGAATTAGAACGTCTATTGCGGCTGACGGATTGTCGCCACGTGATCGCTCTCGACCTGCTTGTGCCAAAGCTGGCCTCGGCTCTGCAAAGCCAACTCGTGGAGCATATCTTCGTCGTTTCCCTGGCCGAGCGATTGCCTATACTCAAAAGTCTCCTGTACCGTTTCGAGCGGTTACGCAAGCAGGGACATTTTCACCTCGTGGCACACGGTCCGGCTGAGCCGTTCACGCATTTGCTGGATCACGCCCCGCGCGATTCCATCGGCGATCAGGTCGAACTGGACGAAGTGGCGGTGCTTGCACCTACCGGTGGCACGACTGGCTCGCCGAAAATCGTCATGCTCTCGCATCGCAACCTCCTGTGTAATGCCTGGCAATTGCGGGCCTGGAGTCTGGCGCGCGATGGCGAGGAACGTATCCTCGGCGTATTGCCCTTCTTCCACGCCTACGGCCTGACGGTCTGCGCCCTGGCGGGCGTAGCCATGCGGGCCAGCATCCATCTCCATCCGCGTTTCGAGACCCGCGCGACTCTGCAACTGATTGAACGCTGGAAACCCACCATCTTCCCGACCGTTCCCGCCATGTTGGCCGCTCTCAATCGCGTGCTTCGCGCCTGGCCCGAGGACCGACCGCGCCCCGATCTGTCCTGCATTCGCACAGTGATTTCCGGAGCATCGGCCCTCGACCCGGCCGTTCGTGAGGAATTCGCTCGCTACGGGGCCAGGGGAATCATCGAAGGTTACGGCCTGACCGAAGCGGGGCCGGTTACCCATGCCAATCCGCTCGTGCCCGAACACGTCCGACCGGGAACGATCGGCATTCCCTTACCCGACACCGACGCCCGCATTGTGGACCCGATCACCGGCCAAACGGAAATGCCTGTTGGCGAGGTCGGGGAACTGATCGTCCGCGGTCCACAGGTCATGCTCGGCTACTGGCGCAATCCCGACGAAACTGCGCTGGCACTTCGCAACGGCTGGCTTTACACCGGCGATCTCGCCCGCCGCGACGCCGACGGTTATTTCACCATTGTCGACCGCAAACGCGACATCATCAAGACCAGCGGCTTTCTGGTCTACCCCGCAGAAGTGGAAGAAGTGCTATTGCAGTTCCCGCAGGTGGCCGAAGCCGCTGTCGTTGGCGAGCCCGACCCGCAGCGGGGCGAGATGGTCGTCGCCTATGTCGTTCCGCGCAATGGTAACCTCGACCTGCACGCCCTGGAAGCGCACTGTCGCGAACATCTCGCCAAACACAAACGGCCACGCAAATTCCAGGTCGTTTCGCAACTGCCCAAGAACTTCCTTGGCAAAGTGCTCCGCCGTCAGCTGCGTTAGGCCGCCACTTCGCCCTAGGAGCGGCCGTCAGGAGCGGCGAATGGCGGTCTTTGCCGATTCTTTCCTTGGTTGCCGAATTTCTTAGCCATTTTCGCCTTGTTTCAGCTTTGCCCGTTTTGCTATAATGCGACCGTGATCCGGAGTAATTTCTTCTCCGGCCGACAGGAAGTTCGCAACTAGGAGATGCACCCATGGCACGCAAAACCGCTCGCACCTCAGCCAATAAGAAACGCTCCGCTACCAAACCGTCGCGGGCAGCTAGCACGTCGCGTGTCGCCGATGTGGTACGCCGACCAGCAGTTACCTCGCAGCAGATCCGCGAACTCGTTGAAGCCGGCGCTGGCATCGTCCGACTCGCTCCCACCTGGGTTCCCCGATCATTCCTGATGCCGGGCAAACGCTTGAAACTGCATCCCAGCGACTACTACGCCCTCGGTGCCCATCGCGGCGGCATTGACGAACGCTGGTTCGCTTCCACCACTCCCGCCGCCAACGAAGGGGCGCCCTGGGACGAAGGACTTAGTTATATCGTTTATCAAGGCCGCAAATTCGTTACCTTGAAAGAAGCTATCGAACTCGAAGGCCCCTTGTTTATCGGCAAACCGATGTGGGACAAGTATCATCGCTGGCCTGTCTATAGCAAGTTTTTCGATAACCTCGGCCCGATTCCCCATCACATGCATCAGAACAATGAGCAAGCCGCACTCGTCGGCCAGCAGGGTAAACCCGAAGCCTATTATTTTCCACCACAACTCAACAGCATCGGCAATAATTTTCCCTATACATTTTTCGGCCTGGAACCCGGCACCACTAAGGAAGACATCCGCCGATGCTTAGAACGCTGGAACGAAGGCGACAACGGCATTTTGAACTACAGCAAGGCTTACCGATTGCAACCCGGCACCGGCTGGCTTGTTCCTCCCTGTATCCTGCATGCCCCCGGCTCGCTCGTTACTTACGAACCGCAATGGGGCTCCGACGTGTTCGCTATGTATCAATCTATGGTCGAAGGACGCTATGTCCCCTGGGACTTACTTGTCAAGGACGTACCACCCGATAAGCACCACGACTTGGATTACCTAGTTAACCAGCTGGATTGGGAAGCTAATGTCGATCCCTATTTCAAGGATCACCATTACTTAGAGCCGATTCCCGTTGCGGATACTGCCAGCGAGGGATATATAGATCGCTGGGTCGTTTATGGTCGCATTGACGGACAGGAACTCTTCACGGCCAAGGAACTGACTATACAGCCGGGCGTTCGAGTTACCATACGCGACAACGGCGCTTATGGACTAATCACCGTGCAAGGCCGCGGCAAGATCGGTCAATTCGACTTAGAAACCCCGGCCATGATCCGCTTCGGTGAACTCACCGCCGACGAAGTCTTTGTTACCTATGATGCCGCACGAGCCGGTGTCGTCTTTGAAAATACCGGCACCGAACCCCTAGTAACTCTTCGCTATTTCGGTCCCGATACGAATCCCGATGCTCCGAACGTCGGCGATCATAAACGCTTTCGCCGATAATCGCCGCTACGCCATGCATGCAAGCGGAGAAAACTTTAGTAGCGCACGAAATCTGCTATCCGCCTGCACTGGAGCACACGAGCATTCCAGAGGAGGATGTCTATGAAAAAGGTCTCGATCGGTAGCTGGGCCTATGTGCTGGGGCCTTATAAGAACAATCCCGTGGATTTCCACACTGTCCTGCATAAGTTGCAGGATATGGGTTTCGATGGTATCGAATTAGGTGGGTTTCCGCCGCATCCTAATCCCGATCAGTATGACACACCAAAAAAACGCCAGGCATTACGCAAGGAAGTGCAGGATCATGGACTGGAGTTTTCCGGCTTGGCCGCCAACCTCTGGATGCACAAAGTGATCAGTGTTCCTGACAGCGGGCCTTATATAGCCGAATTTGCCCGCAATGTGCTGTTTGCAGAAGACTTAGGCATTGATTTGATCCGCGTGGACACCTTAGAGCCGCCAGATGTCTTTCAGAAAACGGGCATTGACCCGCGTCTGGGCCGCGAACGCATTGTCCGGGCCTGGGATCGCTGCGCCAAAATCGCTGCGGATCGCGGCATGCGCGTTGCCTGGGAGTTTGAGCCCGGCTTCGCGTTCAACAAGCCCTCGGAAATCGTTTCGATAGTGGACGAAGTACGAAGCCTTGGCAACCCGAATTTTGGTGTGCTATTCGATACCAGCCATGCTTATATGGTCAGTGTCATTGGGGCTCGTCAACCCGGCGAGAAGGAAACACTCCGCGGAGGTGTGCTCGAGCTTCTGGAAAAACTCCGGGGCAAGATCACCCATCTGCACTTGATTGATTCCGATGGCACCTGTCATAAGGACGAACAGGGCAACGACGAAACCAGCACCCACGCTCCGTTCGGCAAGGGTTTGATCAATTGGGATGCGGTCATTCCCGCTTTGCTGAATGCTCAGATTCCATCGGATTGGTGGTGTATAGACCTATGCTTCTGGCCGGACGCTTGGACGGTCACTGCCGACTGCAAACGCTTTATTGATACCATGCGCAAAAAATACGCCGCCTGACCAGCGCTATCGCGTCTGTGATCAGCTAAGCAGTCGGCGACGCTCACCGAATGGCCGGAAGCTTCAGGCACCAATAGCAAACGAAATGCCGAGTCCGCAGCGAAGCCAGTGATGTGCTTTCTCATGGGATAACGTAACTTGTCTCTCCTGCTAACGGCTTTGCTGCTTGGGGAAAGGCGAGCCGGAATATCGGTACATAAGCCTACAACTGCATCTGGTGAATTTGACACCACGGGAGTTGTTTTATCTCGGACTCGCAAGCACGGCCCCCTGATGATGTGCCAAATGCTAACCCGGAAGTGTTAGTCGCACTAATCCTCGATAACACGCAACCGCAAACGGTGCGAGATCAAGCAACGGAACGACTAACCAGGATCGTAGCAACTATCGCGCAGCGGCAGGTGACTGGGATTTCTAAAGAAGACGATGATAAATCTTTAGCTGACGATGCGGCACAACACGTTATGATGAAACTATTACAGGGAAAGTTCAATCCTGGCAAAGGGCGATTTGTGGCCTGGGCGACGCAGGTCGCCCGCAACTATCTTCGGGATGAACTCCGCCGACGGCCAAGGGCAGTAAGTAAACTGGGCTTATCCGAGCAACTTATAGAAAAAGTCCACAGCGAGGGCCTTGACGTTCTCGAATGGCTTGGCGGTGATTCGGTAGCAGTTATGCCTGAGGCATCGTCGGTATTCCAACTTCCCTTTTCTGAGGAGGACTTGAACCGGGTGTCCAGTTGGCGACCTTTGCGCGATCGCATCATTATGCTGGTGCTTTCCGGCTTATGGTGTAAGGTACCGGAAAACACGTGGAAGCAATAGGTTCTAGAAGCCGAGTTGCCCTGGCCATTTCCACCAGAGGCAATGCTCCACCTCCATGAGAAAGAACAACGTCTGGCTCCCTTGGCGGAGGCTATGGGTCTGACTCGCAATCATTTATGCGTGATCTGGAATCGGCGATTGAAATGGCTAGTGCAACTCCGCTGCATTCGCGAAGTGGCCGAGGAGCACGGTTATGGCAATTCTATTGATATGGGATGAACTACCTGATCCACGCGACCCAGACGCGCCACGCGGCAAGCGCTGCACCGTCATGCTGTACGAGGAGTGCCTGGCCCATATAGTCCAGCGCCACATCTCCCGCCACGACGGGCCCTGGCGCGAATGGCTGACGCAGGAGCTTTGCGACCGCCTAATCCAGTGGTATTACGGTGAATCAGACTTAGATAATGAAACCCTGCAAAAACTGAATCAGTTGTTCGGTGGGGCACTGCGCGAATCACTAAGTCGTCCGTTGGTATTACTGACACACCTCGGAGCAAGCCGCCATGCCTGGATAGCCATTTTGCCTACTGGGGCCATTTTCGTGCTTAGGTCCAAGTTCAGCGACAGCCGGGCACATCTGGTAACCTGCTATTATCCCGACCGCCCCAATCTTCACCCGCCGCATCGTCGCTGGCGTCATATTGCTCACACCTACCTTTGGCGCTACGCTCCCATTAGGGAACAAGGTGGAGCCAGGCGCTTTTTTATGCCGGAGAACGAAAAAATTCGATTCGTGCAGCCGGAGAACTGGGGCTTCGACATGAGTGCTCGTCCTCCGGTGTGGCGGGGCGCCCTGCCCGACTGGCCAGCCGCGAAAAAGTTGTCACCGAAGACCAAGCAGCACCGTATTAAACTCAGGCAACGACGATGGACGTTGCCCGACTCGTTGGAAGATTCGGAAAACAGCAAGCACACGACCACCACGAAGTAATGTCGCTAAAACCACGCAGATGGTGAATTAGTAAGGGATAAGACTATGTCCGCGGAAATCTTTGCTCGGAACAATGATGTGCTGGCTATCTGCGTCCAGGAGTTGAACGAAATCCTGGCGGAGCAGGAACTGCATGAGATACTGGCCGGCGTTCCGTTGACCCCGGCGCATCAAGCATCGGCGTTACGCGCCGCCATCGCTCTGGGTTACTGCCGGTTGTTCGGCGCGGACCTGGGCGATGAGGACGGCGCCCTGCCCTTACCTATAGCTAAGGCGGCAACAACTGCCCTGCACGACTTGATTGACGATGCTGCCAAACGTGCCCAAACCCTCGCACACGATTGGGACAGCACCGACGAACCCATAGAACGCGATGAGTTGTGCGTTCGTTTACTCCTGGATCGGATGGACATTCACGCCGCCTATATTGCCGTGGATGAGGCCTTGTTAGAGGCGTATGGTGACCAGGAAATTTCGTGGCAGGAATACGATAGCTCGTTGCAGGCATTAACCGAAAAAGTAGAGCAGCTGGACGCGGCATTGCAGCAACCTGAAAACTTAGAAATCCTCAGCACCGTGGCGCACCTCCCGTTGATTGAAAACTGGCGAATTCTTCTGACCGAGGATCATCAGGGGCTGATGCCGTGGTGGCTGAGCGGGTTACTGTCGGAAGTAGCGCAGGTATCTATGCAGGAAGCGCTGAAGCGAATGCCGTCGGCTGGAATCTGGCAAGCAGTAGCCCGGGCAGTTAACGATAAGGAGGAGCGCCAATTAGCGGCTCTGAAACTACTCTTGCTGATGACGTTGCGCGCCCGGGTGGCTGCTGCGCCAGCGGGGCAACCAGTTATCATTCGCTGGGTTTCGCCCGATGGCCAGTACGAGGCCCATTGCGTGCTCGTTCAGGATAAACGGCCGGAACAAATTGAAATAGTATTCATGACCAGAGCAGGCGAACCGGCGCTGCGCTTGAGCAATCAACCGGTCTGGTTAGCCGACTTAGAAAGCAAGATCAGCGCAGAGGGCAAAGCCTGGTTTCCGAGCGATGGTCTCTTGCAGGCGCTCGAATCTGGTAAGCCCCCTTGTTTGGCTGTGGGCAGTTCGCGCGAGGTCTGGGAGGCAGATTTACAATCAATTCCACCGGACTTAGTGGAGGCATTGCACCATGATTCTCCATCGGCTCAGGAAGCCTCCTGATGAGTTGACGCAACACGAATGCCTGTGGCTAACTCAGCGATTGGGAGAATTAGCTTACTGGTGGTTGCGCCCGGAGGTGTTGGCAAAAGCGAATTCAGAGTTGCTAAGGTTCGTGCGCTGGAGTTTAGAATCGTGTCACAACGGTTGCGCCATTCTGTTCGTTCTGAACGATGTCAACCGGTTTCCAGCACTTCGGGAATCGTTTTTGTTACCTCTGGTTTGGACGTGGGAAGCGTCCGATGACTCGCAGTTGCCCGACTGTGTGCGACAACTCGCAGGAAAGATTCGGCAACAACTCTCTGACGCCGGGTCCGAGGATTTCAAGAAAAAGGCCGATTTTTCGCGGTGGGGATTACGACTGGCGGTGCGTATCAGCCATGCTGACATTCTGCATGCACTCGCTGCCGAGTTGCAGTTATCGCCGAGTTCCGGTTGGGGTTGGTTGTGCGCCAGCCTAATTGCTGCGGAACAGATTCGCCAGACTCAGGAAAGCAACACACCATCCTTACGACATGACGTATGGATCACCGCGGAATGGGACGACAGCAGCGGTATAAAAGCAGTCGGTAGCCTCGAAGCGAAAATTCGAGCGGCCAGTTTGCCACAGAGTGGCGTAACGATTTTCTTTGTACCCGAAAGTCAAGTCGAAAGTGCTAAGCAATTCTTGCCAGAGCAATCGCTGCTTATCATTCAAGGCTTGCCACAGGGCAACTCTGATCCGGTGGAAGCATTGCGCCCGTGCTTATTAGAACTGGAAGTGCCGCCTTCACCAAATGCTCCGGAAAGTCACTGGCAAGCGTATTACGAGCGGCTCTTTAGTCGGGATACCGCGCGCGCTAAACAATACTATCGCCAGGCATTACTTCCCCGAGTTATCGAACGGCTCCGGCAGCAATGGCAGGAGAAGAACGGGACCATTTCCCACCTGGTTACCATATTAAGCGATAATCCGGAGTTGGTCCGCATCGCTATTGAGAGCACCGGAGCAAGCCGATGCCTGGTACTGGCAACCAGCAATAAGCAAGCTGCAATGAACGAACTGAATGATTTGCGAGCATCGGCACAACAGCTCTGCGAGGTTATCCCGAGAATATATGCAGACACGGATGAATTGTTGCGAGAGTTAGAGCGGGAAGTCAACGCGTTTATTCAGGGTGTGCCTGCCGAGCTGGTCGGGCTTGATCTGACGCCGGGGACTAAGGAAATGACCTTGACTCTGGCGCTTCGAGTCGCGCAGCCGGGACACCGACTCCTGTATTTGCGGCACGAACGCAAGGGGCAGATGGTGGTGCCCTTTACAGAACAATGGATACTTTATAATCCGCGACGGCCCTAGCGACGAGAGATGGGTTTGGGAAACATAGACACTTAGTCGCGAGGAGATGGACCGTGTCACGGCCCACCATAGCGGGTAACGATTCGTTTTATCCACCCGGCCCATCGGCTGTACCAGACGATCTCATCCGGGTACCCGCCGGTTATAAACGGCAGGTCATCCTGGTGCTTTGTTGTCTGTATTTGTTTGTCCTGGTATATCTCGTGCTTCTGGGTGGCGCCACCTGGCTGGTGTACTGGACCGTTACAGGTCTTCCGTGGATGATGGCAGATGGCCGCGGTGGTGGAGCCCTGTGGTATCTCATAGCTCTTAAAATCCCGGCGATGCTGGGCTCGGTGTTGTTATGGCTGTTTCTGGTTAAGGGCCTGTTTAAACGGCCGCAGCGTTCTCGTGGCACGATGATGGAACTGAAGGAGCAAGAGCATCCTCGCCTGTTTGCCTTTATCCGACGGCTATGTCAGGAGGTAGGCGCGCGATTTCCGAAGCGGATTTATGTTAACCATGAAACCAACGCCGCCGTTTTTTACGACGCTTCCCTCCTGGGGTTGTTCTGGCCAGTGCGGAAAAATCTACTCATCGGCTTAGGACTGGTTAATACGGTGAATCTTTCGGAGTTAAAAGCGGCGTTAGCGCATGAATTCGGGCATTTTTCCCAAAGCGCCGTGAAACTGGGTAGCTACGTCTATACAGTTAATCGCCTGATTCTGGCTATGGTTTATGAGCGAGACCGCTGGGACGATTTCCTGGATGCTTGGAAACGCTGGGATATTCGCGTGAGCTGGATGGCCTATATTCTGGGCTGGTGCACCTGGGCATTGCGAAAGTTGCTGGGCGGATTATTCTATCTCATCAACATAGCAGAGCGGCGTCTAAGCCGGGAAATGGAATTCCATGCGGATAAGGTAGCGGTATCCGTTGCCGGCAGCGAAGCCTTAGTGCGTTGCTTATATAAACTGGAGTCGGGTACCGAATCCCTAGCGGCGGCGATGAGCGACTTGTATTGGGCTAGTGAGCGGCAATTATACAGCCGCGACTTATATTATCACCAAAGCCGGGCATTGGAACGGCTGCGGCGAATCAAAGGTGAGCCCAACTATGGCCTGCCACCCCCGGTGGTGTCCGACCCGGAACGTCGCCAACCACTTTTCCAGCCGGAGCAGCAGAGACCGACCTCGCCGTGGGATACGCATCCGCCGGAGTACCTGCGGGAGCGCCGTGCTTGTCGGCCCTATATAGTGGCCCCGCAGGATGAGCGCTCGCCCTGGATTCTGTTCGGGAGGAATTCTACGGGACTGGCGCAACTGAAGGAAAAAGTCACACGCAAGGTGTATCGCCATATACTGGGAATCAAGACTAGGAACCTGCCGTTACAAGAGCCGCAAATTGTTCAGCAGGAGATTGATGCAGAACAGGAAGCCCTGACGTTCGATCCGAAATATCGAGGTCTTTATGACGATCGTTTTCTCTTTACCGAACACCTGGAGGACTGGGTACAGGAAGCGGAGTCGCAAGGTCTTTCGCCGGAATTGCTGCAACCGCGCTATCGCGAATTGTGGAGCCGGGACTGGCGGCCGGTGTTGCGACAGTGGGGAGAGTTTCTCGGTGAATTATCCACGGTGCGAGCGATAGTAGAGGGCAAGGAACAGCCGGAACATGGCCGATTTCGGGCTCTAGGCCGGGAATGGTCGGTATCGCAAGCCCGCCAGGTGCTAAACCGGCTGGAAACGGAGTTAGGGAGAATTACCGATGAGTTAAAGGAGGTGGATAAGGTAACGTTGCAGTACCATTATGCGATGGCAAGGCAACTGAGTCGCCAGGCTCAGGAAGGCTTGCTCGATTATTACCGCTGGACACGGCGGGTGGAACAATGGGCGGTAGCACTAAGGCAGTGGGCAGCTAGGATTGAAGCGGTCGAGGAAGTCATAACAACGGACCCGGACTTCGTGCGGGCGCACGGTGGTTCTGTGGTCGAGTTATTTACACGCATTCGCCGCGACTTAGAGCCGGTTTATCTGGATATGTACCAGGCCCGCGTCCCGGAATTAGTCGGCCTGAGCAGCCAGCCGCGCGTCAGCGAAATACTGTTTCCCAATGGCGTAGTGCCATTAGAGCCGGCTGAAGAAGTTATGCCGCTGGGAGAATGGTTAGCGAATTTGTCGCAACAGGTATGCAGTGCGTGCCTACGAGCGCAGCGCCTTTATGCGCGTTCGGTCACTACGATCCTGGCTTTGCAAGAAGAGATCCAGCAGCGTTGGCTGCGGCGCCAAGGAGGTACGTCAAGCGGCTAAGCGCATGCCCATATTGTCGCCGCAGCCCATAGCGGTTGTCGTTTCGGAACCCGGCCGCCTGTAGCGGGTTATGGGAAGTTCAGGTAATTGACGGGGCCGGACACGTCTTCTTGTTTGAGCTTGTCCGTGCCGTTACCGCCATCCACAGTGCTGGCCGCAGCGAAGCTGACATCTTCCAGCTTGATGCGGTCGTTGCCGTCGCCCAGTAGGATCGTGGCAGCACCGCTGAATTCGCTTTGTTCAATTTCGACCTTGTCGTTGCCCAGGCCGGTGTCCACGCTGGTAGTGCCGGTTACATGGAGTTCTTCGATGTCCACGTGGTCGTTACCATCGTTGGTCGTGACGGTGACGTTGCCGTCGACGAAAACATCGTCCTCGATTTTAACATGGTCATTACCGGCCCCGCCAGTGACCGACACATTGCCGGTTACCGAAAGCTTCTTGAGCTGAGCATGATCGTTGCCGTTGCCGAGATCGATAGTGAGGTTGCCGGCCAGAGTGCGTCCCCGAACGGTTACGCGGTCGTCGCCGTTGCCGAGGTTGATGACGATGTCATTGACGCCAGCAAAGCTGGTTCCACCGACAATGGTCGTGCCTTTACCTTTGAGAGTAACGTTGCCGTTGTTGATACGCACCTCCAAGTTGTTGGCTAGTGCGTCTCCGGTCAGGGTAAGGGTGCCCGCGGCCAAAGCCGCTGTGACCGTGCCTGCCGGCAAGTCGCGGTCTTCCAGCCGCTCTACGCGTAAAAAAGCGTTCCTGATGGCAGACATGCGCGGACCTCTTTTGCTAGATGCGAGTCCTGAAAGCCAAAGTGCCAATTTTCGTGCTGTGCTCAGCAAGGTCAGGCAGATGAAGCAGATTGGCGATTGCTTCGGCGGACCGGCCAGGCAGCGTCAGGAACGGGCCGATCGCTTTCTGGACTGCCCATGTTCAGCTACGCCATAAAGGCGTACGCTGCGTCCTTTGGAAAAGTTCGGCCAATCGGTCAATCCGACTAAACTGAGTTTATCGGAAAATGGGGAGGTGGCAAGGGGGCTGATAAGATTTTCGTAACGCAGGAAATTTGCTGATACTGCGCAATCCAAATCACTTGCCCGGAATGTCGGCTACCGGGGCTGGTGCTTCCTCTACGTAAATCAGCACGCAAGAAACGTTGTCCTTGCTGTCGCAATCGAGAGCCAGCTTGACCAAGCCCTCGGCAGCCTGCTGGGGGTCTGGATGACCGGAGACGAACTCGGCAAGTTTTTCGTCTTCGACAACGCCAGTCAATCCGTCGGTGCAGAGCAGGAAACGATCGCCGGGTCGCAGATAGACGACTTTGACGTCGGGCCCGTCGGCCACTTCCTTAGTGCCGAGGTATTTCCACAGCCGATTGCGAAAGCGATGCACGCGAGCTTCCTCGGCCGAGATGACGCCGGCCTCGACCAGAGCTTGAGCAATGGAATGATCTACGGTCAGAGCTTCGATTCCGCGGTCGCGAACAAGATAAGCCCGGCTGTCGCCGAGCCAGCTAATGAAAAGGCAATCGTCGCGTAAAAGCGGCAACCAGACGGCCAGGACGATGGTCGTGCCCATATTACTGTACTCGCGCTGAAATTGGCCAAGTTCCATGATCTCCTCGTTGGCACGAAGGGTAGCCTGGCGGATGAGTTGCTTGGCCCGTTCGACATTCTGGACGTCGCGATAACCCTCCTGTAACTCCTGCCAGATAATTTCGGTGGCCATCTCACTGGCTTTTTCACCCGCCAGTTGGCCGCCCATTCCGTCGGCTACAAGGCAGGCCAGCAACTGGCAATGCCCGTCCTGTTGCAACTGATCAACGCGGACGCGGTCTTCGTTGTTTTCGCGGTAATAGCCGATGTCAGACTTCTGGCCGATACGCAGTGCGAAAGACATAGTTCAGTTCTCACTCAAGGGCTGGACACGCCTAGCCCATTGGGCAACAGACTCCTTTCGAGCTGGTGCGGCAGCCGGTCGAAGCCAGTCGTTTATCGTCGGGGCATAGTGGCAGCAGTCACTCGGCCGGCGCATGGCTAGAGCGTCTCTAAAGAATTATACAACTGCGCCGGCAGAGGTTACGGCGAGCTCCCCTCATCCGGCACCAGCCTGATTCGCAGGTTAGTCCAAATTTGCGTTTCAGGCAAGCGGTATCGAGGCGTTTGACAATCGGTACAGAGCCGGGCGACGCTGCTATTCGTCTCGCGGTGATCAGCGGTTGGCGCTTGACCAGGACTCGAAGCGCGATAGAGCCAGGCGCGTGTCACTGTCCAGGAACCAGGCGCCGACCAGCCAGAGCAAGCCAGCCAATGCGATGAACCCGGCCACCACCAGAAAGCCGAGATGCAGACTTGTCAGGTCGGCAATGTAGCCGATGACCGCTGGCGATAGAACATCGCCGAGGGCGTGAATGACGAAAATGTTGATGGCAAAGGCGGAAGAACGGATGGCAGGATGGGTGACGTTCGCCAGCACGGCATTGGTCGGGCCAGTGTTCAAAAACAAGCAGAAACAACTGCTGGCCAGGAATAGCCACGCCAGCGGAAACGGTAACCACAAAGCCGCAATGAATAGCGGCAAAGCAAGAAACATCCCGGCAGCGGAGACGGCGAAGTAGGCGCCACGGAGATAGCGCTGGGCAAAATCGCCCAGCCAGCCGCCCACCAGAGTGGCCAGCAAACCGCTGGCAGCGATGATCGCGCCGAACACCTCGTTGACATCACCAAGCGAGCCCACGTCCCGGTCCTGGGACAGGTACCGCGGCATCCAGAAAGCAATGCCGCCGACAGCAAAGGTCATAGCAGTCATGCCCAGGGTGCACACCGCGTAAGAGGGAATTCGCGCCAGGAGCAGGTAGTGACGCCAGCGTATCGGACTAGCGTTGTCTCGCCGAGATGCAGACGTTGGGACAGCAACGGGGTGTGTAAGTCCCTCCTGGTCGGGCAGGGGGCCTGAGCTGGCGGCAAGTGTTTGCTCCGGGGTTTTTTCCGATTGGCCACGCCGCGGCTCGGGCATGAACAAGCAAGCCAGTGCCAAGACCAGACCCGGCGGCACTACCGCGTAAAAGGCCCAGCGCCAGTCCCCGGTCAGCTTGAGCATGCGGCCGCCCAGGACATAACCTAAAGCGCTGCCAACGGGGATGGCGGCGTAAAACACAGACAAGGCTCGCCCGCGTTTCTCCACCGAATAAAGGTCGGAAATCACCGTGGGCGCTACCGGACCATATGCTCCTTCCCCCACGCCGACCAGGCAGCGAGTGATAAAGAGAGCGGTGTACGACCAGGCCAGACCGGACCCTCCGCTGGCCAGCGTCCAGAGCAAAACCCCGACTGCGATCAGCCACCACCGCGAAAAGTGATCTCCCAGCCAGCCAAACAGGGGCGCCACCAGCATATACGAGACCATGAACGCGGGCATCAGCAGGCCCATCCGGGTCCTGACGAATTCCTGCGGCTGATCAGGCGGGAAAAACGTGTCGGCGATTTGCGCTTCTACGGCGGCGACGATGTAACGGTCAATGTAATTGAACAAATTGATGAGCACCAGCAAGGTCATCGCCGCCATCCGCCACCGTGGTGGCGACGCCCCGGCTGGCTGATACTCGTCGCTCCTGGCCCGTGCCCAGTGCTGGTCAGGCATCAGGCGATCTCCTGTCGAGATGCCGCCCAATGAGTCCGCGGCCATTGGTAAAAAGTCGCGCTCCGCGCTGGGATGCGGTGTCGTAGCGCCTCTGCGATTTGGCCAATCCAAGAGCACCGCAGACGCGCAGTGTCGCTGCGTCCCGGCTCAAAGCCAGCGGATTTTCCCTTCGTGCCTTTGTGGTCTGAGCCGCACTCACCAAGACACGAAGCCACTAAGAAACCTCGAAGCAAATACTTGGTGTTTCCCATCGTGTCTTTATGCCGATGTGGTTACGGCATTAGCCAGGCGTGAGAGTTACCAGGACCGGTACACCGCGCCCGAGGTTCAGCCTATGGGCCGCATGGCCCTGCACCACGGCAATTTCTAGCCAACCGCCGCTCGACCACAGTGCTACCGTTTCGCCTGGTGATGCCTCGCCGTAGGTGCGAACCCAGCGGGGTCGAATGCCGAGCACTTCCACCCCCGCGACACTGCAGTTCGGGCAATCGTCGCGATGCAGATTGGTCAGCAGATTGCCAAAGTGGTCAACGAACACCACCTCACACCGAATCCGCTGGCCCTCACGCTGCGGCTGTGGAAACGGCAATAGTACGGGGTCGGCGACGGGTTCGCCCAGCTGAGATGGGTCGAGGCCATTGGCGAGGTGACCGGCGACAGGAGCGAGAATATCCCGGCCGTGGAAGGTGTTGCTGACGACCGAGCGGTAACAGCGCTGGTTGCTGATCTGCAGGATTCGTAGCGCCGGCTGACGCCGCCACAGCAACGTACACACACCGTTGTCGGGTACCAGTAAGCGCTGCATCTCGGCGACAGGCTGATCCTCGCCGCTCCTGCTTGGCCATTCGACGTAAAGCAACCGCCGGGAGGTCCCCACGCCGGGGTCCACTACGACCACATGAATCGTCCCCGCCGGGAACCAGGGCACAGCTTCGCTCAGGAAAAAGGCGGCATGCAGGACATCCTGCGGCGGGATACTGTGACTCAGGTCCACGAGTTGCACTTCGGAGCAGATAGATAACACACTGCCCTTGACGGCAGCGGCGTAAGCCGAGCCTTCTCCGAAATCAGTGGTCAACGTGATGATCGGGCGAGGCATGACGGTTACCCGTGGGTTGATCATTCGTCCGCATTTGCAGGGAGAGAAGTCGCCGTACGCGCGCGGCCAACAGTAGTCAAGAGTGGGGGGCCTAAGCCTCGTGGTCTCAGGCGAAGCTGGCCCTCCGGATGTCCTTACGTTCACGTCGCGCCGCTGCTGTCCGACGACTGGCCTGGTAGGATAAATACAGAATCAGCCAGAGAACGCAACGGCAAAGGAAAAAGGTCATGCCTCCTGAGCCAAATCGCAGCCCGGAACTTACCTCAGCACGGCGAGTGGGACTATGGCTCGTCGGAGGACTGGGCGGAGTCGGCACTACCGTGGCGGTCGGTCTATCGGCCTGGAGACGTAAGTGCGTAGATACGACCGGCCTGGTGACGGCGTTGCCGCTGTTCGATGGGCTGGACCTGGACGGCCCGGAATCCTTTGTGCTGGGCGGACACGAGATTCGACAAAGCAGTTGGTGGCAAAGCGCACAGGAGATGCGACAACGGGCCGGGATCTTCGCGCCCGAACTGCTCTCGGCTTGTCGCGACGACCTCGAGGCCTGGTCGGCGAACCTTCGTCCAGGCACCTTGCTGGGAGTCGGCGAAACCATAACGGCGCTGGCCGACCTGCCGAACTTGCCACGCCTCGAAACGCCGCGCCAGACTATCCAGCGCTTGCAACAGGACCTGCTGCAATTTCAGCAAAGCCATCGCCTGCAGCAGGTGGTAGTGGTCAACGTCGCCTCGACCGAACCGCCTTTTGCCATCAGCGAAGTGCACCAGAGTTGGTCGCGGCTGGCCGAGGCCCTGGATGGGAGCGGCGGACGTAACCAGGAGTGGTGGGCATTAGCCCACCGCGGGCCACCCGCCGTCGTCGCCGATCGCAATAGCGCCAGCATACTGCCCGCGAGCAGTCTTTATGCTCTGGCGGCGATTGAACTGGGCTGGCCCTACGTCAATTTCACGCCCTCGCTGGGTGCGAGCTTCCCGGCTGCTGTGCAGTTGGCCGAAAAACAAGGGGGGACTCTTGCCGGGCAGGATGGCAAAACCGGCGAAACCTTGCTCAAAACCGTGCTGGCACCGATGTTCGCCCACCGCCATCTGCGAGTGCTCAGCTGGGTCGGGCACAATATCTTCGGCAACCGCGACGGACTAGTGCTCCATGACCCACGCAATAAAGAGTCAAAAGTCCGCACCAAAGATCAGGTGCTTGCACGCATCCTCGGCTACAAACCGCAAACGCTAGTCAGCATCGAATATATCGAGTCGCTCGACGACTGGAAGACGGCCTGGGACCACATTCACTTCCAGGGTTTTCTCGGCGTGCGGATGGTGATGCAGTTTATCTGGCAAGGATGCGATTCGATTCTGGCGGCCCCGCTGGTAATCGATCTGGCACGCCTGGCCTTACTGGCACAGCGGCGAGGTGAAAGCGGCATCCTCAAGCACCTGGCTTGCTTTTTCAAAAACCCGATGGGTGTCGAAGAGCACGATTTCTTCCGCCAATTCGCATTGCTGGAAGCCTACGTAGCCAGCGTGCGTGGCCAGCCTGCGCCCATGCCGTCATCGGCGAGTTGATAAAGCATACTCGCTCTGGTGTCATCCCTGATCCTGGCCTTCTACCACATAGAGAATTAGCCGTCTGTCCGTTGCTCCACCTTGCCCCCTGGAGATATGCCGTTCGTCTGGTAGCTACGAAGACACCGGGCACGCAGATTTGGCGAATTCCCAGGCGGGAGGCCCGGATTTGCTCCAGGCCACGGGATTTTTCCTTCGTGCCTTTGTGGTTACTGCTTTTCCTGCGCACTTGCCGCTAGGCGGACTCGGCGAGGAGCCGGCGTAACTCCTGGGCATGGCGTGGGATTGCCTTCATCGGTTCCTCGGCGGCTTCGTATTCTAGGGAAATGTAACCGCGGTAACCGACACTCCGCAGGATGCCGATTATTTTCTTCAAGTCGGCTGGTTCTGCGGGTAGCCGCTTGCCCTGGCGTGTGCGGCTGATCTCGGTCTTGACCTGGCAAACGACCGCGTAAGGAGCAATTTGCGCCAGTTCCGCATACGGGTCTTCGCCGTGAAAATTCCCGGTATCGAGATTCACTCCGAAATAATCGTGCTTGACCGCCTGGATAATGGCCAGCATTTGCTGCGGCGTGCTGGTGATGCCGCCGTGATTCTCCAGGGCCAGGTAAATGCCATAACGGGCGGCGTGGTCGCAACATTCCTCAATGGCCTCGACGCAACGCCGGCGAGCGTTTTCTTCGGTGTCGCCCTTGGGGACACTGCCAGCGAAGATGCGAATGGTCTTGCCGCCCAACAGCGAGTAACGCTCGATCCAGGCTTTGACATCGGCAATCTGTTTTTTCAACGCCGCCGTATCCGACAGGCAAAAATTGTTGCCGACGGCACCACCGCTGACATCCAGACCGAGGCGGGTACAGCGCGCTTTGAGTCGCGCCAGGAAAGCGGCCGAGGTATCTTTGAAGTAGTAAGCGGTCGGCTCCACGGCATCGAATCCCCACTGCGCCGCCAGGTCCACGTAATCTTCGAGGGTAATCGCCGGCTGCCGTTTGCCACTGAAATGGTCGCGCAGACTGTAACCGGCCAGACTCAGCCGCAAATGCGGTTTACCGAGGCGAGGAATCGGCTCGATGGCATACAGGCTGGCCGTACCAGCGCCGGACAAGGTCACAGGCGCCGCTACCGTCGCCCAGCCTGCCAGTCGCAGCCAATCGCGACGGGTGCAACCGGAGGCTTCTGGTGATGGGTTCAGCGATATACGATCGGCGGTCATAGTTGGCTCCTTTCTGATTGTGGGTGCTGACGTTTACAATAGCACCTGCCACCTGTCAGGCACAGGGCATTAGCTAGTAGCCAATGGCGAACGAAGAGCGAATGGCAGGTAGCGAGTCGTAGAGGCACCCCAGGCCGTGCCCCAGTCGCGAGATGGTAACCACGAAGACACCAAGACACTAAGAAAACACGAAGGAGGGACTTCGGGTTTTTCTCCGTGCCTGCGTAATGAGAATCCCGGTGGCAAACGGCGAATGGTGAATGCCCAATAGCGAAGGATAAGTGGCGAGATGGCCGATTGGACAGAATATTTTCTGCCCACTTCCTGGCGGGATGTGGTCATCGGGCTGGCCGTGTTCGCGGCATCGTTTGTCGTCAGCCTGGCGACGGTGGTGTGGGTAATCGTGCGGCTGCCGAAAGATTATTTCTGCGATCCTCCCGAGGACCCACGTCCGCGAACGGGCCGTTTGCCCACGCGGATTGCCGTGGCACTGGTAAGAAACATCCTCGGCCTGCTGCTGGTGGCCGTAGGCGTGATCCTCTCTCTGCCGGGCGTTCCTGGCCAGGGGATGTTGACCATCATCCTGGGGCTGATGCTCATGCAATTTCCTGGCAAACGCTATCTGGAAAAACGGTTTCTCGCCCAGCCGCGGATTCTGGAGATGCTCAACCGCATTCGCCGGCGTTACGGTTGTGAACCGTTTTTGCCACCGCACTGGAACGAACCCAACCGTCCGCCGTCGGCTTAACGGGAATCCCGCGCGACGCCTGCAACAAGCCATCTCCTACCGGGGCAAACACTCGTGCACGTGCACAGGAGGCTGGGGCAAGGGCTGGTCTAGGAGCGTGACATTCGGCCTGAGTAAAGCGGTCCCATAGTGCCCCGGACTTTCGCACACTCGCGCTAACTGGATTCCGGGCCGCGGCGGAACCTCCGTCCAGATGGGCGGCGGGGTATGGATATGAAACGTGGAAACGCAAGGTGGCACGAACGGCATCAGCTTCACCGTCGGTGGACAGAATGGCGCCAGCCGCACTCCCGGAGCCGGTGGAGCATTTGCGAACTGGGCTGGGGATTGACTAACCGGGTGAAAACTCGGTGCCGGTCGCGGAAACGTTCCCACCTGCTGGGGCGGATGCTGCGTCTGCGTGAACAAGCGAATCGGCGAACGCATCTGATCAGGTGCGGGTGGGCAGGTCGGAGACTGTCGCAGCCACATTACCGGCTCCCCGCCGTAAACGGCTGTCAACGATGCCAGTATCCCACCGACCCACCACCAGCGCACTTTCATTTCTCCCAACGCCATCTTCTCGTCGGACGATCAGTTGGCGAGTTCCGTCTTGCGTTCCGCCAACATCTGCTGCAACCGCGCCAGGATCGCAGAATGCATCTGACTGACGCGGCTCTCACTCAGATCGAGCGTCTGCCCGATCTCCTTCATCGTCATTTCTTCGAAGTAGTACAGGATCAGGATGAGTCGCTCATTGCGGTTCAACCCACGGGTGATGAGCTTGAGCAGGTCTTGGTTGTACAGTCGTCGGGTGGGATCTTCGGCCTTCTTGTCCTCCAGGATATCCACCTCGCGCACGTCCTTGTAACTGTCGGTTTCGTACCATTTTTTATCGAGACTGATGAGGCTGACGGCATTAGTTTCCTGTACCAGGGCGTGGGTTTCCTCTTCAGTCAGACCGAGATGCTGCGCCAGTTCTTCCTCGCGGGGTGGGCGACCGAGTTTCGCCTCCAGTTCCTTGCGAGCTTCTTCCAATTTGCTGGCCTTGGAACGTACTAACCGGGGCACCCAGTCCATCGTTCGCAACTCGTCCAATATGGCGCCGCGAATGCGTGGCACACAGTAGGTTTCGAACTTCACACCACGCTCCAGATCGAACGACTCAATGGCGTCCATCAGTCCGAAAATGCCGGCGCTGATGAGATCGTCCAGGTCAACACCGTCAGGCAAACGCGCCCAGATACGCTCAGCGTTGACCCGTACCAAGGGTAAATAATGTTCAATTAAGCGGTTACGCAGTTCGATGCTGGGACGTGCACGATACTCCCGCCACAGTTGCTGAATGTCTTCCGTAACCTGGGTGGCCATTCCATCCTCCCTGACCCCGAGCCACCAGACGAACCTGCGCCTCGACCGGCTTGCGGCGATGGCCTGGCAAATCCGTGTCAGGCTAGCGGCAGCCCGGCGCCAGTTCCCCACCACCAGCGCTGTACGCCGCCGTTATCACCGCACTCCAGCTGCATTGCCTTTATCAGCCGGTGCGTCGAAGCCGCAGGACGTCTGTACCCCGGAAAATCCCTCGTTTTGCTGAGTGCAGTTCTTCCCCGTTGCAGTTATCGGCATTCCTGCCGACAGGGATGCAGGAAAATTGCCTTTCCCCGTTGGCCGACCCCCTCGCCGACTCGTCAAATCTCTTCCCCGCATCGTGGCCAGTCACCGCGATAAATCCGACGCCGTCGGCATCCTTGGCAGGTCTGGTCGCCGCATCCCCATGTGTCGTGCTGGAGTGGGCGGGCATGTAGCTAATCGCGTGAGTTCTGTCCAGTCCAGGGCGCCATGTTGGCCCACGCCAGCCGCTGCTGGACTAATTGCCGGCCACACGGTTCGTCCTGCGGCCGCCATGACCGCTATAATGGTGTTGCCTTGTCCAATTCTCCCTCCAGGAGAGGCCAGAGTGAGGGAACAGTCATCATGGGCAAGAAACTGTTTCTGGAGACAGTCGGCTGTCAGATGAACGTGCTCGACAGCGAGCTCGTCGTTGCTACTCTGCGCAAGGCCGGCTACGAACTGGTCACCGACCCCAGGCAGGCCGACGTTATCCTCTTCAACACCTGCAGCGTTCGCCAGCATGCGGAGGACAAAATCTATTCCGCTCTGGGTCAGTTACGGCGACACAAGGAACGACATCCGCACAAGATCATTGGCGTGCTCGGTTGCATGGCTCAGAAGGATCAGGAATTGATTCGCCAGCGGGCACCGCACGTGGACATCATTTGCGGCCCTGGACAGCTGGGAAAGTTACTCCATCTGATTGAAGAAGTCGAACACACTCGGCAGCCGCAACTGGCCGTCAGTCTCGGCCGGGCGGAAGCTCACCGACCGGAAGTCGAGCGCAGCTTCGAAAGTTACGACCCGCTTCGCGAACCGGAGCTGCGCTCCAACCGCTTCCAAGCTTACGTCCGCACGCAGTTTGGCTGCGACAAGTTCTGCACCTACTGCATCGTTCCCAGCGTCCGCGGGCCGGAGCAGAGCCGACATCCCGACGAAATCCTTGCCGAGGTGCGTTACCTCGCCGACCAGGGATGCAAGGAAATCACTCTCGTTGGCCAGACCGTCAACAGTTATCACTACCGCTTCGGTGACGGAAGGATGGTGCGGCTGGCGGATTTGCTCTACCACCTGCACGACATCCCTGGCATCCGCCGCATCAAGTTCATCACCAATTTCCCCCGCGACATGACCAATGACCTGTTGCAGGCGGTTCGTGACCTGCCCAAAGTCTGCCGCTACCTCCACGTGCCAGCCCAATCCGGTTGCGACATCATCCTGCGGCGAATGAAGCGGATGTACACTGTCGCTTTTTACCGCGACATGCTCGCTCGCTGTCGCGAAACCATTCCCGGGGTGGCCATCAGCAGCGACTTTATCGTCGGTTTCTGCGGCGAAACCGAAGAATCTTTCCAGCGCACCTGCGATCTCGTTGCCACCGCTGGTTTTAAAAACAGCTACATCTTCAAGTACAGTCCCCGCCCCGGTACGAAAGCGTTCGAGCTTTACCCCGACGATGTTCCCGAAGAGGTCAAACGCCGCCGCAACAATGATCTCCTCGCCATCCAGGCCAGGGTCAGCCTCACCGATCACCGGCGCTTCATCGGCCAGGTCGTCGAAATTCTGGTCGAAGGGCCAAGCAAATGGGCCTACAAATTGCGCGGACACCCGCACAACGAGTCCCCCAATAACGCTCCGCCGTTGCAACTTACTGGCCGCACCAGCACCGACCACATCGTCGTCTTCGACGGCCCGCAGTCGCTGATCGGCGAATTCGTCCATGTCCTCATCGAAGATGCCAGCCCCTACACGCTCTTCGGTCGCCTGCTCACGACCGGGAATGGACGAACCGAAACTGTCGCGTCGTTGCAAGCCGCTGAGGTTGACCTGGGGGAATCCCCACACGCCCCATTGTCTGCGCATTGGCCTGCCGGAACCGATGGACAATCTGCACAGGAAAACGGCTGGCAGTCCGCTTACCACAACGGCGATTGCAGCCGCGATTCCCCGGCGAATTTCACTTTTTCTCCTCACCGACGCTTGAGTCTGCCCGTCTTGTAGCGGTTCGAGGAGAATACCGACCGCCATCGCGACGAATTTCCAATATTCCTGCCGCTTGTCCAGCCCGCAACTGCCCTCGCCGGACAATCACGGCGGGCTGACGTCTATCGTTGCGGTTTTCTATAATTCCTTCGTGATCTGGAGCAAGCTGCTGCAAAGGCCGAAGACCAACAGCTCGCCGGCCTTCTAGAATGGTTTGTCGGCGGTGGCAGCGCAGGCGTGAACGACATGCCACTGATAGCCGCAACCGAATAGGCTGGACGGATTTCGCCGGGAATCACCCAGGGCGGCCTTGATTCCACCGGCAACGACCTGGTGTCCGGTCACCCAGGCGATAAACCGGAGACGAATCCGCAGTATCCTGCTTAAGAATTGGCTAAGCCTGGGGCCGTACGGCGGTGCCTCAACTAAGCTGCGATATTCCTGCTAACGAACCGGCTAAGCAGCCAATCCTGTGGGGCCGTAGCTCAATTGGGAGAGCGCAGCGTTCGCAATGCTGAGGTTACGGGTTCGAGTCCCGTCGGCTCCACTAAACGCGCATGCACCGAACGGCACGGGGTTACACCCAACGGCGTAAGGTTGCCGGATGTCTGGAGTTACCGCCGGAGTTTCCGCTGGTTGCCGCTGGGTGCTGTTTCCAGCAACTGTGGTTTTTGCTCCGGCACTGCTGCCGATCGCCAGCCGTGTCGCTGGATTCTCCAGCAGATTCAGCCTGCAATTGCGGTGTTGCTCCAGCACTGCTGCGGATTTTGTTGTACGGTATTCCACGTTACTTCCGTGCCAGTCAGGCCTTTCTGTGCCTGCGTCGGTGAACTCTTCGGCTGCAAGTAACCAGATGGAATTGCCGGCTTATTTCCTTCGCTATTATGCTGTCGTAACCGAGTCCAAGGAGTAGCGACAGCTTCACCAGACGCAGTTGCGAGCTTACTTCCGTGGCTTTCGTCCTGCCCAGTTCGGCTTTCGAGGCAGGGTGCAACATTACAGCCTGTCCCGAAATATGGATAGCGGCTTAGTCCTTTCCTAAGCTATGGCCAAAACACGGGATAGGCGGTCCGGGCCATGGAGAAGATACCTAACGATGAACTGTGGGCCGAGATTGTCCCTGTGTTGCCGCCCCAGAAGCCCCGGGAAGAAAGCGGCCGACGACCGGCATACCCTGGAAGGCATCCTGCGGTGCTCAAGACCGCCTCCCGGTGACGTGACTTGCCGCGGGAGTACGGCAGCAAGAGCCGGTGTGGATATGGCTCATCCCCAGTTTTGCAGGCGGGTTGAAAAATGGGTGGTGCCCCCTGACTCGGTCTTTGAGAATGGCTTGAGCGTTTCACTATCTCAGCAAGCCATTGCCGGCAAGGAGGACACCGCGATGAAAGCCATAGATGTCGTCGCCTGGTTGACCCGTGTATGCTTGAGTGTGCGGAAAAACCGGATCAACACACTGGAAAAGCCAGGATCAGCACCCTGGCACATATAGTTCGCGCTGCATTCTCGGTCAGTGGTGTGGGTCTAGCCGAACCGGACAGGCTTTTAGCAGACAAGTTTCCGGGTTTGGCCAAGCGGAGTAGCAGCAAAGCCAAGGGCGAATGATGAACAGCGAATGGTGTTCCTGCAAACGGATGTGGCGGTTACTGGCTTGCGTTTTATCCGGGATGCATCTCCCTCCAACGAATGGGCAAGCGCCGCTGCCAGTGCGCTACCAAATACCACGGCCGGATGACGCGAGCCGCTTCTGGCGTTCCGCGTAACGATCGCCTGAGAACGAGTGCAAGATAGTTCTGGCAAGGGCGGTTCTCGAACCCCACGGCGGGCTGACGCGAGCCGCTCGCGACGACCTGGCGAGGCAAGCAGCCAAAAGGCATTGCGGACACAATCCACCGGGGGCGTCGGCCGGCACGACCGCGCCGCACTTGGGACAGGTGGCGGCTGTGTTCATGACTATCCTCCGGAAAACGGGTTGTTCGCCTCGCCTCGGTTCCGGGTAGTTCGTAGGCCTCTACCCTTCTATGACAGAAAAATGGG
>Ga0073929_1001196_pt1 | contig 25520 bp, 19 predicted proteins | sample DewCreD2012metaG_3_FD_76966 | JGI IMG/M metagenome (GOLD analysis project Ga0073929, IMG submission 76966) | Hot spring sediment bacterial and archeal communities from British Columbia, Canada, to study Microbial Dark Matter (Phase II) - Dewar... ... | reverse complement strand
TCGGCAGGAGCGACGACAGTGCCTGCGCTTGCGCCGTCGCAGGAGTTCACCTTCACCGCCCTTGTACGCCCGGTTCCCACTCGCGGCTCGACGGGTATGATGACGGTCAGCCTGCAGGAGAACGGCACGCCGGTCTCCACCGGCTGGATACCGCTGAGCAGTGTGGATACCATACCCCCGCAGGTGTCTCCGGTAGCCCCTGTTTCGGGAGAAACCGTTCGCTCTGCACAACCGCTGATTATTGCGCGGGTGGTGGATAGCGGTGTTATCAATCCCAACTCCCCGCAGATGGAAATAGATGGTAATGCGGTTACCGCCACATACGATGCAAACACCGCTACCCTGCGCTACCAGCCGACCGCCGCGCTGAGCGAGGGCGAACACCGCGTGCGTGTATCCGCAAGCGACCTGGCGGGCAATGTGGGCAGCGCAGAGTGGACGTTTACGGTGAACCTCTCCGCGTCTGCAGAGATAAAAGACATACAGGCAGCGCCGAACCCCTTCAGCCCGAACGGCGACGGCGTAGATGACGTGCTCAGCGTACAGTTCCGCCTGACGGGTGAAGTGCCCGTTCAGGTGCAGGTGTTGAGTGAAGCAGGGCAGGTGGTGCGTACGCTACACGCGCTGGCTTCACTCCCTGCAGCTGCTCACCAGTTCGTATGGGACGGCAAGGACGACGCCGACCAGCCCGCGCCTGCAGGAACCTACATCGTGCGCGTGCATATCCCCGCACAAGGCACGCAGAGCGAACAGACGGTAGAAAGGTCTGTGCAACTGGTAGAGGGCTCGCTGACAGTGACCGGCGTTTCCCTCTCGCGCGAGCAGTTCAAGATTGGGCGCGAAGGCGTGACCCTGCGCTTCAACGTGTCGCAGACCGCCAGCGTGAGCGTGAACGTGTTCGCCGGAACCGACACCAGCGACACTGGAGCTATCGTACGACGATACAGTCTTGACCCGCGCAGTGGGCAGTTCAGCATTACGTGGAACGGCACGGGAGATAACCGCGTGTTCGTTGCGAAGGGCGTTTATACCTTCCAGATAGTCGCCGAGTCGGGGATGGAGCGGGTGACGCTGGACAAAGCAGCGCAGGTAACCGCACTCGGCTTGCCCGACCTGACGCCGATGCAACTGCTTGCTGCGGAAGAGGATGGGCGCACCCGACTGAGCGTTACCGTGCGCAACGGAGGCGACGAACCGGCAAACGGCGTGCTGGTACGCCTGCTGTACGGTTCGCAAAATATCGGTGAGGCGAACATCGACACCCTGCAACCGAAACAGACGCAGACGGTATCGCTACTGTGGGATGCGCACCGGGGACTGTTGACACGGGACATCACCGTGGTGGTAGACCCCGGTGACACCGTTGAGGAGATGAACGAATACGACAACACTCTCCTGCAGAGCGTGGAGGTGGCTCCGCTTCGGCTGGGCAGCACCTTCCCGGCGGGTCTGTCCATCATCTCCCTGCCGATGCTTCCGCTGGATGCCAACCCGGCCAGCGTACTGGGCATCGACCCCGCACAATTGCGCATCGCGTGGTGGGACCCTGTTGCGGGAGCCTACCGTACAGCGAACGACATCACTGCGCTGGAGCCGGGCAAGGCGTACTGGGTGCGCTTGCCTGCTGCGGTAGAGCGTCTGCTGTCGGGCGTCAAAGCCCCCAGCATCATTCGCCTGCAGCCCGGTTGGAACCTGTTCGGCGTCACGCAGGCGCAGGGTGCGGTTGTGTGGGATGTACAGCAAATCCGCGTGCGCAAAGACCAGCAGATACTCACGCTGGCGGAGGCACAGCAGGCGGGATGGATAGAGGACTACGCCTGGGGCTGGCAGCAAGACGCCAACGATCCGAACAGGGGTTCGTATGTGCTGATTTACGACGCCAACCTGATACCCGGCATCCGCAACACACTGGAGCCGTGGAAAGGTTACTGGATCAAGGCGAACGTGGAGTGCGAATTGATACTACCTTAACGGGAGGAGCGGGATGAGACGACGCATTCTGATGGCGCCGTTCGCGCTGGCTTTATCTCTGAGCCTGGGCGGGTGTGGCATGTTCCTGTCGGGAGCACAGCCGATGACACCTCCCAGTATCGGCTCCCTGCAGATAGAACCCTCACGGATGCGCTTTACGGGGGGACAGGCAACGGCCAGCGTGGAAGTGCGAGATGATAACGGTGTGCGTGCGGTAATACTGGTCGTTGTCGCGCCCGATGGCTCTCGCTCCTCCCTGACGATGGACTCCGCAGGGCAGGATATTTACCGTGCCACCATCACGCTGTCCCCAAACCTCTCTGGTACCCCCCAGCAATACCGGGTTTCAGTAGAAGCGGAGGACATCTTCGGAGTACGGGCGCAAAGTAGTCCGCAGTTGCTGGAGGTAGAGGCGCTTTCCATGCCTCCGGGCGAACCGCCAATCTAACCGTGGCGAAGCACCGATGGGAGGTCACGCTCTGTTGTGACCGATTTTGACGGAATGGTCACGTTTACCAGACCATCCATGAAGAGCTGGCTTTTTGCGCTTCGAAGATGTATCATAACAGTCAGAAACATCACCACCCGTTTTGAGGTATATCCACAGTGAACGAAGATATCGACGGCCTGTCGTTTGAGGAGATATGTATTCACTGGGGCGAGGACCCCGAGCGATACATGGGCTCGGTGGTGCCGCCCATCTTTCAGAACAGTCTGTTCACCGCGCCCAGCGTGGAGGCTCGGTCACGCAAAGCAGGGCGATATATCTACACCCGTGAGTCCAACCCGACCACGGACATCCTGAACGCCAAGATTGCTGCGCTGGAGGGCGCAGAAGAAGCCCGGTGTTTCGCATCGGGTATGGCAGCTATCAGCGCGGCGGTGATGTCGCAACTGCGTAGCGGCGACCATGTGGTATGTGTCAAGAACGTTTACTATCCGGCGCGGGTACTGCTACAGGATTATCTTAACCGCTTCGGCGTGGAAGTGAGCTTTGTGCGGGGGACGAGTGTGGAGGATTTCGAGCAGGCGTTGCGCCCCAACACGCGCCTCTTCTATCTGGAAAGCCCTACCAGCATCAACCTGTGGTTGCAGCCGCTGGAGGAGGTGTGCGCGTTCGCCAGGGCACATGGCATCACCACTATTATCGATAACACCTGGGCGACGCCCGTTTTCCAGCGTCCGATACAGATGGGCGTGGACATCGTGGTGCATTCGGCGAGCAAGTACCTTGGCGGGCACAGCGACGTGATTGCAGGCGTGGTGTGTACCTCGCGCCAGCATATCGAGGCGATTCACCGCGAGATGACGCTCATAGGCGGCATCCTGGACCCCTTCGCAGCGTGGTTGATTCTGCGTGGTCTACGCACCCTGCCTGCGCGCCTGCGCCAGCACCAGCAAAGCGCGCTGAGAGTGGCACAATGGCTTTCCGAGCATCCCGCTGTGCATCGCGTGCTGTACCCGGGCTTGCCCTCTCACCCGCAATACGAGCTGGCATGTCGTCAGATGAGCGGATTCAGCGGATTGTTCTCGTTCACTCTCAAACACAACTCGCGCGAGGCGGCAGTAGGGGTGGTCGACGCGCTGAAGACGTTTCACATCGGCGTCAGCTGGGGAGGCTACGAGAGTCTGGCGCTACCCATGCTTATTGAGGATTACGATGGGGAACAGCGCTGGGGACTGAGGGTGCATATTGGGCTGGAACAGCCGGAGAGCCTGATAGCAGACCTTGAGCAGGCGTTACGCCATGCGGAAGACAAGGGGCATTAGCTCTTCTCGCCTTTCAGTCCGCTGATAAACTTTTCGAAGAAGCTCTTCTCTTCTTCGGGCACGTCCGTGAAACGTTCGCCACACGCCGCGGCGAACTGGCGCAGGAGCCCGCGTTGCACCTCGTTCAGGTGGGTAGGAACGTGAATGTTGATGTGCACCAGCAGGTCGCCCCTGCCCTGTCGACGGTTAGGTAGTCCTTTCCCTTGCAGGCGAATGACACTGCCGGGCTGGGTGCCGGGCGGTATCTCCAGCGCGATATCTTCATCCAGTCCACGCACCTTCACCGTTGCCCCCAGCGCAGCCTGCGCAAAGGAGATGGTTAACTTCGTGTGCAGGTTGGAGCCGTCTCGCTCGAAACGCTCGTGCGGACGCACGTGAAATACCACATAGAGATCGCCCGCCTCACCGCCGCGCCTGCCCGAGTCGCCCTCGCCGAGAAATTGCACGGCGGTTCCGTCCTCCACGCCCAGCGGCACGCGGATGGTGCGCTCCACCATCTGGCGCACCCGTCCCTCGCCGCGACACTGGGTGCACGGACGCGCGATAACCCTGCCCTCTCCATGACAGTTGGGGCAGGTGACAACGGTAGAAATGGTTCCCAGCAGGGTATGCTGTGTGTGGCGCACGCGCCCGCTACCGCGACAGGTGGAACAGGTGGTGGGGCTTTCGCCCGGCTCCGCGCCGCTACCTTCACAGCGCGTGCAGGTCTGAAAGCGGGCGTACTGGATGGTTTTGGGTGCACCGGAAGCAATCTCCTCGAGGGTGACCTCCACATCCACGCGCAGGTCGTTGCCGCGCTGTGCACGAGGCGTCTCGGTGCGCGCGCCTCCAGAGCCGAAGAACAGGTCAAACAGGTCGCCGATGTTGCCGAAGTCGCCGAAACCGAAATCGGGTTCCGCCGTGCCCCCACGCACCCCTGCGCGTCCAAACAGGTCGTAAGCGCGGCGTTTCTCGGGGTCGCTTAACACCTCGTACGCTTCGTTGATGGCTTTGAACTTCTCTTCGGCTTGTTTATCGCCGGGGTTCACATCGGGGTGGTACTGACGCGCAAGGCGCCGGTAGGCACGTTTGATCTCCTCCTGCGTCGCGTCCCTGCTAACCCCTAACGTCTCGTAGTAATCTACTTCGCCCGGCATAGGAATACCTCGTGTCTCGGCTATTCAGCAGGCTCCTGCTCATCTTCGAAGAGGGTGCGTTGCTCGTCGTCCTCTTCCAACAGGTCGCCCGTGTCCGGCTCGTCCTCGTCCAGTGCCATATCCTCGTCGGCTTCCTCTTCCGTCTCCACCATGTCCGGTTCGGCCTCAGATACCTCATGACCATTATCGGAAGCCTTAAGGTTTGCCTCGACAACCTTCGCCATTGCCTCTTCGAACTCTTCAGCGGTCAGTACCGCTTCCAGCGCCTCGGGTTCCATCAGCTCGGGCAGAGGTTCAGGATTGAAGCTGGGTACTAACCGCCCGGCAGCAATCTCTTCCAGTGCGATGGTCAGTGGGTTGCTGGAAGAGCTCTTTACCAGCGCACGGCGAGCGATGCCCTGCTCCTGTAGCTGGCGTGCACGCTTCGCCGCCAGCATGACCAGCGCATACTTATTGAACCGATTTAACATATCGGGATTGGGCAGAATCATGGTTGCGCCACCTCTTTTGCTTTTTCACACCCATGAATTATACCGCCTCTGGGGGCAATCGTCAACGCAGTGCGAGGGTGTTCGAAAAATAGAGAGCGATAGGGTATCCTCTGTGACATGAAACACCGTTACCCAACCAATCCGACCTTGAGCACACTCCGCGCGACGGTCATCTACGCGCTCGTTCAACGCTTCTGCCAAAGCCACCCCCTGCCTCGCACGCGAGGCAGACCTCCCCTGTATCCTGAAGCGCTCATCCTCACCCTTTCCCTGCTGCGCACCCGCGACCATGCTTCCTTTCGTCGTTTGCTGTATGCTATCGCCCCTGAAACCTTGCCACCCTCCCACATTACTTGACAAACTTTATTTTGCTATGGTAAACTTGCCGCAAGAAGATTGCTCTGAGGCGCCGAGAGAAAACACTGGCTCCTCCGTCTGCTTTTCTTCTCTTTGCCCCTACGAGCATATTCACCACATTATCCAGGAAAGGAGAATCAGCTGTGCACACAAAACCTTTGCCTTATGCACGCACTTTGCTCCCCTTGCTGAACCTGTGCTTGCTCTGCCTGACGGTACGAGCACAGCCGATTGTCTATCAGGGGATGCTCAAAGAGAGGGGCATCCCTGCCAACGGAACCTACGATTTCCGCTTCCGCCTGTACAACGCCCCTGAAGCAGGTTTGCAGGTAGGCGTTGATGTATTGCTGGACAACCAGAACGTGCAGAACGGTCTGTTCACCGCTGAGCTGAGCTTTGGCGGAGGTGTTTGGACCGGTGCCAGCCGCTATCTGGAGATTGCCGTGCGTCCGGGAGCGAGCACAGGATCGTACACCACATTAGCCCCTCGCGTGATGGTTGCGACGGTACCCTACAGTTACTTCGCGTCAAGCGTACCCTGGAGCGGCGTGACCGGCGTACCAAGCGGTTTTCCGCCCATTGGCTCGGCAGGCGGCGACCTGAGCGGTTCGTACCCTAATCCGACGGTGGTCGGTTTGCAAGGGAAGCCAGTTTCGACGGCAGCTCCGGCTAGTGGACAGGTACTGAAGTGGAGCGGCGGCAGCTGGGTGCCGGCGAGCGACCAGCTCACACTGCCGTTCGTTGGAAACGCCGCCGACTTCACCGCCTTCCGCGTAAACAACAGCGCTGATTTCGGCTCGTATGCCGGCTGGTTTGAAACCCGATACGGCACCGGGGTGTTCGGCCACGCCACCGCCACCAACGTCGCCAACCAGGGCGTAGCCGGGGTGAGCGAAAGCCCAACAGGCTGGGGCGTTGTGGGCTATAACCTCTCAACGGGCGGAGGCGGTTATTTTTACTCACGACAGGGCAAGATCGGAGCTGTTGTCGCAGGAAGAGACCTGAGCTACTACTCCGACTGGCCCGACAGCTGGTCTGGAGGCTTAGCCACCTGGGACATCGCGTGCGCCGGCATCCGCTACAACCTGCTCGTGGCGCGTTCGGATGCAAGGCTGAAGCGGGACATCCGGTCACTAACCCCTGCCACCGAATTGCAACGCCTGTTAAGCCTGCACCCTGTGTCATATTACTGGCGAGACGAACGCTTGCCCCAGACGTTGCAGTACGGGTTCAACGCGCAGGAACTGCGTGAGGTTTTCCCCGAATTAGTGCAGGAAGGCAGTGACGCCGAAAAAACGCTGTCGGTGAACTACCAGGCGCTGATTCCTCTGCTGGTGAACGCCGTGCAGGCGCAGCAGGAAATGATTCAACAGCAAGAGGCGCGTATCCAGCGACTGGAAGCGGAGTTACAGCAACTGCGTATGCTGGTTCCCCGCCCGCGTTAATCTCCCTCTTCAGACAGGGTGCTTCATGCACCCTGTCTCTCCTGCAAAGCAGGATGAGCACCTTCGAAAGCGAACATTCCTTGTGAGGTGATAAGGAATGAGGAGCGTGGTACCGAAAAGACTACCCATTGCGTGTATCGTTGGACTGCTCTTCCTGCAGAATGCTACCCTTGCCGCACCGCTTCGGGTGCTATCCATCGTTGCCGGCAATGGACATGACGTGGCAACACCCTCCGCGATGCTTTCGTGGCTGCTAAAACGCCATGATGAGATACAGTTCACTCTCAGCAGGGACGCGAACACGCTGTCCCCGCAAGGTCTGCAGAACATCGACGCAGTAGTGCTGTTTGCACCAGGTATGCAATGGAACGAGGAGCAAAAGCAGGCACTCCAGCAGTTTATCCAGCGCGGCGGCGGAGTGGTTTACCTGCATACCAGCCCGGCATCGCCTGCCGCCGAGGGGACAGTGGGTAACGTAGTGGTTCAAATAGAGCAATCGCGCCATCCGATAGTGCAGGGAGTATCTCCCTTCCAGATAACCGATGCGCTTATCCAGAGCGAAGGTGGTCAGCCTGCCGGAACGCAGGTCATCGCCCGTCAGCGGAACGGTCAACCGCTGGCATGGGCAGGACAGGCAGGCAAAGGAAAAGTGTTTATCACCGCTCTGGGGCACGCGCCTTCCGCGTGGAATCATCCTTATTTCCAGCAGATGGTGCTGAACGCGGTGTACTGGTGTGCCGGACGCAAACCGCCTCAACCGCGTACACCACAGCCACCCAAAGGCTTCGTGTCGCTATTCAATGGGGTAAACCTGGAAGGCTGGGGAGAGGTAGGTCCCCCCTGCTGGTCGGTACAGGATGGGGTCATTGTATGCAGTGGTTTGAGCGAGAGCACCGGATGGTTGCGCTCCAATCGTATGTACCGCAATTTTATTCTCCGATTAGAGTACCGCATCTCACCCGGGGGGAACAGCGGTATTTTCCTGCGTGCACCGCATTACGGAAGGAGCTCGCGCCTGGGCATGGAACTGCAGATTCAGGACGATGGCACCAGTCCGCCCAGCAATACCTGCACCTCGGCGGTATACAGCGTGGTGACACCGCGCCTGAATCCCGCCAGGCCCACCGGCGAATGGAACCAGGTGGAGATTACGCTGAAAGACAGACACCTGCGGGTAGTGTGGAACGGTCATCTGGTGCACGACATTGACCTGGATGACCCTGCGCTCAGCGCGAATCTACCGCGTACCCACCTGCTCTATCGCCGTCCGAACTGGGGCTATATCGGCTTGCAGAACCATCGCAGTCTGGTGGAGTTTCGCAATATCTTCATCAAAGAGATTCAGTAGGCGCGCTGAATCAGCTCGTTCCAGAGAGCGCGCTTGATGGCGTTGGATACCTGCTCCGCCAGCTCCTGCATACTCTTACCGTACAGGGCGGCGTCCTCAGGCTCAACGGTTAATATCGGGTTGTTGCGAGCCACGACGGTGCGCTTGTCGCTGGATAGCCGGATGTCAAACATCTGGATACCGTCGTTCAACAGGCTATCCAGCCGCTCCCCAATTTGCCGGGCGCGTTCGGCGGAGCTTTTGCCGTTACTGTCCGCAGGAGCGAACACCGGCACGCTATCCAGATAGACCTCCGTCAGGTTAAGGTTCTGTACGTTCTTTTCACGCAGCTCCACCGGCAGAATACGCGCCACCGCCCGACGGTTCACGGGGATGTTCAGCTCCTTGAATAGATTCAGCATCGCTTGCGCGCGCTCTCGCGAAGGGGGGTGCGTGCGGAAAATGCCCAGCTGTCTCTCAGGACGGCGCGCTTCGTCTCGTGCCAAACGCTCCATGAAGGTCAACATGCCTACAGGATTATACTTCGTGCGCGTCAGGTAGTAGATAGCCGCGTGGTCGGCGTCCATCTCTGCTTCCTGGGTGAAGCCGTTGAGTTTGGCTATCTGATACAGTTGAACGCCCATCATCACGTTGCTCAAATCGCGTGGAGGTGCCCCTGACAGCACGAGCACCAGTAGCGCAGGCAGGGTTACCCGGCGGTTAATCTTTTCGTTCTCCTGTCCCAGGCGCAGCAAATGATGGTGCGCTGCGTGCGCGATTTCGTGCGCCAGCACCGCCGCCAGCTCGTGGTCGGATTGCACGTAGTCCAGCAACCCCTTATTCACATAGATAAAGCCGCCCGGCAGTGAGAAAGCGTTTACGTCCTTATCATCCACTACTTTGAACGTGTAGGTAAACTGAGACCGCTTGTTGATGCCCCAGGTGACGGGAATCTCCAGAGCGTTAGCGACCGCGGCAACCTCCTGCCCGATGCGATTGACACGCTCTACCAGTGCGGGGTCGGTGACCAGACGCAGGGTGCGCTCGATCTCCTGTGCCGCATCCCTGCCCATGCGCACTTCGGGGTCTTCCTCCGCTTTGGGCTGCGCGAAGACACCTGTCGCCAGCCCACTCAGTGCCAGGCTGACCACGAGCACCGCAACGCAATGAATCCGCCGGAACTGTTTCATTTTTGATGGTAACCTCGCTTTACGCTCTATTCCATTATAGCATACGGATAACCTCTTGCTCACTATTCCCACCTACTCAGACGGCTGAGGACGATGCATGGTTTCGCTGCGAGATAGCATAGCTGCGCTCCCCTGTGCTATAATAGGCCATCCGTGCGCGTGAGCGTGTGAACAAGCGGTAACGTGTGCACATTCACGGCTAAAGCCGTTCCCTCACAGACGAGGCCAGCCTTCGCAGGCTCAGGTAAGATGAACAGATAAAATGCATCCTGTCGGATTTTTCTCAACACATAATAGCGAGCAGGTACTGCAAACAACTCTCCTGTTACCAGTCGGGTTGTCCCTGCAAGAGATATACGTCCGCTTGCCACTGCAGCAGCCGGGCACGGTGGTACTGGACAGCGCGATGGAACCTTCTCCGGCAGGTAAGACCCCTCTGGCACGCTATTGTATCGTGGCACAGGAACCGTTCGGTGTTCTGGAAGGCACTGAGCACGGGGCGTGGTGGCATTCACAGGACGGTAGCCGGTTTATCGCGGGTAATCCCTTGCGGTTGCTACAAACCTTCTTGAACAGATACCATCTGCCAGCTGTGGACTACTCCACACCTCTGCCTGCAGGAGCCATCGGCTTCCTGAACTACGGTATCAAGGCTCTGGTGGAACCCTGCCCCAACCGCCTCCCCGCGCCCAACAGGTTACCGCTCTACCGGTTCGGCTTTTACGATGCTATCGCCACTATAGACCTGCTTCGCCGAGAGGTCATCCTGACCTCTTCTGGCTTTCCCGAGAAGGGCGTTGCCAGGCTCCGCCGAGCACAGGAAAGGCTCCTGCGGCTCGTTGCGCAATGGAAGCGCATTCTGGACGCGCCGCTTCCCTCTTCTGTCCCATCCTTCCACTGCGACGAGGCACAGGCGTACTGGAGCCGACGCGAATACGCGCAGGCTCACCAGCGCATCAAGGACTACATCGCGGCGGGCGATGTGTACCAGGTCAACCTCGCGCAAATGTTCCAGGCGACTTTCAAAGGCTCTCCTGCTGGATTGTTCTTGCGGGCACGCGCTATCAGCCCTGTGCCCTTTGGGGCATACCTGCAAGCAGATGATTTCACCGTCGTCAGCCTGTCGCCAGAGCGGTTCTTGCACGTTTGCCCCCTCACCCGTTGCGTACAAACTCGCCCCATTAAAGGCACACGTCCACGAGGCAAAAGCGTCGGCGAGGACCTGCGATATGCCGACGAGCTGTTACACAGCCCCAAAGACCACGCAGAACATATCATGATTGTAGACCTGGAGCGCAACGACCTGGGGCGTGTGGCGCAAACCGGCACCGTCAGAGTTACCGAGCTGATGGCGCTGGAAGGTTTTGCACAGGTGTACCACCTCACCAGCACGGTGGAAGCGGTTCTGCGTCCTGAGGTGGACATAGCTACCTTACTGCGGGCAACATTCCCCGGCGGCAGTATTACCGGCGCGCCCAAGATACGCGCCATGCAGATTATCGAGGAGGTGGAACCCGTCGCCCGTGAGGTGTACACCGGCTCCATCGGCTATATCGGCTTTCACGGGAGCGTGGATTTGAACATCGCCATTCGCACCGCAGTAGTGCGCGACGGGAAGATTACCTTCTATGCGGGCGGAGGCATTGTCGCCGATTCGGACGCCGAGCAGGAATATGAGGAGACGCTGGTCAAAGCGAAGGGATGGTTTCAGGCAATCCGCACGCTGCAGAAAGAGGAAACGCATGAGCAGATGGGCGTGGTACAACGGCCGGCTGTGCACTGAAAGCGAGATTCTCTTGCCGGTGCGTGATACGGCGGTGCTGCACGGAGCCTCGCTGTTCGAAACCCTGCGCTGTTATGGCGGACATCCTTTCCGCCTGGAGCAACACCTGCAGCGATTGCGTCGCTGGATGGGGAGACTGCACCTGTTCGCACGCAGCCGGGAGATGATAGACCTCAGCACTCCGACGGTTCGGCACGCCATTGCCAGCCTGCTGAAGGCAAACGGTTTCTTCGAGGGAGATACCCGCCTGCGCATCACGGTGACCGCTGGCTCGGAGGAGATTCCACCAACCTGTTTTATGCTGGCGGAACGTATCAGCCCGGAGCAAATCGCGAAGTGGCAGGCTGGCATCACCGCGGTGCTGCTGCCCGATCCACGCGGAGTAACAGGAGAACAGCCCAAATGGGGCAACTACGCCTGGCATATCGAGGCTCAACAGCTGGCGAAGGAGCAGGGGGCGGACGAGGCGATATGGTTCAACCGCGAAGGCTACGTGACCGAAGGCGCGCTCAGCAACGTGTTCGTATGGCACGGGGAACGCCTGCTGACCCCACCGCTCGAGGAAGGCATTCTGGCGGGCATCACACGGCAGGTGGTGATCGAAATAGCCCAGCAGATGGGCATAGAGTGTCGCGAAGAGCGCATTCCCGCCAGCTTGCTGCCCCATGCACAGGCAATATTCTTGACCAGCTCGGTGCGCGAGATTGTGCCCGTTGTCCGTCTGGATAGCGCGCCGCTTCACGTACACCCGGTGGTCGCAAGGTTACAAACAGCATACCACGCGCTGATTAAACAGGAGGTGCAACCCTGCCTGGAGATGACCGCCGAGTAGAATCAACTCACTCAATACGCCAACCCTCTATCGTACGAGCGCAACAGCCCAATCACCTTGCCAATCACGCGTGTTTCCTCCGGGCGCACCTCAATCGGCTCGTATGCGGGATTCGCCGGAAGCAGGCGTACCTTGCCGTTGTCGTACTGGATGCGCTTGATGGTGGCTTCATCCCCAATGAGCACCGCAACCAGTTCGCCGTTTTCAGCCGTGCTCTGCGGTTTGATAATCACCAAGTCACGAGGCAGGATATGCTCGCCCACCATCGAGTCGCCCCGTACCCTTAGCAGGAACGCGCCTTCGATATTATGCACCATCTCGCGCGGTACCGGCACCAGCGCCTCGATATTCTGCGACGCCAGCACCGGCGTACCTGCGGCAATCGTTCCCACCAGCGGTAGCATCGCCACGTCGGGCGAGCTCTCCAGGTGCTGTGCGAACTCGGGATGCACCACGCGGATACTGCGACTTTTGTGCTCGCGCTCGATGTAGCCCTTGCGCTGCAGAGCATCCAGATGCACGGTTACCCCGCGCAGGCTGGAAATGCCGAACTGGTTGCCAATCTCACGAATGGTAGGCGGATAGCCGTTCTCTCTTGTGTAGTGCAGAATGAAGCGGAGAATCATCTCCTGCTTATGGGTCAGTCCTCGTGTCATTGTCCTCCCTCCCCCGAAATACTATACGAAGTATATACTACAATTGGTCTACTTGTCAAGGGTTTCGGATGGCTACTCCACCATCACGTACGGATTTTCCAGAATGCGCTTCAGCTCGCGCAGAAACTCGGCGGCGACGGCGCCGTCCAGGGCACGATGGTCCGCCGAGATAGTCACCTTCATACGTGGACGCACCGCTACCGTATCGTCGTCCAGCGCGACAGGTTGCTTCCGCACTGCACCCACCGCCAGTATCGCCACCGCAGGCGGGTTGATGATGGCGATGAACTCGTCCACCCCGTACATGCCGAGGTTGGAGATGCTGAAGGTCGCACCGGTGTATTCATCAGGCGTCAGGCGTCCTGCTCGCGCCTTCTCCACCAGCTGGCGCGTCTCTACTGCGAGTTGACGCAGAGTCTTGCGCTCGCAGTGACGCAGTACCGGTACAATCAACCCATCGGGCAGTGCTACCGCGATGCCTATATGTATTTCACTGCTCGGGTAGACCTGTTCGTTCTGGTACAGCGCGTTCACCTGCGGATAGCGCGCCAGAGCCAGCGCACACGCCTTGGTGACCAGATCGTTGACCGAGAGCTTCGGTGCGTCTTCGGGCAACGCCGCGTTCAACCGTTCGCGCAGTGCCATTGCCTCAGCCATGTCGATGTCCATCGTCACATAGAAGTGCGGCACCGTTTGCTTGGTGAGCGTGGTGCGTTCGGCAATGAGACGGCGCATCCGGCTGAGCGGTTGTCCACCGGCAGGGGGTTGTACTGTCGACGCGGGACGTGCCGGCTCTGCAACGGGCGGACGGGGCGCGGCTTGTCGTGAGGCGATGAACTGCTGTACGTCGCGCTCCACGATACGCCCGCCGGGGCCGGTGCCTCTCACCATCGCCAGGTCTATGCCTGCCTCCTGCGCAATGCGTCGTGCCAGCGGGGATGCTTTGACGCGCTCCTGCACGGGCGGCTCCTCCCGAATCGTCTCGCCTACCGGCGCAACGGGCTGGGCACTCGGCGGGACAGGTTCCTCCGCAGCGCCGGGTGCCTGGGCAGGCTGGATAACCTGAGGTTGCTCGCCTTCACCCAGTATCTCCGCAATCACCGCGCCGACCGGCACGGTGTCGCCTTCCTTTGCCACGATGTTCGCCAGCTTGCCCGACGCTTCCGCCGGCAGCTCCACGCTGGCTTTGTCGGTCTCTATCTCCGCGATGATATCGCCGACCTCTACGCTGTCGCCCTCTTTCTTCAGCCAGCGCAGGATAGTTCCTTCTGTCATCCCGTCGCCCATCTTGGGCATGATTACCTGTGCCATCCGTTCTCCTCCTTAAGCCAGTACACGCTTCACCGCGCGGATAATATCTTCCTCGCTGGGGAAGGCGGCGCGCTCCAGATTGCGGGCATAGGGGATGGGTACATCCGCACTGGCAACGCGCAGCACCGGCGCGTCCAGTTCATCGAAAGCGAACTCCTGAATACGCGCCACCACCTCCGCCCCAAAGCCCACGTTACGGTGGTCTTCATGTACCACCACCGCCCGATGCGTCTTGCGAATGGAACGCAACACGGTGTCCATATCCAGCGGTTGCAACGAGCGCAGGTCTACCACCTCGCACTCGATGCCTTCGGTTTCCGCCAGCTTCTCCGCCGCGTGCAACGCCAGCAACACCGGTTGCGAATAGGCAATGATGGTTACGTCACGCCCTTCGCGCTTCACATCTGCCACGCCGAACGGAACGGTGTAGTCGCCTTCGGGCACCTCTCCGCGCGTGGAGTACAGCTTCGCGTGCTCCATGAAGATGACAGGGTTATTGTCGCGAATGGCGGTCTTCAGCATCCCCTTCGCGTCGGCGGGGGTGGCGGGAGTGACCACTTTCAGTCCCGGGATATGCGCATACCACGATTCGAGGCTGTGTGAATGCTGGGCAGAGAGCTGCGCTCCGCCGCCCGCTGGTCCGCGAAACACTACCGGCACAGCAATCTGCCCGCCGAACATGTACAGTATCTTCGCCGCATGGTTCACCAGCTGGTCTGCGGCAATCAGCGCGAAGCTGAAGGTCATGAACTCCGCCACCGGACGCAAGCCGATCATCGCCGCGCCGATTGCCATGCCCGCAATGCCCGACTCGGAGATAGGCGTGTCCACCACACGCATCTCGCCGAACCGCTGTAGCAGTCCCTCGGTCACGCGGAACGTACCCTGATACCGCCCGACTTCCTCGCCCAGGATGAACACCCCCGGATCGCGCTTCATCTCCTCGGTTAACGCCTGTCGCAGTGCCTCACGATAGGTGATTACCGCCATTCCTGCACCTCCATATCGGTATACACGTCCCGATAGAGCTCCTCCAGCGGGGGTTCGGGACTGGCATCGGCGTAGGCGACCGCCTCCAGAGCCTGCTGTTTTGCATAGGCGTCCCACTCCAGCAGTTCGTTTTCGGTAGCAAAGCCGTTCTCCAGCAGGAAGCGTGCGGTGTTCACGATGGGGTCGCGCTGTCGCCAGTACTCTACCTCCTCTTTGGTGCGGTAGAGAGCCTGATTGGTGGGGTTATCCGCGATGCCGTGTCCTTCGAAACGATAGGTCAACACTTCCACAAAGAAGGGTTCGGGCGTGGTACGCACATGGCGGATAATCTGCTCTGCTTCGCGATATACCTCCAGCAGGTCCATGCCGCCAATCTGCTTGGTGGGCATTCCGTATTGCTTCGCCCGCTCGGCGAGGCTCGGCACAGCAGAGGCGAACTCTACCGGCGTTGCCATCGCATAGCGGTTGTTCTCGCAGATAAAAACAACCGGTACCTTGTATATCGCCGCCATATTCAACGCCTCGTGCACGGGACCGATGTTCATCGCGCCGTCGCCGAAAAAGCACAAGCACACCTGGTCGGTGCCGCGATAGCGGATTCCGTAGCCCACGCCGACCGCCAGCGGAACCATCCCCCCCACGATACCGTATCCGCCCAGAAAGCCTCGCTCCACGTCCACCAGGTGCATGGAACCTCCTTTGCCCTTCGCCACACCTGTGTAGCGTCCGAACAGCTCTGCCATGATTCGGCGGGGGTCGGTGCCGCGCGCGATGGCGTGACCGTGGTCACGATAGGAACAGAGCATATAGTCATCGTCGCGGAGGTGGGCGATAAATCCGGTAGCAACTGCTTCTTGCCCGATATACACATGCATATATCCGCCCATTTTGCCCTGTCGGTAGGCGGGGGCGCATTGCTCTTCGAAGTGACGAATCAGCAGCATAGTGCGGTACAGCTCCACCAGACGTTGCGGGGTCAAAGAGTCTGGCAGCGCCTTTTTTACAGGTACCTCAGCCCTCACGATGTGTTCCTCCTCAAGTTCTGTCCAGCGTCAGATGTGCGCCGACGCCTGGGTTGGTGCACGGAGAAAGAATGGTCTTCCGTACACATACTATCGCGGCGGGCGCTGTGCAACGCTCGCCGCGTATCTTATTGTGGCACAAAAGAGCCAGCTCCTGCAAGCGGTGAAGAATTGCTAAGGTTTCGCTTTTAGGGGATGACCCCTCCCAACGACCTGAACGCGGCGATAACCGTTCTTAATAGAGAGGAAAAAGTGTAGGGCAGGTAAGCACACCAGCGCGAAGGACATCCCTCCCACAGCAGGGCTGCGGCGATACCCCAACCTGCAAACAGCACCATCCCTCGCAACTCGCCGTAAGACGCAGGGATTCCGTGTCCGAAAACCATGAGAACGGTGTACCACATCCATGCCAGCGCAATCCCTGTGCTGCCCCAGCGCCCTCCAAAAGATTCACGCAAGGTTGCGTAGAGTGTGAGCACCATGAACCTGCCTTTTGCCATTGCTCCAAAGGTAGCGTTCAGTACCCCGTACAGCATAAATGGTATGGTCATGCTTTCCGTGATGAGGTGCACTTTGTCCGGTCGGAGGTCTGCCCAACCAGCCCGCAGCACCGCATACACCAGTGCACCCATCAAGAGCAGAGAGAACGCCACCGACACGATGGGCGACATTCCCTCGGACGTGCGCGGCGCAGCACCCAGAAGCCGTGCCACCAGCCACAACAATAGCCAAACCACACATCCTGTGCCAAGTGCTACCCATCCGCCTGGAGGATAATCTGGAGACATGAACGGGTAGCCCTGGACACCCCACGCTAACAAACATTGGACGACCTCCGTCATGAAAAGAATCCATGCCAACACGAGTATAACAAGTGGCAGTCTTTTGGCTTCGGGGCGCTTCCAAAACACCAAAAAGGTGACAACTGCCAGAGCAGCTGTCGTCACAGCAGGCTCTACCCTTTGCCAAATAAGGTCAGCCCAGAATGGTTTCAGGTATTGCCACGCCCTGCGGTGCTGTCCGTCTTGCCACAGGCTTGCGACGAAAAAGGCGAAGGCTGCGCTACGCACTGGACTGTCAGATTGCCATATCCTCTCAAACTCTTTTGCAGCTTCCTTATATCGCCCGAGCTCTCGCAGAGCCATCGCATGCCACCAGTTCACCCGGGGGTCTTTGGGGTACTGTTTCAGGGCGGTGTCCAGATCTCTCAAGATGGCGGACATTTTCCGGCGGTCTGGACAACCCAAGCGGTTATCTCTCTGTTGAAACCGCAGACGAAATGCCTGGATAACATGCGGTGGCGCATAGCCAGCGTTAAGCGCAGATTCCCCCTGTGCATGTACGACGGTATACACGCCCAACACGCATCCGATTAGGCACCAGGATACCACTGCTCTCAATTTAACGTGTACCTCCTCAACCTCTTGGCAAGGAACCTATAACGGTACACCAAATCTCATTCTTTGTGGAGGGCGAGGCTCCTGCCGAGCCGTCTTATCATGCTGAGCGTCAGCGAAGCATCTCAGCGTGTTGGCAAAACGAGATTCTTCGCTTCGCTCAGAATGACAGAGAGTACGTCCATTTTTGTCATGCTGAGCGCCAGCGAAGCATCTCGGAGTAGCGATAAAACGAGATTCTTCGCTTGCGCTCAGAATGACAGGGAAGCCAGTCTATCCTGATGACAGGGTTGGCGGAACCGTTCCGCTTATATCCGAATAATCACGTGTGGCCAAGTAGCATAGTGGAGGCTTGACAAAAAATATGTATCCATGCTAATATTTATGGTACAAGCCAACCAGACATGGTAGATCCCGGGATGGACACCTGTTACAGCACCACCTTCCTGACCACCCCTCAGATTTATCCTGCCTGTTGGTGACATCTTTTCATTAAAAGGAGGGGTTTCCCATGCGTGCTACACGCACGGTGGGGATGCTCTTCTTGCTTCTGTGCTGCATGGGGAGCATCCTCGCGCAACAACCTTTTACCTATCAGGGAATGCTCAAAACCTCTGGCATCCCTGCCAACGGCAACTACGACTTCCAGTTCTCACTGTGGACAGCAGTTTCGGGTGGCTCGCAGGTGGGCTCCACCGTTACGCGCATCGGTGTGAGCGTCGGAAACGGACTGTTCACCACCGAGTTAGACTTCGGGTCTGTGTGGGACGGCAACGAGCGGTATCTGCAGATAGCAGTGCGCCCATCGGGAAGCGGCTCGTATACCACCCTTTCTCCTCGCGTGAAGGTGAACCGCGTTCCGTATAGCCAGCTGGCTTTCGGCGCGTTGAGTGTGCCCTGGTCGGGCATTGTGGGTATACCAGCGGGCTTTGCGGACGGTGTGGACAACGACACCGCCTACTCAGCGGGCGCAGGGTTACAGCTGGTGGGCAACACCTTCTCCATTGCCAGCGGTGGTGTGGTGTCGGCGATGCTGGCGGACGGCTCGGTGACCACGACCAAAATCGCCGACGGTGCGGTGACGACGGCGAAGATTGGGGACGGTCAGGTGACGGATGCGAAGATAGCGAGCATCTCGTGGAGCAAGGTGACGGGTGCGCCCAGCAGTTTTCCGCCGGGCGGGAGTGCCGGTGGCGACCTGAGCGGGAGTTATCCGAACCCGACGGTGGCGAAGCTGCAGGGTCGGGCGGTGGCGAGCGCGGCTCCGAGTACAGGTCAGGTGCTGAAGTGGAACGGCAGTGCGTGGTCGCCCGATACCGACTTGCGCGACGCCTTCTGGCAGGCGTCCGGGAGCAACATCTTCTACAATGCTGGCAACGTGGGCATAGGCACGAGCAGTCCAGGTTTTCCCCTGCATGTGCAAACCACCGCAGGTGACAGAGCGATCTATGGGCTTCACACTGCCCCCATCGGCCTTAACTACGGCGTGTATGGGCAAAGCGATAGTACCTCGGGCTATGGGGTCTACTCCAACGGGCGTTTCGCTGCCACCGGCACCAAGTCGTTCCAGATGGATCACCCGCTCAGCCCCGAAACCCACTACCTCAACCACTTCTGCACCGAAGGTCCCGAACCCTACAACGCCTATAGCGGAAATGTGATCACCGATGCGCAAGGCTACGCAGTAGTGCACCTGCCCGACTACTTCGAATCCATCAACCGAGACTTCCGCTATCAACTCACAGTAATTGATGGTGCAGGTGAGGAGTTTGTGCAGGCAAGGGTCGTGCGCAAAATCCAGAACAACCAGTTCGTCATCCGCACCAGCAAGCCGTTTGTGGAGGTCTCGTGGCGCGTAGAAGCCATCCGCAATGACCGCTGGGTGCAGGAATACGGCTATCAGGCAGAGCAGGTGAAGCCCGCCGAGTATCGGGGCAGGTACCTCAATCCTGAACTGTACGGACAGCCGAAGGAGATGGGCATTCACTACCTGCCTGAACCGGAGCGACCGAGTGAGACAGAGAAACCGAAGTAGGGGCAGACCGGTGTGTCTGCCCTTTCCCCTCTCCCACGCTATGGGAGCGGGCAACCTAAAAACCTGAAGAAGGAGGCAAAACGACCATGCAACAACACAGTAGTTGTGGGAGAATAGGAGCGCGCTTCTTGTGTCGCGCTCATCTATTCGTCGTTTTAGCGACGCTGGGGCTTAGTCTTGGCGTCATCAACTCGTTGAATGCGCAATCGCTCACCTGGCTGGGCACGTTTGGAGGCAATGAGAGCTGGGCGAATGGCGTTTCTGCCGATGGCTCTGTGGTGGTCGGAATGGCACGCAACACCAGCGGTTATCGGCGCACCTTTCGCTGGACGCAATCGGGCGGGATGCAGAACCTCGGCACGTTCGGTGGCACTGAGAGCGTGGCGTGGGGCGTTTCTGCCGATGGCTCGGTGGTCGTCGGATGGGCACAAAACGGCATTGTTCAGTCTCACGCCTTTCGCTGGACACAAGCGGGCGGGATGCAAGACCTCGGCACGCTCCCCGGAGGCAATTGGAGCGTGGGGCGGGGCGTTTCTGCCGATGGCTCGGTGGTCGTCGGATGGGCACAAAACGGCATTGTTCAGTCTCACGCCTTTCGCTGGACACAAGCGGGTGGGATGCAAAACCTCGGCACGCTTGGAGGCGATTATAGCGGAGCGTATGACGTTTCTGCCGACGGCTCCGTGGTGGTTGGATGGGCACACAACGCCGGTGGTTATTGGCGCGCCTTTCGCTGGACACAAGCGGGCGGGATGCAAGACCTCGGCACGCTCGGTGGCAATGAGAGCGCGGCGTATGGCGTTTCTGCCGACGGCTCCGTGGTGGTTGGATGGGCACACAACGCCAGTGGTCAGATTCGCGCCTATCGCTGGGAAAACGGCGTGATGCAAAACCTCGGTGCGTTTGGAGGCACTGAAAGCGCGGCGACTCGCGTTTCCGCCGACGGCTCGGTGGTCGTCGGAGGGTCAACTAACGACAGCGGTGGCTATCATGCCTTTCGTTGGACGGCGTCGAGAGGCATGGAAGACCTGAACCAGACCTACGCCGCCTTGCTGACCGACGGTTCGGTGTTGCTGCAATGCCGTGAAATGTCGCCCGATGGACGCTATATTGTGGGCATTGGCTGGAACGCGGCGCTCAGTCGCAACGAGGCGTTCTTGCTGGATACGGGCGCTGCTTACAGCATTAAGGGCAACGTTGTGCTGGGGGATTTCACCGGCGACATCACCCAAATACCCGTTACTGTGGAACTGCGCCAGGGAGGAAATGTGGTCGGCACACGAACCCTCAGCCTGGACCCCGGTGGCAACTATGCCTTCACCACTTACTCCGGCACTTACGACCTCGCCTTCAAAGCCAGCCACTGGCTACGCCTGGTGGTGACAGATGTGCAGGTAGTCAATGCAGATGTCACTGGCGTCAACGTCTCCCTTACCAACGGCGACATCGATGGCGACAACGAGGTGACCCTGTTTGACTTCGGCGCGCTGGTTGCCGCCTTTGGCAGTATCCCCGGAGACCCCAACTGGAATCCTGACGCCGATTTGGACGGGGATGAAGAGGTGACGTTATTTGACTTCGGCGTGCTGGTGCGCAACTTCGGCGCTATCGGGGATGAGTAACCCTCACCCCCTGCCCCTCTCCCGAATCTTCGGGAGAGGGGAGCCAACTTTCTGGACATCCTCTGGCACAAGCGGCAGGGCAGCAAGTGCAAATGGGGATGCCCCAGCGACGCGCCTGCCGTTTTCCAGTGACAGGATCGCGCCTCAGTTCTGGCATAGGGAAGACTATGCCACAAAATCGCCTCCCACCCACTGCCGACCTGCTGCCTCTATCATCAACATCGCAGCAAACCTCACACAAAAGGCCGCACACCCCGCCAAGAAGCGTGCAATCTTTAAGCAGGCACGGCGCAGCAACAGCTGATTGCGCCCCGGCTGGCGCAGTGCAGCCAGCTCCTGCGCGGTCAACTGTTCCCACGGGCGACCCTCACAGTGAAGCCGATCGACAGCGCGTTCAATCGTCTCCACACCCCCTATCAGCTCCGGCTCATACTGCACGATATGCGCCAACACCTTTGCCCGCCCACGCCTCAGGTGGCTACGCGCCGTGTTAAGATTCATACCAAGCGTTTGCGCTATCGCTTCCATCGGCTCGTCTTGCTCACACAGTTGGATGACCTGCTGTTCGTGCCCTGTGCAGACCTGCGCGATAATTTCGTGCAGCCGCGCCTCCACTTGACGATGACCGAGCCGTTCCATCAGGCTTGCCTCATACTGTGCCTGGTGCAACACTACCGCCCATTCGGGGTCAGGCAGGTCCGAAAAGAGCATCTCCGAATGGTTTGCCTTCTGCTGACAGAAGGTGCACAGGCAGTTGATGATGATGCGGCGCAGCCAGTGTTCAAAAGGGGCTTCCAGAACGGTGCGGGGAAGAGCACGGGCAACCCGAATCAACACCACCTGTGTCAGGTCCTCACAATCTTCTTCATTGCCCAGCTGAATGCGCAGATAACGCCAGACCCTCGGGCGACAGTATTCCAAAAGACGATTCATCGCCTGGCTATCACCCTGCTGCGCGGCAACAATCCATTCACCGATTTGCTTCGCCTCTCCTTTCATGCGCGATACCTCCAAACATATCTGCATGTGCCTTGCGACCTGCACAAGTCGCAGCATCTTCTCCATGACATGGGATAGACCGGCAGGCAATACAACGAGGGAGTAAAACGGTAATATGCTGTTCGGCTGTCCTCTCCTCTGTCAATTTTTATTATACCTATTTTTTTGAAAAAATACCCCAAAAGGGGTTTTCTCCTTTCGAAAGTTGCACTGTTTTTCGCGAAAGGCGAGTCTTAATTAATATAAGGGTCAGAGAGGACTCAGGTGTGTTTGACGGTTTCCTGCCCGCTATAGGGGATCCAGTGGTGCTTAACCGCTCCTTTGGCGATACGCAAGGAAACATCGATTTCGATGAAGGTGAACTCCTTTTTGAGGCGGATTGAGGAGCAGCAGGCTTTGCAACAGTAGTACCTGAACCTGCGTCGCTGATGGCATTAGGCACCGGGTTGGCAGGGCTTATTGGGCTGAAGCATCGGAAACGGTAAGCCCCTCACCCTCTTGCCTCTCTCCCGAATCTTCGGGAGAGTGGAGCCAACTTTCCTGAGCGCAGAAGCTACCCCGCCACCAGAGAGTTCCCTAAAAGCGTCGGGGATTGTCTAACAATGAGCCGCGTATGCTACACCACCCTGTTGAGGTAGCGTAGTCGCTACCCTGCCGGTTTGGTTCACCCTGAACGCGGCAAAGACCAAACCTTTTGAAAGGAGTATCAAACGATGCGATTCGTGGCTAGACTTTGGGCAGTTCGTTTGGCGATTGCGCTAAGCGTAGGGCTTAGCACGTGGACGAGTGGAGCGGCACAGAGTCTAACCTGGCTGGGCACGTTCGGAGGCGATAGGAGCGAGGCGTGGGGCGTTTCAGCCGACGGCTCCGTGGTGGTCGGATGGGCAAAAAACGCCGACTGGGATAGGCGCGCCTTTCGCTGGACTGCGTCGGGCGGGATGCAAGACCTCGGCACGCTGGGCGGCGGCAGTAGCGAGGCGTATGGCGTTTCAGCCGACGGCTCGGTCGTGGTCGGGTGGGCACAAAACGCCAGCTATCAGTGGAGCGCCTTTCGCTGGACTGCGTCAGGCGGGATGCAAGACCTCGGCACGCTCGGTGGCAATGAGAGTGCGGCGTATGGCGTTTCAGCCGACGGCTCGGTCGTGATCGGAAGGATACAAAACGCCAGCAATCGGTATCGCGCCCTTCGCTGGACACAAGCGGGCGGGATGCAAGACCTCGGTACGCTCGGTGGCAATGAGAGCGAGGCGTGGGGCGTCTCTGCCAACGGCTCCGTGGTGGTCGGACGGGCAGACGATGCCGGCAATGCTTGGCGCGCCTTTCGCTGGACGGTGTCGGGCGGCATGGAAGACCTGAACCTCACCTACGCCTCCTTGCTGCCCAGCGGTTCGAGGTTGGAAGTAGCCTATGCCATCTCGCTTGACGGACGCTATATCGTGGGCTATGGTATCAACGCCACCACAGGGCGCAGGGAAGGGTTCTTGGTGGACACAGTGCCTGAGCCGGCGTCGCTAACGGTGTTGGGCGTCGGGCTGGCAGGGCTTATTGGGCTGAAGCGTCGGAAACGGTAAGCCCCTCCCCTCTTGCCCCTCTCCCGAATCTTCGGGAGAGGGGTCCCCCCAAGCGATCCGGTCGATTGACCTGCTTCGTTGAGAGCAGTATAATACGCAAGGCGAAGCAAGGATGCGAGACACGGTTAACCTTGACAGAGATGCTATTCCGGCTTTTTGCCAGCGTCATCATATCAGAAAGGGGGTGACCCTGTGCACTTCTTGCGTCGTCTCACGACCTGTATGGTATGGCTTGCTCTCATCTATCCTGTATACGCACAGGTCCCTATTACCAACTTCCTGCCCGACGTCGATGTACTCTACATTGAACGCACACCACGTCTCGCCTTTGACCCCAACGACCTGAACTATACCAGCGGACTTCCGACTCCCGGACAACAGGTTACCTACTTCGCCCACGTCAAAAACTGGGGCACCGAGGTTGTGTCCGTGCCTTATGAATGGTGGTTTGACGGCGGACTGGCGGCCTCCGGGGTGGTCACTATCCAGCCGGGGCAAGAGGTAAAGGTACCGTACGAATGGTACTGGGAGAGCGCCGACCACACGCTGGAGTTTCGTGCAGACCCTGCGGGCACACTGGATGAAATCTCCAAACTGAACAATCGCGTTGCTATTCGAACGAACGCCCTGCTGGTTGGCTTATGGGTGGAGCAAAGCCTGTACAACCACTTCCATAACAACCAGTATCTGCTCAACGACGGCGCAAACGGCTTCGAGGACTGGGGGCAGCGTATGGTTCGCCGCTGGAACGAGTGGCTCGCCAAAGCTGTTTATCCCTCCTCCCCCAACGGTGCGCTGGACAGGATAGCACTGGATAAAGTGGTGGTCGTGCCCGACGGCGCGCTACCCCTTGCGGGCGGACTGCCCACCAACAACCCCGATGCGCGCGACCGTACGGTGGACATGCAGTGGGGTTATCCCTATCACCCTGAGGATATTCAGCCGGACGGCTTCTACGGCTTCCGCTGGAACGGGCCGTTCTTCATCGACTTCGGCAGTATTCACGAAATGAACCACGCGCGCTATCACATCGACCTGTACGGGCTGGACGTGCACCAGTCCGCTTATCCGGGCTACCCCCTGCCTATTCAGATAACCGATGACTACGGTAATCTGGTAGCAGGCACTTCGCTGATGCCCAAAATCGCATGGGAGGGCGTGTACTACAACAAGTGGCGCGACATCATGGGCGCGGGGTCACCCTTTTATGATGCCTACAGCGCAGCGGTGTGGAACTGGAAGCACCACAAGCGCGGCAGGGGCAACATGAACGCCCCACCCGATATCGGCGTCTTCCTCAACGACCTGCCCGATGCCAACCACATCCAGTTCATCGACCAGAACGGCGTGCCCATCGTCGGGGCGCAGGTGGACATCTATCAGGCGGGACCCTACCCCGGTATCTACGGCAAATCCTATGATAACGTGCCCGACATGAGCTTCGTCACCGACGAGAACGGCACAATCCATCTGGGGCGCAATCCGTTCGGTTACCCCAGCGTGAGCAGAGGCGTGCTTATCCTGAAACTGCGCCACCGCGGGCAACTCTACTTCCTGTTCCAGGAGATTACCGACTTCAACCTGCAACGCTGGATGGCGCCGCCGGGGCAGCTGT
>Ga0073929_1001193_pt1 | contig 25613 bp, 29 predicted proteins | sample DewCreD2012metaG_3_FD_76966 | JGI IMG/M metagenome (GOLD analysis project Ga0073929, IMG submission 76966) | Hot spring sediment bacterial and archeal communities from British Columbia, Canada, to study Microbial Dark Matter (Phase II) - Dewar... ... | reverse complement strand
GGTCGGTGGCGAAATCAGCCGTGACCGGAGCGCGCGGAGCCGCCTTTCCGGCATGACATGCGCATTTTCCCGCCTGCCCAGCATTCGCCGATCGACCCCCCCGTCGCATGAGCCGGGTCGCCGCCAGTCTGCGCCTGATCGCCACCGGCTGGGCCTTGATCCGCGCCGACGCCCTGATCCCGCGCGAGCTGGAGCCGATCCTGCCGCCTTCGGCGCTTTGGGCGGGTCGCGCCTTGCGGCTGTTTTCGGGCGGCGCGGCGCGCAAGGGGCGGCCGGGCGAGCGCCTGGCGCGGGTGCTGGAGCATGAAGGCCCCGCCGCGATCAAGATGGGCCAGTTCCTGTCGACCCGGGCCGACATCTTCGGGACCCAGTTCGCCGAGGATCTGTCGCACCTGAAGGATCGCCTGCCGGCCTTCCCGCTGGAGGTGGCCAAGGCCGAGGTGGCGCGCGGCCTGGGCGCGCCGCTCGACACCGTCTACGCCAGCTTCGAGGCCTCGATCGCCGCGGCCTCCCTGGCCCAGGCCCATTCGGCGACCTTGCTGGACGGGACGCGCGTGGCGGTGAAGGTCCTGCGGCCCGGCGTCGAACGCCAGGTCGCCCGCGACAGCGCCGCCCTGCGGCTGGCCGCCGACATCGCAGAGCGTTTGGTCCCCGCTGCCCGCCGCCTGCGGCCGCGCCAGTTCGTCGAGGTCGTGATCCGGGCCCTGGACCTGGAGCTGGACCTGCGCTTCGAGGCCGCCGGCTGCGCCGAGCTGGGCGAGGCCATGAAGCTGGACCCCTATATGCGCGCGCCCGACGTGGTGTGGGACGGGGTCGGCAAGCGGTTCCTGACCCTGAGCTGGGCCCCGGGCCTGGCCCTGTCGGACCCCGCCGCCTTGGAGCAGCCGGGCCTGGACCGCAAGGCCCTGGCCGAGGCCGTGACGCGCGGCTTCCTGGCCCAGGCCCTGGACCACGGCCTGTTCCACGCCGACCTGCACGAGGGCAACCTGTTCGTCAGCGCCCCAGCTCAGGGAGGCGGCGCCTCGATCGTCGCCGTCGACTATGGCATCCTGGGCCGCCTGGGCCCCGCCGAGCGCAAGTACCTGGCCGAGATCCTGTACGGCTTCCTCAATCGCGACTACCCGCGCGTGGCGGCGATCCATTTCGACGCCGGCTACGTGCCCGCCCACCAGGATCGCGACGCCTTCGCCCAGGCCCTGCGGGCCGTGGGCGAGCCGGTGTTCGGCCGCGACGCCAGCAACGTGTCGATGGGCAGGCTGCTGGCCCAGCTGTTCGAGATCACCGCCCTGTTCGACATGGCCCTGCGGCCCGAACTGGTGCTGCTGCAGAAGACCATGGTCACGGTCGAGGGCGTGGCCCGCCGCATCGACCCGACCCACGACCTGTGGGCGGCCGCCGACCCGGTGGTGCGCCGCTGGATCGCCCGCGAACTGTCGCCGGCCGCCAAGGTTCGCGACTTCGCCGACGAGGCCGTGCGCGCGATCCAGGCCCTGGCCCGGTTGGCCCAGGCGCCCCCCGCCCCGGTCGTCGCCGTGGTCGAGCCGCGCCCCGCTCGGCCGCTGCCGTGGTTCCTGGCCGGCGCGGCGGTGGCGGCGCTGGGCTTCGCGGTCGGGGCCTGGCTGGTCTAGACACCAACGGCGGTCGCGCTCGCCGCCCGGTAGGTCCGCGACCGCCCTGTCGGCGCGCCGGCGCCCTCGCCCTTGCCGTCTCGCCTCGTCACGGCAGGCCCCTCGCTATCCCTTCCGCGAGACGATTCAGGCGCGCCGACGCTCTGGACGTCATCAAGCTCACCAGGGGCGACGCACGCGCCGCCCCTGGGTCCCGGTCCGACGCAGTGAACCGGGAAACGAAGAGAAGACGCGGTGGGGCCGCTCGTCTTCCCTTCGGCGCCTCCCCCGTGGCGCGCTTGAGGGAGATCTAGCCGTCGCCGGCGGACGCCCGCTCGCGGGACGCCGTGCGTCTCTGGCCGCCGCCGGCCTTCTGCGTGGCCCAATAGGTCGCGCCGTCGTCGGGCTTGAACATCGTGCGGGGCGCGCCGGCCCGGGTGACCACCGCGAAGACATTGCCCTTCGGATCGTAGATCAGGGTGTCGCCATTGGCCCGCTTCAGGGTCTCGGCGCCGGCCGGCGGGCGGGCGACGAAGGCATGGGTCTTTCGGACATAGTCGTCCACATCGGCGGCGGCGAACGCCGCGCCGTAGCGCTCGAAGCCCCGCTGGGCGTTTTCCTCGGCCGTGCGCGTGCGGTTTGGCCGCCCACATCGGCTTGCCCGCCACCTTGCGGACCGGCGCGTCGCGCGGATCGGGCCGGGTCGGCGCGCTGTCATAGGTTGGCGCATCGCGGTCGGAGGCCGGTTCGGCCGCCGAGGCGACGTCGCCCGCCTTGGGCGCCTTTACCGCCGAAGCGCCCCCGTCGCAGGCCGCGACGCCAAGAGCCAGGCCGACCATCGCGAACGCGGAAAGCCAGGACGCACGCCGTACCGTCATGATCGATCTCCGTGGGGTTTTGCTACTTTTACGATTAAGAACGAAGACAGAACGCATGTCGAGTCCCTGTTAAGGTTTTTCCGCGAGGGGGCTTACGTTGGAGCTCGCGTCGCTCTATGCGCCTGATGTCCCTCTCGGGGACGAGACACGCCGGAGGCCGACCACATGACGGGCAAGCGGGTTCTTCTGATCGTCGGCGGCGGCATCGCCGCCTACAAGGCGCTGGAGCTGACGCGGCTGCTGCGCAAGGCGGGCGTCGGCGTACGGCCGATCCTGACCAGATCCGGCGCCGAGTTCGTCACGCCGCTCTCCCTTTCCGCCCTTTCGGAAGACAAGGTCTATAGCGAGCTGTTCTCGCTGACCGACGAGGCCGAGATGGGTCATATCGAGCTGTCGCGCTCGGCCGATCTGGTGGTGGTGGCGCCGGCGACCGCCGACCTGATCGCCAAGGCGGCCCACGGCCTGGCCGGCGACCTGGCCTCGACCACCTTGCTGGCGACCGACAAACCCGTGTTGATGGCCCCGGCCATGAACGTCCGGATGTGGCTGCACCCGGCGACCCAGCGCAACCTGGCGACCCTGAAGGCCGACGGCGTGCTGTTCGTCGGCCCCGACGAGGGCGCCATGGCCTGCGGCGAGTTCGGTCCGGGCCGCCTGGCCGAACCGCCGGTCATCTTCGAGGCGATCATGGCCGCGCTCGAAGGCCCCGCCGCGAAACCTCTGGCCGGCAAGCACGCCCTGGTCACCGCCGGCCCGACGTTCGAGCCGATCGACCCGGTGCGCGGCATCACCAACCGCTCCAGCGGCCGGCAGGGCTACGCGATCGCCGGCGCCCTGGCCAAGCTGGGCGCGCGGGTGACGCTGGTCAGCGGGCCGGTGTCCCTGCCGACGCCCATGGGCGTCGATCGCGTCGATGTCGAGACCGCGCGCGACATGCTGGCCGCCTGCCAGGCCGCCCTGCCCGCCGACGTCGGGGTGTTCGTGGCCGCGGTCGCCGACTGGCGCATCGACGAGGTGTTCGGGACCAAACTGAAGAAGGACAAGGGCGGCCCGCCGGCCCTGACCTTCGTCGAGAACCCGGACATCCTGGCGACCCTGTCGGCCTCCGGCCCGAGGCGGCCGAGACTGGTGATAGGCTTCGCGGCCGAGACCAACGATGTCGAGATGCACGCCCGCGCCAAGCTGGCGCGCAAGGGCTGCGACTGGATCATCGCCAACGACGTCACCGAGCCCGGCGTGATGGGCGGCGACGAGAACGCCGTCCTGCTGATCTCCAAGGACAAGACCGAACGCTGGACGCGGGCCGCCAAGGATTCCGTGGCCCACGACCTCGCCCAACGCATAGCCCAGTCCCTAGAAGCGAGCCCTTCATGACCGCCCCGCACATCCCCGTCGTCCAGCTTCCCCACGCCGAGGGCCTGCCCCTGCCCGCCTATGAGACCAACGGCGCGGCCGGCATGGACCTGCGGGCGGCGGTCGAGGACGATGCGCCGCTGGTGCTGAAGCCCGGCTCGCGCTTCATGGTGCCCACCGGCCTGGCCTTCGCCGTACCGCTGGGCTTCGAGGCCCAGGTGCGGCCGCGCTCGGGCCTGGCCGCCAAGGCCGGCGTCACCTGCCTGAACACCCCCGGCACCATCGACAGCGACTATCGCGGCGAGGTGAAGGTGATCCTGATCAATCTGGGGGAGGAAGACTTCACGATCCGCCGCGGCGACCGTATCGCCCAGCTGGTGATCGCGCCGGTGGTCCAGGCCTCATGGGGCCTGACGACCAGCCTGGACGAGACGGCGCGCGGCGCGGGCGGCTTCGGCTCGACCGGCGCGAAATAGCGAACTTGGCGCGGCGGCTTGGAGCCGCCGTGCCTCAGCCGCCGTGCAGGGCGGGGGACATCGCCAGATAGCCGCCGAAGCCGGCCGCGAAAGCGGCGGCCGCCAGCCACAGGACCGGGCGGAACATCGAGAGCGGGCCGTGGGCGTTCATGGCGCTTCCTTCGTCGGCGGCACGCGCCGCTGCCTTGAAATACGCGCTCCCCCTCCACGTGGTTGCGTGGGCGCGAGCTGACTATGCCGTGATTCTCCCATCACGCGAAACCGGCGACCAGGTCACCCTAGGGAGGCGCTTAGGCCATTTGACAAGCCGGCGGGTCGGTGGACGAATGACCGCATGTTCTCGCGACCGACCTTCCGGCGATTTCGCCATCACGGCGGCAGCCTGCTAGCAGGCCTCTAGCCCCGGAGCCCCTGCGCGTCGCGCGGGACTTCGGGGCGAGACTTCCCAAATCCCATCCCCATTCGCGTCCCGCGTCCGGACGCCCCTATCCGACATCCTGGAGCTTCCCCATGCTTTCAACGGCAGGCGCCGCCGCGCGTCCCGACATCATCCTGGCCGAAACCGAGGCCGAACGGCTCTCCGCCCTGGCGCTGGCGCTGTGCGACACAGCGCCCCAGGCCGCCGGCCTGCTGCTCGAGGAAATCGAGCGCGCCGAGATCCGCGCCGACCACGACGTGCCCGCCGCCGTGGTGCGCATGGAGTCGGTCGTGCGGTTCCTGGACGGGGCGCATGGGGCCGAGCGCACCGTGCTGCTGGTCTATCCCAAGGACGCCGACATCAACGCCGGCAAGGTCTCGGTGCTGACGCCGATCGGCGCCGGCCTGATCGGCCTGTCGATCCATCAGGAGATCCAGTGGCCAGACCGCGACGGTCATTCGCGGGCGTTGCGCATCCTCAAGGTGCGGCCCCCCGAGCGCCTCCTGTTGTGAGGGCGGGACCAGGGCGAAGAATCGGCAAAGGGGCCGGGTTGATTTTTGGACCACTGCGTCCATTTATCCCTTGCCCGGGGCGAAGGTCCGATATATCGCCCCGGTTCATCGGGTTGTTTGGGATCCTGAAGGCCATGGCCGACGCATCGACGAAGAAGCTTGTTCCCCTGATCGTCGGCGGCGTGGCCGTCGTGGCCCTGATCGTCGGCGGCGGACTGTGGTTCGTCGACAAGCAACGCTTCGAAACCACCGACAACGCCTTCGTCCAGGCCGACACCGTCCAGGTCAGCCCGCAGGTCTCGGGTTATGTCGCGCAGGTGCTGGTCGCCGACAACCAGCGGGTCGAGGCCGGCCAGGTGGTCGCCCGCATCGACCCCGCCCCGCTACAGGCCAAGCTGGACCAGGCCGTCGCCAACGCCGAGGCCCTGGAAGCGGCCATTCAAGGCGTCGATGACAAGGCCGCCCTCGAACAGGCGATGATCGCCCAGCGCGCCGCCGGCGTCGCCAGCGCCCAGGCCGACGCCGGCCGGGCCAAGGCCGACCTGATCCGCTACGACGCCCTGGCCAAGCAGGGCTGGGTCTCGACCCAGAAGGTCCAGACCACCCAGGCCAGCGCCAGCCAGGCGACCGCCGCCGTGCAGAGCGCCCAGGCCGCCCTGGAGGCCGAGCGCCGCACCGCTCAATCCCTGGGTTCGGCCCGCGCCCAGACCGTGGCCCAGGCCGCCGCCGCCCGCGCCGCCGTCGAGCAGGCCCGCATCGACCTGGACCGCACCGTGATCCGCGCGCCCGCCTCCGGCGTGGTCGGGGCCCGCTCGGTGCGTCCTGGCCAACTGGTGTCGCCGGGCGTGGCCCTGATGTCGATCGTGCCGGTCGGCCAGGGCTATGTCGTCGCCAATTTCAAGGAGACCCAGGTCGCCCGCCTGCGCGTGGGCCAGCCGGTCGAGATCAAGGCCGACGCCTTCGGCAAGTCGGTGATCCACGGCAAGCTGGACAGCTTCGCCCCGGCCACCGGCCAGGAATTCGCCCTGATCCCGGTCGAGAACGCCGTGGGCAACTTCACCAAGATCACCCAGCGCCTGCCGGTGAAGATCGTCGTCGAGAAGTCGGAGCTGGGCTCGGCCCTGCGCCCGGGCCTGTCGGTCGACGTCAAGGTCGACGTCCGTGACCGCTCGGGCCCCAGCTTCGCCCAGGCCGGCCAGCCGACCACCGCCCAGTACGCTCAGAAGGGCCAGGCCGGGGGCCAGGCGCGCTAAGGGCGCCGGCCAGGAACCGTCACAGGTATCGCCGCCATGACCGACGCCGCCCTCCCCTCGCAGGCCGCGCCCGCCGCGCCCAAGGCCGCCGAGATCGATTGGACCAAGCTGTTCCTCGGCTTCGGGGCCATGGTCATCGGCCAGTTCATGGCCATCCTCGACATCCAGATCGTGGCGGCCTCGCTGCCGCAGATCCAGGCCGGGGTGGGCGCCAGCGCCGACCAGATCAGCTGGATCCAGACCGCCTACCTGATCCCCGAGGTCGTGATGATCCCGCTGTCGGGATATCTGTCGCGGCTCTGGGGGACGCAGCGCGTCTACCTGATGTCGTGCACCGGCTTCATCATCATGAGCGTGCTGACGGGCCTCAGCTCGTCGATCGACATGATGATCATGACCCGGGCCCTGCAGGGCTTCATCGGCGGGGCGATGATCCCGACGGTGTTCGCCGTGGCCTTCACGGCCTTCCCGCCCGAGCGGCGCGTGACGGCCAGCGTGATCATGGGCCTGATCGTCACCCTGGCCCCGACCGTCGGCCCGACCCTGGGCGGGCACCTGACCGAGTGGCTCAGCTGGCGCTGGCTGTTCTTCATCAACGTGCCGACCGGCCTGGTGGTGCTGTTCGGCGTGGCCCGCTGGGGCGACTTCGACAAGGGCGACCCCAGCCTGGCCAAGGGCTTCGACTGGTTCGGCCTGGCGGTGATGGCCGCCTTCCTGATGAGCATGCAGTTCGTGCTGGAAGAAGGCTCCAAGGACGGCTGGTTCGATGACACCGGCATCCTGTTCCTGACCGTGACGGCCGTGGTGAGCGGGGTCGTCTTCATCTGGCGGTCGCTGAGCTATCACAACCCCATCGTCGAGCTGCGGGCCTTCGCCAACCGCAACTTCAGCATCGGCGTGGCCATGACGGCCGTATCGGGCGCCAGCCTGTTCGGCGGCACCTTCCTGCTGCCGCAGTTCCTGGGGCGGGTGCGGCACTATTCGGCGTCCGAGGTCGGCACCACGATGGTGGTCTCGGGCCTGTCGATGTTCGCCACCGGCCCAATCGCCGGCCGCCTGGTGCGCCACATGGATCCGCGCATCCCGATGTTCATCGGCTTCCTGCTGGCCGGCTGGGGCATGTACATGGCCCACGGCGTGACCAAGGACTGGGGCTTCTGGGAGTTCTGCGGCGTCCAGGCCTGCCGGGGCGTGGGCGTGATGATCGCCATGATCGCCACCCAGCAGGTGACGATGAGCACCCTGCCCCAGCACATGGTCAAGAACGCCTCGGGCCTGGTGAACCTGGCGCGCAACACCGGCGGCGCGGTCGGCCTGGCCCTGCTGGCCACGACGATCACCAACCAGACGGCGCTGTACTACATGGGCATGTCGGACCAGATGAGCCAGGGCGACGCCCGGCTCACCGGCATGATGCAGGGCCTGGCAGCCCGCATGGCCCAGCTGGGCGTGGCCGATCCCGACGGCGCGGCCCGCAAGGCCATCGGCGGCATGATCAGCCAGCAGGCCACGGTCCTGGCCTTCGGTGACAGCTTCACCCTGCTGGCCTATGGCTGCTTCGCCGCCGCCGTCGTCGCGTTGCTGGCCAAACCGGCCAGGAACGCGCCTCCTCCCCCTTCGGACGCCCACTGATGCTCCCAAATCAGCTACTTAGGGTCGCCAATGCCTAGAGTCGCGGGCCAGATCGACGTCGCCAAGACCGAAGCCATCCTCGACGCCGCCGTCGAGGTGATCGGCCAGCGCGGCCTGGGCGCGCCGATGGAGGCGATCGCCAAGCGCGCCGGCGTCTCTAAGCAGACCGTCTACAACCACTACGGCTCCAAGGCCGAGCTGGTGCGGGCCCTGATGGCCCGGCGCGTGGCGGCGATCACCGCGCCGCTGCGCGACGCCGGCGCGATCGACAATCCGACCGAGGCGCTGGAGGCCTATGCCCGCTCGATGCTGGAGACGGTGATCACCACCAAGGGCTATTCGGTGATGCGGGTGATCATCCAGGGGGCCGGCGAAATGCCCGACGTGGCCCACGAGGTGTTCGAGGCCGGGCCCCGTCAGGCCCGCCGCCAGCTGGCCGCCTTCCTGGAGATGGAAACCCGGATCGGCCGTCTGAAGGTCGAAAACTTCGATCAGGCGGCCGAGTTCTTCTCGGGCATGGTCCTGGGCCACAGCCAGCTTCGGGCCCTGCTGCGCCTGCCGTCCGACAAGACCCTGGCCGAGTTCGACACCCTGGCGCGCGAGGCCGCCGAACGCTTCATGCGGGCCTACGCCCCATAGAAAAGGCCCCCGCCGCGTGGCGAGGGCCCTTCCGTCTTCTCGATTTCGGCCGCGCCCTAGGCTTCGGCTTCGTCGGGCATGCCCATCATGTGGAAGCCGGCGTCGACGTGGACGACTTCACCCGTGGTCGAGCGGCCGAGGTCGGAGATCAGCCACAGGGCCGCGCCCGCGACGCCTTCCATCGAGGTGTCTTCCTTCATGGCGCTGAACGCCCGGCCCTGGGCGATCATCCCCCGGCCGCCGGCGATGCCCGCCAGGGCCAGGGTGCGCATGGCGCCGGCCGAGATGGCGTTGCAGCGGATGCCCTTGGGACCCAGGTCGCGGGCGATATAGCGGGTCGCCGCTTCCAGGGCGGCCTTGGCCACGCCCATGGTGTTGTAGTTCGGGATGGTCCGCTCCGACCCCAGATAGGTCATGGTGATCAGCGAGCCGCCGTTGGGCATCAGTTTCGCGGCGCGCTTGGCGACGTCCACGAAGCTGAAGGCCGAGATATTCATGGCCAGCAGGAAGCCGTCGCGGGTGGTGTTGTCGACGAACGAACCCTTCAGCTCGTCCTTGTTGGCGAAGGCCACCGAGTGGACGACGAAGTCGATCGTCCCGAACTTCTCCTCGATCGCGGCGAAGGCCGCGTCCATCGAGGCGTCGTCGGTGACGTCGGCCGGCACCAGGGTGGTGACGCCGATGCTCTCGGCCAGCGGCCGCACGCGGCGCTCCAGCGCCTCGCCCTGGTAGGTGAAGATCATCTCGGCGCCCTGGGCGGCGAGCTGCGAGGCGATGCCCCAGGCGATCGAATTATGATTGGCCACGCCCATGACGAGGCCCTTCTTGCCCCGCATCAGCTCGCCCTTGGGGAATGCGTAATCGTCGGCCATGGCTTGGCTCTCCTGGAATCCTTGAGCGCTAGCTAGCAGGCGCTTGCTGTTGGCGGAACCCTGCAGGCAGGATCAGTCCGCCTTGCTGAAGATCAGCGTGCCGTTGGTGCCGCCGAAGCCGAAGCTGTTGGACATCACCGTGGTCAGCGGCTTGTCCGAGCGCTCCAGCAGGATCGGCAGGTCGGCGAATTCGGGGTCGAGGTTCTCGATATTGGCGCTCTGGGCGGCGAAGCCGTTGTCGAGCATCAGGATCGAGTAGATCGCCTCCTGCGCGCCGGCCGCGCCCAGGCTGTGGCCGGTCAGCGACTTGGTCGACGAGATCAGCGGCGCCTTGTCGCCGAACACGTCGCGAACCGCGCCCATCTCCTTGCTGTCGCCGACCGGCGTGGAGGTGCCGTGCGGGTTCAGGTAGTCGATGGTCCGGCCGCCCGCTTCCGCCATGGCGATCTTCATGCAGCGCGCCGCGCCCTCGCCCGACGGGGCGACCATGTCGAAACCGTCGGAATTGGCGGCATAGCCCACCACTTCGCCGTAGATCTTGGCCCCGCGCGCCTTGGCGTGCTCGTATTCCTCCAGCACCACGATGCCGGCGCCGCCGGCGATCACGAAGCCGTCGCGGTCCTTGTCATAGGCGCGGCTGGCCACGGCCGGGCGGTCGTTGAAGTTGCTGCTCATGGCGCCCATGGCGTCGAACAGGTTGGACAGGGTCCAGTCCAGCTCCTCGCAGCCGCCGGCGAAGACGATGTCCTGCTTGCCCATCTGGATCTGCTCGGCGCCCGCGCCGATGCAGTGGGCGCTGGTCGCGCAGGCCGAGCTGATCGAATAGTTGATCCCGCGGATCTTGAACCAGGTCGACAGCACGGCCGACGGGCCCGAGCTCATGGCCTTGGGCACCGCGAACGGACCGATCCGCTTGGGACCCTTTTCCATCGTGGTGGCCGCCGCCTCGACGATCACCCGCGTGGAGGGACCGCCCGAGCCGACGATCAGGCCGGTGCGCTCGTTGGAGATCTCGGTCTCTTCCAGGCCGGCGTCGGCGATCGCCTGCTCCATGGCGATGTGCGCATAGGCGGTGCCGGGCGCGAGGAAGCGCGCCGCGCGGCGATCCACCAGGGCTTCCCACGAGTCGAGCTTGACCGTGGCATGCACCTGGCAGCGGAAGTTCCGTTCCGCATATTCCGGCGCGAAGACCACGCCTGACTTGGCTTCACGCAGTGAGGCGAGCACCTCATTGGCGTTGTTGCCGATGGACGAGACGATCCCCAGTCCGGTGACGACGACGCGACGCATGAAAATTCCTCTTTCTCCCCATGATCCAAAACGGGGGCGGCTCTGTTTGGCCCCCCTAAAGCCGGATCACGACGCCATTTGTTCCGCGGTGAACAGGCCGACCTTCAGGTCCTTGGTTTCGTAGATGACCTTGCCGTCGGCTTCCATCACGCCGTCGGCGATGCCCATCACCAGCTTGCGCATGATCACGCGCTTGAGGTCGATCTTGTAGGTGACCTTCTTGATGTCGGGGGTCACCTGGCCGGTGAACTTCACCTCGCCCACGCCCAGGGCGCGACCGCGGCCGGGACCGCCGGACCAGCCCAGGAAGAAGCCGACCAGCTGCCACATGGCGTCCAGGCCCAGGCAGCCGGGCATGACGGGATCGCCGATGAAGTGGCAGGCGAAGAACCACAGGTCCGGATTGATATCGAACTCGGCCTCGACATAGCCCTTGCCGTACTTGCCGCCCTCGGATTCGATGCGGACGATCCGATCGAACATCAGCATCGGCGGCGCGGGCAGCTGGGCGTTGCCGGGGCCGAACAGTTCGCCTCGGCCGCAGGCCAGGAGCTCGTCGTAGGTGTAGGAACTTTGTTGCATGGCCTCGCCCTAGCACGGCGGTGGGCCGCGCCTCAATGTTACTTTCGGTAACGCCTGTGAACGCCAACCGCTGCAACAGGGCGAAAACACCCTATTCCTTGCACTGCACCTGAGGCGCCGCGCCCCAGACCTCGCCTTGCGGCGCCCAGCCTGATTCGCCGCCGGCCTTCAGCTTGCACCAGCCCTTTTCGCAGCGATCGAGACTGGCGACCGACCGGCCGGCCAGGTAGGCGGCGACCCGGGCGTCGGCCTTGGGCTGGGCGCGCAGCGCCAGGGGTTCGGCCCGGACGCGCATGGCCGAGCGACGACCGTCCGTGGTGCGCTTGTGCACCCAGGCCAGGTTGCCTTCGGGGTCGCAGATCCGCCGCCACTCCCGGGTTTCGGCCACCACCTGCACCGGCAGGCCCTTGACCTTGTAGATCCACAGCAGGCGGTGCGCCTCGTCCGGCCCGGCCCGCGCGTTCACCTCGCCGTACTTCAGCGAGACGTAGCGCGGCACGTCCATGCCCGAAGGCGTGACCTTCGGCGTCTGGGCTCGCGCGGCGCCGCCTCCGATGACGGTCAGCCCGAACGCGAGCGCGACCACCGCGAGCGTCAGGGCGCCGAGCGAACGATGTTTGCAATTCGTCGGCATGTTGCTTGGCCGCACCCGGCCCCTTTGCTACTGATTTCAAACACCCGTCTGGCGCCCCATTTGGGGAACGCCCCATTGGGGAAGGCTTTTCGAACCGCTCATGTCCGCTCGCAAGCTCAAAGTCATCGTCACCCGCAAACTCCCCGATCCGGTGGAGACGCGGATGTGCGAGCTGTTCGACACCCAGCTGAACGTCACCGACAAACCCTTGACGGCCGATGAACTGGTCGAGGCGATGACTCAGGCCGATGTCCTGGTGCCGACCATCACCGACCGCATCGACAGCCGCCTGCTGTCGCGGGCCGGCGACCGGCTCAAGCTGATCGCCAATTTCGGAGCCGGCGTCGACAATATCGACGTCGCCACCGCTAACGCCCGCGGCATCATCGTCACCAACACCCCCGGCGTGCTGACCGAGGATACGGCCGACCTGACCATGACCCTGATCATGGCCGCCTCGCGCCGGGTCGTCGAAGGCGCCGAGGTGGTCAAGGCCGGCGGCTTCCACGGCTGGTCGCCGACCTGGATGCTGGGCCGCCGCCTGTGGGGCAAGCGCCTGGGCATCATCGGCATGGGCCGCATCGGCCAGGCCGTGGCCCGCCGCGCCAAGGCGTTCGGCATGCAGGTGCACTATCACAATCGCAAGCCGGTCAGCCCGCGCATCGCCGAGGAACTGGGCTGCACCTACTGGGAAAGCCTCGACCAGATGCTGGCCCGGATGGACTTCATCTCGGTCAACTGCCCGCACACCCCGGCCACCTACCACCTGCTGTCGGCCCGCCGGCTGAAACTGCTGCGACCCCAGAGCATCATCGTCAACACCGCGCGCGGCGAGGTGATCGACGAAGGGGCGCTGGCCAACATGCTGGCTCGCGGCGAGATCGCCGGCGCCGGCCTGGACGTCTACGAACACGAGCCGGCCATCAACCCCAAGCTCCTGAAGCTGCCCAATGTCGTGCTCCTGCCCCACATGGGCTCGGCCACCGTCGAGGGCCGCATCGACATGGGCGAGAAGGTCATCGTCAACGTGAAGACCTTCATGGACGGCCACAGGCCGCCGGACCGGGTCATTCCGTCGATGCTCTAACGCATCGATCCCGTCTCCATGAACCTCTGATGCCAGGACAGCGCCTCGCTGGGCAGGGTCGGCGTCTGCTGGCCGTAGGATCCGGCTCGGGCGCGCTGGAAATAGTCCTCCAGACCCGGCCTGAAGTCGGGATGGGCGCAGTTGTCGATGATCACCCGCGCGCGCTGCTTGGGCGACAGGCCGCGTAGGTCGGCCAGGCCGTGTTCGGTGACGATCACCTGGACGTCCTGGTTGATGTGGTCGACATGGCTGGCCTGGGGCACGATCGCCGAAATCTTGCCGCCCTTGGCCGTCGATGGGGTCATGAAGATCGACACATAGGCGTTGCGGGCGAAGTCGCCCGAGCCGCCGATGCCGTTCTGGATGCGCGAGCCCATCACGTGGGTCGAGTTGACGTTGCCGTAGATGTCGGCCTCGATCAGGCCGTTCATCGCCAGGCAGCCCAGGCGGCGGATCAGTTCGGGGTGGTTGCTGATCTCCTGGGGCCGCAGGATCATCCTGTCGCGATAACGGCCCATGTCGGCGTTCAGCCGGGCGGCGGCCTCAGGGCTTAGCGAGAAGGCGGTGGCGGAGGCCATGCGCAGCTTGCCGGAGTCCAGCAAGTCGAGCATGCCGTCCTGGATCACCTCGGTATAGGACGTCATGTTCTCGAACGGCCCATCGACCAGGCCGGTCAGCACGGCGTTGGCGATATTGCCCACCCCCGACTGCAGAGGCAGCAGCGAAGCCGGCAGCCGGCCCCTGGCCACCTCGTGGGCGAAGAACTGCAGCAGGTGGCCGGCGATGGCTCTGGCCGCGTCGTCCGGCGCGGCGAACGGCAGGTTGCGATCGGGCGCCTCGGTCTCGACGATGGCGACGATCTTGGCTGGATCGACCCGGAAATAGGCCTCGCCGATCCGGTCATCGGGTCGGACGAGCGGGATCGGCACGCGGTTGGGCGGCAGGGCCGTGCCGTAATAGATGTCGTGCATGCCCTCCAGCGCCGGGTTCTGCCAGCGATTGACCTCGAGGATGATCTTGTCGGCCCGATCCAGCCAGGTCTTGTTGTTGCCCACCGACGAGGACGGGATCAGCGAGCCGTCGGGCCGGATTCCGGAAACCTCGACCACCGCGGTGTCCAGCGGACCCAGGAAACCCTGCCAGGCCATCGGCGCGACCTGAGACAGGTGCATGTCGAAATATTCCATCTCACCGCGATTGATCTTCTCGCGGGCGATGGGGTCGGAATTGTAGGGCAGGCGAAACTCGATGCCGTCGCTCCGGGCCAGGGCGCCGTCCAGCTCGGGGCCGGTCGAAGCCCCGGTCCAGACCCGAAGGCGGAAGGGATCGCCGGCCGCGTGGGCCGCGTCGATGCGGGCGGCCAAGGCCAGGGGGACCGCCTTGGGGTAGCCCGAACCTGTGAAGCCGCTCATGCCGACGGTGCTGCCCGGCGTGATCAAGGCCGCCGCCGCGTCCGCGTCCATCACCTTGGCCCGCAGGCTGTCGAAGCCGATCCGCTTATCGCTCATCCGGTGTCTCCCAGGGCCAGGCGCCCAGGCTAGACGATTGCGATGGCGCTTTCGCCTCCGTAAGCGCCCCTACCCAGCGCAGCTTGGACAATGGGGATCAGCCCCGATCCGCACCGTCCGGGTCTCGGCCGCCAGGGCGTCGTAGATCAGCAGGCGGCCGGCCAGGGTATGGCCGGCGCCGGTGATGACCTTCACCGCCTCCAGGGCCATCATAGACCCGATCACCCCGGCCAGGGCGCCGACCACGCCGACCAGGGCGCAGGTTTCGGCGTCGGGCGGGGTCTCGGGCACCAGGCAGCGATAACAGGGCTGACCCTGGAACACCCCGACCTGACCGGTCCAGCGGCCCAGGGCGCCGCTGACCAGGGTCTTGCCCTCGGCCAGGCAGGCGTCGCTGACGGCGAAGCGGGTGGCGAAGTCGTCCGTGCCGTCCAGCACCAGGTCATACCGGGAAATCACCGCGCGGGCGTTGGCCCCGTCCAGCCATACCGGGTGGGTTTCGACGGTCAGGTGCGGGTTGAGGGCCGCCAGGTGCTCGGCGGCCGCCTCGACCTTGGGCCGGCCGGTGTCGGCGGTCGCGAACAGCACCTGGCGCTGCAGGTTGGACAGCGAGACCGTGTCGGCGTCGACCAGGCCCAGGGTCCCCACCCCGGCGGCGGCCAGATAGAGGGCGGCGGGCGCGCCCAGCCCCCCGGCTCCGACCACCAGAACGCGCGCCGCCTTCAGCTTCTGCTGGCCCGGTCCGCCGATCTCGCGCAGCACCAGATGGCGGGCGTAGCGTTCGACTTCCTCGGGCGAGAAGCTCATCGCGCTTGATCTCCAGGCTCGGCCTCGCCACATGCGAAGCCATGCAAAACAGCAATTCATTCCCCGACTGGCATGGCACGACCATTCTGGCGGTGCGCAAGAACGGTCAGACCGTGATCGCCGGCGACGGACAGGTCTCCATGGGCCCAACCGTCGTCAAGGGCAACGCCCGCAAGGTGCGCCGCCTGGCCGGCGGCAAGGTGGTGGCCGGTTTCGCCGGCGCCACCGCCGACGCCTTCACCCTGATCGAGCGCCTCGAGGCCAAGCTCGAGCAGTATCCGGACCAGTTGGCCCGGGCCTGCGTGGACCTGGCCAAGGACTGGCGCACCGACCGCTATCTGCGCCGGCTGGAAGCCATGCTGCTGGTGGCCGACGCCTCGTCGATCTACACGGTGACCGGCGTGGGCGACGTGCTGGAGCCCGGCGAAAGCGCCGGCGGCGGCTCGGTCGCGGCCATCGGCTCGGGCGGCAACTACGCCCTGGCGGCCGCCAAGGCGCTGATCGACCAGGAGCTCTCCGCCGAGGACATCGCCCGCCGCGCGATGGCCATCGCCGCCGAGATCTGCGTCTACACCAACGGCAATCTCACGGTGGAAAGCCTCTAGATGACCGAATTCTCCCCCCGCGAGATCGTCTCCGAACTCGACCGCTACATCGTCGGTCATACCGACGCCAAGAAGGCCGTCGCCGTGGCCCTGCGCAACCGCTGGCGGCGGCGCCGCGTGCCGGCCGACCTGCGCGACGAGGTCACGCCCAAGAACATCCTGCTGATCGGCCCCACCGGCGTGGGCAAGACCGAGATCGCCCGCCGCCTGGCCAGGCTGGCCCAGGCGCCGTTCCTCAAGGTGGAAGCCACCAAGTTCACCGAGGTCGGCTATGTCGGCCGCGACGTCGACCAGATCGTCCGCGACCTGGTGGAAAGCGCCCTGTCGATGGTCCGCGACAAGCGCCGGGCCGGGGTGAAGGCCAAGGCCGAGGCGGCCGCCGAGGACCGCATCCTCGACAGCCTGACCGGTCCCGGCTCTACCGCGGCCCGCGACAGCTTCCGCAAGAAGCTGCGGGCCGGCGAGCTGGACGACAAGGAAGTGGAGCTGCAGCTGGCCGACACGGGCGGCGGCGGCATGTTCGAGATCCCCGGCCAGCCTGGCGCCTCGGTGCTGAACCTGTCGGAAATGATGAAATCGTTCGGCGGCGGCGGTCGCACCAAGACCCACAAGACCACCGTGGTCGGGGCCTGGGCTCCGCTGATCGCCGAGGAAAGCGACAAGCTGCTGGACCAGGAGGCCCTCACGGAGGAGGCCCTGGAGCTGGCCGAGAACCACGGCATCGTCTTCCTGGACGAGATCGACAAGGTCGCGTCCTCCAGCCAACGGGGCGGCGCCGACGTCTCCCGCGAGGGCGTGCAGCGCGACCTTCTGCCGCTGATCGAGGGTACGACCGTCTCGACCAAGTACGGGCCGGTGAAGACCGACCACATCCTGTTCATCGCCTCGGGCGCCTTCCACGTGGCCAAGCCCTCGGACCTGCTTCCCGAACTGCAGGGCCGGCTGCCGATCCGCGTGGAGCTGAAGGGCCTGAGCCGCGACGACCTGCGCCGCATCCTGACCGAGCCGGAAGCCAACCTGATCCGCCAGCACCAGGCCCTGCTGCTGACCGAAGGCGTGACCCTGGTGTTCAGCGAGGAAGCCATCGACGCCGTGGCCGACGCGGCCGTGGCGGTCAACGCCTCGGTGGAGAACATCGGCGCCCGCCGCCTGCAGACCATCCTGGAAAAGGTGGTCGAGGAGATCAGCTTCTCGGCGGCCGATCGCTCGGGCGAGACGGTGACCATCGACGCCGACTACGTACAGTCGCGGATCGGCGCGTTGGCGGCGAACGCTGATCTGAGCCGGTTCATTCTGTAAAAACCTTCTCCCAGAGGGAGAAGGAGGGGCCCGCGCCGTAAGGCGTGGGAGGATGAGGGGTTACGCTCTCGACGGCGTGCCGGCACGCCGTCCGACGCCTTCACCCCTCACCCTCCCATTGCTTCGCAATGGGCCCCTCCCTCTCCCCTCTGGGAGAGGGCTTCAGGTGTGCGCCCCCACCGCCTCCATGCCCAGCATGGCGGCCTTCCGCCCCAGGCCCCAGTGATACCCCGTTAGCCGGCCATCCTTGGCGATGGCCCGGTGGCAAGGGATCAGCAGCGAGATCGGATTGGCCCCGATCGCCCCGCCCGTGGCCTGGTAGGCCCTGGGGCTGCCGGCCCAGGCGGCGATCTGGCCATAGCTGGAGGTGCGGCCCGGCGGAATGCGCAGCAGGGCCTTCCAGACCTGGATGTTGAACGGCGAGCCGATCAGCACCACCGGCAGGGGCTGGTCGCCGCCGGCGAAGGCGTGAACGGCGGTGCGGGCCGCCGCCGCGTCGTCGCGGCGCCAGTCGGCGGCGGGAAACCGCCGGCGCATGTCGTCGAAGGTCGCTTCGTCGTCGCCGTCCGAGAAGGCCAGGCCCGCCAGGCCGCGCGGGGCCATGACGAACAGACCCTTGCCGTACGGCGTGGGCGCCCAGCCCCAGGCCAGGCTGATCCCATCCCCCCGCCGGCGCACGTCGCCGGGGGTGACGGCTTCCTGGGCGATGAACAGGTCATGCAGACGCGAGGGACCCGACAGGCCGGCGTCATAGGCCGCGTCCAGCACGCTGGCCCCGTCCTCCAGCGACCGCCGGGCCTCGGCATGGGCGATGGCGGCGACGAAGGTCTTGGGGCTGACGCCAGCCCAGCGGCTGAACACCCGCTGGAAGTGGAACGGCGACAGGCCGACGGCCTCGGCCGCCTGATCCAGCGACGGGCGCTCCTGCCAGCGGTCGGCCAGCCAGGCCAGGGCCTTGGCCATGCGGTCGTAGTCGGCCGACCGCTCGGACAGGTGGGCGAAGGCTTGCGAGGGCGAAATATCGAGGGCCATGGGGAGAAGATAGTGCGAGGACCGACGTTCGTCCGCCCGGTTCTTGCGGCTACGAACCTCGTCCTTCGACAAGCTCAGGATGAGGTTCTGTTGAGCCGCCTTCGCATTCGTCCTCATCCTGAGCTTGTCGAAGGACGAGGACGGGCCCCACTAGCCGTAGCGTTCGGATCGGGCTTTCAGGATCGCCCGCTCCAGCGCCCGGGCGAAGTCCACGCGCTCGGGCGGGCTCAGCGCCCGGCCCAGGGTCAGGCGCTTGCGCGACATCATCAGCCGCACCCGGGTCTCGTGCTCGCCGGGCTGGTCGACGCCGACCCGGGTGAAGGCGGTGGGCGAGGTCCAGATCACCCGCGCGCCTTTGGCGTCCTCGCGGCTGACCGTCACCGCCTCGGCCGTGACCCGCACGCGCTCGGCCCGTTCGGCGGCCCGGAAACTGGCGCGCAGGGCCAGCCACATCGCCAGCACGTCCAGTCCAAGGAACGGCAGAACCAGCGGCGCGCCGACCACCAGCAGGAACACCGCGACCATCAGGTTGAAGGCGACCAGCAGGCCCAGAACGACATGCAGGCCGCGCCGGCTCATCGAGCGGTTCGGCTTGATCACGGCGTCCATGTAGAGCGGCTGGGCCATGGTGCTGATTTAGGCGCTCATCCCCGCCTTGGCGAGAAGACCGCATCACGGCATGGTCGCCGCCCATGGCCAAGCCCTCCTCGTCCAAACCGCTCGTCAAGAAGCGCCCCGCCGCCAAGCGCGGCTCGCCGGCCGAGCACGAGCGGGTCGAGGTGCTGTTCTCGCGGTTCGAGAGCCTGGAAGACCACCCCAAGACCGAGCTGCACTACTCCAACCCCTATACCCTGGTGACCGCCGTGGCTCTGTCGGCCCAGGCCACCGACGTCCAGGTCAACAAGGCCACCGGCCCGCTGTTCCAGGTCGCCGACAGCGCCGCCAAGATGCTGGAGCTCGGCGAGGCGGAACTGACGCGATACATCGCCTCGATCGGCCTCTACCGGACCAAGGCCAAGAACGTCATGGCCGCCGCGCGCATCCTGGTCGACCAATATGGCGGCGAGGTTCCGCTGAACCGCCAGGCGCTGGAAAGCCTGCCCGGGGTGGGTCGCAAGACCGCCAGCGTGGTGCTGAACGAACTGGACATCGAGCCGGCCATCGCCGTCGACACCCACGTCTTCCGCGTCTCGCACCGCCTGAAGCTGTCGGCCGGCAAGACGCCGGACGCGGTCGAGGACGACCTGATGCGGATCGTGCCCGACCGCTACAAGACCCGGGCGCACCACTGGCTGATCCTGCACGGGCGGTATGTGTGCGTGGCGCGCAAGCCGAAGTGCGAGGTCTGCCGGATCTCGGACCTTTGTCCGTCGCGCGAACTGTTCATCGGCGGCTGACCACGCCGCCCACGCCACCACTTCTGATTGACTAGTCTCGGTGGCTTGGTCCTCCTGCGGTCCAGTTTCTCAATCACGGAGAATGGACATGAAGGTTCAGTTGATCGTCGTCGCCGCGCTTGCCGCCTTGTCGTCGCCGGCCCTTGCTCAGAACCGCCCGGCGATCCCAGCGGTGGAGCTAACCCCCAACCTCTCTTTGATCCCCTCGATCGTGCCCGACGACGGCTACATTCCGATCCATTGCACCTCGAACCAAAGTTCCAGATGCGCCCCGCTCTACAATGGAGGGACCCAGCGATACGTCAAAGCCTCGGAGTTCGCGCTCTATTCGGAACTGACGGCGACGAATGACGGCTTGGCGGACGTTCGCCGCACCTTGACGGCCAGGGCCGACGAAAGCGCGGCCATGGCCGCGACGCTCGATTTCGTTTCGCCCACCAATGGCGGCTCCAACCGCGTCGGCGCCCAGGCCTTCAAGGTCGGGGAAAGCAGCGCGATCGGCGCCAGCTATACGCGGGTCAATCAGAACTTCGACTTCGGCGTCGGCTTGGCCCTGTCCGGCAATCGATACGCCTCGAAGGTCGGCGTCGGCTTCTCCTGGTAGCGCGCGGCCGGCGGTGGTCGCTAAAGCTTGGCGACCACCGCATCCGCGAACGCCGCCCCGCCATCGTGCGCGTGCTGCAGGAACAGGTCCGGTTCGATGACCTCCAGTTCCATCAGCTGCGGCCCGCCGTCCAGGCCTCGGATCAGATCGACGCGGGCGTAGGTCAAGGGCGCGCCCGCCGCCTTCAGCACCATCTCGGCGGCGTGCAGGGCTTCAAGCTCGGGCGCGACGCCGCTGACCTGGCCGCCGAACTGCGGCTGGACGCGGAAATCGCCCGAGGCGGCCACCTTGGTCACCGCGTGGCTGAACAGGCCGTCGAAATAGAACAGCGACAGCTCGCCCTCCTCGCCCACGGCCGGCAGGAACGGCTGGATCAGGGCTGGGCCCGCCGTGCAGCCGACCAGGCCGTCGGCGTGGCGCAGCTTCACGGTGTCCTGCGAGCCGCCGGAGATCTGCGGCTTGGTCACCAGCACATCGACGCCGAACACGTCGCGCGCGTGGTCCAGGGCCTCCATTGTCAGTCGGTCCACCGCGTGGGTCGGCACCACCGGCGCGCCCTTGGCGGCCAGTTCCGCCAGATAGGTCTTGGTCGTGTTCCAGCGCAGGACGGAAGCCGGGTTGGCCAGGCGCGCGCCGGCCGCTTCCAGCGCGTCCAGCCGGCTGAACCATTCGGCGGACCGCAGGTGATAGCCCCAGCTCAGCAGGGGCAGCACCACCCGGGCGCCGGTCACGTCGGCGGCGACCCAGCTGGCGGCTTCGACGGTCAGGCTTCGAGCCCGCAGCGGCGTCGCCAGACGCTCAAAGAGCGGCGACCAGCTGTCGGCGAAGCGCGGTTCGTCGGGGGCGGGGGTGAGAATAAGGACGTCGGTCATACTCTTGGCGGTAGAACGCTCCGCGCCCTGCGACAAGGCTCGCGTTGCCTTGCGGCTCCCGATCCGGTACTTCGCGCGCGTCGCTCTTTCGAAAAAGGCCTTTCATGACCGCTCTCTACGACGTCGCCGCGATCGGCAACGCCATTGTCGACGTCATCGCCCAGTGCGACGACGCTTTCCTGGAGAGCCAGGGCATGGTCAAGGGCTCGATGGCGCTGATCGACGTCGCGCGGGCCTCCAGCCTGTATGACGTGATGGCGTCGGGCATCGAGGCCTCGGGCGGCAGCGCCGGCAACACCGTGGCCGGCGTCGCCAGCTTCGGCGGCAAGGCCGCGTTCATCGGCAAGGTCGCCGACGACCAGCTGGGCCGCGTCTTCACCCACGACATGCGCGCCATCGGCGCCACCTTCAACACCCCGCCCCTGGCGGAAGGCCCGGCCACGGCCCAGAGCCTGATCAACGTCACCCCCGACGCCCAGCGCACCATGTCCACCTATCTGGGCGCCTGCGTCGAGCTGACCTCGGAAGACGTCGATCCGGCGATCATCGAGGCCGCCCAGTACGCCTATCTGGAGGGCTATCTGTTCGACCCGCTCGAAGCCCGCAAGGCCTTCGCCAAGGCCGCGGCCCTGTCGCACGGCGCCGGTCGCAAGATCGCCATCACCCTTTCGGACAGCTTCGTGGTCGAGCGCCACCGCGACGCCCTGCTGGGCTTCATCGAGACCCAGTGCGACGTGGTGTTCGCCAACGCCTCGGAAGTCTGCTCGCTGTTCCGCACCACCAATTTCGACGCCGCCGTGAAGGCCCTGGCCGCCAAGGTGGAGATCGCCGCCGTCACCCGTAGCGAAGAAGGCTCGGTGGTTGTGCAAGGCGGACAGGTTCACGAAATCTCGGCCTATCCCGTGGAAAAAGTCATAGACACCACGGGCGCCGGCGACCAATACGCGGCGGGTTTCCTCTACGGCCTCTCCCAGGGTCGCGCCCTGCCCGTCTGCGGACAGCTGGGTTCGCTGGCCGCCGCCGAGGTGATCGCGCACTATGGTCCGCGTCCGCAGGTCAATCTGCGCGACCTGGCCGCCCAGAACGGCCTGTAAAGCCACTTAGGACTGTAAGAACACCATGGCCCGCACCGCTGAAGTGGTCCGCGAGACGAAGGAGACCCAGATCCGGGTCTGGATCGATCTCGACGGGACCGGCGTCTCGACGATCTCCACCGGCATTGGTTTCTACGACCATATGCTGGAGAGCTTCGCGCGCCACGGCGGCTTCGACCTGAAGGTCGAGACCAAGGGCGATCTGCACATCGACATGCACCATACGGTCGAGGACACCGGCATCGTGCTGGGCCTGGCGATCAACAAGGCGCTGGACGGCTTCAAGGGCATCCGGCGCTTCGGCCACGCCTATATCCCGATGGACGAGACCCTGACGCGCTGCGCCATAGACCTGTCCAACCGGCCCTATCTGATCTGGAAGGTCGACTTCAAGCGGCCCAAGGTCGGCGAGATGGACACCGAGCTCTTCAAGGAGTTCCACCACGCGTTCGCCATGAACTGCGGGGCCTGCGTCCATCTGGAAACCCTCTACGGCGACAACACCCACCATGTCGCCGAGAGCGGGTTCAAGGCCCTGGCCCGGGCGCTGCGTCAGGCGGTCGAGATCGACCCCAAGACCGGCGGCCAGGCCCCCTCCACCAAGGGCGTGCTGTAGGAAGCTGATTTCATGCAGACCGTCGCCCTGATCGATTACGGGTCGGGCAACCTGCGTTCGGCCGAGAAGGCCCTGCGTGAGGCGGCCCGTCGCCACGGCATCGACGCTGACATCGTTGTCACCGCTGATCCTGGGATCGTGGCCGCCGCCGATCGCGTGGTGCTGCCCGGCGTGGGGGCCTTCGCCTCGTGCCGCGCGGGCCTGGACGCCTCGGGCGTCTACGACGCCATGAACGAGGCCGTTCACGCCAAGGGCGCGCCGTTCCTGGGCATCTGCGTGGGCCACCAGCTTCTGGCGACCGAAGGCCTGGAGTTCGGCGTCACCCCGGGCCTGGACTGGATCGGCGGCCAAGTGAAAAAGATTGAACCTTGCGATCCGACCCTGACCATCCCGCACATGGGTTGGAACGCGATCGCCTTCGCGCGCGACCACGCCCTGTTCAAGGGCGTCGAGAGCGGCGCCCACATGTACTACGCCAACTCCTTCGCCCTGGCGCCCACCGACCCGGCCGACGTGCTGGCCACCACCGACCACGGCGGCCCGTTCACGGCGGCTGTGGCCAAGGGCAACGTGGCGGGCGTACAGTTCCACCCTGAAAAATCCCAAGCCGCGGGGCTCGCCCTGCTCGCCAACTTCCTGGAATGGCGCCCATGATCCTCTATCCCGCCATCGACCTGAAGGACGGCCAGTGCGTGCGTCTGCTGCACGGCGACATGGAAAAGGCCACGGTCTTCAACACCAGCCCGGCCGACCAGGCCGAGCGGTTCGTCAAGGACGGCTTCTCGTGGCTGCACGTGGTCGACCTGAACGGCGCCATCGAGGGCAAGTCCGTCAACACCGCCGCCGTGCAGTCGATCCTGGAGTCGATCTCGATCCCGGTGCAGCTGGGCGGCGGCATCCGCACCCTGGCGGGCATCGAGAGCTGGATCGAGGCCGGCGTGTCCCGCGTGATCCTGGGCACCATCGCCGTCCATGACCCCGACCTGGTCCGCAAAGCCGCCCGCCTGTGGCCCGAGCAGATCGCCGTGGCCGTCGACGTGCGCGACGGCAAGGTGGCGGTCGACGGCTGGACCGGCCTGTCGGACCTGGACGCCATCACCCTGGGCAAACGCTTCGAGGACGTGGGGGTGGCCGCCCTGATCGTCACCGACATCAGCCGCGACGGCGCCCTGACCGGCGTCAATGTCGAGGGCGTGGGCGAGCTGGCCGACGCCGTTTCGATCCCGGTCATCGCCTCGGGCGGCGTGGCCACGACGGCCGACATCGAGCGGCTGAAGGCCCGCGCGGGCGTCGAGATCGCCGGCGCCATCCTGGGCCGCTCGCTCTACGCCGGCACCATCCGGCCGGCCGAAGCCCTGACCATAGCCGCCGCCTGATGCTGAAGACCCGGATCATTCCTTGCCTGGACGTCAAGGACGGCCGGGTGGTCAAGGGGGTCAATTTCGTGGCCCTGCGCGACGCCGGCGACCCGGTGGAGCAGGCGACGGCCTATGACGCGGCCGGCGCCGACGAGCTGATGTTCCTGGACATCACCGCCTCGAGCGAGAACCGCGGCCTGCTGCTGGACGTGATTTCGCGCACCGCGGAGGTCTGTTTCATGCCGGTCTCGGTCGGCGGCGGCGTACGCCAGGTCAGCGACATGCGCCGCCTGCTGCTGGCCGGCGCGGACAAGGTCTCGGTCAACACCGCCGCCGTTGAGAACCCCGACCTGGTCGCCGCCGGCGCCGACGCGTTCGGCGCCCAGTGCGTGGTCGTGGCCATCGACGCCAAGCTGCGCGAGGACGGTTCGGGCTGGAACGTCTGGACCTATGGCGGCCGCAAGGACACCGGCATCGACGTCGTCGACTGGGCCGCCAAGGTGGTCGAGCGCGGCGCGGGCGAGATCCTGCTGACCTCGATGGACCGCGACGGGGCCAAGATCGGCTACGACATCCCGCTGCTGAAAGCCGTGACCGGCGCGGTGACCGTGCCGGTGATCGCTTCGGGCGGGGCCGGCAAGACCGAACATCTGGTGGAGGCCGCCCGCGACGGCCACGCCGCCGCCGTTCTGGCCGCCTCGATCTTCCACTTCGGCGAGATCAGCATCGGGCAGGCCAAGCGGGCCATGGCCGAGGCCGGTATCCCCGTGCGCCCGGACGACCTGAAGGGGGCCGCGTGAGCACTCTGTTCCAAGTCCTGGAGCGCCTGGCCGCGACGATCGAAACCCGCAAGGGCGGCGATCCGGCCACGTCCTACACCGCCAAGCTGCTGAACGACCCGGCCCTGGCCGCCAAGAAGCTGGGCGAGGAAGCCGTCGAAACGGTGATCGCCGCCGTGGCCCTCAAGTCTCAAGAGGGGGGATCGGACGCCCTGGCGAGCGAGAGCGCCGACCTGCTGTATCACTGGCTGGTGCTGCTGGCGGCGTCCGGGGTGTCGCTCGACGCCGTGGCCGAGAAGCTGGCGGCGCGCGAGGGGACCTCGGGCATCGCCGAGAAGGCGGCGCGGGGTTAAGAATTCTGGGTGGGATCACACCCACTTGCCCCCACCTGACCGCTTCGCGGTCTGTC